>OKBC01000004.1_pt1 | contig 363946 bp, 341 predicted proteins | sample 1612361 | NCBI WGS metagenome assembly OKBC01 (sample SAMN04436792, study PRJEB24849) | human gut metagenome | biome: human gut; feature: NICU; material: stool | host: Homo sapiens | place: USA: Saint Louis, MO | collected 2011-04-27
ACATTTCCTGAACAGTACGGCTTATCTGTTCCTTCTCATGCTTGCTGGCGTCAGTGTTGATCGCCGGCAGCGTCATCATCGGTTTTACCCAAGTACCAGTATCGGGAAAAGGCGCGGTTTCACACTTATTTCCCTTAGAGTTACATCCTTTACATTAGACCTATGAATACAAGATGAAGTGCCACTTATTTGGCTAAAATGCAAACACAAATCTAACTTGGATGTGGTTTTGCGTTATTTTATAACGTTCTTTTCTAATAAAAAACATAAAGAAATATTTGTTTTAGCCGATAATCTGTTTTAACTGTATGTATTTGATTCACGACAGATAGTAGAATGTATGTTGTTATATAGGGTCAGGCATATAAAGAGGTCGGTGTGAAGAATAACCACAATTTAAAACGAATTAAGCCTTATGTGATATCAATCACGTTTTCATTTTTTATTTTTTTCTCATTGTCTGAGATTTCAATGTATTATATATACAAGGAGAGGGTTGCATCATATACAGAACGAGTTTTGAATAGAAGCGTTAGTCTCATTCAACAGATTGATAAAATAAATGATAGTTATGAAATATTTAATGCTTATAGTCCTTGTAGTGAACTACAACTTCATGCTCTAAGAGTGGCCTTATGGCCCTATGCTCTTATAAAAGATATATCATTTATTTCAAATGGTGCAGTCATATGTAGTGCTTTATGGGGAGTGTTGCCAGCACCATTGCTTCTCAATATCTATGATAGAAAAGTTGAAAAGGACAATGTAACTTGGTTTTTTGGTGTGTTACTGGAAAATAATGTAAAAGCTGATTTGCTAAGCAATCAAAAATTAGCCATAACGATTTCACCATTTGCATTTAATAGATTTGTTACAGACCATGAAGAGAAGGGGTTTTCTGCAATTGTAGGTGACAGAGATCATTCGCTTCATTTGTTCAAACTTGGTGAGCAGGTCGATCTTCTTGAAGAGGCTCAGCATGATAAATCCTACCAACTAGGACTTATTACCACGCAAAGCTGTAATAAAAATAATAATGTCTGTGTCATGGGGGGAGTTAAATTTCCGTGGATGAGTTTCGATAGTTGGTTAACGATGTTGTTGATTTCCTTTACATCTATTGCAACCGGTGTTCTTCTGGGTGGTTTTTATAATCAAAGAGTTGCACGTAAGCAATCATTAGTTTCAAGATTAAAAAATGCGATAAGAAGCGAATCATTATATCTTGTGTATCAACCTATTTATAAAATAAAAACCGGAAAAATTATTGGTGTGGAAGCACTAATTAGATGGGATGATCATGATATTGGTAGCATTCCTCCTGATATTTTTATCCCTATTGCAGAGAAGCATGGTTTAATCCAGGAAGTAAGTGATTTTGTATTTCGAATGGTAGTAAAAGAAGCCAGGTCTCTTTCTGAAAAATTTAATGTTTTTATAAGCATTAATGTTAGTTCTCAAGACCTTTTATCTGAATCTTTTCAAGGGAAAGTGTTTCAGATGATCGATGAATTAAATATAGAGCCTGGAATGATAATGGTGGAATTAACAGAAAGACAAAGTGCGGATCTAAATTCACTCCAAAAGGTAATTTCTTTATTTAATAATAAAGGAATTTTAATAGCCATTGATGATTTCGGGACAGGCTATTCAAATTTAAACTGGCTGTCAAGTTTGCAAATAGATGAAATTAAAATTGATAAATCAATTACAGACTCTATTAATGAATACTCTATAAGTAATAATGTATTATCAGGATTGGTTGAGATTTTTAAAGATATAACCCATAAAGTCGTATTCGAAGGTGTAGAAACATCAACTCAGGTTAATTATTTAACTGAAATGTTCCCTGAGTGCGGTGTACAGGGATGGTATTACTCAAAGCCGTTACCTATAGATAAATTGACAAAGTTAGTCGAGGATGCCAATTTGCCTTAATATTTATTACTTTATTTTCATTATTTTCACATTCTATATAACATGCGTAACCGCGAGCTATATAAAGAAGGATTTTGATATCTTGCCGCATTCAATCGGCTAGTTGGTTCAAAATTGTATGGAATGCCGCGTACAGCTTCTTCAGAGAGCAGGCGAGATAGTCTTCACGCGCCATTGACTGTGAAAAGCGTCCACACATAGAAACCTCCGAATTAACAACAGACAGAAAGTATAGAAGTTATAGGCCGAAGGCGGTGGACTTATGGGGCAAGGATGGGACAAAAATGCCTATTATGGGGCATGAATGGGACATTATTGCACACATGAAGTTTACCGAATTTCATGTGATATCGATTTTTAATGCATTGAATCCACTACATAAAACACATGCTCTTGGGCGTTATTTAGTGATTTCTAAAATGCCTGCGTCACGCAGTTAAAGTGGCGGGCATACTCTTCAAGACTTGTGATCCCCAAACGCACCCATTTTGGATGCGACCACTGGGGTAAACCGATATAGATCATAGCGCTTGCAAAATCTCTTCCACGCTGCGAACGCGCGCAATGCGGGGGAAAATGTGAGTCATGCTGCCCAGGTGTTGCTCAGCACTGGCGGCACTACAGGCATCCTCTGCAATGATAAGACTGAAACCCAGCTCCCACGCATTTCGCGCCGTCGACTCAACGCCAATGTTCGTAGAGATGCCGCACAGGACGATGGTATCGATACCCCGGCGACGCAGCTGCAATTCCAGATCGGTGCCGTAGAATGCGCCCCACTGGCGTTTGGTTACTTCGAGGTCGCTGGTGCATTTACCCAGAGCAGCCGGGTAATCCCACCAGTTTTCGGGCAATGCTTTTGCTGGAGTCTGAGCATCTACTGGTTGTTTTAGCGCTTCGGCGTAATCGTCAGACCACCCGACGCGCACCATTACCACCGGGGAACCGTGGGTACGGAATTTTTCCGCCAACTGCGCGGCGCGGGCAACCACAGCGTGTGCCGTATGAGGTCCGCCAGCGAAAGGCAGGATCCCTTCCTGTAAGTCAATCACGACAAGGGCAGTTGTTTTTGCGTTCAGTTCCAGCATGGTCACTCCAGTAAAAAATAGAATTCCGTTACACCTTAAGCGCGAATCAGTGTGAAAGGGGCGACAATTTTTGTTATTTTTTGTGAGATTACGCAATGCCCGTCCAGGAAACAGGCGTACAGTCAGTACCGGACGTAGAGTCTATCCCAGTAAGCGTAATTGTTGCCGCCAGTTTGTCCGCGGACAGCGCGGAACAACCGCAGCGTACATGAAGTACGTGAGGATTGTGAGCACTGCCCAAGGGTAAAATGGCAAATAAGATAGCCTACTGGGATAGGCTCTTATCGTGCGGCAGAATTTCCAGTATAATAGCCGCCTTTTTTCATTCAGTTGTGACATTCAGCTAAAGCTGCGACTTCGTCATCTGCGAGACAGGTGACAATCCGCCTGCGGCAAAGTTAAGGGATATCTCATGCGTACAGAATATTGCGGACAGCTACGTCTGTCCCACGAGGGGCAGCAGGTGACTCTGTGTGGTTGGGTCAACCGTCGTCGTGATCTTGGTAGCCTGATCTTTATCGATATGCGCGACCGCGAAGGTATCGTGCAGGTATTTTTCGATCCGGACCGTGCGGACGCGTTAAAGCTGGCCTCCGAACTGCGTAATGAGTTCTGCATCCAGGTTACGGGCACCGTGCGTGCGCGTGACGCGAAAAACGTCAACGCCGAGATGGCGACGGGCGAAATTGAAGTGCTGGCCTCCGATCTGACCATCATCAACCGTTCAGACTCGCTGCCGTTGGACTCTAACCACGTCAACACCGAAGAAGCGCGACTGAAGTATCGCTATTTAGATCTGCGTCGCCCTGAAATGGCGCAGCGCCTGAAAACGCGTGCCAAAATTACCAGTCTGGTGCGTCGTTTTATGGACGACCACGGCTTCCTCGACATCGAAACACCGATGCTGACCAAAGCGACGCCGGAAGGCGCGCGCGATTACCTGGTACCTTCTCGCGTACATAAAGGTAAATTCTACGCGCTGCCGCAATCACCTCAGTTGTTTAAACAGCTGCTGATGATGTCTGGCTTTGATCGCTACTATCAGATCGTAAAATGCTTCCGTGATGAAGACTTACGTGCTGACCGTCAGCCTGAATTTACCCAGATCGACGTTGAGACTTCCTTCATGACCGCACCGCAGGTGCGTGAAGTGATGGAAGCGCTGGTGCGTAATCTGTGGCTGGAAGTTAAAGGGGTGGATCTGGGTGATTTTCCGATCATGACCTTTGCCGAAGCTGAGCGTCGTTACGGTTCTGATAAACCAGACCTGCGTAACCCGATGGAGCTGGTTGACGTTGCCGATCTGGTGAAAGACGTTGAGTTCGCAGTGTTCTCTGGTCCGGCAAACGATGCGAAAGGCCGCGTAGCTGCTCTGCGTGTACCGGGCGGTGCCGCACTGAGCCGTAAGCAAATTGACGATTACGGTAACTTTATTAAGATTTACGGCGCGAAAGGTCTGGCTTACATCAAAGTCACCGAGCGTGCGAAAGGTCTGGAAGGTATCACCAGCCCGGTAGCTAAGTTCCTGAACGCAGAAATCGTGGAAGCGATTCTGGCGCGTACCGGTGCGCAAGATGGCGACATGATTTTCTTCGGTGCCGACAACAAGAAAGTGGTTGCCGACGCGATGGGCGCGCTGCGTCTGAAACTGGGTAAAGACCTGAACATTACCGACGAAGCCAAATGGGCGCCGCTGTGGGTTATCGACTTCCCAATGTTTGAAGACGATGGTGAAGGCGGACTGACCGCAATGCACCACCCGTTCACCGCGCCGAAAGATATGACAGCTGCTGAGCTGAAAGCTGCGCCAGAAGACGCGGTTGCTAACGCATACGACATGGTTATCAACGGCTACGAAGTGGGCGGCGGTTCCGTGCGTATTCACAACGGCGACATGCAGCAGACCGTATTTGGTATTCTGGGCATTAACGAGCAAGAGCAGCGTGAGAAATTCGGCTTCCTGCTGGATGCACTAAAATATGGTACGCCACCGCATGCGGGCCTGGCGTTTGGTCTGGACCGTCTGACTATGCTGCTGACCGGTACTGACAACATTCGTGACGTTATTGCTTTCCCAAAAACCACTGCTGCAGCGTGTCTGATGACTGAAGCGCCGAGCTTTGCCAACGAAGCTGCGCTGGCGGAACTGAGCATTCAGGTTGTTAAGAAGGCCGAGAATAACTGATATGACATACAAACAGCCTGTCTCGGTGTTAGTCGTGATTTATGCAAAGGACACCGGGAGAGTGCTGATGTTACAGCGACGCGACGATCCTGATTTCTGGCAGTCGGTCACCGGCAGCCTTGAAGAGGGTGAAACCGCGTCGCAAGCCGCTATGCGCGAAGTAAAGGAAGAGGTCGCCATTGATGTTGCATCTGAGCAACTGACCTTAATTGACTGTCAGCGCACGGTGGAGTTTGAGATTTTTAGCCATTTACGTCATCGCTATGCACCGGGAATTGAACGTAATACTGAATCCTGGTTTTGCCTGGCACTTCCCTCAGAACGAGAGATCGTGTTCACCGAACATCTGACCTATCGTTGGGTTAATGCGGTTGAAGCTGCCCAATTAACCAAGTCGTGGAGTAACCGGCAGGCGATTGAAGAGTTTGTAATTAACGTCGCCTGAAAAGGCGCGCTTTTTGGAGATATTATTTATGGCAGGTCATAGTAAATGGGCCAACACCAGACACCGTAAAGCAGCGCAGGATGCTAAACGCGGTAAAATTTTCACCAAAATAATTCGTGAGCTGGTGACGGCGGCAAAACTCGGCGGCGGCGATCCGGACGCTAACCCGCGTCTGCGTGCAGCGGTTGATAAAGCGCTGGCTAACAACATGACCCGTGACACCCTGAACCGTGCAATCGCGCGCGGTGTGGGTGGTGATGAAGATTCCAACATGGAAACCATCATCTATGAAGGTTATGGTCCTGGCGGTACAGCCGTTATGATTGAATGTCTGTCTGACAACCGTAACCGTACTGTTGCGGAAGTGCGTCACGCGTTCACGAAAACGGGCGGCAACCTCGGTACCGACGGTTCCGTGGCTTACCTGTTCAGCAAAAAAGGCGTGATCTCCTTTGAACAAGGCGACGAAGACGCCATCATGGAAGCGGCGCTGGAAGCAGGTGCTGAAGACGTGGTGACCTTCGACGACGGCGCAATTGACGTTTACACCGCGTGGGAAGAGATGGGTAAAGTGCGTGACGCGCTGGAAGCGGCGGGTCTGAAAGCGGACGCGGCTGAAGTGTCTATGATTCCATCCACCAAAGCAGATATGGATGCAGAAACAGCGCCGAAGTTGTTGCGTCTGATCGATATGCTGGAAGACTGCGACGACGTGCAGGAAGTTTACCATAACGGCGAGATCTCTGATGAGGTTGCAGCTACCTTAGAATGAGGTGGCTGTACCGCAACCTGACAGGAGGTGCGTGATGTCTATCATTCTCGGCATTGACCCGGGGTCGCGCATCACCGGTTATGGCGTTATTCGTCAGGTCGGAAGACAGCTGACCTACCTCGGCAGCGGTTGTATTCGCACCAAAGTCGACGATCTCCCGTCACGTCTGAAGTTAATTTACGCGGGCGTGACGGAAATCATCACCCAGTTCCAGCCGGACTATTTTGCCATTGAGCAGGTCTTTATGGCGAAGAACGCTGACTCGGCGTTAAAGCTTGGACAGGCACGCGGCGTGGCAATCGTTGCGGCGACCAATCAGGATCTACCGGTCTTTGAATACGCGGCCCGCCAGGTAAAACAGACTGTGGTGGGGATCGGTAGTGCGGAAAAAAGCCAGGTCCAGCATATGGTGCGCACGCTGCTAAAACTCCCGGCGAATCCGCAAGCGGATGCCGCGGATGCGCTGGCGATTGCTATTACCCACTGCCATGTCAGTCAGAATGCCATGCAAATGAGCGAGTCGAGGCTGAATCTGGCGCGAGGTCGATTACGTTAGTGACAAATGAGGCTGGATATCTATCCAGCCTTTTTTTATGATAGCGCATTACCTTTTAGCCCTTAACGCAGGAGCGTCACGTGATAGGCAGACTCAGAGGCATCATTATTGAAAAACAACCCCCGCTGGTCCTTCTGGAAACGGGTGGGGTAGGCTATGAAGTGCATATGCCGATGACCTGTTTCTACGAGTTGCCAGAAGCCGGGCAGGAAGCGATTATCTTCACCCATTTTGTTGTGCGTGAAGACGCTCAACTGCTGTATGGCTTTAACAACAAGCAAGAGCGCACGCTGTTTAAAGAGTTAATCAAAACCAATGGCGTGGGGCCGAAGCTAGCGCTGGCGATCCTCTCCGGAATGTCTGCGCAGCAGTTTGTTAATGCCGTTGAGCGCGAAGAGCTTGGCGCGTTAGTGAAATTACCGGGCATTGGTAAGAAAACCGCAGAGCGTTTGATTGTTGAAATGAAAGACCGCTTTAAAGGCCTGCATGGTGACCTCTTTACCCCGGCGGCGGATCTGGTTCTGACCTCTCCGGCCAGTCCGACAACGGACGACGCCGAGCAGGAAGCGGTTGCTGCGCTGGTGGCGTTGGGCTATAAACCACAAGAAGCCAGCCGCATGGTGAGCAAAATTGCCCGCCCTGATGCCAGCAGTGAAACCCTGATTCGTGAAGCGCTTCGCGCGGCATTGTGAGGTAAAGGATGATTGAAGCAGATCGCCTGATTTCGGCTGTCAGCACGACCCCTGAAGACCTGGTGGATCGTGCGATCCGCCCTAAATTGCTGGAAGAGTATATTGGCCAGCCTCAGGTCCGTTCGCAAATGGAGATTTTTATCCAGGCGGCGAAGCTGCGTGGTGACGCTCTCGATCACCTGCTGATTTTCGGTCCTCCAGGTCTTGGTAAAACCACGCTTGCCAATATTGTCGCCAATGAAATGGGCGTTAATCTGCGCACCACGTCCGGTCCGGTACTGGAAAAAGCGGGTGACCTGGCGGCAATGCTTACCAACCTTGAACCCCATGATGTGCTGTTTATCGATGAAATCCATCGTCTTTCACCGGTGGTGGAAGAGGTGCTGTATCCGGCGATGGAAGATTATCAGCTGGATATCATGATTGGTGAAGGACCGGCTGCACGTTCGATCAAGATCGATCTGCCGCCGTTTACGCTAATCGGGGCGACGACGCGCGCCGGGTCGTTAACGTCTCCGTTACGTGATCGTTTTGGTATTGTACAGCGCCTGGAATTCTATCAGGTGGCTGACCTGCAGCACATTGTAGGACGCAGTGCGCGTTTTATGGGCCTGGAAATGAGCGATGAAGGCGCGCTGGAAGTGGCACGCCGCGCCCGCGGTACGCCGCGTATTGCCAACCGCTTATTACGCCGGGTACGTGATTTCGCCGAAGTGAAGCATGACGGCACGATTTCAGCAGATATCGCCGCTCAGGCGCTGGATATGCTCAATGTGGATGCGGAAGGATTTGATTATATGGACCGTAAGTTGCTGCTGGCGGTTATCGACAAATTCTTTGGCGGACCGGTCGGACTGGATAACCTGGCTGCGGCGATCGGGGAAGAGCGTGAAACCATTGAGGACGTGCTTGAGCCATATCTGATTCAGCAAGGTTTTCTGCAGCGTACGCCGCGTGGACGTATGGCAACCGTGCGCGCCTGGAACCATTTTGGCATTACGCCGCCACAAATGCCTTAATGCATGATGTCGCTACGCTCACCAGGCCTGGGCGATTTTGTAGGCCCGGTAAGCGCAGCGCCACCGGGCAACGCATGCTTAGCTCGCTTGTTTTTTCATCATGCTGAAAATAAACAGCAGTGCGGCACACAGCACCACGGAGGGACCTGCCGGGGTGTCATAGAAGGCCGAGAAGGTCAGCCCGCCTGTAACCGCTATCATTCCCACACCAACGGCAACTCCTGCCATCTGTTCCGGCGTACGGGCAAAGCGACGGGCGGTCGCCGCAGGGATAATAAGCAGCGAGGTGATAATCAACGCCCCGACAAACTTCATCGCCACGCCAATCGTTAACGCCGTAACCAGCATCAGCAGTAGCTTCACGCGTTGCAGCTTCACGCCATCGACAAATGCCAGATCCGGACTGATGGTCATCGACAGCAGGTTACGCCACTGCCAGAACAGAATCGCCAGAACAATAACCACGCCGATGGCGATGGAGATAAGATCTTCAGGCGTCACGGCGAGCAAATCACCAAACAGGTAAGCCATCAGATCCACACGGATGTTGGACATCAGACTGACGACAACCAGCCCCAGCGACAATGCACTATGCGCCATAATGCCCAGTAAGGTATCGATCGCGAGGTGAGGGCGCTTTTCAAGCCATACCAGACCGCCAGCCAGCAACAAAGTGACGGCGATAACCGCATAGAAAGGGTTTACATCCAGCAGCAGGCCAAAGGCGACTCCCAGCAGCGAAGCGTGGGCCAGCGTATCACCGAAATAAGACATTCGACGCCAGACCACAAACGAGCCGAGTGGGCCAGCAGCACAGGCCAGCATGATCCCGGCTAACCAACCGGGTAATAACAATTCAATCATGAGTGACCATTTCCCCGGCGTAAGACGATACGACCCTGTAAATCGTGGCGGTGGTTGTGATTATGACGGTAAATTCCGAGTTGTTCGGCGCCGCGTTGCCCGAACATTGAGATGAATTCCGGGTGCATGGAAACCACTTCCGGTGCACCGGAACAGCAAATATGATGGTTCAGGCACAGTACTTCATCGGTTTTGGCCATCACCAAATGCAGGTCATGGGAAACCATCAGTACGGCGCAATCCAGTTCACGTCGCAACTGGTCGATAAGGTCGTACAGTGCGACCTGCCCATTGACATCCACGCCCTGGGTCGGCTCATCGAGCACCAGTAGCTGAGGTTTATTCAATAAAGCACGGGCTAACAGGACGCGTTGCGTTTCCCCGCCAGAGAGCTTTTGCATCGGCGCATTCATCAGATGTCCGGCCTGAACGCGCTTCAGTGCCGGAAGGATATCCTCTTTTTTGGTGCCGGGACGTAAGCGCATAAACCGACTTACCGTCAGCGGAAGCGTAGTATCGAGGTACAGTTTTTGCGGTACATAGCCAATCCGCAATTGGCCATTACGCTTGATAACTCCCTCATCAGCCGCTACCAGTCCTAATACAACGCGCACCAGCGTAGACTTCCCGGCACCATTCGGGCCGAGAAGCGTTAAAATTTTACCGGGTCGAAGTTCAAGCGATACGTCAGACAGGACGCGGCGTTGACCATAAGAGACCGAGACATTTTCCAGTGAAACCAAAGTCGTCATATCAATTTTAGTCTTGCAGAAGTTATAGAATGTTATAATATCACATTTCTTACATTCATTACGATGATTGGTCGCATTATGTTACATAAAAATACGCTTCTTTTCGCAGCATTATCCGCTGCTCTTTGGGGTAGTGCAACACAGGCAGCAAATGCTGCTGTGGTGGCCTCGCTCAAGCCGCTGGGATTTATTGCTTCGGCCATTGCGGACGGGGTAACAGACACTGAGGTTTTGCTGCCAGACGGGGCTTCCGAACATGACTATTCACTGCGTCCATCAGACGTAAAACGCTTACAGGGCGCGGACTTAGTCGTTTGGATTGGACCTGAGATGGAAGCGTTTATGGAAAAGTCAGTCAAGAATATTCCTAACGCGAAACAGATAACGATTGCGCAGCTCAATGACGTGAAACCGTTACTCATGAAAGGTGCTGACGACGACGATGACGATCATGGACACAATGATGCTGGCAGTGAAAAAAGTGACGAGCATCACCATCACGGCGATTACAACATGCATCTTTGGCTTTCCCCAGAGATAGCGCGGGCCTCAGCGGTTGCAATCCATGAAAAATTAGTGGAACTTATGCCGCAAAGTCGAGCCAAACTTGACGCCAACCTGAAGGATTTTGAGGCACAATTAGCCGCAACCGATAAGCAGGTAGGTAACGAGCTCGCACCGCTCAAGGGAAAAGGTTATTTCGTTTTTCATGACGCCTATGGCTACTACGAAAAACACTACGGACTAACACCGCTTGGTCACTTTACCGTGAACCCTGAGATTCAACCTGGTGCGCAGCGTTTACATGAAATAAGAACACAGTTGGTTGAGCAAAAAGCAACCTGCGTTTTTGCTGAGCCACAGTTCAGGCCAGCGGTCGTTGAAGCCGTCGCGAGAGGGACATCCGTTCGAATGGGAACGTTGGATCCGCTCGGTACGAATATCAAACTGGGTAAAACAAGCTATTCAGCGTTTTTGAACCAATTAGCCAACCAGTATGCGAGCTGCCTGAAAGGAGATTAATGAGGAAGTGAATACGTGCAACAGATAGCCCGCTCTGTCGCTCTGGCATTTAATAATCTGCCGCGACCCCATCGCGTTATGCTGGGGTCGCTTACCGTACTGACATTGGCCGTCGCCGTCTGGCGGCCTTATGTTTACCATCCCGATTCTGCACCCATCGTTAAAACTATCGAGCTGGAAAAAAGCGAGATTCGTTCACTGTTGCCTGAGGCAAGCGAACCTATTGATCAGGCTGCACAGGAAGACGAAGCCATTCCGCAGGATGAACTGGATGACAAAACGTCTGGTGAAGCTGGTGTGCATGAGTATGTCGTCTCCACTGGCGATACGCTGAGCAGTATTCTGAATCAGTACGGCATCGATATGGGCGATATCAGTCAACTCGCTGCTTCCGATAAAGAGCTGCGTAATCTGAAAATTGGTCAGCAGCTTTCCTGGACCTTAAGTGCGGAAGGTGACCTGCAGCGTCTGACCTGGGAAGTATCCCGCCGTGAAACCCGTACTTACGATCGCACTGCGACGGGTTTCAAAATGAGCAGCGAAATGCAGCAGGGCGATTGGGTTAACAGTCGTATCAAAGGCACGGTGGGCGGAAGCTTCGTCGCCAGCGCCAAAGATGCCGGGCTGACCAGCTCTGAAATCAGCGCAGTGATTAAGGCCATGCAGTGGCAGATGGATTTCCGCAAACTGAAAAAAGGCGATGAGTTCTCGGTGCTGATGTCTCGCGAAATGCTGGACGGCAAGCGCGAGCAAAGCCAACTGCTGGGCGTGCGTTTACGTTCTGAAGGCAAAGACTATTATGCCATCCGTGCTGCAGACGGTAAGTTCTATGACCGTAACGGTACCGGGCTGGCGAAAGGCTTCATGCGTTTCCCGACGGCGAAACAGTTCCGTATTTCCTCGAACTTTAACCCGCGTCGCCTGAATCCGGTGACTGGACGCGTAGCGCCGCACAAAGGTGTCGACTTTGCGATGCCGCAGGGGACGCCGGTACTGTCGGTGGGCGATGGTGAGGTGGTTGTAGCGAAGCGTAGCGGCGCTGCCGGATACTATGTTGCGGTTCGTCATGGTCGCACCTACACCACGCGTTATATGCACCTGCGTAAGCTGTTGGTGAAACCAGGTCAAAAAGTGAAACGTGGCGATCGTATCGCGCTGTCAGGTAACACCGGGCGTTCAACGGGGCCGCATCTGCACTATGAAGTATGGGTTAACCAGCAGGCCGTGAACCCTTTGACGGCGAAACTGCCGCGTACAGAGGGTCTGACCGGCTCGGATCGCACCGATTACCTGGCGCAGGTGAAAGAGGTTATGCCTCAGCTACGTTTTGATTAATTAGTACACTGATAAAGCCGGTACGCTATGCGTGCCGGCTTTTTTATTTTGTACGGCGCACGGTGCGCCGCTACACTATCAGCAGATTTACTTTTCGCGGCACCAGACACTGGAAGAGCATGGAAACGAAAAAAAAGAATATTGAGTATATCCCTGAGTTTCACAAATCATTTCGCCATCCACGCTACTGGGGCGCCTGGCTGGGTGTCGCGGCGATAGCTGGGATTGCGTTAACGCCGGCAGCATTTCGTGATCCTATTCTGGCAAAACTCGGACGGCTCGCCGGAAGACTGGGAAAAAGCTCCCGTCGCAGAGCATTGATCAATTTATCCCTCTGCTTTCCTGAACGTAGCGAAGCTGAGCGTGAAGCCATTGTTGATGATATGTATGCAACTGCGCCTCAGGCGATGGTCATGATGGCTGAATTAGCAATACGTGGCCCGGAGAAAATTCAGAGTCGGGTTGACTGGCAGGGCCTGGAAATCATCGAAGAGATGCGGTGCAACGATGAAAAAGTTATTTTTCTCGTTCCACATGGCTGGGGGGTAGATATCCCGGCGATGCTGATGGCGTCCCAGGGACAGAAAATGGCTGCGATGTTCCACAATCAGGGGAACCCGGTATTCGATTACGTCTGGAACACGGTACGCCGTCGCTTTGGTGGTCGTTTGCATGCGCGTAATGATGGCATCAAACCGTTTATTCAGTCTGTCCGTCAGGGATATTGGGGATACTACCTGCCGGATCAGGACCATGGGCCTGAACACAGCGAGTTTGTCGATTTTTTTGCTACCTATAAAGCAACGTTACCGGCGATTGGACGTCTGATGAAAGTCTGCCATGCGCGCGTGGTACCGCTGTTCCCCGTATACGATGGGAGAACGCACCGCCTGACGATCCATGTTCGTCCACCGATGGATGACATCCTGACGGCGGATGACCACACCATTGCCAGACGGATGAACGAAGAGGTGGAGATTTTTGTCACGCCTCATGTCGAACAATACACCTGGATTCTGAAACTGCTTAAGACGCGTAAACCCGGCGAGATTGAGCCCTATAAGCGCAAAGATCTCTATCCGAAGAAATAAAAAAAAGCCTCTCAAAACGAGAGGCTTTTTTACATTTAAGCGACTTATTCTACGGTCAGAATACGCGTGGTGTTGGTTGAGCCAATGGTGCTCATCACATCGCCCTGGGTCACGATCACCAGGTCACCAGAAACCAGGTAGCCTTTATCGCGCAGCAGGTTCACCGCTTCATTGGCGGCAACGACGCCGTCAGTTTCGCTGTCGAAGTGAACCGGGGTGACACCGCGGTACAGGGAGGTCAGATTCAGCGTACGCTCATGACGGGACATCGCGAAAATCGGCAGGCCGGAACTGATACGAGAAGTCATCAGCGCAGTGCGACCGGACTCCGTCATTGCGATGATAGCGGTGACCCCTTTCAGGTGGTTAGCAGCGTACATCGCTGACATCGCAATCGCTTCTTCAACGTTATCAAACTGCACGTCAAGGCGGTGTTTAGAGACGTTGATGCTCGGGATCTTTTCAGCGCCGAGACAGACGCGCGCCATTGCCGCGACGGTTTCCGCCGGGTACTGACCTGCTGCTGTTTCTGCAGAGAGCATCACGGCATCGGTGCCGTCGAGGACGGCGTTAGCCACATCCATCACTTCCGCACGAGTCGGCATTGGGTTGGTAATCATCGACTCCATCATCTGCGTAGCGGTGATGACCGCACGGTTCAGCTGGCGCGCGCGACGAATCAACGCTTTCTGAATACCTACCAGCTCAGGGTCACCGATTTCAACACCCAGGTCGCCACGGGCTACCATCACTACGTCAGAAGCCAGGATGATGTCATCCATCGCATTCTGGTCGCAGACGGCTTCTGCACGTTCTACTTTGGCGACAATTTTCGCATCGCAACCGGCATCGCGCGCCAGACGGCGGGCATAATTCAGATCTTCGCCGCAGCGCGGGAAGGAGACAGCCAGATAGTCAACGCTGATTTGTGCTGCGGTAATGATGTCGGCTTTGTCTTTTTCGGTCAGGGCTTCAGCAGAGAGACCGCCGCCCAGTTTGTTGATGCCTTTGTTATTGGATAGCGGGCCACCGACGGTGACTTCGGTGAAGACTTTCATGCCCTGAACTTCCAGCACCTTAAGCTGTACGCGACCATCGTCGAGCAGCAGGATATCGCCAGGCACGACGTCAGCAGGCAGCCCTTTATAATCAATACCGACTTTTTCTTTGTCGCCTTCGCCTTTGCCGAGGTTGGCGTCTAACAGGAACTTGTCGCCAACGTTAAGAAATACTTTACCTTCTTTAAAGGTGGATACGCGGATTTTAGGTCCCTGCAGGTCACCCAAAATAGCTACATGACGTCCCAGTTTTGCGGCAATTTCACGGACTTTATCCGCCCGCAGTTTGTGATCTTCTGGAGAGCCGTGGGAAAAGTTCATACGTACGACGTTCGCACCCGCGGCGATAATCTTCTCAAGGTTGTTATCGCGGTCAGTTGCCGGGCCTAACGTGGTAACGATTTTGGTTCTGCGAAGCCTTCTGGACATGTAATACTCCGTTGACTGAAACAACTTGGTGTTGCGTGAACATTGATCCGGCCGTTCTCAAACATTAACGGTAAATGAACAACCCGGATGATAAAAGGGTAGAACATTGTTATTGCTTTTAGCGGTCATCACTCTTGATGAGTAATTCTTTATCAAAACGCGATTCCTTGAGCGCTTCCTTGACACGCTTCAAGTTATCTCTAAATTTTGCCCCTCGGCGCAAAGTAAATCCTGTAGCCAGCACATCTATCACGGTCAGTTGAGCAAGTCGAGAGACCATGGGCATATAAATGTCAGTATCTTCCGGTACATCGAGGGTAATTGCCAGCGTGGCTTCCCGTGCCAGTGGCGTACCGGGAGAGGTGAGGGCGATAACCATGGCATCGTTTTCCCGCGCTAACTGCGCCAGTTCAACCAGACTTTTGGTTCTTCCGGTATGAGAAATAAGCACAATGACGTCGTCGTCGCTACAATTCATACAACTCATGCGTTGCAGAACAATATCGTCGGAATAAATTACCGGCACGTTAAAGCGGAAAAATTTATTCATCGCGTCATGCGCTACCGCGGCGGAAGAACCTAAACCAAAGAAGGCAATTTTCTTCGCCTGGGTTAATAAATCTACCGCCCGGTTTACCGCCGCGTTATCCAGCGACTGGCGAACGTGGTCGAGGCTTGCCATCGCTGACTCGAAGATTTTCCCCGTGTAAGATTCTACGCTGTCATCCTCATCCACATTGCGATTAACATAAGGGGTGCCATTTGCCAGACTTTGCGCCAGATGCAGTTTAAAATCAGGAAAGCCGCGGGTGTCCATGCTGCGACAAAAACGGTTCACCGTTGGCTCGCTGACATTCGCTTCTACAGCAAGTGCGGCGATGCTTGAATGGATTGCCCGCTCGGGAGAGGCAAGAATAATGTCGGCGACTTTACGCTCTGACTTGCTCAAATGTTCCAGTTTTAACTGGATTTTTTCCAGCATATTCATGATGTAGGTAGACTCATGGGTCATGGGCAAAAACGATTTCAGCGATACGGGGAAACCGATACACAATTTAGTGTATAGATATTACCCCTGCTAATGCAGCAACGGGGCAAAATGGACAGAATAGTTGTTGTTTTTTTTCATTACATGATCGGAGTCGGATTTTCATACTTCGTCATGGGTACGAAAAATACGACTTTTTTATCCATTTTGATGGGTTATACGCCAATAAAGCGGCTGTTCGCGGTAACAGCACGGCTGGATAAGCGTTTACGGTTTCCGGATTCACGTAAAAGCAGTACAGTGCACTGTAATAAAATTACAACCAGTGTCTGGCAAAAGCACCAGGCACTTAATTGAGGAGAATGACATGGCGGTAACGCAAACAGCCCAGGCATGTGACCTGGTCATTTTCGGTGCGAAGGGCGACCTGGCGCGACGGAAATTGCTGCCTTCCCTGTATCAACTGGAAAAGGCCGGCCAGATTAACCCGGAAACCCGTATCATTGGGGTTGGGCGTGCCGACTGGGACAAAGCAGCTTATACCAAGGTTGTGCGCGAAGCGCTCGAAACCTTCATGAAAGAAAAAATCGATGAAGGTTTATGGGAGACCCTCAGCGGTCGTCTGGAGTTTTGTAATCTGGACGTCAATGATACCGCCGCATTTAGCCGTCTGGGTGAAATGCTGGATCAGAAATCACGTACCACTATTAACTATTTCGCGATGCCACCAAGCACTTTTGGCGCAATCTGCAAAGGCTTGGGTGAAGCAAAGCTGAATGCTAAGCCTGCCCGCGTGGTGATGGAAAAACCGTTAGGAACGTCACTGGCAACATCGCGCGAAATCAATGATCAGGTAGGCGAGTATTTCGAAGAGTGCCAGGTTTACCGCATCGACCACTATCTCGGCAAAGAGACGGTACTGAACCTGTTGGCACTGCGTTTTGCCAACTCCCTGTTTGTGAACAACTGGGATAACCGCACTATCGATCACGTAGAAATTACCGTGGCGGAAGAAGTGGGCATTGAAGGGCGCTGGGGCTATTTTGACCAGGCCGGTCAGATGCGCGACATGATCCAGAACCACCTGCTGCAAATCCTATGCATGATCGCGATGTCTCCACCGTCCGATCTGAGCGCTGACAGCATCCGTGATGAAAAAGTGAAGGTACTGAAATCACTGCGTCGCATCGATCGTTCGAACGTGCGAGAAAAAACGGTTCGCGGTCAGTACACCGCCGGTTTTGCCCAGGGCAAAAAAGTTCCGGGATACCTGGAAGAAGAAGGTGCCAACAAGAGCAGCAACACGGAAACGTTTGTGGCAATCCGTGTGGATATCGATAACTGGCGCTGGGCGGGTGTTCCATTCTACCTGCGTACCGGTAAACGTTTACCGACCAAGTGCTCTGAAGTCGTGGTTTACTTCAAAACGCCTGAGCTGAACCTGTTCAGAGAATCCTGGCAGGACCTGCCACAGAACAAGCTGACCATCCGTTTGCAGCCTGATGAAGGTGTCGATATCCAGGTACTGAACAAAGTACCGGGTCTGGATCACAAGCATAACCTGCAAATTACCAAACTTGATCTGAGCTACTCCGAAACCTTCAACCAAACACATCTGGCCGACGCTTATGAGCGTCTGCTGCTTGAAACGATGCGCGGCATTCAGGCGCTGTTTGTGCGTCGAGATGAAGTTGAAGAAGCATGGAAGTGGGTCGACTCTATTACCGAAGCCTGGGCAATGGACAACGACGCGCCGAAGCCTTATCAGGCCGGGACTTGGGGACCGGTTGCCTCTGTGGCCATGATTACCCGTGATGGTCGTTCCTGGAACGAATTCGAGTAAAATATCATCTAGCCCATAGGTGTTATTTTACCGGTAACATGATCTAACACAGATTGTAGAATAATTTTTGCACTTTTAAGCCTCGCGTGGATTCACCCGCGGGGCTTTTTTTATTACACTGCCTGAAACGATTTTGCCCCTGAGCTACGGCTAACAAGCGATTCAGCTGTTTTTAACCCAACTGAAACACATTGTTTTTCCAACGCTCTGACAGATAAATTTTAGGAGCCTCTATGAATCCGAATTTGTTACGCGTAACACAACGTATCGTCGAACGTTCTCGCGACACACGTTCCGCCTACCTTGCCCGTATTGAACAAGCGAAATCGACTACCGTTCATCGTTCACAACTGGCGTGCGGTAACCTGGCGCATGGTTTTGCTGCCTGCCAGCCGGATGACAAGGCTTCGCTGAAAAGCATGCTGCGTAACAATATCGCGATCATTACCTCCTATAACGACATGCTTTCCGCACATCAGCCGTACGAGCATTACCCGGACATCATTCGTAAAGCGCTGCATGAAGCCAATGCGGTAGGCCAGGTCGCTGGCGGTGTTCCTGCGATGTGCGACGGTGTGACCCAGGGACAGGATGGGATGGAGCTTTCGCTGTTGAGTCGCGAAGTGATTGCTATGTCGGCTGCTGTGGGCCTCTCACACAATATGTTCGACGGCGCGTTATTCCTTGGCGTGTGCGACAAAATTGTCCCGGGTTTGGTGATGGCGGCACTGTCATTTGGTCATCTGCCTTCGATCTTTATTCCCTCCGGCCCGATGGCGAGTGGTCTGGCGAACAAAGAAAAAGTGCGTATCCGTCAGCTGTATGCTGAAGGTAAAGTCGATCGTATGGCGCTGCTTGAATCCGAAGCTGCGTCTTATCACGCACCGGGTACCTGTACGTTCTATGGCACGGCAAACACCAACCAGATGGTAGTGGAGTTTATGGGGATGCAACTGCCAGGATCCTCATTCGTGCACCCGGATGCGCCGCTGCGCGAAGCGTTGACCGCCGCTGCGGCTCGTCAGGTAACGCGTCTGACCGGCAACGGCAATGAATGGATGCCGATCGGTAAAATGATCGATGAAAAAGTAGTGGTCAACGGTATTGTCGCGCTGCTGGCGACCGGGGGCTCCACTAACCATACAATGCACCTGGTCGCGATGGCGCGCGCAGCCGGTATTCTGATTAACTGGGACGACTTCTCCGATCTGTCCGATATTGTGCCGCTGATGGCGCGTCTGTACCCGAATGGTCCGGCAGACATTAACCACTTCCAGGCGGCGGGTGGCGTGCCGGTGTTAATGCGCGAACTGCTTAACGCGGGTCTGCTGCATGAAGATGTGAACACCGTTGCCGGGTTTGGTTTATCGCGCTACACCATGGAGCCTTGGCTCAACGAGGGTGAGCTGGACTGGCGTGAAGGTGCGGCGAAGTCGCTGGACAGCAACGTGATAGCCACCTTTGACCAGCCTTTCTCCCACCACGGCGGCACCAAAGTGCTGAGTGGAAACCTCGGCCGCGCAGTGATGAAAACGTCGGCGGTACCGGTAGAAAATCAGGTGATTGAAGCGCCCGCGGTTGTTTTCGAAAGTCAGCATGATGTATTGCCTGCCTTCGATGCGGGACTGCTCGATCGTGATTGCGTAGTAGTTGTGCGCCATCAGGGACCAAAAGCAAACGGAATGCCAGAATTACATAAACTCATGCCGCCACTTGGTGTATTATTGGACCGTTGTTTCAAAATTGCGTTAGTTACCGATGGACGACTTTCAGGTGCTTCAGGTAAAGTGCCTTCAGCAATCCATGTAACCCCAGAAGCCTATGATGGCGGGCTGCTGGCAAAAGTACGCGATGGCGACATCATTCGTGTGAATGGACAGACAGGTGAATTGACGCTGCTGGTTGATGAAGAGGAACTTGCTTCTCGTCAGCCTCATATTCCTGACCTCAGCGCATCGCGCGTGGGCACAGGCCGTGAAATGTTCAGCGCGTTGCGTGAAAAGCTGTCCGGTGCGGAACAGGGCGCAACCTGTATCACTTTTTAAGACTTATTTTGTAATCAGGCGAGAGAAAACTCTGATGAAAAACTGGAAGACAAGTGCAGAAGCAATCCTGACCACTGGCCCGGTTGTACCGGTTATCGTGGTTAATAAACTGGAACACGCAGTGCCGATGGCAAAAGCGCTGGTTGCAGGCGGCGTGCGCGTTCTGGAAGTGACCCTACGTACCGCATGTGCGATGGATGCCATTCGCGCGATCGCAAAAGAAGTTCCGGACGCTATCGTTGGTGCAGGTACTGTACTGAATCCACAACAGCTGGCTGAAGTTACCGAAGCCGGTGCACAGTTTGCTATCAGTCCGGGTCTGACCGAGCCGTTGCTGAAAGCCGCAATTGAAGGCACTATTCCGTTGATCCCTGGTATCAGCACCGTATCTGAACTGATGCTGGGTATGGACTACGGTTTGAAAGAGTTCAAATTCTTCCCTGCTGAAGCAAATGGCGGTACTAAAGCGCTGCAGGCGATTGCGGGTCCGTTCTCACAGGTCCGTTTCTGCCCAACCGGTGGGATCTCTCCAGCGAATTACCGCGACTACCTGGCACTGAAAAGCGTGCTGTGCATCGGTGGTTCCTGGCTGGTTCCGGCGGATGCGCTGGAAGCGGGTGATTACGATCGCATTACCAAACTGGCTCGTGAGGCTGTTGAAGGCGCGAAGCAATAATTGCGCAAAATGCCCGGTAATCACTACCGGGCATGGGAATCTGTAACGGGCCATTCGGCCCGTTTTTTTATCCAGTAACTTTCACCTGTGCGGCTGCGTCTTTCGCGCGTATCACCGCATCTTCAATGCTCTGTGCTGTGGCCAGCACAACGCCCAGACGACGGCTCCCGTCGATTTCCGGTTTGCCGAAGAACCTAACTTGCATACCCGCACCTACAGCGGCCTGCACGTTATCAAACGTGATATTCTGACTGGTAAGTTGCGGCAGAATAACAGCGGAAGCAGAAGGCCCATACTGGCGGATTTCGCCAACGGGCAGACCGAGAAATGCACGTACGTGCAGGGCAAACTCAGACAGATCCTGCGAAATTAAGGTCACCATACCCGTGTCGTGAGGGCGAGGGGAGACTTCGCTGAAAATCACCTCATCACCGCAGACAAACAGCTCCACGCCAAACAGTCCGTGACCACCCAGCGCCAGCACCACCTTGCGGGCAATCTCCTGAGCGCGCGCCAGCGCCAGTTCACTCATCTGCTGCGGCTGCCAGGACTCGCGATAATCGCCATCTTCCTGTCGATGTCCAACCGGCGCGCAGAAATGCACGCCATCAACGGCGCTGACGGTTAGCAGGGTGATTTCAAAATCAAAATTCACTACGCCTTCGACGATAACGCGCCCGGCACCTGCCCGGCCTCCCTGTTGAGCATAGTTCCAGGCCTCGGTGAGCTGATCGGCTGAACGGATAAAGCTCTGCCCCTTACCGGAAGAACTCATTACTGGCTTTACGATGCAGGGATAGCCGATTTCGGCGACGGCTTCGCGAAAGCGGACTTCACTGTCAGCAAAGCGGTAAGAAGAGGTCGGTAGAGACAATTCTTCGGCGGCGAGCCGACGGATTCCTTCCCGGTTCATGGTCAGTTGGGTCGCTCGTGCGCAAGGCACAACGTGTTGACCTTCCTGCTCCAGTTTTACCAGCATATCCGTGGCGATCGCCTCGATTTCCGGCACGATATAATGCGGTTTTTCACGCTCGACGAGCTGGCGTAATGCTTCGCCATCCAGCATGTTGATAACGTATGAGCGATGGGCAACGTGCATGGCTGGCGCGTCGGGGTAACGATCCACGGCAATGACTTCCACACCCAGGCGTTGACATTCAATTGCCACTTCTTTACCCAGTTCTCCCGAACCTAATAACATCACTCGCGTTGCTGCTGGACGCAGCGCTGTGCCTAATAACGTCATAAATTAATCCCCTGTTTTATCTGGGCGCAGTATATACGAAAACGTTTGCGTCTGTCTTTATTACCAGGTTGATTTTAGGGCTTAAAAAGAATATACTGTACATAAATACAGGTAATTTAAGAGGCTGCAAAATGGCGGTTGAAGTTAAATACGTAGTCATTCGGGAAGGTGAGGAAAAAATGTCGTTTACCAGCAAAAAGGAAGCCGATGCGTATGACAAAATGCTGGATACAGCAGATCTGCTCGACACATGGCTGGAGCAATCGCCGGTAGCGCTTGAAGACGAGCAGCGCGAAGCGCTTTCCCTGTGGCTGGCTGAGCAAAAAGATGTGCTGAGCGCCATTCTGAAAAATGGCAAGCTTCCTTCGCCGCAGGCTGTCGAAAACGATGCGCACGCTGGGGATGATACTCAGGCTGCCTGAAACGACTTGCGCTCCTGACGTTTTGTACCATGCTTTTCCCTGAATCATTGTGCAATCCCTGACGTTACTTCACGTTGCTAGAGGCAATCTGAATGACGAAGGGGAGATTAAGGAGAAAAGAATGTATAAAAAAAGAACGTTATTGAGCCTGCTGCTGCTGTCTGCCAGCGTATCTGTATTTGCGGCAAATATGGAAAGCAAAAACGTCCAGTTCCCCAAGTGTGAGGGACTGGACGCTAACGGTATTGCGGCGAGCGTGAAACGTGATTATCAACAAAATCGCATTGCGCGCTGGGCTGACGATCAAAAGCGCGTCGGGCAAGCCGATCCTGTCGCCTGGGTAAACACGCCCGATATTACGGGCAAAGACGGGAAATGGTCAGTTCCCCTGACGGTTCGCGGTAAAAGTGCGGATATTCACTATCAGGTAAAAGTCGACTGCAAAGCCGGAACAGCGGAGTATCAGCCGCAGTAACGGAGGTATTTGCACATCTTTTGATGACCTGAACACTTCCTGACATCCCCTCGGGTACGCTTTGATGATTATTCGTCTGTACTTGAGGGGCAAAATGGCTAACTGGCTAAATCAACTACAATCTCTTCTTGGGCAAAAAGGTTCCTCCGCGTCATCTTCGGGCGAGCAAGGGCTGAGTAAACTTCTGGTTCCAGGCGCGTTAGGCGGTCTGGCAGGATTACTGGTTGCCAACAAATCTTCTCGTAAATTACTGAGTAAATACGGCACCAGCGCGCTTCTGGTAGGCGGCGGCGCGGTTGCCGGGACTGTGTTATGGAACAAGTACAAGGATAAAGTTCGCGCAGCGCATCAGGATGAACCGCAGTTTGGTGCAGAAAGCTCACCGCTGGATCAGCGAACCGAACGCCTGATTCTGGCGCTGGTTTTTGCGGCGAAAAGCGATGGCCATATTGATGCCAAAGAACGTAGCGCTATTGAGCAGCAGCTCCGTGAAGCGGGCGTGGAAGAGCAGGGCCGCATTCTGATTGAACGCGCCATCGAACAACCGTTAGACCCTCAACGACTGGCGCATGGGATCCGTAACGAAGAAGAAGCGCTAGAAATTTACTTCCTCAGTTGTGCGGCGATTGATATCGACCACTTTATGGAACGTAGTTATCTCAATGCGCTGGGCGATGCGTTGAAGATCCCGCAGGATGTTCGTGAAGGCATTGAACAGGATCTCAAGGAACAAAAACAGGCGTTACCGGGTTAATTACTTACCACTAAGGCGCATGTTTCGCTTGCATCATTGCTGTCTTTTGCCACCCTTATAGGATGTTTAAGCAAAAGAACAATGACATGCTACCAAAAGCTTCTCGTATTCCCCACGCCATGACGCAGCATGGCGATACTCGTGTTGATAATTATTACTGGTTGCGAGATGACACTCGCTCGCAGCCAGAAGTGCTGGATTATCTGCAACAAGAAAATGCGTATGGCCGTCAGATTATGGCCTCGCAGCAGGCTTTGCAGGATCGCGTCCTGAAAGAGATTATCGACCGCATCCCACCTCAGGATGCTTCTGCCCCCTATGTGAAGAATGGTTATCGCTACCGGCATATTTATGAACCGGGGTGCGAATATGCCATTTATCAGCGTCAGTCTGCCTTCAGTGAAGAGTGGGATGATTGGGATACTCTATTGGATGGGAACCATCGCGCGGCACACAGCGAGTTTTATACGCTGGGAGGACTGGCGATATCACCGGATAACACCATCATGGCACTGGCCGAAGATTATCTCTCTCGCCGGCAATATGGCGTGCGTTTTCGCAACCTGCAAAGCGGCAACTGGTATCCGGAAGTGCTGGAAAACGTCGAAGCGGATTTGGTATGGGCGAATGATTCTCAGACTTTCTATTACGTGCGCAAGCACGAAACGACGTTATTGCCGTATCAGGTCTGGCGACATACAGTCGGCTCGCCATCGTCACTGGATGAGCTGGTGTATGAAGAAGCCGATGACATGTTTTATGTCAGTCTGCATAAAACCACATCATTGCATTATGTGGTTATCCACATTGCCAGTGCGACCACCAGTGAAGTTTTGTTGCTTGATGCAGAACTGGCAGATGCCGAACCGTTGGTCTTTTTAGCGCGACGCAAAGACCACGAATACAGTCTCGATCACTATCAGCACAATTTTTATCTGCGCTCCAACCGTCAGGGGAAAAATTTCGGCCTGTACCGTACCCGTTTTCGTGATGAACAAGCCTGGGAGACGCTGATCCCTCCGCGTGACAACGTGATGCTGGAGGGCTTTACGTTATTCACCGACTGGCTGGTGGTAGAAGAGCGTCAGCGGGGCTTAACCAGCCTGCGGCAGATTAATCGTAAAACGCGCGAAGTGGTCGGGATCGCCTTTGACGATCCGGCATATGTGACCTGGCTTGCCTATAACCCTGAGCCGGAGACCTCGCGCCTGCGTTATGGCTATTCCTCCATGACCACTCCGGATACGCTGTTTGAACTGGATATGGACACCGGAGAGCGTCGCGTGCTCAAGCAGACGGAGGTTCCCGGATTTGATGCGGCGAACTACCGCAGCGAACACGTATGGATCACCGCGCGGGATGGTACCGAGGTTCCGGTTTCGCTGGTTTACCATCAAAAGTACTTCCTGAAAGGAAAAAATCCGTTACTGGTTTACGGCTATGGCTCGTATGGCGCCAGCATGGACGCCGATTTCAGCAGCAGCCGTTTAAGCTTACTGGATCGCGGCTTTGTTTATGCCATTGCCCATGTCCGTGGCGGCGGTGAGTTAGGGCAACAGTGGTACGAAGACGGTAAGTTTCTGCATAAGAAAAATACCTTCAATGATTATCTCGACGTCTGCGATGCACTGCTAAAAATGGGCTATGGCGCGCCTTCGCTATGTTATGGCATGGGAGGAAGCGCCGGAGGAATGTTAATGGGTGTTGCCATCAATGAGCGCCCCGAACTGTTTCATGGCGTCATTGCACAGGTGCCATTTGTCGATGTGCTGACCACAATGCTGGATGAGTCAATTCCACTGACGACCGGTGAGTTTGAAGAGTGGGGTAATCCGCAGGAGGAAGAGTATTACACCTACATGAAAAGCTACAGTCCGTATGACAATGTTACCGCGCAGGCTTATCCGCATCTGCTGGTGACAACGGGCTTGCACGACTCCCAGGTGCAATACTGGGAACCGGCAAAGTGGGTGGCAAAACTGCGTGAGCTGAAAACGGACGACCATCTGCTGTTACTCTGCACGGATATGGATTCCGGGCACGGCGGTAAATCCGGACGTTATAAATCTTACGAAGGTGTGGCCCTGGAATACGCGTTTTTGATTGGGCTGGCGCAGGGCACACTGCCTGGACAAGCGTAAACTCAGGCGTTATCCAGATAGTGTTTCAGCGTTAGGCGCAATTCCGGGCTCATATTGTCAAGGTTGTTAAACAGCCAGCGCAAATAGCCCGGATCGCGTTCAGCGACTTCAGATACCGGTTTCCCGCGGTATTTTCCGAAGGTAAATGTGGTTAGCAACGCAGGACGACCGGTGACATCGGCCATTTGCTCCGGGGTCCAGCCGGACGTCTTCATAATGTCGATCAGCAGTGCCGCTGTGATGTAGCAGTCATAAAGCGCGCGGTGGTGGTGCAGACCAGACGGCGTCTGGACGCTCAGCTTGCGGGATTTATAGAGCGCCATATTGCTGTATTTGATCCCCGGCCACAGACGGCGGGAAAGCTTCATGGTGCAAATCCATTCTCCTGGCATTTCGGGCAGCACACGCCGATCAAAACTGGCATTGTGCGCCACGTACCACTCGCTGCCGTAATACTGCGGGATGATGTCTTCAATCCACGGCTTATCGGCCACCATTGCTTCAGTAATGCGATGGATAGCCATCGCCTGTGGGCTGATGGGGCGGTCAGGGCGTACCAGGTGGCTCATTGGGTTGACTATTTTTCCGTCAACCACATCGACAGAAGCAATTTCAACAATGCCTCCCTGTAGACCACAGGTTTCTGTATCTATTATGCGCAACATGCCATGCTCCTGACCCAAAACGACTAGCGTAATGGAATGATATCACCTTGCCAACCCCGTGGCGTGCGTTGACCGGTTAACAGCAAAGAACCGCTGTCTGCGCGAACAATCAATCGGCCTCGCTCATCCCATAACGCGCTGCTGCCACGCGCGTTGGCCATTAATACAGCTATGGCAAACTTATGCGAGAAACTCTGTAGACGAGATGTGGAGGAGAGCAATTCGGGTTCGCTAATGGACTGACTGCTCGTGAACAGGGAGTAAGCCGGGTCGATATCGATTCCTTCCGGTTGGCTATCCACTACGCTAATGGCATTTTGCTGTCTGGCGATACAGGCTCCGTGACTTTGATGAAACGTTAAGGGCGAGGTCATCCAGGGAGAAAAGAGCGCGATGCCTTTTACGAACCGGTTGTTATGTTCCACCGGTAGTCCCGCAATGATTGTCATACGATAAGTCACGGCGGCATGGGCGAGAGGTTCTAACAGCGCTTCATCGGGTGGGGCAGGAAGCGCGTCATGTTCATCAACACAACCTAACAAGGAGAGGGAAGGAAAGACCAGCAATTCACATTGGCATTGGGCGGCTGCCTGAATGAATTGCAGGTGATGTGCGACATGCTCGGTAACTGAGGTGTGAAGAGGTTCGTACTGCGCTGCTGCGATTTTCCAGTGTGACATAATGATTTCCTTTTCATAGTGTCTACAATCATCCTGAAAGTATAGATTAAGAATATACTTATACTGTAGCAGCCATCATGTAAGGAATCGTAACGTAGTATAAGTTTTATTTAACTTTAGGCTCGTAAGGTAAACGTGAAAGGGAAACGGATGCCAGTCGGTGCGCGATGAGTCTTTCGCGAAACCAGTCGCGTAAATGTTCGGGCTGTTCACGCTCAACAACTTCGGCAACAACCGGCATGTTGTATCGCTCCTTAAACGCTACTCCCGCAGCGGCCAGGTCAACATTGACCTTATCCATTTCCGCTTGCTCAAGTTTGGCCAGATTGATGTTCATGGGCTTCTCCTTTTCTCTGTCTTTCGGCGCGCAAAGTTACTAAGAGTGTGCATTAATGGCAAGACCGAAATGATGATTCTCGACTCGATCATTGTAGAAGGTTATTCTCTATAGGTTAGACATAACAAAAAGGAATAGTTGAAATGGCTTCATCTGCATCTATGCTTCGCAGCGCTCTCATCGTACTCGCCAGCGTGCTGGCAACGCCCGCCGCCCTGGCGCATGCCCACCTCACAAAACAAAACCCGGCTGCTAATGCCGAGGTTGCGGCATCCCCTCAGGCGTTGACGCTGAATTTTTCTGAAGGCGTAGAGCCGGGATTCAGCGGCGCAACGCTGACAGGTCCAAACAAAGAACAGATCAAAACGGGCAAGGCGTCACGCAGTGAGCAGGACAAAACGCAGCTGATTGTTCCGCTTGATCAAACACTTGAAGCAGGAAAATATACGGTCGACTGGCACGTTGTTTCCGTGGATGGTCACAAGACGAAGGGGCAATATACCTTTAGCGTGAAATAACCGATGCTGGCATTTACCTGGGTTGCATTACGGTTTATCCATTTTACCACGTTGATGCTGGTGTTTGGCTGTGCGCTTTACGGCGCATGGCTGGCTCCCGTTTCGGTTCGTCGTTTAATGATGCGTCGTTTTTTGCGTCTGCAACGGCATGCCGCAGCGTGGAGCTTTATCAGCGCGACGCTGATGCTGGCGATCCAGGGCGGGTTAATGGGCTCAGGCTGGCGGGATGTTATCTCTACAGATGTATGGGGCGCGGTGTTGCAAACGCAGTTTGGCGGCGTCTGGTTATGGCAGATTATCCTCGCGCTGGTCACTCTGGTGGTGGTTATTATCGTACCGCGTAGCATGCCGCGACGGCTGTTAATGCTGACGATTGCGCAGTTTATTTTGCTGGCTGGCGTCGGGCATGCGACGCTGCATAGTGGTATTACTGGGGCAATCCAGCAGGTTAACCATGCCTTGCATCTGATATGCGCCGCCGCCTGGTTCGGTGGCCTGCTACCCGTACTTTACTGTATGCGAATGGCGCATGGCCGCTGGCGAGAACAGGCCATCAGCACCATGATGCGTTTCTCCCGCTACGGGCATCTTTTTGTTATTGGTGTTTTACTTACCGGTATTATGAATGCGCTGTTTATTGTCGGTTTTTCTGTTCCCTGGCACATGGCTTACGGGCGGCTGCTTTTGTTAAAAGGTGCCCTGGTCATGCTAATGGTGGCGATTGCGCTGGTGAATCGGTATGTTCTGGTACCACGCATGCGGCAGGATAACCGCGGCATGACTCTCTATTTTATTTGGATGACCAAGCTGGAATGGGGTATAGGAGCCGTTGTGCTGGCAATTGTCAGCCTGTTCGCAACCCTTGAACCTTTCTGATTGATGGACTGGCGAAACGCATGAAAAAAATCATTATCTCTTTATTACTCCTGGCAAGCTCCGGAGCCGCGCTGGCTGCGCCGCAGGTCATTACCGTCAGCCGTTTTGAGGTTGGCAAAGATAAGTGGGCGTTTAATCGGGAAGAGGTGATGCTGACCTGCCGCCCGGGTAACGCGCTGTATGTCATCAATCCCAGTACGCTGGTGCAATACCCGTTGAATGATGTTGCCAGACAGCAGATGGAGAGCGGTAAAACCACGGCAAAGCCGATCGAGATTATCCAGATTGATGATCCGGCGAAACCGGGCGAAAAAATGAGCCTGGCACCGTTTGTGGAGCGTGCAGAAAAACTCTGCTAATTGTCAGATGTAGCGCTCTGATTTCCAATAAAAAACCGCAAGGATCTCACACGAGAACTTGCGGTTTTTGCGTTTGGATGCGTAACAAACGTCCTTTTTTTCCGGCCACTTTAGTCGCGGACTGGAAAACCTGGCGCTGTCATCTATTCTTAAATGGCAGGGTAACTTAGCCTGCATTAATGCCAACTTTTAGCGCACGGCTCTCTCCCAAGAGCCATTTCCCTGGACCGAATACAGGAATCGTATTCGGTCTCTTTTTATGTGGCGAATGCGATGCCATCCAGGGCAAAACACGGCTTATCGCATGCTGCATTCTCCATAAACCATACCATACTCCTGCCCACGATCGTCCAGGCTTTTTTACCATCATTGCTAAAATTATAATCAGGTACCCTTGTACTCTGGAGGCGACATGGGACGACCTGACAATATCTATCAACGAATCGACGGTACACAGTGGCGTCACGTCTGGGTGGTTGGGGATATCCACGGCTGCTTCTCGATACTGATGGCTAAACTGCGCCAGTACCGTTTTGATCCTTGGCAGGATCTGCTGGTTTCAGTGGGGGATGTTATTGACCGTGGACCAGACAGTTTGCGTTGCCTGAAATTATTGCGTAAACGCTGGATTGTCGCGGTCAGGGGGAATCATGAACAGATGGCGCTGGACGCGCTGGCGACGGGGGATAAATTCATGTGGTTAATGAATGGTGGCTCGTGGTATGCGCAGGCGGAGCAACCGGCAGCAAAATTCGCTCTTGAAGAGTGTTGGCAATTACCCTGGATTCTGGAGCTGCACTGTCAAAACGGCATACACGTTATTGCTCATGCCGATTACCCGGATGATGATTATCAGTGGCTAAAAAAGATCGATTTACAGCGTGTGCTGTGGGATCGTTCGAGACTAATGAACAACGGTTGTGGGATTCGCGGTGCGGATCACTTCTGGTTTGGCCACACGTCGTTGCGCCATCGGCTGGATCGCGAGAATCTGCATTATATTGATACCGGTGCTGTATTTGGCGGCGAGTTAACGCTGGTACAACTGCAATAATCAAAAATCGCTGTATTCCTGGGCCGGGTGCCAGAAACTATCGATGTAGTCATCCGCGGGTAAACACCCTCCGTTACGAATACGTTGATCGTCCATCGATATCAGGCACTGCTGCTCAGTTTTGTAGACATCAACCACGATATCTTCACAACCGCCATCCAGGTAGCACACAAAAAGAACCAGCGTGAACATTCCATCCTCAAATGGTAAAGCCATAGCTGTAGTGTAGAAGATGTTGATAGATGGGGGAAATTAACCAGGAAATAACCCGTCTGGCGACGGGTTCTTTTTGAATCAGGCAAGGCGCATGATCCAGGCATCTGACTTACGATCGTAGTGTTCGCGAAATAGTACTGAATGTTCTCCGTTCAACAGGGCCGGGACACTGGTATCGGCATCCCAGGCATCCAGTTGCATACATAAATCCGGGTCGGATTTACACGGAATGGTTAACGTTCGGTCCCCCGGCGATTCGCCATGTAACTCGGCGTCGTCGATTTCAAAAGCGCCAATGCGCACACTGGTTTTCATCATCGTGCTCTCCGTTAATTTGCTGATTGTGGTACGACCAGTTAGGTCGTCCATTTTTCAGCGTAGTCAACGTTAGCAAAAGCGCCAGTAAAAACGTGCGTTATCCCGTAAAGAGTTTGCCATCCCGGACAAGATCGCGTGGGTAGCTATTCTTCAGTCGCGATCCAATACGTTTTGCCAGACCGATAGGCTGATGCTGGAATGTAACCAGTACGTCGTCACTCGTCGGTGTGGCTTGTGGGTAGACATCCCGGCCGCGGTACCACTCTTCAGCTTCGGCAAGCGTCAGTTCAAACGCATTGCTGTGATTTGGGTTGGCGAACGCGATGACGGCTTCATGCTGCCAGCGGTAGCCTTTATTGTGCGTTTCAGCTAATTTGACGCCGAGTCGGGAAAAGCGGACTTTGCCGATCAGTGGCTCAATTTCTGTTGGGAATAGCCAAATCTCTTTATCGCGCTGCCACAGGCGTAAATTATCTTCCCACTGCAGTCCACAAGCGCTCGCGGCTTGCGCGATAAGCGCGGACTCGCGTCCTTTCAGCGGGCTAAACGGGAAGTTACCGACTTTATATGTCGGCGCAGGTAGTGGAGGGATGGCGGCTGTTTTGCGCAAACGCGCAACGAAGAAACCTTCGCAATCGTAAATTTGCGGAAACACATGCAGGAATCCTTCCGGCGTCAGGGCGCGTTCGGCCTGTGGAAATAAATCGCCGAGTGGTAAAAACTCGACGGCGTCCGGGTAGGTTTCAATCAACCACCGCATGATATTTTCATTTTCGTCACGATTAAGCGTACAGGTCGAGTAAACCAACGTGCCGCCGGGGCGCAGAGCGTGAAAGGCGCTGTCGAGCAGTTCGCGCTGAGTTGCGGCAATTTCCAGATTACTTTCTGGCGACCAGTTTTTTAGCGCATCGGGGTCTTTACGCACTACGCCTTCCCCGGAACACGGGGCGTCCAGCAATATGGCATCAAATGATTCCGGCAACGCAGCGCCAAATACTCGTCCGTCAAAATGGGTCAGGGCGACGTTGGCTATCCCGCAACGGCTGATATTGGCATGCAGGACTTTGACGCGACTGGCAGAAAATTCATTCGCCAGAATGGCGCCTCGATTATTCATTTTTGCGGCAATTTGCGTGGTTTTGGAACCGGGGGCTGCCGCGACATCCATTACGCGTTCCGGGGTATTGCCTTCGGCAAACAGCGCAGCGACTGGCAGCATTGAGCTGGCTTCCTGAATATAAAACAGGCCGCTTAAATGTTCTGCTGTGCTACCGAGCGGCACTGACTCTTCTTCATCGCGTTCGATCCAGAAACCTTCAGCACACCAGGGAACCGGAGTGAGAGACCAGTTGTAAGGTGCTGTCAGTGTGAGGAAATCGGCAACGGAGATTTTCAGCGTATTGACGCGAATGCTGCGGCGCAACGGGCGCTGACAGGCAGCGAGAAAATCATCGAATGAGAGCGTGGAAGGCATTGCTTCACGCATTTGGGTCAGAAAGGCATCGGGAAAATAAGCCACTTGGTACCACCGGCAAAAAAACAGGTGCGCAGTGTAGCATAAGTGCTCCGGCGCGAGTACGCCGGAGCAAGTGGAGAGATTATCGTGGCAGGGCGGTTCCCCATTCACGCCACTCTTTCGGTTCGCTTTCGAGCAACAGGAAGTGTTTACCTGCCTGCGCTTTAGGAGCCAGCGGTGTGCCTGGTGGAGTCGCGAAGGCGATGCCGCCGCGGATGAACTGATTGAAGGTACCGGTCTTCACGACACCGCCGGTCAGGCCGAAGTCAAGATTGTAGCCGGATGCCAGCCAGAACACGGAGTTGTTGCGCACCAGATGCTGATAGCGCTGGCTAATGCGCATGGCAACCATCACACGATCGGAAAGCGAGCCCAGCGTCAGCCCGGTGACGGTCCCCACTTCAATACCTCTGAACAAAACCGGGGTTCCGATATTCAGCGAACCTGCTTCCGGTGCTTCCACCACAATACTCAGACCATCGAGGTAACGAGAGTCGGTAATGGTGGCTTCCTGCAGCTCAAAATCACGTCGCGGATTACCGCGTCCGGGTTCAACGTTGATGTACGGCTGCAGGATTGTATCCAGATGCTCCACGCCAGCCGCCGAAATTTGCGGGGTGATCACGGAGAAACGGGTACCGCTTCGCGCGAAGGTCTGCACGTATTCTGGGTACAGAACCGCTTTTGCCTGCACTTCGTTCCGTGCGGTGATCAGCTCAAGCGTCTGAATCTGGCCGATATCGATTCCCAGGTAGCGAATCGGCATGCCAGCAGCGAGTTTACCTGCATCGAACGCATGCAGCGTTATCTGGCCGCCTACCGCACGCGCGGCGGTTTCCGAAGCATACAGAATGCGCTTGTCGCCTTTGCGTTGGCTGGCGCTGGCACCGCTTAAATTATCGAAGCTAATTGCCCCTTTAAGCGCGCGTGAAAGGGGAGATGCCTGTACGGTTAATCCGCTGCCGTTAAGCTGAACTTTTGCTCCGCCTTCGGCCCAGAACACGCTGTTGCTGGTCAACAGGTTGCGATATTCCGGTTTAATATGCAGATCGATATCAAATGCATCGGCGCGAGGACGAACGCTGATCACTTCACCGACCTCGAATTTGCGGTATAGAACCACCGAGCCGGCCTGCACATCAGGCAGCGTTTCGGCGCTCAGGCTGACCGTGGTGGTTGGCAGATCGCTCAGGCTGTTTTCAATCGCTTTTTCCAGGTTGGCATACAGCGGGTAGCTTTTTTTCATTTCCCCCTTCGTACCGGGCAAAATACGAATGCCGCCGCTGAGCCACTCGCTGGCGCTGGCGCCAAGGAACTCCACGCCATCAAGTCCGACTTTGACGTCCACGCGACTGTTGACCACGAACTTACTGTCACCTTGCACCAGGTCACGATGCTGCGGTTCGATGGCAACGGTAAATGAAACGCCTTTGCTGGAAAGCGTGCGCTCAATCACCTGACCGACCTGTACGCCGTGGAGAATCAGCGGCTGGCCAGCATCAATACCGTAACTTTCCGGTGCGGTGAGCGTAAATGTCATGACCCCTGGATCGTGTAACAACGACTTCTCTGCGGGGATAACCACAAACTGGCTACGCGGCTCGCCTTCGCCGGGGACCAGTTCAAACGTTTTACCCGTCAGCAGTGAGCTGAGATTGGCATCGTTTAACGATAATTTAGGGCTGTGTAATTCAATCCGCGTGTTGTCGCGCAGCAGCGTTACGACGCTGGGGTCGACCGTCATTTCTCCAGTCACTTTACCGCCTGGATTTAAATCCAGTTTGGTGAGTTGGCCGACTTGTAATCCTTGATACATCAGCGATGTTGAGCCAGCTTTGAGTCCGTCCCCGCTGGGTAAGTCAAGCTTGACGATCACTCCGCGCTGGCTGTGCGCGAGATCCTGATATAAACCAAACGTGTCGTCGGCTGCGGCGGGTTTTGAGTCTTCAGGCGAATCAAAAGCAATGGCGCCATTGACCAGCGCGGCAAGACTTTCCAGTTTGATCTTCGCGCCGCTGAGGCTGACATCCGCATTCACACCGGAGACGTTCCAGAAGCGGCTGCCTTTTTTCACCAGATTGGTAAACCGACGTTCAATCAGCACGTCGATAGTTACGCCCTGATTGTTGGGGTTGATAGTGTAGTCATATACCCGGCCCACCGGAATCTTACGGAAATAAACCAGCGAACCGCTATTGAGCGAACCGAGGTCAGGCGCCCGCAGATGCAGCATCAAATCGCCATTATCCAGACGGTATTTGGGCTGCGTGTCGAGGGCAACAAAATGATCTTCTTCCTCGCCGGTTCCGGGCATCATGCCGATATAGTTACCACCAACCAACGCATCCAGACCCGAAACTCCGGCCAGCGACGCTTTCGGCGTGACCAGCCAGAACTGGGTATCTTTGCGCAGTGCATCTTTCATGCTCGATTTGATGCTGACGCGGACTTCAATTTTACGCAGATCTTTGCTGAGGTTGATATCCTGCACCGTGCCCACTTCAACGCCCTGATAACGAACGGGCGTGCGTCCTGGTACAATGCCGTCCGCGGACATGAAGTCAATGGTTACGGTATTGCCGCGATCTTCATAGCTTCCCCAGATAAGCCATCCTGCGATCATCAGCGCAATGAACGGCAGCAGCCAGAACGGAGAGATACGGCGTTTTGTTTTAATCTGCGCTTCAGTCTGCGAAGCGGGGGTTTCCTGACTCATGTGCATCCCAAAGTAAGCGGCTGTCCAGCCATTCCACAGCAAGAATAGTCAATATTACCGCCGCGCCGAAATAAAACGCAGCCGGTCCCATAGTAAAAGCAAGTATCTGATCGCGATTAATCAGCGACATGGTTAAAGCGATAACAAAGAGATCCAGCATCGACCAGCGGCCAATCCAGGTCACCATACGCAGCAGTTTTATGCGGGTACGCAATCCTTGCTCGCAGTTAAAATGGATGCTGATGAGCAACGTAAACATCACAATCACTTTGGTGAATGGCACCAGAATACTGGCGATAAAAACGATCGCCGCCACGCCGACGTTGCTGTTTGCCAAAGACATTATGCCTGACAGGATAGTGTCTTCCTGCCTACCACCGTTGACATAAATTACCGAGATGGGCAGCAGATTAGCAGGCAAAAGTAGGACAATCGAGGCCAGTAGCGCCGCCCAACACTTTTGGATGCTTTGATTCCTGCGCCAGCGCAGCGGGATATGGCAACGAGGGCAGCGACCCCGAGCGTCCGGATAACCTGTAAAGTGACAACCGAGGCAGACGCGGAGCTTTTCATCAGGGCGACGGGCTGGTCTTTGCGGGTAAAATCGGTCCCAAAGCTGCTCTACGTTGAGGTGCGACAGCGTCAAAATACTGAGGATCACCAGCGCAATAAAAGCAAACAGCCCCACACCGGGTTGCAAAAAAGCATAGTCCTGAACTTTGATTGACGCGACGCCAATGCCCACAAGATAGATATCGAGCATCACCCACTCTTTGAGCCTTTCCAGCATCAGCAGCACCGGGCGCAGGTTCATCCCAAGAATATTGCCAAACCACAGATAAGCAATTGAGGTCACGAGAATTAGCGGCGCGCCAGCGACGCAAAAAAGCACGAAAGAAGCAGTGAGGGGGTCACCTTGTCGGGTCATTTGCCAGATGCCTTGCATAACATTGGCATCAATGCGCACGCCTAATAAATAGATGTGCAGGAGTGGCTCTCCCCAGGCAAAGGGCATCAGCAGCAACATGGTGAAAGCCATTGCCGCAAGTCGCGTTAATGACCAGTCGCGTCCGTCACGAATTTTTGCCTGGCAGCGTGGGCAAAAGGCACTTTGGTGCGAACGCATTTTAGGCAAGCTAAATATCAGGTCACATTCAGGGCAGCGATGATAATGTGCACGAGGTAGTGCCTCACCGATGGACCTGATGGCTATTTTTTTAGTTGGCGTGATGCGTGGTGTCGTTAAGGCCATGTATCGCGAATCAAATTGTTGAAGTAATGTTATCTTAACTCATGACGGGAATGATCTTGAGCATTAACGCATTTAATGTTTATTTTAGTAGGCTGCAGTTTTAAGTAAGACAACTAAGTGATTACATAATGAACAAAATAGAGCTATACACGGATCTGAACCGTGATTTTCAGGCATTGATGGCAGGTGAAACCAGTTTTCTGGCAACGCTGGCGAATACCAGCGCATTGTTGTACGAGCGTCTTGCAGAAGTGAATTGGGCCGGTTTTTACCTGCTTGAGGACGATACGCTGGTGCTTGGTCCCTTCCAGGGCAAAATTGCCTGCGTGCGGATCCCGGTAGGGCGTGGTGTGTGCGGTACAGCAGTGGCGCAGAACCAGGTTCAGCGTATTGAGGACGTACATGCTTTTGATGGGCACATTGCTTGTGATGCCGCCAGCAACGCTGAAATCGTCCTGCCAATCACCGTCGAAAATCAGATAATCGGCGTGCTGGATATCGATAGCACGGCGTTTGGCCGCTTTACTGAGGAAGATGAACAAGGTCTGCGTACACTGGTGGCACAGCTTGAAACCGTGCTTGCAACGACGGATTACAAAAAATTCTTTGCGCACGTCGCAGGATAATCAACGGATAACGTAGCAATTACTGATGACGTCATTATAATGTCGCCTGTTCATGCCTGCGCTTGTTGGCTACGTCCGTTGTAATCAGGAAATTTCATGGAAAATCAACCTAAGTTGAATAGCAGTAAAGAAGTCATCGCGTTTCTGGCCGAACGCTTCCCGCAGTGTTTTAGTGCGGAAGGCGAAGCGCGCCCACTGAAAATTGGCATTTTTCAGGATCTGGTAGAGCGTGTTGAGGGCGAAATGAACCTCAGCAAGACTCAGCTCCGTTCTGCCTTACGTCTCTATACTTCAAGCTGGCGCTATCTGTACGGCGTTAAATTGGGCGCAACGCGTGTTGATCTCGACGGCAACCCTTGTGGTGAGCTGGATGAACAACATGTTGAACATGCGCGCAAACAGCTGGAAGAAGCTAAAGCCCGTGTTCAGGCGCAACGCGCAGAGCAACAGGCGAAAAAACGCGAAGCGGCTGCTGCTGCCGGTGAAAAAGAAGGCGCACCGCGTCGCGAGCGTAAGCCGCGTCCTGCACCGCGTCGTAAAGAAGGTGCAGAGCGTAAACCTCGCGCTGAAAAACCAGCAGCAAAAGCACCGCGTGCTCCTCGCGAAGAACAGCATACCCCGGTATCTGATATTTCAGTACTGACGGTAGGGCAGTCTCTGAAGGTGAAAGCAGGAAATAATGCGATGGATGCCACCGTATTAGAAATCACCAAAGATGGCGTCCGTGTACAGCTGAATTCGGGTATGTCTTTGATTGTACGCGCAGAACACCTGGTGTTCTGAAACGGAGGCCAGGCCTGGCATGAACACTTTTTTTAGGCTTACTGCGTTAGCTGGTCTGCTTGCATTAGCAGGCCAGGCACTTGCTGTGGAAGACATCACGCGTGCCGATCAAATCCCCGTTTTAAAGGAAGAAACCCAGCATGCGACGGTAAGCGAACGTGTGACTTCGCGTTTTACGCGATCACACTATCGCCAGTTCGATCTGGATCAGGCGTTTTCGGCAAAAATTTTTGACCGCTATTTGAATTTGCTCGACTACAGCCACAATGTGCTGTTGGCGAGCGATATCGAACAGTATGCAAAAAAGAAAACGGTCCTCGGCGATGAACTGCGCACCGGCAAGCTGGATGTCTTTTACGATCTCTATAATCTGGCGCAAAAACGCCGATTTGAACGTTATCAGTACGCATTAAGCGTACTGGCACGTCCAATGGATTTTACCGGTAACGACACGTTTAACCTCGACCGAAGTAAAGCGCCGTGGCCGAAGAGCGAAGCAGAGCTAAATGCGCTGTGGGACGGCAAGGTTAAATTTGACGAACTCAGCCTGAAGCTGACCGGTAAAACCGATGCGGAAATTCGCGAAACGCTGACGCGCCGCTACAAATTTGCGATTCGCCGTCTGGCGCAGACCAACAGCGAAGATGTGTTCTCACTGGCGATGACAGCGTTCGCCCGTGAAATCGACCCGCATACTAACTATCTCTCTCCGCGCAATACCGAGCAGTTCAATACTGAAATGAGCTTGTCTTTGGAAGGTATTGGCGCGGTTCTGCAAATGGATGATGACTACACCGTCATTAACTCCATGGTGGCAGGTGGTCCGGCAGCCAAGAGCAAGTCGATCAGCGTTGGCGATCGTATTGTCGGCGTCGGGCAGACGGGCAAGGGCATGGTCGATGTGATTGGCTGGCGTCTGGATGACGTCGTGGCACTGATCAAAGGACCTAAAGGCAGCAAGGTACGCCTTGAAATTCTGCCTGCCGGTAAAGGTACCAAGACGCGCACCGTGACGCTAACGCGTGAACGTATTCGTCTCGAAGATCGCGCCGTGAAAATGTCCGTGAAAACCGTTGGCAAAGAAAAAGTTGGCGTACTGGATATTCCTGGCTTCTATGTAGGCCTGACTGATGATGTCAAAGTCCAACTGCAGAAACTGGAAAAACAAAATGTCAGCAGTATTATCATCGATCTGCGTACCAACGGTGGTGGAGCACTGACTGAAGCGGTTTCGCTTTCCGGTCTGTTCATTCCTTCCGGCCCGGTGGTTCAGGTTCGTGATAATAACGGTAAAGTGCGTGAAGACAGCGATACCGACGGCGTTGTGTACTACAAAGGCCCGCTGGTGGTATTGGTCGATCGCTTCAGCGCCTCAGCATCAGAGATTTTCGCTGCGGCAATGCAGGATTATGGCCGAGCGTTGATCGTTGGTGAACCGACCTTTGGGAAAGGCACCGTCCAGCAGTATCGCTCCCTGAACCGTATTTACGATCAGATGCTGCGTCCGGAATGGCCAGCGCTGGGTTCTGTTCAGTACACGATCCAGAAATTCTACCGCGTAAACGGTGGCAGCACGCAGCGTAAGGGCGTTACGCCGGATATCATCATGCCGACAGGTAATGAAGAAACTGAAACCGGCGAGAAATTTGAAGATAACGCACTGCCGTGGGACAGCATTGATGCTGCGACCTACACTAAGTCAGATAATCTGACGCCGTTCGGACCTGAATTGCTGAAAGAGCACAATGCACGTATTGCGAACGATCCTGAGTTCCAATACATCATGAAGGACATTGCGCGTTTCAATGCGATGAAGGATAAGCGCAACATCGCTTCTCTGAATTACGCTCAGCGTGAAAAAGAGAATAACGAAGATGACGCAATGCGTCTGGCGCGTATCAACGATCGGTTTAAACGTGAAGGCAAACCGCCATTGAAGAAACTGGACGATCTGCCGAAGGATTACCAGGAGCCGGATCCGTACCTGGATGAAACGGTAAAAATCGCGCTCGACCTGGCGCATCTTGAGAAAGAGAAGCCAGCGGAACAGCCCGCAACCAGTCAATAACCTCGAACAGGCACAAGAAATTGTGCCTGTTTTTTTAACAAGTGCATGAAGACGTCAGCCTGATACGATAAAATGTAAAGTTGTGTCTTTCTGGTGACTTAGCACCTATGGATGCTTGAAAATAGTCATAAGACCCATACGATATGGGTAATCGCATAGTGCGTTTTGTTAAATTGAGGTTAAAAGAAAATTATGATGCGAATCGCGCTCTTCCTGCTGACGAACCTGGCTGTGATGGTCGTTTTCGGGCTGGTATTGAGCCTGACAGGGATCCAGTCAAGCAGCGTTCAAGGCTTGTTGATCATGGCACTGCTGTTTGGTTTTGGTGGTTCCTTCATTTCGCTGCTGATGTCCAAATGGATGGCGTTAAAGTCCGTTGGCGGGGAAGTGATCGAACAGCCTCGCAATGAAAGAGAACGCTGGCTGATGAATACAGTTGCGAATCAGGCCCGCCAGGCCGGGATCGCTATGCCACAGGTTGCAATCTACCACGCGCCAGATATTAACGCGTTTGCGACTGGTGCCCGCCGGGATGCCTCGCTGGTGGCTGTAAGTACTGGCCTGTTGCAAAACATGAGCCCGGATGAAGCCGAAGCGGTTATCGCGCATGAGATCAGCCACATTGCCAATGGCGATATGGTGACCATGACGCTCATTCAGGGGGTAGTAAACACCTTCGTTATCTTTATCTCACGTATTCTGGCGCAAATTGCCGCTGGCTTTATGGGCGGGAACCGTGATGAGGGTGAGGGTAGCAACGGTAACCCGTTGATCTACTTTGCGGTGGCGACTGTGCTGGAACTGGTGTTTGGTATTCTGGCGAGCATCATTACCATGTGGTTCTCACGTCATCGTGAATTCCATGCGGATGCCGGTTCTGCAAAACTGGTGGGTCGTGAAAAAATGATCGCCGCGCTGCAGCGCCTGAAAACCAGCTATGAGCCGCAGGAAGCGACCAGTATGATGGCGTTCTGCATCAATGGTAAATCCAAATCGTTGAGTGAGCTGTTTATGACTCACCCCCCGTTGGACAAACGTATTGAAGCGCTACGCAGTGGGGAATATTTGAAATAGGTTGCCTGGATTGATAAAAGGGCCACATCGTGGCCCTTCATTTGTTAGCCTTAAACCATCGCTGGTAGAGAGCAGTATTGTTATTTTCGAAGAAAATGCTACGCTTCAGGGAAGGTGGTTTTCACATATTCAACAAATTTTTCACATGCGGAATTAAGAGCTTCTCCAACTGAATTATCGCGGCCCTCCCCCTTAAAACTGTCCGTCTCAGTATGACAGGACTTTACAAAATCATTTGTAACTATAATAGCCTGCCCGAAAAAAGTAGAAGTAAAATCCTTGTCAAACAAAATATTCTTATTTAGGTTTGTAGTGAAAGCCTTATATAAGGATAATGTCAACTCGCGGTCATTTACTGGTAACTCCTTAAGCTGTTTATCCATATACTCATTAAAAGCAGGTTGTTCAAGCCTGGCGATGCTAACATCACTGATATGCACTGATCGAGAGGACGAAAGAAATCTTTTGATAATTTGACCTGCTGCATTACCTTGCTCACTAATTGCCATATTAATGTCAGATGTTCTATATTCGGTGTTCAATATGTTAGCTAATGAGGTCCTGATAGTATCAACATCAAGATTTGTAGTCTCTCTAACCGGTGACTCATTCAATTGAGTATATTTATTAAACATTGCATTGAAAATGGGAACTATTGTTTTATCATCGACCATTTTTGCACAGGTTTCTATACTGTTAATAATCGCTTCACCTTTTTTGAACTGAGCATCATAATCGTTTTTAACCTTCTGTATTTTGTCTTTTAGAACATTATAAGCCTCTAAATTTTTCCCGCTAAGGGAATCAGTTTTGTATTGATTTTCAAAGGTTGTTATAGCTTTATTTATATTTAAAGTTGTGTGCATATCTAATATTATACGATTTTTATTTAGAGTCATGACTCCTCTATTATTGAACGAATGTGTTGGGATATCTACACAATTAGCATTACTACGCGCCAAATCTGCTGTTGTTTTTTGAAGGGTTTTGCTAATACTAATATTTTTTGGGACATTAGCGATAGCTGATAAACATGCGGACAGTAAATTATGGTTCTTAACTTCTCTTTGCCTGTGAAAATCACTTTTATAATGGCTATAAACATTGTGTGAGTATGTTTTAACTGCACTTGGCATATACATCTCCATATAGTTTTGTTAATCATCAAGTATCACCTGTAGGATGGCATCACGGTGGGTGGATTTCTTTCAAAAAGTGCTTCGATTTCTCTATGTGTCAACCTAAGTGCATATCTTCTAAATCTTTATTTATTTATTTTAATAATGAATGGAGTGATAATTATAGAATAACAATCATCTATTATTTGTATGGATCTAAATTTATTATGGACAATGGAAATGATGTTTTGATGGAGGATCTTCTCAGCAAAATTGCTGAAGAAAATCGTGAACAGTTTATTGAAGATTTATTTGAGTCTGGCGCTACCCGCAAACAGCTGTATGGTATTCCAGATAGCCTGATGAACGGTTTCTACGCCTGTGCATACGAGTATTACCAAAAAGGAGAAATTGAAAAAGCGGAGCACTTTTTTAAATTTTTAATGATGTATGATTTCTATAATCCTGATTACGCATTTGGCCTGGCCGCTGTTTATCAGTTAAAGCAGGACTACAAGCATGCACTGGATATCTATGCAATTGCCTATGCACTTGATGATGATAATTTGCGCGCCATTTTTGAAGCAGGGCAGTGCTATATGCACTTGCATAACTATTCGAAAGCACGCGACTCATTTGGAGAGGTCGTGGCTCACGAAAAGGATCCTGAGCTGGTCAAGCGTGCCGAAGTATATCTTAAGGCGCTAACAAAGATTAACGACAGTGATGAGGATCATTACCATGTACGGAATAGCAAATAAGCCTGTCACGCTGGTTACCCAGCAGGTAACTAGTGAAGGTGATGTCGAAAGAATTACTACCGCGAAAAAGGACATTAGTTCTACAAGCAGCAGTGACGGAAATGCGGCGCAGAAAATTGTCCAGCAAAAATTGGTTACGCGCGCAGAGAAATTAGCCATGACCAGTGAATCATGGAAACCGACTTTACGTTCTCCTGAAAGTGTGACGCTGCGATCATCCCAGCAACCTAAGTCGCAAGCAAGTGAGACGAATAGCACGATGTCGGGAGGTAAGACGCAATCATCAACCTATTCTCTGACACAGGTTCTGGCCACATTAGCGGTGAAACTGGGGGATTCTACTGTGGTCGGGCAAATGTTTCATGCCACAGCGACACAGTTGATGGGAAGCGCCACATCAGCAGCACTTATTCAGAAGTCGCAAGATGTCGAAAACGCACAGCAGACGTTGACGCAGGCAAATTTAGCTTATAGCGAGGCTGTAAAGACCGTAAACGAGGCTGACGACCATTTGCTACAAGCTGAAACATCTCTAAACAACGCTGAGCAGTCGCTGAACAATGCCCTGAATATTCTTACTTCATCGGAAACAGCATATAACGACGCTCTGAACGCGATTTACAGCAACAATACGGAAAAAACACTAGCGATTAAAACGGCTGCAGATAGGATGACAAGTGCACAGCAGGCAGTGGACGTGGCTTCTGATAAATGCCAGCAGGCGATTGATGTCAAAAGCAAGGCGCAAACAGCGGCAAATGATGCCACTGAGAATGCTCAGGAAAAACAGCAAGCGGTGGTTACGGCAACTCAGATGCTGAAAGTAGCGCAGGACACATTGGGGAATGCGACAGTTAGCACCCGGAATGTAAATAACGATAATACAGGTAGCATTAATCGAGTCGACCTTATGATGGCACAGTTAGTGACTATCTTAGGTAAATGTAACGAAGAAACCTTAAAGACGAATATGGAGCTGGCAAAAAGTCAACAGTCAGCAAAACAGGCTGAACTGGCAAAGGAAACTGAGAAATCAGATAAAATCGCAGAAAAACAAAAAAGGATGCATAAGATTTTTGGTATTCTTGGCAAAGTAATTATGAGTGTGATGATGGTTGCCGGTGCCATTTCTGCACTATTTACCGGTGGCGTGATGGCTATATTGTTTATTGCTAGCACGACCCTCATGATATCGGATCAAATCACAAAAGCTGCAACGGGTGAGTCCTTTATGGCGAAAGCGATGAATGCAGTTGTGAGTGGATTTGCTAAAATGTTTGAAGCTATGGGGGCGAATGAACTCGTTGCCTCTATTCTTGCATCAATAACGATGTTATTAACAACAATTGCCGCTATGGTAGTGTTGGGGGGAGGGGCAAAATTATTGGGTAATAAATTCGCAGGCAATATGACAAACTCGATTTTACGAGGCCTTTCAAATCATGGAGAATCAGGCGTTGGAAGTGCTATAAAAATGGGGTCAAAATATACTTTCAGAACTTCACTTGCAGCCAGTGGAATTAATAATGGCGCTTATTCAATTACTAGCGGTGTTTATGAACAACAACGCGATAATATTTCTGCCAGATTGCTGGAAATTATGAAAGATAACGATTTTGTAAAGAGGTTTATGGATATTATCGTTGAAAACTACAGTAACACAATGAAAACCATGAACGCGATCATTACAAATGAAACGGAAGAAGCGGGAATGTCCATGCAGGTAGGTAAACAAATTCTGGCACATACTCGTGCATAATTTTAATAAAAAGGAGATAAATATCATGGTTGGATCGGTTAATTCAGTGGCAACGGGCAATGTATACCTTAATACAAGTGAGAATGTAGATGTTGCCCGGACGGATAGTAGACAGAACATTAAAGATACTCAGGCCTACCAGACGTTAGTGAAATTGGTAGGCGATGGCTACAAAGGTGTGGACGGAACTAAAGAAGACAAAGCCGCAGTGCGGAAAGAGGCTCAGCAACTTCTTACTCAGTTACATAGTGGTTTAGGCAGCAGCGATAACAGCACAGGTAATGTGATAACCGTAGCAATGCCAAAAGCCAGTTCACTGCTGACGCTGTTGATTGCCATGATTGAGTCAGAAAATGAATCTTCAATTGCTGGATATAAGATGTCCGGCAAGCTCGGTGTAATTAGCCAGGATTTCACCAATGCTGCGGCAGATGAATTACGTGAGCAGGGGGTATTGGCTTTGTCATCGGGTATTACTAGTGGTACTACTCAGATGGCTGCTTCGGGAGTGGGGGCGGGGACGGGTTTCTTAAAAAATCAGGCTCACGCTTCCTCTGTTAGCCAAGGGGCTATGGGATTGGGACGAGGTCTTTCTGAGGCAGAACAAGGTGCGTTTGGTATGGGAACGAAAAATTCTGAAGCAGAGCAGACGTCCCTGCAGGCAAGTGGCAAAATGATGGATCAAACCATGGAGATGAGTAGAGAAACGGCCCAAAAAGCTGCACAAATTATGAGTAGCCTTCTTTCTCTGATGGCTGATATAAGACACTCGTCAGCCGATTTGGTTTCTACTGTAAGTAGCAATCTGAAAGCCTGATTACTAACTAATGTATATAAAGGCCCGATATGTTTCGGGCCTTTTATACGGTCAAAAATAAAAGTTCTAAGTCGATTATTCCAAAACAGATTCTACTGTCTGCTGACGATATTCTTCAAGGCATTCAGAAATACTCAGCGTAGCAAAAGACGCGGTAATAGCCAATTTAGCGAGCTGTGATGGTTGGCGCAGAAAATCACAGCACCATATTTCCTGTCCATATTCTACTCGTAACTCTTCAGCATGACATGTTCGAAGTTCTACATCAATTCCGGACTGCTTGAAATTGTCACTGATGGATTTGGCTGAGCGAATGGCATGAGCAGGGAATGAAACGATAGCTTTGGTGTCTGCAATAGCATCACGTGATAGGTAATGAGCTAAAAGTGCGAGTATATTTTCTATACCGGCCTCACTGGTAAATAATTGATGCAACTGTTTCTCCAGTTGCTCTTGTGAATGTTGGAGTAAATGTGATTTTGTAGATTCAATATTATTGACGTAATCGACTACAGTCTGTGATGCTTTCTGTATTCCCTGACAATAACCCTCCGTCCATGCCAGGGAACGTAACTCATCAGCCTTATTTCTTGCATCACGGAGAATATGTTGAGCATGTTTCCTTGCAATCTGTTCAAGCCTGGATGCGCTCGTCGCTGTACTCAGCCATTTGGCTTTGATAAGCGGGGTATCTGGCAAAGGATACTGCTTCGGTAGTGAAATTTGTCTAAGCATATTCTATGGCCCGTAAAAAAAGAAAATACTCCTCAGAATAGATTTGGTCATCTCTGATATCAGGCTCTTGACATTCATCAGAGAAAAATAATGCCAGTAAAGGGATAAGAGGAGTGGGTAATCGATTGTGCATCGCTTTTAGCAACAATGTATATGCATACTGTTCAAGCATAGCGAGATCAGGTTGGCGGTATTCTTGGTTTATGGGTAAAGATGAAAACCAGGGGATATACAGGAAAGCGCGCTGTTTGGCAGTTAAAAGCGTTAAGGCGGCGGGAAACCGTACGAACATAGGAGCAAGTTGTCGTGATGCGACCATAATCGCTGCACTATATATTTTTTCCCAGCGAGAAATAAAGAACATATTTTGTTCTGAGAGTTGCAATAGGTCAATATCAATAGTGTTATGTGGTAACAGAAGTCTGTTCACAATAGTTCGGGGTAAATTGCGCCATTTAGCTACTCTGGTAGTATTCGCCCAGTTAGCCGGCATTAGCACAATATTGCTAAGCATAATTATTTCACTCATAGTGTATCCATTAATTAGCGACGAATAGAAATCGTCGCTAATAAAAATATTGTGATAGGTTACTCTGTCTCTTTCTTAGAAAAAAAACGCTGAGATATACGGGGCCATAACATACCTAGCAAAATCAAAAATAATAGTAGAACTGAGGATATAATGATTATGGTGTAGCCCCATAGCGGATGTGAAGCTTTGATACTCACTAACTTAAGGGGCGCGGTTTGGCGAAACATAACCACCGATATATTTTCATAGTGCATATCCTGCAATCCGTTCTTTATAAATAGGCGTATCTTATCTGTATAAGCTGCTTCATCAATTGTTCCCTGATAGGTTATCAATACTGATGCCACCATTGAAGATGAGTCATTATTTTCAGGGCTAATACCAGGATAACTCAAATGCACTCTGGCGCTGGTGATACGCTCCAGTTCTTGCAGTGACTGACCCAGTCTCTGTTCAATAGCCGAGATCAGTCGCGCTTTTTCACCGAGGGGTGTCGACACCATAGCATCCGCAGGAAATTGTTGCGATATTTCAATATCTTCAGCGGAGGGAAGGTTATAAGCAGTCAGTAATACCGTCGCTGAAGCCAGACTTTCTGAGGAAACTTGAATGGAATATTTCCCTTTACCACTATCAACCTTGAAAGCATCAATATTATTCGACTCAAGAAGTGTAATGATTTCGTTAGCTTGCCTTTCAGATAATTGGTCAGCTAATTTTTCATTACATCCACAAAGTAGAAATATAAGTAGCAACAGTGCGGTCTTTATATTAAATGATTTCTTCATGTTTTTATTAATGTTTCGATTGCGGAAACACCCTTACGAGCCAGCGTGCTATATAAACTGGTGTCTATAGTATAAGCGCTCAGTTTGTTTTGCCATATTGCAAGTTGCTCTGGGTCAGAAGTGACATCTGGGTTATTCAATGCGGCGGTAATTCTGTCTTTCTCAACCTGGGTACCTGCTGCCAGTCTGGAGACTTCTTCAGCTAAACGCGTATCTAGATCAATCAAATCCCCCGTGACCAAAGAGGGTTGAGATTCTGAAAAAATTGGTGCCTGTAGTGACTGCGGTGATATCTGATTAATAAACATGCCCACGATAGTACTCCCTGTCCGTAGAATAAATCGAAAGCGGCAAAAGCAGCGGACCTACCTTGCCGCACATCATTTATTATTTAAAGTTAGCAATAATACCCTGGTCAATATCACGGAAAGATTTCACAACATTCGACTGCGCATTTTTGTAAAGAGTATACTCAGATAATGCAGACTGATATGCCGCCAGGTTTCCAGGGTTACTGGGATCTTTTTGTAAAACCTCTAATGCCTGATCCAGCGATAATCTAAGATCTTGAGTACCTTGCTCAAATCCTAAAGACATGTTGCTAATATATCCCGTGCCAAACTCCGCATTAGCAACAGTGCTTGCATCATGCGATATGTTATCAAATCTAACCATATTAATTTCCTCATATTTCTATAATATCAATAGGGATAAAGCCAGTGGTAATCAGACATGATGGCATAACTGTCATCACCGTTCCGATAGGTCAACGGCCGTAGCCCAGGTTCGTCCAATCCAAAATAAAACTGAACATATTCACCACCAAAATTTTGTCTAAAACTGTCTATCAAATTCTGGATAACAGAATACTGCTCTCTCTCTATAACACCATGAATAATAAAACTCGCTCTTAAAGGTGTAATGTCTGTTGTAAACTGAAATCCTAATTTATTGAGTTTACGTTTAGCAGATATAATAATTTCTTGATCGGCAAATGAACCAATGATTGTATTTTTTATCCACGGATAATTCTTACCAATCAGATTGTTAAATGGCTTATTACACGTATCTTCAGTACAACGTTCTGTACTAAATATTATTGCTAAAGTTGAATAATCAGTAAGTTCAATTTTATGGAATGGGATCTTCAGATCGTGGAGCATTGCCGAGAGATCAAGGCGAGCCGATTCAAGCGATACAATATGAATTTTTTCTGTATTAATATTACTTTTATTAAGTTCCTGCCAGCCCCAGCCGGCGTCGGTATCGTTCATCACAATGACATAAATACTGCCATCCTTAAGTTTAACGATATCAGGTTCAACAGGAGACAATAAAGACAGTACTGAAGCACTATTATCCACCTTCGCGTAATAACCGATGAAAGAAGCGGCGACTCCAACAAGGATAACTGTGCTGAGAAAAATCAACCAATAAAGTTGGCAACGAAAATATGATTTATCGGTTGATACTTTAGTAAATGAAGTATCGGCAATGTTTTCATCCTGATGCAGAGCAGAAAACGGCTCTCTGGAATAGTTTACAACGTCCTGATTCCAGGATTCATCATTGATTTTTAGGGCAATAGTTATCGGACCAATCTTAACAGGGCTGTTTAGGCTTAAAGTTCGATCTAAAGTCACTCCGCTATTTTCCGAGGAAAGGGAGTCTTCCCCGTCGAGTGACAGTAACTTGCAAGACACTGCCACTGTATCACTTCCCGAAGAAGTTATGAACGACAACAGAAAGCAGGTACTCTGCTCTTCGGGGGCTGGGACGACAACGGTGTTGAGGCTGCTAAAAATAGACTGCTGTTCACTTTGTTCCGCAGTTAATAACTGTTGCTGTGACATGAAGCGGACATGCACGTTTTCGCTGTGAGGTAATGGAATGTCTACTCCATACATCGAGCCAGAAAGCACCTTCATGACATAGTGGGGCAGGTAATCCATACCTACGTGCTGCGAAATCTCTTCCATAAAAATCCCGTACAAAGACAAGGCTACAATCCTGATAAGTAGTTTAAGGGATATAGAAAATGAAAAGAATAAACATTTATTTATTCAACAAAAAAGAAAAATAAATAAAAATTTATGTGATATTTATATGAAAGACACTATCCTATGTCGAAAGCTAAGGCTCCTGGGATAAAAAAGTTATTCAGAAGCGAAACGAAAGATAAAATTGATCCCAAGGAAGGGAACTAAAATATGAATATTAGTGCATATAATGGAACATTGTCATTTATTGTGATTATTTTATCAACAGTACTGTTCGGTTGCACAGTAAAAAAACCGTTAGTAAGAGACATCGCATTGGTGCCTGACGGACATATTACTAATCATACGCGTTTATTCAGGCAACAGCTTGTGTACTGTGCAACGCAGTATCTTGCAGAGACTCAACATCCAGATGCCGAAATTCATTGGAATCTTCAGTCAAAAATCTTAACGATCAATAGCACTGACCAAAATCTGGAACATTTTTTAAATATCTGTGTAACGGACGCCGTGGACATGATGGCTGATGTTAACGATAGCGGAAGTATGACTATTTCTGCCAACCTGGGCTCTGAATAAATATGGATATAGGCCATGAAAGTAAAAGGGATTAAGTGGTATCCAGGAAATCAAATTAGTCGCAGACAGTTATCGGAAAAATTTATACTATGCGTCTCACTATGCGCTGAAAATAAAAAGAATCAATGTCTTCAGAATGTGCCGTGTGAAAATCATATCTGGATGATTGGCGAACAGGGAAGATTTTCACAGCAATTAGTCTATGGTCGCCAGATCAGAGATTATTGTCAACAGTCAAGAATTTTAACGGGCACTGTAAATATAGGGTATTTTTCTGAGCTGCTTGCATTTCTTGATGCTGCGTATCAGGGTTATACTGACGAAAATACGTACAGGAATTCTGGTACTCAAAATAAGCACAATGGCAATGTATGCTTACGGTATTCAGAACTAGAACAATTATTTATTATTAGGTACATCAGAAGAATAGATGATTTTGACTTTGTTTCATTATGCAAATTTATACGACAGCAAGAGTCTTATATGATCGCAAGCTATCTTATAGGAAATTATATCAATAGTGATATTGGCAATGTTACTAACTTAAGTAAACGTTACGGTTTGTCATACTCGAATTTCAGAAAGAAAACACAATTATATTTCGGTGATACAGCAAAAAATAGAATGCAGGCGTGGAGATTGACAAAAACAATGCTGGATATTGTAGAGACAAAAGAAAGCCTTACTCATATAGCAATGAACAATGGATTTAGCTCACAGTCACATTTGAATCAGGTTATCTTATCCTCTTTTGGCATGACACCATCCTCATTGAGGAAGATAAATGAAAAATTATAACGCCTGTCATTCCGAAAAGTATGAGTTGTTCCTGCTAACCGACGAATGTTTTATTGATAAGTATGCGGTTCTCTCAATGTTAGTGATGAAATTGAATCAATTTTTTGCGTGTAGAATAGGTATTAATGACGGCCGAGTTTGTTTGTTTCCACTTGAATGCTCGAATATGGAGTTTCTCACGTCTTTCATGGATGGATATATCAATGTTTTTCAGGACTGAAACCGCAATGAAAAATTTAAGTACACTCATTGTATTGGGTATACTAAGCTATAGTGGAGTGGTTTCTGCTGTTGAGGATACTTCAACAAGTAATGGAATTAGCCAATTGACCCATAGTAACAATGTTACTTTAACGGAACAAATTAACACATTTACTGCCAATAATAAGAGTGTTGATTTTGTTTTTAAAGCGATATCATCACAAACTAATAAACCATTTATTGTAAGTTCCCGTGCAAAAAAATATTCGGTGACAGGTCGTTTTGATCTTAACAAACCAATGGAAATGGTTGAACGCATTACGCATGACTTAGGGTTAATTTGGTACTTTGATGGTTCAATATATTATATATATGAAGCCTCAGAAGCTAAAACTGCAATCATTCATTTTCCAGCCAGAAGCTACAGAGATCTGGAGGATTTCTTGCACAGCAATGGTATGTATGATCCACGATATCCACTTAAAATGAATATGCCATCAAATACACTCTATATCTCCGGGCCACCTAAATATATTGAAATCGTAGTTGGCATAGCCGGCTTTATGGGAGAGGGGTATTCATCATCTAACAGTGAATTAGTTATTGATACTGTAAAACTGCGGCATGTTTTCGTGGATGATCGTACTTATAGCTATCGCGGTCAGACGAAAATAATGCAAGGTATTGCTACCACAATCAACAACTTGTTTTCTAATAATGGAATTCAAGGAAAAAGTAATGTTGCAGTGAAAAAGAAAAATAAACCTGAGTCTACAGCCGAAACAGGGATCCTTGAAGAATCTGACTTTGGCGTGCGTGCAGAATTTAACGATAATGGCATGTTTTCTGAAAGTGAGATTAAAGTATTGCCATTTTCAGGTCGTAATAGTTTGCTTATTAAAGGTACGCAAGATCAAGTTAACATGATAAAAGATATTATTGCACGCCTTGATGTTCCTCGTAAGCAAGTCGAGTTTTCACTTTGGATTATAGATATTAATAAGGATGACTTAGAACAAATAGGTGTAAATTGGCAAGGGCAATATAAAGTCGGTTCTAACATCCAGACATTTTTCAATGCCACAAGTATCTTAACAAGCTCGCAAAGTGATATGTTTTTGGCAACCGTTAACGCACTAAGTCAGAGGAATAAGGCGAATATTGTATCACGCCCCATTATCCTTGCTCAGGATAATATTCCGGCTATCTTTGACAATTCGCGTAGTTTTTATGTCAAATTGATGGGGGAAAGAGAAGTTTCGCTCCAGACGGTTACCTACGGTACCTCCATCAATGTTGTTCCAATGATTTCAGATGATAACAATCTCGTTGAAATGAACATTGACATTACAGATGGAAATACTGTTTCAGACGATCAAGGTGATACTGCAACGGTAGATCAGTTACCGGTTGTGGGGAATACTGCTATCAGTACCATGGCTCGGGTGACTGCAGGGCAGAATCTTCTAATTGGTGGCTATACACGCGATCAGTTGTCTGATGGCGTTACTAAAATCCCATTGCTTGGCGATATTCCATTTATCGGTAGTTTATTTAAAACAAAGACAAACAATTCTTCAAAGGCAGTAAGACTCTTTTTGATTCAGCCCCGGATACTAGAAGATGATTTTATCAACAAAGATGCGCTTGATGGTTACATTAACGATGGCTGGGATGCCATTAACAATTATCAGAATATGACGAAAAAAATTAATCAAGATGTTTTTATAACACCAACTCATCAGGGGTAGAACATGGCATTAGAATCTTTGCCAATGGCCCGCGTTCGAAGTGCGGGAGGGATTGGCGATTTAAGCACCGCCCTTGTAAAGATGCAAGATGATGCTGAGATGAAAGTGGAGAAAGGTTCTTTTTCAATTGCGATGACTATGGCCGATGATATGTCAGCGTTATTGAGTTCTTTTCTGCAGAATAACCGTGCGGCGAAGGCAAAACCTTCATCACCAGAAAGTATTGCTGAAGACTGCGAAGCCTCAATAAAGGAGAAAACACCAAACTGTGTAGTAAAAATCAATGATTTTGCCAAAGCTGGAGCAACGACGGCAAAACAATTATTAAATTATCTACATCAGCTATTCGCCGATCCGACAGAAATTGCTTTACTTCTTCATGCGTTTATTTTAATGAAAAAGAAGAAAAAAGAAGATGATGAGTTGCCTGATATTTCTTCGGATATTCTGGAATCAGCACTTGAAAATCTGATGAAGGGACCTGACAGGAAAAAGATAAAAGCAGGTATTAACAGTGCAAATACAACCAAAAAATTTAGTTTGCAACTAAAACAAAATGAAAAGTCATTGCGTAAAGCTTATGAATGTTTTATTACACAGAATCTTGATCCACTAGAAATATACCAGATGTCGATTGAAAAATTTGGCATTGAAAATCGCTATGCTGTACTGGATTACTATTCTCAGGCACTGCATTGTGATATTAATAGTTACGACCCCTCATGCAGTTCACTTGAATTTGGAACTTTACTTGAAGCAAATTTCAGAATGAATATACTTCGTTCTGCAGATCAGATGTTTATGTCGAAAATGAATGAAGGTGAGTATCTTCCATCAACCAATGAAAAAGATTTCAGATTGCTTGATTTCTTCTTTCATATTATTTTGCAACCTGATGAAGCTAAGAATTTAACGATTGAACTGATTAACAACTGTATGAGATATTATGCAGGTAGTGATAGAATCAACTTTGCTCAACAAATTTACTCTGCTATTAAGCCACTTCCTTTTGCGATCTTCGCAGATGATTTGGCCGATGCTGAAAAAATAAAAATGAATGTTGAGAATACTCTTGCAATGATTATCGACGGGTTTGCTCGTTTTACTCATATCGGAAGGACATATGGTTAATAACGGACTGGAAGATGATGTAAGCAATTTGCTGGCTGGAGAAGAAATTTCTGTAACATTCAAGGGGAATATATTCCGCTGTTGCCGATATGGAGTATGGTACTTTGTAATGGTGGAAATGCCTATAGGTATGATCGATCTTTCTGCATGGATATATAATAACAGTGAGATGCTTAGCCACAATGAACAAGTTCTATCGCATCATGATAAAGTCTATTATTGTGTATTGCAGAAAAAAATAGACATAACACTTATATACGACAGATTTATAAAGTATACAGAGTGTAATTAACATTCATAGCGTAGTCTGAGAAGCATATGTGGCAAAAAATAGCAAAGAAACCAGAATTATTTTTGGTTGTATTGATGATATTAATATTAGCCATGTTGATTATACCATTACCAACATGGCTTATTGACGTACTATTAGCTTTTAATATTACATTTTCTATTTTAATTTTCATTGGCACGTTTTATATACAGAAAGTGTTGGAATTTTCTGCATTGCCTTCCCTTTTGCTCATTACAACGCTCTTTCGTCTTGCGTTATCTATCAGTACCAGTCGTATGATACTGGTGCAGGCTGATGCAGGACATATTATTACAACATTTGGCAATTTTGTTATTGCAGGGGATATTGTTGTTGGATTTATCATTTTTTCAATTGTTACACTTTTTCAATTTATTGTTATAACAAAAGGTTCAGAGCGTGTTGCAGAAGTTAGTGCGCGCTTTTCTCTGGACGCCATGCCCGGTAAACAGATGAGTATTGATGCAGACTTGCGAGCGGGAAATATTGATGCTGATGATGCCCAGCGGCGACGCTCCATGCTGGAAAAGGAGAGCCAACTGTATGGTGCATTAGATGGTACAATGAAATTTATCAAAGGTGATGCAATTGCCAGCATTGTGATTATCTTTGTCAATTTCATTGGTGGCGTTTCTATTGGTATGGGTCGTCATGGTATGTCCTTTAGTGGGGCTACCGATGTCTATACGATTTTAACAATTGGCGATGCTTTGGTCGCTCAGATTCCCGCTTTACTTATTTCTATCGGTACCGGCTTTGTGGTAACAAGGGTTAGTGAGGATGGGAAAAATCTGGGGAACAATATCATTGATCAGATTTTCCAACGTGATTTTGTTTTGATTGTAACGGCAATTGTAGCCATTTTAATTGGTTGTCTTCCGGGATTTCCATTGATAGTTTTTATGCTTATAGCCAGCATCATTCTTGCTGTTTTTTTTAACCGTACTGTGAAAGCTAAAAAGAAGGCAACGTCTTTCGGGAGTATAAAAACGGATCCAGGAGGGAGTTCTGGTAGTGAAGGATATACACTTTTGCCCACAGCAAATATTATACCTGAAACTGTACCGTTGATGGTAATGCTCCCAGAGCAGGATTTTAGCAATCTGGATATTGAACATTTTGGCATGCGCTTTTCACAGGACTTTTATCTTAACTATGGCATTGAACTCCCGAAAGTCAGTGTAATAATGAGCCCAAACGTACAGTTAAACCATGTTGTTGTCCTGATCAATGAAGTTACTGCAGGTGTATTTCCAATTAAATTTGGATATTTCAAACTTTTGAATCTTGATGGCATTATTGATTTTCCAGGCATTGATATAATCATCACTGAATATGGAAATGAAAAAGAATACTGGGTCGCTGAACAGAACCAAGAGTTATGTTCATCTTTGGGATTTACGTTGCGTTCGGCAGAAGATGAAATGATGCTCTCTTTTCAGCTGCTGGTGACCGCACAGATCCCTGAGTTGTTTGGCATTCAGGAAACCAAAAACATCATGGATAAATTTGAACGCCAGTATCCTGAGTTATTAAAGGAAACGTACAGGCACTGTACTGTCCAGCGAGTATCTGAAGTCTTACAACGTTTGTTAAGTGAACGTATTTCAGTAAGAAATATGAAAGCAGTGCTTGAAGCGTTGGCGATGTGGGGCGGGAAAGAGAGAGATACGATCCAGTTGGTAGAGCATGTGCGCAGTGCGCTAGCGCGCTATATTTCGGATAAGTTTTCCACTGAAAATGTATTATCAGTTATGGTGTTATCACCTGAGATTGAAAATAAAATCCGAAAGGGAATTAAAACATCTGCTTCTGGATCATTTATCAATATGGAACCGGCAGATAATGAGTTTGTTATTGATAGGTTTGAGCATCATTTATTGAATCTTTCACGAAAGGATGTTGTATTTTTAACTGCAGTTGATATCAGACGCTATACTAAACGTTTGATAATGTCGCAATTTACTGATCTGGATGTCATTTCATTTGGCGAAATATCAGAAAGTGTTAAAGTTAACGTAATCAAAATGGTGGATTAATTAAATGGATGTTTCAAAAATTTCAGATACTCTAAAACAGGCGCTTGAGATAATGGGGTGTGATCCATCGTTGGTCGCTGATATAGACCATCATTCCACAATAGAACTCAGTTTTGGTGAAAAACCATCAATTATGTTTAGTACTGTTAACGGTGTTGTGGTTCTTTGGAGTGCTGTTGCAAAATATGATCATCATGTGTTATTAAATGCTGCCTCTCAACTTATCGAATCATTAGTAGCAACTTGTGACTGGAGTATGACAGGCCAGTTACAACTGGTTGAAGATGATGGAAGTTTCGTTCTAAGAGTATTTTTAAGTGAAAATACAATTGAACAAGGTGAGTTACTGGCGGATGTTTTGAACCAGTTTTATGATAGTGTAGAAGCATTTAGCCAGGCGCTAAAATAATGCAGGAAATCTTGCTGAGTAATATTTTTGATTGTAATGCCAGGATCACATCGATTCAAGGGACGATCATTACTGCCCCTTTGCGCCATACTTTTATTGGGGAAAGATGTTGTATTTATCGCTCTCTGAACGATTCACGGATTATTGGGCAAGCAGAGACAATCGGTTTTAGTCAGGGCAATGCTGTGCTGTGTCTGCTGGGCGGTTCAGATGGTATTTCATGCTCCAATATTATTGTTCCAGATGGTACTGCTTTTTCACTTTCAGTATCGATGGATACTCTGGGTACAGTTATTAATGCACAAGGCAAGATTTGTGAACGTTTTGCGTCGCCAGTTCCTGACAATGCTCCTTTATCAATGCTTCGACCCATTATGCAATCTCCACCAGATTATAGTGAGCGCCGACCAATCGATAGCTTATTTGCGACAGGTGTCAGAGCTATCGACGGGTTATTGACTTGCGGCATAGGTCAACGTGTAGGGATCTTTGCTGGTGCAGGAGCCGGAAAAACGTCCTTAATGACGATGATCATCAGCCATTCATCTGCAGATGTTTACGTTATTGGGCTTGTTGGTGAACGAGGCAGGGAGGTTACCGAGTTTTTAGCTGAAGGGATCCCGGAGGATAAGCGTGATAAAACCATAGTCGTCTATTCTACTTCTGATAGGCCCGCTGTTGAAAGACGGAATGCAGCGCTTATTGCAACCACTATTGCAGAATATTTTCGCGATGCCGGCAAAAATGTTGTTCTGATGATTGATTCAATGACACGCTATGCCCGTGCGCTTCGTGACGTTGCGCTTTCAGCTGGAGAAATGCCTGCAAGACGAGGTTACCCATCATCTGTTTTTGATAACTTGCCGCGGATCCTGGAAAGAAGTGGTAAAACTCAATTCGGCAGCATTACAGCGTTCTATACGGTATTGCTTGAAGAAGAAGAGGAAGTAGACCCCATCGGGGATGAAGTGCGCTCGATTCTAGATGGGCATATTTATCTTTCCAGAAAACTGGCTGGTACAGGACATTATCCGGCAATTGATGTATTACGTAGCGTCAGTCGTGTAACGCGTGCAGTATCATCTGATGAACAACGTGAAGCTGCATCTTTATTTCGAAATAATTTGTCAAAACTGGACGAATTGAAGCTGATGATTGAATTAGGTGAATACCAACCGGGTGAAAACCCAGCCACAGATTTAATTGTTGGGAAAACTGACATTATAAAGAATTTTCTCCAGCAAAAAATGGAAGATAAAACATCATTTACAGAAATGTTGGAGTTACTGTATGCCTTATAAAAGTATGGAAAATCTGTATTCAACGTACTGCGATAGTCTTGTTCTGAAAGTGACACGTATTGAACGCGAAATTGAACGATTAAAAAACTTGCTGATTGTTAATGCTGAGCGTCATAAGGAGACTGATGGCTGTATCATCAACTTATGGCATGGAGTTACAGAGAGTGAAATAACTAAAGACAATATATATGCTATTAAAAGAAAAGAATCATTACTGCTATCAGTTTTATATAGCCTGGATGCGGAAAAAAGTGAGTTAGTTGCAAGTCAACATGAACAAGAAGATGAAAAATCACATCTGTTGCAATTACGCGCCAACTATGAACGTAAAAAACGAAAGTGGTCTTTATGCCAACAAAAATTTAAACGTCTGCGTAGTGTCAAAAGAATTTCTCAGGAAGAATATTCTATAGAGGAATGTATTTCATGGAAAATATAAAAGCATCATCAGTGAAAGCACATTTATCAGAAAACATGTGCTCTTGTGACGGCGTGCAATCTATTGATGGAATTATTCAGAAATTATTGAATGATACTGGTATCAAGTTGAAAAAGAATACTAAGATTGAGACCTTTGACGGTAACAAAGATGAGGTAAAAGGAGACAAGGACACCGAGCAAACTGTCCAGATTGCGACATCGGTAATATTAGCTGGGGAACCACTATTATCGCCTCTGTTGGCCAAATCCGTACCGCAGATACAAACGGCTCGTACGGGCAATAATTCAGTATCTAATGTGTCAACACGTATTTCCACAGTGATCATTAGCCAGCATGCCAGTGCTGATGTAGGACGATTAAAGGAAGAAACCCTAATCCACAGTGGGTCGGCAACAATTTTTACCGCAGCGGACCCGCAACATCAAGAGAATACTCAGAGATCTGATAAGAAAAAAAATGAATCTTCAGAGGTGACAGTGCTATCTGCTATGCCAGTGCCTGACAAGGTTATCGATGAATCCGGATGGGTAACGGAAAAGCTGTTATCTGGAGAACGTGGAAAAGGGGCAGTTAACCAGCAGCAATTAAAGTCTGCCAAAAATGTAACGCTTGCGGTAAACACGAAATCGAATGTGACCGAAGTTAGTTGGACCTTTCCTACTCAACAAAAAGCCCAGGTACGCATAGAACACGCTCAGAATAAATCTGATACGCAAATACAAATTATGCCATCGGACATTGAAACTGAACAACAACTGGTAAATTTCCAACAGCAACATCCGTTGCACGGATTGCGTGTAGATGGTGCCGTGTCGACGTCAAATGACTATCTTCAGAATCAGCAGAATTCGCAGCAGCAGAATGAGGCAAACCAGAATGTTCTAAATGACGAGGAGGAGGAGACGTGAATACCATTCTTTCGTGTTTACGGCACCTGGATGTCACAGAAAACCTGATCATGCAGTACTGCGCACGCAATGCTATCCCTTTGCTAACAAATCAGAAACGAATGCAGGGAGCGTTCATCCGCTGTAGTGGTCTTCACGCCGGAACGGAGGTATTTTTTTTTGTCTCTGCAGAAAAGCTTTTACAGAAATATGGCATGGAGGATGCTCGATTTTCAGTTCAGCAGATGGGAAAAAAATTTATTTCTTCGCTGTATAGTGAGTTGTTATCGAATCTCTCCTTAGGGACTGAGTGGTTTTCTGCACCTATTGCTGAAGTTGTTATTGAGGACCCAGAATGTCAGATTCCTCTGCATGAAAAATTCTACAGTGCAGGTGACAATGCCGGTTTAGTTTGGTTTCCAAAAACATCCCTAACCTCATTAGATGTGCAGGTTACGGAAATAGTAAACAATTGCCAGCATTTGCTTTGTCCCATCAAAATATCTCTCGGATTCACAGCGTTACCTGTGAGGGATATCGAAAATTTGGCCATTGGTGATGCCTTGTGGATTACAAATGTTCAGATTTACCTTTATGTCGGAAACATAGATTATTGTGCAGTCCAATATGAACAACACCATTTTACTGTAAGTGAGGATATTATGGATATTCAAACAAATAATGCTCTTGTTGATAAATTATGGTCCACAGATGGACTCAAACTAAACATTGAGTTTGTACTCAGTGAAACAACCATGACATTAGCAGAAATTAGTAAAATACAAATCGGCGATGTATTAGATTCCCAGATTGGTCTGGGAGGCAACAAAGTTGATGTTGAACTCCGGGTTCAGGGTAGAACGTTGGCAAAGGGAGAACTTGTTTTGCTGAATGATCGTTTGGCGGTGGAAATAGAGGAAGTTTACAACACATTGTGAGATGAAATTATGACGGATTATAATAGCATTGGTTTGGTAGGGATTCTGAGTCTTGCGACACTATTGCCATTTTTCATTGCGGGCGGAACGTGCTTTATTAAATTCTCTATTGTTTTTTCATTGATACGCAACGCCATTGGCTTACAGCAGGCGCCATCCAATATGACCTTGAATGGCATATCACTACTCTTAACTGCTTTTGTCATGTCGCCTGTTGCCCTGCAGAGTTATGATTATTATTGCCAGGAAGGTATCTCTTTCGATAATGTTGAGTCAGTGCAAAGTTTCATCGATAACGGCCTTTCTGGATATAAAAATTATTTATACCGGTTTTCTGATAAAGAACTCCTTACATTTTTTAGCAATATCTATCAGCAGCAATATCCCGTAACGGATGATCATCAAGTTGTTGGGATTAAACCAACAGTTGATAATAGCTCGTTATTTACGCTGTTAGCGGCTTATTCATTGAGTGAAATAAAAAGCGCCTTTGTTTTAGGTTTTTATGTTTATCTTCCTTTCATTGTAGTGGATCTGTTAGTTTCCAACGTATTGTTGGCTCTCGGCATGATGATGATGAGTCCTGTAACAATATCATTACCAATAAAATTGGTACTTTTTGTTGCCATTGATGGCTGGTCTAAGATTGCGACCGGAATGGTCATGCAGTACGCAGCGTTATGGAAAACGGCGGCATAAACAATGGACAATATCTTTTATATAGGCAATAAAGCACTATATATGGTGTTAATATTATCTTCAGTTCCGGTTATTGTTGCAACAGTGGTGGGGATAGTTGTGGCCCTTCTTCAGGCAATTACTCATATCCAGGAACAGACCTTGCCATTTGGTATAAAATTGCTGGCGGTATGTGCCGCGCTTTTTATGACTGCACCCTGGTTTGTTTCCAGCCTGAAAAGTTTCGCTGCCGAAGTATTGGTTATGGCATTTCAGATACCCTAATGAGTCGCCTATGAATGTTTATGTGCTCTACCATGAATATATCCTGTTGATTGTTATTGGGATGGCCAGACTTCTGCCAATAACATTTTTCTTGCCCTGGTTTAACAGCCAGGTGCTAGGGGGCATGTTAGCCAAAAATGTAATTACGTGTTTTATGCTTCTCGGTTTTTTGCCCTTGCTGAGTGTACAGTTTCCACTGGCGCCAGCGGCACCACCAATGGTGATTATCGTTCGGGAAGCGATTATTGGTTTACTATGTGGTATTTGCCTGTCAGTGCCATTCTGGATTGCTTTGGTGGTAGGTGAGGTCATTGACAACCAACGCGGAGCAACTATTAGTAGTACTATGAATCCAGGGATAGGGGTAGAAACATCTGTTTTCGCCAGTTTTATGAACTATTTCTACGGCGCGACTTTTATGCTAAGTGGCGGAATGGTTACGCTTTGTGAGGCGATAAAAAAAAGTTATCAAATATTTCCGGTGGCACAATCCTTTCACTTTGACAAAGCATTAGCACTGCAAGTTGTTCATCTTGTTAATGAGTTAATGCTGAAGGCTTTAATTTTGGTAGGGCCTATCGTCGTCGCTTTATTTGTCACAGAATGTGCGCTTGGTTTACTTTCACGCTTCGCATCACAATTGAATGCTTTTTCTGTCGCATTAACATTAAAGAGCGTTATCGCCATTTTCGTACTGCTGATTTATTTAACACCATTACTTATCTCCCAGTTGACAGGATTACGACTAAGTGATTTTTTACCGAAGAATTAAGCATAATGAGTGAAGAAAAAACTGAACAACCAACGCATAAAAAGAAAGAAGATTCTGCTAAGAAAGGACAGATGTTTCTTAGCCGAGATTTTGTAGGGCTACTTACGTTAATTGCAGTCTCCTCTTTTGTATGGATGAGCATCGATGCGAGGGAGTTAACATTTTATTTCGATTTATTCGTCAGTAGTGGTTTCATGCTATCAACGGGAGAATATGCGCGACTGGTATTTACAACAGCGTTTAAAATTATCTCTGGTATTGCCCTGATTTCTGTCTTTACTTCGGCACTGGTGACATTGATACAAACGCGTTTTAAAATGGCGTCGGAGGCGATTCGATTGGATCTGAATGCCATTAATCCAATAAAAGGATTTAAAGAAATATTCAGTGTTAGAGGTTTGAAAGACAGTATAAAAGCTATTTTGTATCTTGGGATGGCACTCACTGGTTTTAGTATTTTTATTATAAAGTATCATGGTCGTTTATTCACTGTACCGACTGGGGACATCCAGCATTTTATTAATGTGTGGCGTGGGTTGATGCCATTGCTTTTTTGTTATACCTTGTTGCCGTTTTTAATTGTTATGGCATTTGATGCTTTGGTTGATTTTTATTTATATATTAAAGACTTGATGATGACCAAGCAGGAAATAAAGCAAGAGTATAAGAATAATGAGGGTGATCAGCACATTAAAAGCGCGCGTAAGCAGTTGCATCGTGAATTGCTTTCTGAACAGACTAAAGCAAATATATTAACTTCAAAAATGGTGTTGGCTAATCCGACACATATCGCATTGGGCATTTATTTTAATCCTACGGTAATTGGCTTGCCTTTTATTTCAGTCGTCGAGAAAAACTCTCGCGCTGTTGCTGTTATTGCTTTCGCGGAAAAAAACAATATCCCTGTTATTCGCAATATCTCTCTGGCACGGCGAATTTTTAAGACGGCAAAAATTTATACTTTTATTGATAGCAGCAGTATTGATGAAATTATGCGCTTACTGACCTGGCTCGAGCAGATGGAACAAGCATGGAAGGATGATATTCCTCAGAATGACGAGTCAGAAAAGATGGAGGGCGATGTTAACTGCGATAAAGAAAATACGGAAACAAACATGAAAGGGGGGGGAAATGCGTCATAGTATATTTCTTTTACTGTGTTGGTACATGCCTGCTGCGATGGCAGCTCAGTGGTGTTATGAAGATGCTCAGGGAATCATGTATGTCGAACAGCAACGGACGTCAAGCAAGGGGCGTCGCTGCGCTATCGCTAACGATGATGCCGTGCAACGCTGGCAGGCCACGAAATCCAATTCCGCCATTCGCATGTCGCGTTCCTCACCGCGGCGTCAGTTTTCGACTCAGATGGCCAAGGGTCGTTACGATAATGTTATCGGCCACTATGCCAGACAGTATGGTGTCGATCCGTATCTCGTTAAGGCGGTTATGGCCGTTGAGTCCGGATTTAATCCGGACATTATCTCAGCAAAAGGCGCTGTGGGTTTAATGCAGTTGATGCCTGATACTGCGAACCGCCTGTCTTCAGCATTGGGGTATTCTCTTGAAAAGCATCGATTATCTGATCCTGAGATTAATATTCATCTTGGCACTTATTTTCTTTCAGAATTGGTGAAGCGCTATAGAAGTAATCTTGAACTGGTTCTGGCCGCATATAACGCCGGAGAGGGAAACGTTGCGAAGTATAGCAATCAAATCCCCCCGTTTAATGAGACACATAAATATATTAGAAATGTAATCAATGAATACAATGCCATTCATTGATTAAATGATTTAATGTATTTTTAATTCTAAAGTTAGAATAAATAATTTGAGTTACCTTGTCCTGCATGAAATTATCTTAAATAATTTATTTTTAGCTAATTAAGGATTGATTAGCATTTGCATAAGAAGGAACCGAATATGTCCCATAAATTCCTACATTCCCGACTCTCCGTTGCAGTTGCCAGTGATGAACCGATTGTCATTACAGGATTACGCAGCCTGCTTGCCGGGTATGCGGATATTGCATTTGTAACTCATTCGCGAAATGAATTGATTCATGCGTTATCAGGTAAACGCGATGATAAAAAATTAGTTCTGATTGTTGATGTATCTTTTGACTGTGAAAATAATAATGATGCTACTCACTATATCTCGAGAATTCAAAAGGTAGCACCGGAAATCAAGCTGATTGCGCTTGTAAGTGAAAACTACACATTTACTCCCACGCTCCGACGTCTCCGGGCGTCAGGCGTACACGCGTTAATAAGCAAGAAAGATGATTTAGAACGCTGTCTGCCAAAAGCGTTATCTTATTTGGCGACAAAGCGCTTTTATTCTTCTCCGCGGATCCAACAGAAGGATATAACTACTGATTATGCTCAACAGCAGTCCCAGTTAACCTCGCGAGAACTCGAAATTATTCGTCTGTATGCACGAGGCATGCGGGTAAAAGAGATTGCAAACCTTCTTAAGCGTTCAGTCTGTACGGTTGCGGTACATAAGCACAACGCGATGCAGAAACTTGCAATAACCAGCAACATACAATTGCTTCAATATATGCAATCTCAGGATACGCTTGCCGAGATGCCTGGTAACTAAAACGTTGCACACCTTTCAGGGAAAGATACGATGTCTACAAGTGTCACAACAGCAGGACAAATTTCATTTTCAACACTATGTACAACCACCAATGCAGTTTCTTCATCGCCTAAGGTGCTACAAGCTGCTACAACTGCCGATACTGCAGAAACGGGTACGCGCCGCCAACAGGTGATTGATATGTTGACAGAAAAACTGGCAGTCTATTCTGAACAGTATCATCAGCTTCTCAACAAAGGGATCCTTATCGACACGACTCCTGCACAGGGCGTATTGAAATCGTCTCTCTCTCGGTTCATGAACACCGGTGTTTCAAGTAAAAAAAGCGTGGGAGAACCTTTAGAGGATTCCGCTGTTGGTGGCTCACTCTGGGACATCACTTTCGACAAAAACATGGATAAGGACGGTGATGGCAAGATTGATGATCATATCGATTTCAGCACCTATATCTGGTCAAATGATAACGATCATGGCAATGGGGTGAAATATCCCGAGAGTGACTGGGAAATCTATGCGGATGTTAGTACTGAGCTTGTTGGGCTGCAAACAGATTATATGGATGTATATACGGATCTTGCTAATCAAAGCGTTGAATTTCTCAATGATGTTAACAGCTTTAAATCACAGATGGTGACATTTGTCTCCACTGATGATGATGACATGAAAATTGATGTCGGTGGTGTGATGGACGAACTAGATGCCATCATTTATGGGTGGGGGATATATGATGCTAACGGTAATATCAACCTGACACCCATTAACCCTGAAACGACTTCCGGCCTCTATCCTGAACGCGGACCTGTAGCTATCCGCGGATTAGATGCCCAGGGAGTCTATTATTGGGCTACACAACTGGAGTTATCCGATCAGCTGGCTATCGAAACACATATTGAGGCTGGGGCTGATGGGAAAATGTATACGGGTAATCCTGGAGATGATATAGATAATATTACGGTGGCTGATTCGGTTGCTAATCTTAATGAACCTCCAGAATCGGATTGTCGGCTGTATATGGTAGCTGAGGCTGATGGCACTTATACTCTCTATGTTTACCCAGATCTTCAGCCCGTACGGGATGCCAAAGACGCAACGTTTAGCTTAATTGGGAATGACTCAGATGCAGGAACAACGCCAGCAGGTCAGACGGCCACAAATGCGGATGTACCCTGGTATGATGCTAATTATTTCGGAAACCAGCCTTTCACACGAGATTATGGCAAAGGTTCAGCTGCTCAGGATGACAAAGGTAATTCGGAAATTGACGCTAACTCCTATTTTGTCATTCCCTCTTCTCGCCAGATGATGGTTGTGCCAGAGGATAAAATTAAGACGAAAGGATTTGTGTATCCGGATGGGTATACGTTGATAACATCAACGGATACTAAAGATTATCACGAATATGATTGCTTTTTGGTACCATCAACAATGGTGATTGCCGATGGGGGAGGTAAGTGCCATCTCACGGAAGATATTGTTCTTGAGACTGAATCCTATAACATTAGGGATAAAGGCCCAAATGTTAAAGGGCAGGAGGGTGCAAATATCTATGTTAGTGATGTTGCTGATTGGGATTTTGATGCCCATGGCGTTCAGGCATCGCCACCATATACCTATCGAGAAAATGCAGGAAGTGCCTATCCATCAGAGAAGGTTGAGCCACCTTATTTAAATAAGAATTATAAAGATTTAAGATATTCAGGGGATGATTTGAATGAGAAGACATATAGTGTTGTATCAACTAACGCCGAAATGTTTATTGTGCCTATTAATGAGGTGAATAATAGGGACTTTTATATACCGGATGGGTATACGTTGATATCATCAAAGAAGGATGGGGCAGAGCATGAATATTATTGCGTCTTAATCCCAACGACAATGTTAGAACCGGCAGAAACCAATTTTGAAGCTGGTGATAGTAATGCTAGTGTACATGTTACAGAAAGTGTTATTGTTATGGACAAAGCATATGACATGAATGGGACGGGAGGAGATAAAGCGAATATTTATGTTTCTCCCGCATCGACCTGGGATTTTGAGGCACACAACTCGGGTGAATTTGCTACTATCAGCAGCGGTATGTTTAACGAGTGGGAAAACTCGATGAACACGATGTCCAGTACAGTAGAAAGCCAGTCGCAAGTTATGTCTGAAAAATTAAGCCAGGCAAATACCATCTTCAATAACCTGACCAAGGTATTGTCGTCGACGATAGAAGCTCTACTGGAAACCCAAAAAGAGTTCCTGAAATAGGTATTTATCATGAGCGATATGACCATCAGCACAACGCCAGTTTCTGCAGATGATGCTGTTTCAGCAGAAGAACTCGACCCAACAGCGAATTTAACGGATGAGCAGCGTAAATTGATGCAGTTAGCCACTGCAGGATTTAGTCTGGAGTTTTTTTCTGATTGTATAATGGGAGATACCGACGATCCGTCTAATCCTATGTACCAACCGGAGTGGTGACATCGGAACCGTTACGCGAATAATAGTGACGTCAAGCCCGGCGAAGTACTGCCGGGTATGGCGTTTATACGCGCGCCTGCGTAATACGCAAGCCGCTCACGATGGCTGCCAGCGAAGCCAGAATGCCAGCGGTTATTAGCGAGATGTGCGTTCCACTCTCACCAAACTGATTTAGCATCAGCGCAACCAGTGCTGCCCCGGTACTTTGACCCAGTAAGCGCGCCGTTCCGAGCATACCGCTCGCGCCCCCGCTACGATCGCGCGGCGCGGAGGTGATGATGGTGTGATTATTCGGTGACTGGAACAAGCCAAAACCCGCACCACACAAAATCATTGGCCAGATGATATTAAAATCGGAAGGTGATGCGGGCAGCAACACCAGCGAAAACAGCCCACACGCCATTACTGCCATGCCCAGCGCGCCAAGCAGACCTGCATGAACACGTTCAATCAAATATCCCGCCAGTGGGGCCATCACCATGGTTGCCAGCGGCCACGGCGTCAGCAGCAGGCCCGTTTCAACTTCGCTGCGTCCGAGAACCGTTTGCATAAAAAAGGGCAGGGAAACCATCGCCAGCATTTGTGCGCTGAATGAACAGATTGAGGTGCAAATAGAGAGTGAAAACAGCGGAATGCGTAGTAGATCAACCGGTAATAACGGTACTGGCAATGCGAGCTGGCGGCGGATAAAGAAAAAACCTACCACGAGAAGCCCCACAAGTTCAGCACCAATCAGTTTTAGTGACTGTCCCTGTGCAAATCCGCTGAGTGCCGTGATCAAAAAACCGAATGTTAAGGCGTTCATTATTGCGCTGGGCAGATCAAAGCGCGGTTTATTGCTACGTGATGAATTGGGTGGCAAAAAACGCATAGCCAGCAGCAGGGCGATGATCCCCAATGGAACGTTAATCAGAAATAGCCATTTCCACGAGGCAATAGAAAGAATTGCCGCCGCAATAGTCGGACCCGCTGCCGAGGATACAGCCACGATAAAGGAGTTAATACCCATCCCGCGGCCAAGCTGGCGCTGAGGATAAATGAGTCGGATCAATGCCGTATTAACGCTCATCAGCGCCGCGCCGCCAAAACCCTGAGCCACGCGCGCTAACGTCAGCATATGCAGCGAGTCTGACAAGGCACAAAACAGCGATGCCAACAGAAACACGACCAGACCACACTTATAAATGCGTCGGTAGCCAAACATATCACCTAAAAAAGAGAACGATAACAGCGAAACAACGATCGCAATTTGGTAGGCGTTCACAATCCAGATTGAGCTGGCGGGTGAGGCCTGAAGATCGGTGGCGATAGTGGGGAGGGCAACGTTTGCTATTGCGCCGTCGAGTACTGCCATAGAGATGCCAATAACAATGGTTAAAATTGCGCCATATCGCTGGGGCAATGGCAGACCATCGGTCTGAGTTTTTTCCATAGGAAGTCAATACTGTTGGAATTTATGATGAGAATAATAATTTTAGCATTGATATTCAGGCGTTAGGTCGCAGATTTGTAACTAAGTAAGCAAAGAGCGATTGCGAGGGCTGATACGTGAAATTATAATAAAAACCGGTTCTGATTTTTATAAAACACTCGAAAGGGGTGATAAATGGCAATCGCAGATCTGGATAAACAACCCGATTCTGTATCTTCCGTGCTGAAGGTTTTTGGCATTCTGCAGGCGCTGGGTGAAGAGCGCGAAATTGGTATTACCGAGTTGTCGCAACGCGTCATGATGTCAAAAAGCACCGTTTATCGCTTTTTGCAGACCATGAAAACGCTGGGTTATGTGGCACAAGAAGGGGAGTCGGAGAAATACTCACTGACCCTGAAACTATTCGAGCTGGGTGCTCGCGCGTTACAAAACGTCGATCTTATCCGTAGCGCTGATATTCAGATGCGCGAACTTTCGCGCCTGACCAAAGAGACAGTGCACCTTGGTGCACTGGATGAAGACAGCATCGTCTACATCCATAAAATCGACTCTATGTACAATCTGCGCATGTATTCTCGCGTAGGTCGCCGTAATCCGCTGTACAGCACGGCTATCGGTAAAGTTCTGCTGGCATGGCGTGACCGCGATGAAGTGAAGCAGATTCTGGATGGTATTGAGTACAAGCGCAGCACCGACCGTACTATTACCAATACTGATGAGCTGCTGGTATTGCTGGATAAAGTACGCGAGCAGGGCTACGGTGAAGATAACGAAGAACAGGAAGAAGGTCTGCGCTGCATCGGTGTACCGGTGTTTGACCGTTTCGGTGTAGTGATTGCAGGCTTGAGTATTTCATTCCCGACGCTACGTTTCTCAGAAGAACGTTTGCACGAGTATGTGGCGATGCTGCATACGGCTGCGCGTAAAATTTCAGAACAAATGGGTTATAACGATTATCCGTTCTAATCTGATGAAATAGCGTCAAGGTAAAAACCCCAGGTATTTTTGTATCTGGGGTTTTTTATGAACAGTCATAACGTTAGTTGGTGCAAATAACGTAGCGGATGTATTGCTGCTATATTAACCGTTATCAATAATAACTGTGCTTTTTCTTAACAAGGGGCAATCCGACAGGCCAATGATACCGCTGTCTGTGTGGACGTATTGCGCAGTGCTGGTTCCGCGGGCGGTCAGATATTGGCATTGCAAGCCCAGGCCTGCTGCATTCTCCTTACTTCCAATCAAAATTCCGTAGCCGCTCAGTAATAAACCGATCCAAACCAGAGCTAACAACACAATAGCGCGGATTATCAGACGCATTACAACCTCTTATCTTTTCTCGTTATTATTAGATTAGCCTGTACATGGGATGAAACAAGTGAATCATTCCTAAAAAGATTGAATGCCGATACAGTTAACGCTGGGTTTAGGTAACGCATGATAATTTATAGGCATAAGATGTTGATTCGAAGAGTGGAGCTGGAGTGAAAAAAATTCGCTGGGTAGTGCTGATAGTTGTCGTGCTGGTATGCATACTGATGTGGGCGCAAGTGTTCAACATCATGTGCGATCAGGATGTACAATTTTTCAGCGGTATTTGTGCCATTAATAAATTTATTCCCTGGTAAGCGCATTTTTGCCACAGTTGATTACCTTCTTGTGCGGCAGTGGTAAACTACGCTGTCTACATTGAGGTGGTGAAATGAACGAAGTTTTGAATTCTGGCGCGTTGAGTTTGGCGTCTTTGGCTGTATCGGTGGTGATTCTGGTTGTCGGGCTTGTACTGTGGTTTTTCGTCAATAGGGCAAGTTCGCGTACTAATGAGCAGATTGAGCTGCTTGAAGCATTGTTAGATCAGCAAAAAAGACAGAACGCATTGCTCCGTCGCCTTTGCGAAGCTAACGAACCTGAAAAAGCGGCAGAGCCTGCTGTGGTCACAGCGAAAGACGAAGATGATGACATCATCCGCCTGGTAGCTGAGCGGTAAAAACGGTATGACAGGGTGAGGATCTGTTGCTTATGTTCTCAGATGTTTCATCCTGTCGCCAACATGCCAGATTATTTTCTTCTGCACATGTCGTGTAATTAGCACTCTGATTCTCGTGTTAACTCAGTATTTTCAGATGCTCCAGCCAATTAATATCTTATCCCCGGTCTGATATAAATATAATTTCCCATACGATAAAAATATGATTATGTCATTTTTGTGATAGCGATCGTCTTATTAACAGCGAAACGTTTCTCTTACTTTTTTTGTGCATTGTCATCATTCTTTCATTATTTTGGTGCAAAAGCAGAAGGCAGATCTCATTTTTACGCTTGTGACATTTTATGCATTACTAAGCATAAAAAATGATATTCGGCACACCCTGTAACAGCTAATCTGGAACAACCGAAGCTATTGAGCTATGGTAGAAATGTCCCGGCTATGGTGCAAGCCTGGCGGGGGGATGGGGCGAGCGGCGGGAATATAACACTACTCAGTGTGGCGCATAACTGTGCAGTTGCTGTTTGATGAACGACAGGATTTGTGCGACCGATCGAGACACGTTTAAAAATGGCTTGCCATTATTAACGTTGTATGTGATAACACGTTTTGGGTTAAACGAGGTACAGTTCTGTTTATGTGTGGCATTTTCAGTAAAGAAGTCCTGAGTAAACACGTTGACGTTGAATACCGCTTCTCTGCCGAACCTTATATTAGTGCCTCAAGCAGTAATGTCTCAGTTTTATCTATGTTATGCCTGCGGGCGAAGAAAATACTCTAAGGAATTTTGCAAATGGCAAAGATTAAAGGTCAAGTTAAGTGGTTCAACGAGTCTAAAGGTTTTGGTTTCATTACTCCGGCTGATGGCAGCAAAGACGTGTTCGTACACTTCTCCGCTATCCAGGGTAACGGCTTCAAAACTCTGGCTGAAGGCCAGAACGTTGAGTTCGAAATTCAGGACGGCCAGAAAGGTCCGGCTGCTGTTAACGTAACAGCTATCTGATCGACACCACTGATTTGAAGCGCATATGCGCAACCATCTCAGATATAAAGCCTCGCCTATGCGGGGCTTTTTAATTCAAAATACGTCTAAATATTTCTAAATGCCCTCCCATTAGCGCTTTGTTGCAAAGGCGTGATGTTCGTAGCATAGTTTTCCCCGCTTTCTTACGACATTTCTCGTTAAATCAGACACCTGAAAAACTATCTTGCTGGAGTTCAGGTGAAAAAGAAAAACGACGGCGACGCGCGCAATTTTACTCCCGTACGTTTTGCCCTGCTTTGTGTGGCAATATTATTGAGTCTGGGATTGCTGCTGGGTCGGGTTGCATGGCTGCAAATTGTTACGCCGACAAGTCTGGTGAAACAGGAAGACATGCGTTCATTACGTGAGGTAACTATTGCCTCGCCGCGCGGGATGATTACCGACAGAGAAGGGCGCCCGCTGGCGGTAAGTGTTCCGGTTAACGCCGTATGGGCCGATCCTAAGACCATCATCAGCAAGGGAGGCGTGGGTTATAACGAACGGTGGCAGGCTCTGGCAAGGGCTCTGCATCTGTCACTGAGTACGCTGGCGGAACGCGTTAACAGTAATCCTGGCGGACGTTTTATTTACCTGGCACGACAAATTTCCCCTCAGCAGGCTGAGTGGGTCGATGATCTTAATCTCCCGGGCATTAACCTGCGTGAGGAATCCCGCCGGTTCTATCCTGCAGGCCACGTAGCGGCGAATCTCATAGGTTTTACCAACATTGATGGACAAGGCATTGAAGGGCTGGAAAAAAGCTTTAATAACCAGTTGATGGGTAAACCTGGCTCCCGTCTGGTACGTAAAGACAAATTTGGCCATGTAATCGAAAATATCACCGAAGTTACGCCTGTTCCTGCACACCAATTACAGCTCAGCATCGATGAGCGCCTGCAGACGGTCACTGAAGATGCGTTGGACAATGCCGTTACGTGGAATAAAGCGGAATCAGGAGCCGCAGTGCTGGTCAACATTGCTACCGGTGAAATACTGTCCATGGCGAGCTTTCCTGACTTCAACCCCAATAACCGTGACGGCGCGGTACTGGATGATTTTCGTAACCGTGCAATAAGCGATACGTTTGAACCCGGTTCAACCGTTAAACCGCTGGTGATCATGACTGCGCTCCAGCAGGGGATAGTACAACCGGACAGCGTGATTGATACCCATCCTTTTTACCTTGATGGACATCGCATTCGCGACGTCGGATTTTACCCGGAGCTGTCGTTGACCGGAATTTTGCAGAAATCGAGCGATACCGGCGTGTCGCACCTTTCACTGGCTATGCCTGTTCAAAAGTTGCTGGATACCTATAAGAGCTTTGGTTTTGGCGATCCAACCGGACTGGGATTAACCGGTGAAAGTAGCGGTTTAATGCCTCAACGCCGCTACTGGAGCGATTTGGATCGCGCGACCTTTGCATTCGGCTATGGATTAATGGTAACGCCGCTGCAGTTGGCGCACGTATATGCAACCATTGGTAGTTTTGGTATCTATCGACCCCTTTCGATTACCCGTATTGACCCGCCGGTAATCGGTACCAGAGTGATGCCGGAGGCGCTGGTTCACCAGGTTGAACATATGATGGAAAGCGTCGCGTTACCCGGTGGTGGGGGAACTAAAGCCGCGGTCAGAGATTATCGCGTGGCGGTTAAAACAGGAACGGCAAAGAAAATTGGTGATGACGGTAAGTATGTCGATAAATACGTGGCCTACACGGCAGGCGTTGCGCCAGCGAGCGACCCGAAATTTGCACTGGTGGTCGTCATCAATAATCCGCAAAACGGTGCTTATTATGGTGGGGCTGTCTCTGCGCCTGTCTTCAGCCAGATAATGGGTGATGTCCTGCGTCTGGAGAACGTTAAACCGGATGGTATGCCTGCCGACTCTGATCATCTGCTGGTGATGCACGGCAGCAACGTATCCTCGCCGTCGCTGTAAGTTATTTTCCCAGGGCGCAATTCGCGTTACACTTGCGCCCTTAAGTCACCTGCCGGAGTTGTCATGTCGTTTTCCTGTCCTCTTTGCCACCAGCCTCTTACTCAAGCGAATAACAGTTTTGTCTGCCCCGGGCGGCACCAGTTTGACGTGGCGAAAGAAGGGTATGTCAACTTACTGCCGGTTCAGCATAAGCGGTCGCGCGATCCGGGTGATAGCGCTGACATGATGCAAGCCAGACGGGCATTTCTTGATGCTGGGCACTATCAACCGTTGCGTGATGCGATTGTGAATGTGCTTAAAGAAAAGTCGAATTCAGAAGATGCAGCGATCCTGGATATTGGCTGTGGGGAAGGGTATTACACCCATGCGTTTGCCGACGCGCTGGCGGGCTGTACAACCTTTGGTCTTGACGTCTCCAAAGTGGCAATTAAAGCCGCAGCCAGACGCTATCCGCAGGTGATCTTTTGCGTTGCCTCCAGCCATCGTCTGCCGTTCGCAGACGAGTCAATGGATGCTATCATCCGGATCTATGCGCCCTGTAAAGCGCAAGAGCTGGCTCGCGTGGTTAAACCGGGTGGATGGGTGATCACCGCCACGCCGGGACCACGCCATTTAATGGAACTGAAAGGGCTGATTTATGATGAGGTGCGTTTGCATGCGCCCCATACTGAGCAACTGGACGGTTTTGTTCTGCAACAGAGCATTGCGCTGGGATATCAGATGCAGCTTCAGGGCAGCGAGGCCGTTGCGTTACTGCAAATGACGCCGTTCGCCTGGCGGGCAAAGCCGGAAGTGTGGGAAACGTTAGCGGGGAAAACGACGTTTGACTGCCAGACCGACTTTAGTATTCATGTCTGGCAGCGTCTGAATTAACCGTGGAAGTGTGCCCAGAGGATCTGGGCACCGATACCAATCAGCACCACCCCACCCAAAATTTCAGCTCGTTTGCCCAGCATTGGGCCAATGAAACGACCAATCATCATGCCGAGCGTGGACATAATCAATGTGGCGCAGCCGATGGCCAGCGCTGTGGCAATAATGTTGACCTGCAGGAAAGCCAGACCCACCCCGACGGCCATTGCGTCGAGACTGGTGGCAATGGCGGTGGTAACCAGCAGCCAGAAACCGTGGCGGCGCTGCGGTTCTTCCTCTTCATCGCCGTTGTCGCGAAAACCTTCGATTATCATTCGCCCGCCTAAAAAGATCAGCAGAATGAAGGCGATCCAATGGTTCCACTCCAGCACGAATTTGCTGGCCAGCATCCCCATGCCCCAGCCAATCAGTGGCGTAAGCGTTTCAACTGCGCCGAATATCAGTCCGGTGCGCAATGCTTCAGAAAATTTGGGTTTATGCAGGGTGGCGCCTTTGCCAATTGATGCGGCGAAAGCATCCATCGACATGCCGAAAGCGAGAAGAACGGTAGCGGTGAGATTCATAACAGCGTCCTGACCGGGGTATCCATAAAACACATCACTGCCCCCAGTAACCATGCATACAGGCTGGAATCACTGTAAATACAGCGCCATTCAAATATGCATTGCAGTTGATGTGCCTATGGTCTCGCCTGACTGAACCTGTAAGTTCAGTCCGTACGCGCCACGTTTTTCAACGAGTATGTTGACACGTACATTTCCGGAGTCTGGAAATCGGCTACTCCCCAACGACGGGCGCAACCTTAACATATTTTGAGAATATAAAACAAGAAACGCAGAAATAATATTTGACTTCTAGTTGAAAACGATTTTCATTTAGATTTATTTATAAATAAAACGTTAAAATAAATAACATTGAGGACAATAAAATATAGCCTTGGCTATGTTTACTTTTACACTGATATATAAAAACATAGTTCAGGCTATATTTATAAGCTATTGATTTGAAATTAATAGTTTATATATTCTCTCAAGATTGTCTATATTTCGTACGCGAATCAACAATCTTCGATGTTCTAATTGCATCACCAATACACCGTCTTCAGATAAATTCATCTCTTTAATGCGGTTATATTCAATCCAGACGTTGGCGAAGAAAAAGCCTTTCTGCTTGAAGATGATTTTTGGCGTACGGATCCAGAACAGATACAAACCCATCAATACCAGTGCACATAATAACCATGTGGTAAATTGCGCGCCGTGGCTGGTGATGTTGTTGTAGATAAGAATAGCTACCAGGCCAAGGAAGATAACACTGTCGACTCTGCTGCGGGGAAGCAGGGCGACAGTAAGCAGAGTAGGGCCATTACGGCGGGGCATGATGAACTGATCGTAAATGGCATACGCCAGCAGCGAAAAGATAAATAGAACCAGCACCAGGTCCGTGATAGTCATGAATCCTCAACCCTCTAAATAGAAAAACCGGGGGCAAGCCCCCGGTGATGTACAACAGTTTTACAGGCCGAGCAGTCCGACAGCGTAGCCCGCGATACCGATGACGAAGAAGCCAACGATGATCCACAGCGGGTTCACTTTCTTGCGCAACAGCCACATACAGGCGAATGTCAGCAGCAGAGGAACCAGACCCGGCATCAGCTGGTCAAGGATAGTCTGCACAGTGGTAACACGAGTCTGACCATCCTGACCGGTGATAGTAGAAACCACCAGTGGAATGTTTACGTGCGTCCACTTGTTAACCAATGCCCCCATGACAAACAGACCGAGGATTGACGCCCCCTCAGTCAGTTTCTGCAGGAAGCCGCCGCCCATATCTTTAACGATATCGACACCTTTACGGTAGCCATATGCCACACCGTAATAACGGGTTGCCAGACGAACCAGGTTAAACAGAACGAAGAACAGCAATGGCCCCAGCAGGCTGCCGCTCATCGCGATACCTGCGCCGAGCGCGGCGAATACTGGGCGAACGGTACCCCAGAAAATCGGGTCGCCGACGCCTGCCAGCGGACCCATCAGACCAACTTTGATACCGTTGATGGCACCATCGTCAATCTCTGCGCCGTTTGCACGCTGTTCTTCCATCGCCAGCGTAACGCCCAGTACTGGAGCCGCTACGTACGGATGGGTGTTAAAGAATTCCAGGTGACGCTTAATCGCTTGCTTACGTGCGTCGTTGTTTTCCGGGTACAAGCGACGGATAGCCGGCACCATGGAGAAACAGAAACCCAGCGCCTGCATACGTTCGAAGTTCCATGAACCCTGAAACAGGTTAGAACGAATGAACACGCCACGAATGTCACTCGGAGTGAGTTTTTTCTCGGTGGTAGTTTTAGTCATATCAACCATTTCGCTCACCTGCTAGTCCAGTTCGTTATCGAGATCGTTATTGCCAGCCGCCGCAGCAGGTGCACCGGCTACGCGGTTATATTTCGGGCTCAGCTGAATGTAGAGGATCGCCATTACTGCGCCAATCACACCCAGAGCAACCAGGTTGAAGTTAGTAAATGCCGCGGTGACGAAGCCGAGGTAGAAGAATGGCATCAGGTAGCCTGCGCGCATCATGTTGATGACCATCGCATAACCAACCACCACGATCATACCGCCTGCGATGTTCAGACCGCCGGTCACGACTTCCGGAATGGCGTTAAGCATGCTCTGAACTTCACTGGTACCAACAGAAATCGCTACGATTACCGCTGGGATAGCGATACGCATAGCCTGCAGGAACAGAGAGGATACATGCAGCCAGGAGAGCGCCGTCAGGTTACCGTTTTCGGCCGCCTTATCCGCTGCGTGCTGGAATGCTACGGTGATAGTACGAACGATAATGGTCAGTACCTGGCCTGCAGCTGCCAGTGGGATAGCCAGCGCGATACCGGCACCAATGCTTTGGTGACCTGCGATAACCAGAACGGTAGAGATAATTGAGGCCAGTGCCGCATCTGGTGCAACCGCAGCACCGATGTTCATCCAGCCCAGGGCGATCATTTCCAGGGTACCACCGATGATAATACCGGTTTTCATGTCCCCGAGAACGGCACCAATCAGCGTACAGGCCACCAACGGACGGTGGAACTGAAATTCATCGAGTACCGACTCCATACCCGCGATACATGCGACGATGAACACCAGCACAATCTGAAGAGTGGTAATCTCCATTGTACTTCTCCTATTGCTATACAGACTTAAGTGTGAAAACTAAGTAAATGCCAGGAAATTATTTCACCTTGGCAATCAAATCCATCATTTTCAGTTTCTGATCGGTAGAAACCTTACGTGCCTCAAGCTCAATACCGCGTTCGTTGAGTTTCTTGAAGGCTTCGATGTCTTTGTCATCGACAGAAATTGCGTTGTTTACCTGCGTTTTACCCTGACGGAAAGCCATACCGCCAATGTTTACGGAGGTAATTTTCACACCACCTTCAACGATACGTTCTACGTCGGTTGGGTTGGTGAACAACAGCATCACACGCTCACCTGCATATTTAGGGTTGTTGTAGACGCGGATCATTTTCGCGACATCAACCACATGCGCCGTCACACCCGGAGGTGCTACCTGAGTCAGCAGCGTTTTACGCACGGTATCGGCGGCAACTTCATCACTGACGACGATAATGCGTGTTACGTTGGTTTCTTTGGTCCAGCGAGTTGCCACCTGACCATGGATTAAACGGTCATCAATACGCGCCAGGCCGATCTGCATATAATCGTTCGGCCCCATCGGTTTGGCGGGAGCTGCTGCTTTGGGTGCTGCTACTGGGGCAGGAGCGGCTTTCTCAACCGGTTTGGCTTTCAGCGCTTTCACGCCTTCGCTACCGGTTTCAACGGCCAGTGCCACTAATTCATCAAAGCTCGGGTTGTCATCACGCGCCATGAAGGTTTCAACCAGCATGGGAATGTTCACACCGGCGATAACTTCGTAATGCTCTTTATCGACGACAATGCGGCTTGCAGCGTTAAACGGGCTGCCTCCCCATGTGTCAACGAGAAACAGCACGCCTTTACTGGTATCGAGTTTTGCCAACTGAGCGTTGTACTTTTCGATCAGCGTTTCGGCATTTTCGCCTGGAACGAAATCGATCCAGCCGACGTTTTCCTGCTCGCCTAACAGCATTTCTGCCGTCTTAAGTAACTGCTCTGCAGCCCAACCATGTGTGCCTATTACAATAGCAATGGTCACTTGCTACCTCCTTTATTATCGTTAACACATCAACGTGAAGATGTATTTGAATCGTCGTCCGCAATCGAATCGATTCAGATAAGGGTTACAAAGAAAAACCTATGATTTTCGTGAATTATTTTAGATATCGAAAAAAATATTTTATGTGATGAAGATCCGTAATTTAACTTCCGATTTAAAGAAATTTCGAAGGGTAAAATATCTCCGAAACAACTTATTGCAAAGGAAGGTAAATCTTTGCTAAAAACCGCTTCTCTCTGTTATGTTTAGCATCTGTTTAATTACTCAGGAGTATAGGGCAGTAGCCCACCATATGGATCGTCACCGACGTCATTTCACCTTCAGGCCGTATCAAGCCTGTCAGATTGGCACTTTTTGCCACAAATTTTCTCTGCATATCGCTTTAACGCCTGAGATCCTCAGCGCGCAGTTTGGTCATTCCTTAAGCAGGAGCTTGTCATGGAATTATTAATGGACCCGCAGATTTGGGTGGGTTTGCTCACGCTTGTCGTTCTTGAAATTGTTCTGGGTATTGATAACCTGGTCTTCATTGCGATCCTGGCTGATAAGCTGCCGCCGAAACAGCGAGATAAAGCGCGTTTAATCGGTTTGTCACTGGCACTGATTATGCGTCTGGGCCTGTTGTCCGTGATTTCGTGGATGGTGACGCTGACAAAGCCGCTGTTCACGGTAATGGACTATGCGTTCTCGGGGCGCGATCTGATTATGCTGCTGGGGGGTATCTTCCTCTTGTTCAAGGCTACGACAGAGCTGCATGAGCGGCTGGAAAACCGTGAACATGATACCGGGCAGACGAAAGGGTATGCGAGCTTTTGGGTTGTCGTAACGCAGATTGTCATCCTCGATGCGGTGTTCTCGCTGGATGCCGTGATTACGGCGGTCGGTATGGTCAACCATCTGCCCGTGATGATGGCGGCAGTAGTGATTGCCATGGCCGTGATGCTGTTGGCTTCTAAGCCGCTGACACGTTTTGTGAACCAACACCCGACGGTGGTGGTGCTGTGTTTGAGCTTCCTGTTGATGATTGGTCTGAGCCTGGTTGCCGAAGGGTTTGGCTTCCACATTCCGAAAGGCTATCTGTATGCGGCGATTGGTTTCTCAATCATCATTGAGCTGTTTAACCAGATTGCCCGTCGTAACTTTATTCGCCACCAGTCGACGCTGCCATTGCGTGCGCGTACTGCCGATGCGATTCTCCGTCTGATGGGCGGTAAACGTCAGGCCAGCGCACAGATGGAATCCGACAATCCGGTACCGGTTCCCGTCCCGGAAGGCGCATTTGTAGAAGAAGAACGCTATATGATCAACGGCGTCCTCTCTTTGGCGTCGCGTTCATTACGCGGCATTATGACGCCTCGTGGGGAGATCAGTTGGGTTGATGCAGACCTGAGCGTGGAGGAAATTCGCGAGCAGTTGCTTTCGTCACCTCATAGCCTGTTCCCGGTATGTCGTGGTGAACTGGATGAAATCATCGGTATCGTGCGTGCTAAAGAGCTGCTGGTGGCGCTGGAAGACGGTGTGGATGTGGCGGCGATTGCCTCTGCTTCTCCGGCTATTGTTGTTCCGGAAACGCTGGACCCGATCAATCTGTTAGGCGTTCTGCGTCGTGCCCGCGGTAGCTTCGTTATCGTCACTAACGAGTTTGGCGTAGTACAGGGTCTGGTCACGCCGCTGGATGTATTAGAAGCCATCGCCGGTGAATTCCCTGATGCCGATGAAACGCCTGAAATTATAGCTGATGCAGGCGGTTGGTTGGTCAAAGGCGGTACCGATCTGCATGCGTTGCAACAGGCGCTGGACGTGGATACGTTAGTGAATGAAGACGAAGACATCGCTACGGTGGCAGGTTTAGTCATTGCGGCTAACGGCCATATTCCTCGTGTAGGTGATGTTATCGAGGTCGCACCGCTGAGCATTACGATTGTCGAAGCGAATGACTATCGTGTGGATTTAGTTCGCATTGTTAAAGAACAACCCGCTCACGACGAAGACGAGTAACCGGGTTTAGCGAAACGGCATGACGGGCATACTGTGTCTCCCGTTATGCCGGGTGGGCGGCGGCGTGCTGCCCGCCAGCCATTTTGGAAAATCGCGCAGCGGCATTGGCTTGGCATACAGAAAACCTTGCAATAAATGTACGCCGTGTCGGCGCAAATGCTGAGCTTGCGCCTGTGTTTCAACGCCTTCCGCCACCAGTTCTATATTCAATTTTTTCCCCAAAGCGATAATGATGTCTGTGACGGTTGAGTTCACGGCGTCTGTTCCTATTGCCGAAGTAAATGATTTATCGATCTTCAGCACATCCGGGCGGAGCTTTTCCAGCCAGGAGAGCGAGCTATTGCCGGTACCGAAATCATCAATCGCCAGTTTTACGCCAAGCCGATTTAATTCGCGTACGACCCGATAATCTACATCCAGTAACGCATCGCGTTCGGTCAGTTCGATAACCAATTGCTGGATTGGGTGCTGGCTGAACCAGTACTGATTAAGATCTTTTAGCAACGTGCCATTACGAAAATGGCTGGCGGCGACATTAATCCCAATATGAAACTGGCTGCTCATCGGGAAAACGTGTCGTTGCTGAATGGTTTCTGCGATGACATGGCGGGTAAGCGGTACAATCAGGTTGTGCTCCTCAGCGATGGGAATAAACACTTCCGGAGAGATCCAACCCTGGCGTGGGTTATTCCAGCGTAAAAGGATTTCCACGCCCATGCATTGCTGGGTTTGCGCATTAAGCAGCGGCTGGCAAAATAGTTCGAATTCCCGAGCAGCAAGGGCCAGATTAATCTCCCATGAGAAACTCATTCTGCTGGCGGTAGCCAGCCATGCCAGATAACCCACTAATAAACTTAGGATCACCGCCAGCGGCAGCTGTGTTGGCAGGTGTTTTACCGCCAACTCACTGGGACCAGGGCCGGTGACGCTAATGGTAAACGGAAAATGTTGAGATGAAAGCTGGTAGCGTTTTTCATCATTTAGCTTAGGCAGAGTATCGACAACACCTTGATCATACAGTAGATGCCGATTACCAACGGTTAAGCTGGCATCGGTGATCTGCGGCGGCTGGGGTTCAAGCAACATAGACGACAATAAGTCAATATTGACGATTTCCAGTACGCCATCTTCACCATCGGCAGAAGACGGATACCACTGAGTCAGAATCGGACTGCCTTTAATCAACGAATGGTCGGTAGACAGCAGCAGTTGCGGTTCCCTGCTGGGTAATTCGGGCTGCAGTTGACTAATGGGAACATTACGATAACCAAAAATGCTGGAGCAATAGAGGATCCCGCTTTGAATCAGACTAATAGAACGCACCGTTTGCAACCTTGCGGCATGTTTGCTTAAGGGTAAACGCGCCACTGAGCAGGGGAGGCCAATCAACGGCAGCAATACGTCCCGTCCGGTCTGCAAGGGTAAAAGCACGTCATCCAGTTCTTCTACAGCATGGTTGGCAAAGGTGACGATATTTCGGTGATTTAAATTACGCTCCGAAATAAATCGGACAGTTAATGTGAGGATGAGCGTCAGTAGTGCACATACTGTGCAGACGATTAAGCGATTCCGGCGATAATTTTTAATGATCCGTTGTGCTGTTTGCATGCGGGCCGCCCGATAAGCCGTTGGTCACAGAAGCCAACAGCAACAGAGCAAGTGTAGTGGGGAAAATTACAGTAGACGAGGGAGAGGGGGCAAATTCGCCCATCCGTTGCAGATGGGCGAAAATTAAGTATTAGTCACATTGAACTTTGATCGCCAGGCCACCGCGTGACGTTTCGCGGTATTTGGCGTTCATGTCTTTACCCGTTTCGTACATAGTCTCAATGACTTTATCCAGCGAGACGCGCGGCGCGCTGGTACGGCGCATTGCCATACGCGCAGCGTTGATCGCCTTCACTGAAGCAATTGCGTTACGCTCAATGCACGGAACCTGTACCTGACCGGCAACCGGATCGCAGGTTAAACCGAGGTTATGTTCCATGCCGATTTCAGCAGCAACACACACCTGCTCCGGGCTTGCGCCTAACAGTTCAGCCAGACCCGCGGCAGCCATGGAGCAGGCTACGCCCACTTCACCCTGACAACCTACTTCTGCACCAGAGATAGAGGCGTTCATTTTGTACAACGCGCCAATCGCACCGGCCGCCAGGAAATAGCGGGTATAGATATCCGGGCTAACGGACTCAATGAAATGATCGTAATAGGCCAGTACCGCAGGTACGATACCGCAGGCACCGTTGGTTGGCGCTGTCACTACGCGACCGCCCGCGGCGTTTTCTTCGTTAACGGCCAACGCAAACATGTTCACCCAGTCGATCACGTTCATTGGATCGTTGGACAGCTTATCGCTGGAAACCAGCATACGACGCAGGGCTGAAGCACGGCGAGGAACGCGCAGCGGACCCGGCAGCACACCTTCGGTGTTCATGCCACGATCGATACATGCCTGCATGGTTTGCCAGACGTGGCCAAAGTACTCTTCAATCTCTTTCTTACTGTGCAGCGCAAGTTCGTTCTGCATTGCCATGCCAGAGAGAGACAGGCCGGTGCTGTTGCAATATTCCAGCATTTCAGTGGCGGATTTGAACGGATAAGGCACGCTGACCTCGCCCGAGGCATCCTGACCAAAATGTTCTTCATCAACGATGAATCCACCGCCGATTGAGTAGTAGGTTTTGCTATAAATGACGGTTTCGCCATTGTACGCATGGATCTGCATTCCGTTTTCATGCAGCGGCAGGTTGCCGTTGTGAAAACGCATCCCGTCATTCTGCGGGAAATCCACTTCGTGCTGACCCTGCGCAAGCAGCAGGCGTCCACGCGTTTCTACGTCGCGGATAAATCCAGGGATGCTATCAATATCCACGGTAGCAGGCTCATTGCCCGCCAGACCCATAATAATGGCGATATCGGTGTGGTGACCTTTACCCGTGAGCGACAGTGAACCATACACGTCGACGGCGACACGAGTAACGCTGTCCAGTAATCCTTTTTCGACCAGGTCATCGACGAACTGTTTACCCGCCTTCATAGGCCCTACGGTATGGGAAGATGAGGGACCAATCCCCACCTTAAACATGTCGAATAGACTAATCACGATAATACTCCTACAGGGCGACTGGGCTTTCCAGTAACGATGTTATAACTGCGCATAGTGTAAGAGGGAACGCGGCGATCGGCTTAACTATTCACATGAATTAAACTAATAGATAACCGCGGTTTTACTAATGTTGTGACCTGAGTTTCAAGTTGTCTATTGTGTGCGTAAAGATAAGTATAGTCAGGGCTTGACGCCAATTTGCAGCGCCAGCTCACGAATTATTCCGGCAGTCATTCCCCAGACGAAATATTGCTCATACCAGGAAAGCCATACGCGATGTGAATCGCCACGACGGTAAATATCCAACGGGTGGTAACGACCTAAATGCAGGGCCTGGGCCAGCGGCATTTCGAACACTGCGGAAACTTCATCTTCACTGGCGCGATACGGCAGATTAGGCGGGATAATGCCTACCACAGGGGTGACCTGGAAACCGGTCACGCTGTCGACTGGCGGCAGAACGCCAATCACTTCTACGCATGAAGGTGGGATCGCCACCTCCTCCTGCGCTTCGCGAAGGGCGGCGGCAATTAACGAGGCATCACTGCTATCCACTGCCCCACCGGGGAATGCGACCTGTCCGGCGTGCTTGCGCAGGTGAACGGAACGCTGGGTTAACAGCAACCCCGGCTGTGGGCGACGCACGACGGGGATCAGTACGGCGGCCTGGCGCTGGTTTAACGCGGCATGGTTGACCTGCGGGCGCAGGAGTTGAAAGCGCGATAAAAAATCATCAAGCGTCAGGCTGCTGTATTCCACGTGTCAATTCTCCAGTTGGTGCAAAATGCGATTCACTTTATCAAATGTTTCCTGATATTCAGCGTCTTCCTGACTGTCTGCAACAATACCACCGCCTGCGGAGCAATAAATTTGTCCGTTTGTGGCTGTCAGCGTGCGAATGGTAATGCTGGTATCCATATTGCCGCAAAAGCTCAGATAACCAATGCTGCCGCACCAGGCGTTGCGTCTTTGCGGCTCAAGTTCGTCGATAATTTCCATCGCCCGCACTTTCGGCGCGCCGGTAATAGATCCGCCGGGGAAGGCGGCGCGTAACAGATCGGTGGCGTATAATGACTCTGGCAGACGTGCGGTAATGGTGCTGACCAAATGATGAACGGCAGGGAACGGTTCGACGATAAACAGCTCCGGAACCTGTACCGAACCCGGTACGGCAACGCGGCCAATATCATTACGCATCAAATCGACGATCATCAGGTTTTCCGCACGATCCTTCGGCGAATTCGCCAGTCGCCGGGCCTGCTCACGATCGGCATCGGTATCTCCAAGCCTCGGTAGCGTGCCTTTAATCGGACGCGTCTGTATGTGCTGGTTTTCCAGCAGAATAAATCGTTCCGGCGAAAGGCTGAGGATTGCACCTTCCTCAAGACGAATAAATGCACTAAACGGGGCGCGGTTGGCGTGATTGAGAGTGACAAATGCCTGCCACTCATCGCCCTGGTAATGCGCCTGAAAACGCTGGGCAAGATTGACCTGGTAACAGTCTCCGCTGTGCAGATAATCCTGCACCTGGCGGAATTTTTCGCCGTACTGAGCACGGCTCATATTAGACTGCCACGCCGAAGTTAATGTAAACGGCTCACGCGTTGGCGGTTGTTGCGCGTCGAGCCATTTCAGGCGAGCCTCGACATCGGTATGGCTGAGCAGCGATACGGTCTGCAACTGGTGATCGACAATCAGTGCCCAGTCGTAAATGCCAACGGCCATATCCGGCAGCGTAATATCGCGCTCTGCAATAGTGGGCAGAGATTCGAAGCGTCGGCCAAGATCGTAGCCAAACAGACCTAACGCACCGCCCTGAAACGGCAGGTCGGGGTGATATTCGGGGTGAATCTTGTGTGCGATTAGTGCGGAATGTAATACCGTCATGGGAGCATCAAGCGAGCGCGAGGTTGCGTGCCCGTCCTGCACTACGGTCTCTGTAGCTCGCGTAACAAGCGTGGTGACGGGATCCGCCACCAGAATATCAAAGCGGTTATGCGGATGGTCGGCTTGACCCGAATGCAGCAGCATCGCCCAGGGCAGATGGCTTAATGTCGAAAAATAGCGTTCAGCGGCGTCCTGACGCCAGGGTAATGTGATTACTGCGGGAGATAACGTCTTCATCAGTCCTGACTCGTTGCTACTCTACTGGCTAACTGCCCGGTAGCATGAAATAATTAGCGCAGACAATTTAGCAGGAGTTAACAATGTTTGCAGGTTTACCTTCACTCAGTCATGAGCAGCAGCAAAAAGCGGTAGAGCGTATTCAGGAACTGATGTCGCAGGGGATGAGCAGCGGACAAGCCATTGCTCTTGTTGCTGAAGAGTTACGCGCCAGTCATACCGGCGAGCGGATCGTGGCGCGTTTTGAAGATGAAGACGAATAACTCCGCTTAAACTGCAGCGATAATCTTAATCTCAACTTTGTATTTCGGGTTCATCAACCCGGCTTGAACGGTACAACGTACCGGCGCGTGACCCGCAACAACCCACGCGTCCCAGGCTTTGTTCATGGCGGCAAAATCGTTTTTGTCTGCCAAAAACAGGGTGGCATCAAGAATACGTGACTTGTTGCTGCCTTGTTTTTCCAGCACCGCATCAATTTGCGCCAGCGTATTTGCCGTTTGCTCAAAAGCGTCTGCATCCAGATTTTCCGGCACGCCAGTGTAATACAGCGTGTTGTTGTGGATAACCACGTCGGACCAACGCGCTTCGGCATCAATGCGCACAATCGTCATAAATCATTCCTCATTTACGTGTTTTCAAATGGCTTTGGGTTGCGCCAAGACTGCCATAATGTTGTGCCCACGTCACCTCTTCAACTGGCGAAAGAGCTGCTGGCCTGACATAATCCCTGTTCAAATGAACAGGGGGTAGTGTGACGGACGATTTTGCAGCAGACGGTCAGTTGGCTAAAGCAATACCGGGTTTTAAACCGCGAGAACCACAGCGGCAGATGGCCATCGCCGTCAGTCATGCCATCGAAAAATCACAACCGTTGGTGGTAGAAGCCGGAACCGGGACGGGTAAAACCTATGCTTATCTTGCCCCAGCGCTGCGTGCCGGAAAGAAGGTCATTGTCTCCACGGGCTCGAAGGCGTTGCAGGATCAGCTATACAGCCGCGATCTCCCGACCGTCGCTAAGGCACTAAAGTTCACCGGTAAACTGGCGCTGCTGAAAGGGCGTTCAAACTATCTGTGCCTTGAACGTCTCGAACAGCAGGCGCTGGCGGGTGGTGACTTGCCGGTACAAACGTTAAGCGACGTCATCCTGCTGCGCTCCTGGTCAAATCAAACCCTTGATGGGGACATCAGCACCTGCGTCAGCGTGGCGGAGGACTCTCAGGCCTGGCCGTTGGTCACCAGCACTAATGACAACTGTCTGGGCAGCGACTGCCCGCTATATAAAGAGTGTTTTGTCGTGAAAGCGCGTAAAAAAGCGATGGATGCGGATGTCGTCGTGGTTAACCACCATCTGTTTCTCGCTGATATGGTGGTAAAAGAAAGCGGGTTTGGCGAATTGATCCCGGAAGCTGATGTAATGATCTTCGATGAAGCGCATCAGCTACCGGATATCGCCAGCCAGTACTTTGGTCAATCGCTCTCCAGTCGCCAGCTGTTAGACCTGGCGAAAGACATCACCATTGCCTATCGCACCGAGCTGAAAGACACTCAGCAGTTGCAAAAGTGCGCCGATCGCCTTGCACAAAGCGCTCAGGACTTTCGCTTGCAACTTGGTGAGCCGGGCTATCGCGGAAACCTGCGGGAACTGCTGGCCGACCAGCGCGTACAGCGCGCGTTTTTGCTGCTCGATGACACGCTGGAGCTATGTTATGACGTGGCGAAGCTGTCTCTTGGGCGTTCGGCATTGCTGGATGCCGCGTTTGAACGCGCCACACTTTACCGTGCGCGCCTGAAGCGTCTGAAAGAGATCAACCAGCCAGGCTTCAGCTACTGGTATGAATGCACCTCTCGCCATTTCACTCTCGCGCTGACGCCGCTCACTGTGGCGGATAAATTCAAAGAAGTGATGGAGCAAAAGCCGGGCTGCTGGATTTTTACTTCCGCGACGCTGTCAGTAAACGATGACCTTCATCATTTCACCGCGAGGTTGGGGATTGAAGATGCCGAGTCGATGTTATTGCCGAGTCCATTTGATTACACGCGCCAGGCGCTGCTATGCGTGCCGCGTAATCTCCCGCAAACCAACCAGCCGGGGGCTGCGCGCCAGTTAGCATCCATGCTGCGACCTATTATTGAAGCGAATAACGGTCGCTGCTTTATGCTGTGCACCTCGCACGCGATGATGCGCGATCTGGCGGAACAATTCCGCGCCACCATGACGCTTCCCGTTCTGCTGCAGGGCGAAACCAGTAAAGGGCAACTGTTACAGCAGTTTGTCAGCGCAGGTAATGCGCTACTGGTTGCCACCAGCAGCTTCTGGGAAGGCGTGGACGTGCGCGGTGATACGCTGTCGCTGGTGATAATCGACAAACTTCCGTTTACCTCGCCGGACGACCCGCTGTTAAAAGCCCGAATGGAGGATTGTCGACTGCGCGGCGGCGATCCGTTTGAAGACGTCCAGTTGCCGGATGCGGTAATCACCCTGAAGCAGGGGGTAGGGCGTCTGATACGTGATGCTGACGATCGCGGCGTGCTGGTGATTTGCGACAATCGTCTGGTTATGCGGCCATACGGCGCCACCTTCCTGGCGAGTCTTCCTCCTGCGCCGCGGACGCGTGACATCGCTCGCGCGGTTCGCTTTCTTGCCATACCAACGACTGAGTAATTTGTTACGGAGTGTGGTAAGATGCGCGCCAAATTTATTGATCTGATCACAAACACCCATGCGAATTCTGGCTATCGATACCGCCACAGAGGCGTGCTCTGTTGCCCTGTGGAATGACGGTACTATCAAGGCTCACTTTGAGCTTTGCCCACGAGAACACACCCAACGAATTTTACCGATGGTTCAGGAAATCCTGGCCGCTGGCGATCTCACGTTAACCGATATCGACGCCCTGGCGTTTGGTCGCGGTCCCGGCAGTTTCACCGGCGTACGTATCGGTATTGGCATTGCTCAGGGGCTGGCGTTAGGCGCAAACTTACCGATGATCGGCGTCTCCACCCTGGCGACCATGGCGCAGGGCGCCTGGCGTAAGTCGGGCGCGACTCGTGTACTGGCGGCGATTGATGCGCGAATGGGCGAAGTCTACTGGGCCGAATACCAGCGTGATGACAACGGCAACTGGCACGGTGAAGAAACCGAAGCGGTGTTAACCCCCGAGCAGGTACATGAGCGTTTACTGCAGCTTTCTGGCGAGTGGGTAACTGTTGGGACGGGATGGCCAGCCTGGCCTGAGCTTGGTAAAGACAGCGGTCTGACGTTCAGCGATGGTGACGTGCTGCTTCCTGCGGCTGAAGATATGCTGCCTGTCGCCACGCAAATGCTGGCTGCGGGTAAGACCGTAGCGGTCGAACACGCGGAACCGGTTTATTTACGTAACACCGTGGCGTGGAAGAAACTTCCCGGTAAAGAATGAATCTTAGTAGTACATCCCCGGTTAATTTTCATAGACGTCGGTGCACAGTATTGTGAACAGGCCGGGGCAGAAGCTAAGAAAAGGGAGTCGCAATATGGCGGTGCAAAAGCAGTTATTGAAAGGTGTGTTGGCGGGGGCCTTGGCGTTAATGCTTAGCGGCTGCGTCACCATCCCGGATGCGATTAAAGGTTCGAGCCCGATGCCGCAGCAGGATCTGGTGCGGGTGATGAATGCGCCGCAGCTGTATGTCGGACAGGAAGCGCGTTTTGGTGGCAAAGTGGTGGATATTCAGAACCAGCAGGGAAAATCCCGTCTGGAAATTGCTACCGTTCCGCTCGATAGTGGTGCGCGTCCAGTGCTGGGTGAAGCCTCTCGCGGGCGGATTTATGCTGACGTAAATGGCTTCCTCGACCCGGTGGACTTTCGCGGGCAACTGGTCACCGTCGTCGGCCCGATTAGCGGTACGGTGGACGGAAAAATAGGTAATACGCCGTATAAATTCATGCTGATGCAGGTAACCGGTTATAAACGCTGGCATATTACTCAGCAGATTGTCATGCCGCCTCAGCCTATCGACCCCTGGTTCTACGGTGCGCGTGGCTGGCCTTACGGTGGCTATGGCGGATGGGGCTGGTACAATCCCGGCCCGGCACAGGTTCAGACCATAGTAACAGAGTAACTCTTTGTTTTATTGGTAAAAGAAACAGCGGCCTGTCCGCTGTTTCTGCATTAACGTGGATATAAGAAAAATAAATAGTGACGTGCTTCGCAACCTTGTCTTTGTGTAATAAACAAACTGGTACGCTGAGTTAATATTATGTTAATAGTTTGTTTATTGTCTGGGGTTGTGATGACGACGAATACGCATTTTAGAGGTGATGTATTGAAAAAGGTTTGGCTTAACCGTTATCCCGCTGGTGTTCCTGCGGAGATCAATCCTGACCGTTATCAATCCCTGGTGGAACTCTTTGAACACTCAGTAAGACGGTATGCCGATCAGCCCGCGTTTGTAAACATGGGGGAGGTGATGACCTTCCGCAAGCTTGAAGAGCGTAGCCGTGCGTTTGCCGCTTATTTGCAACAGGGGCTCGGGCTGAAAAAGGGCGATCGCGTCGCGCTGATGATGCCGAATCTGCTGCAATATCCGGTCGCACTGTTTGGGATTTTACGTGCCGGCATGATCGTCGTGAACGTAAACCCGCTGTACACGCCTCGCGAGCTGGAACATCAGCTCAACGATAGCGGTGCGTCGGCGATTGTCATCGTATCTAACTTTGCCCACACGCTGGAAAAAGTAGTCGATAAAACGTCTGTGCAACACGTGATCCTGACGCGTATGGGCGATCAGCTGTCCACCGCCAAAGGGACGCTGGTTAACTTCGTCGTCAAGTATATCAAGCGTCTGGTGCCGAAATATCACCTGCCGGATGCCATCTCGTTTCGCAGTGCGCTGCAAAACGGTTATCGCATGCAGTATGTGAAGCCCGAAGTCGTGTCGGAAGATTTGGCGTTCCTGCAATATACTGGCGGGACAACCGGCGTGGCGAAAGGCGCGATGCTTACACACCGCAACATGCTGGCTAACCTGGAGCAGGTTAACGCCACCTATGGCCCGTTGCTGCATCCGGGTAAAGAACTGGTGGTAACGGCCCTACCGCTGTATCACATTTTTGCGCTAACGATGAACTGCCTGCTGTTTATTGAGCTAGGTGGTCAAAACCTGCTGATTACTAACCCGCGTGATATTCCGGGGCTGGTAAAAGAGCTGGCGAAGTATCCATTTACCGCGATGACCGGTGTCAATACGTTGTTTAACGCGCTGCTGAATAACAAAGAGTTCCAGCAACTGGATTTCTCTTCACTCCACCTCTCGGCAGGCGGCGGAATGCCGGTTCAACAGGCGGTAGCTGAACGTTGGGTGAAGCTGACAGGTCAGTATCTGCTGGAAGGCTACGGCCTGACGGAGTGCGCGCCGTTGGTAAGCGTCAATCCTCACGATATCGACTACCACAGCGGCAGTATCGGGTTACCGGTGCCTTCCACCGAGGTCAAGCTGGTGGACGACGACGACAACGAAGTGCCGCCGGGAGAACCGGGGGAGCTCTGCGTGAAAGGCCCGCAGGTGATGCTGGGCTACTGGCAGCGACCAGACGCCACTGACGAAATCGTCAAAGACGGCTGGCTGCACACCGGCGATATTGCAGTGATGGATGATGAAGGTTTCCTGCGTATTGTCGATCGTAAGAAGGACATGATCCTCGTGTCCGGCTTTAACGTCTATCCGAACGAAATTGAAGACGTGGTTATGCAACATCCTGGCGTGCACGAAGTGGCTGCGGTTGGTGTTCCGTCCGGCAGCAGCGGTGAAGCGGTGAAAATTTTCGTGGTGAAGAAAGACGCCTCGTTAACCGATGAAGCGCTGGTCACTTTCTGTCGTCGTCACCTGACGGGCTATAAAGTACCGAAGCTGGTGGAGTTTCGCGATGAGTTGCCGAAATCTAACGTCGGTAAAATTTTGCGACGAGAATTACGTGACGAAGCGCGCGCCAAAGTGGACAATAAAGGCTGAGCGTTAAGTCAGCCAGCAGAAAACGCCGGGTAATCCGGCGTTTTTTTTGGCGCAAACCTAAGAGAGCACGATTTGAATTATCAAATGATCACCACGGACGACGCGTTGGCCACGCTGTGCGAAGCCGTCCGTGAATTTCCGGCGATAGCCCTGGATACAGAATTTGTTCGCACGCGTACCTATTATCCGCAGTTGGGGCTGATCCAGCTGTTTGATGGCAAACACGTTGCTCTGATTGATCCGCAGGGGATCACCGACTGGTCGCCGCTGCGCGATATTCTGCGTGATACTGCCATCACCAAATTCCTACATGCATGTAGCGAAGATCTGGAAGTGTTTCTCAACACTTTTGGCGAACTGCCGCAGCCGTTGATTGATACACAAATTCTGGCTGCTTTTTGCGGTCGTCCGCTGTCGTGGGGTTTTGCCGCGATGGTGGAAGAGTTTACGGGCGTGGCGCTCGACAAAAGCGAGTCGCGTACCGACTGGCTGGCCAGACCGCTGACCGAGCGTCAGTGTGAGTACGCGGCGGCTGATGTCTGGTATCTATTACCGATCACCACAAAACTGATGGTCGAAACTGAAGCCAGCGGCTGGCTGCCAGCCGCACTGGACGAATGTCGCTTAATGCAGCAGCGTCGCCAGGAGGTTCTGGCGCCTGAAGACGCATGGCGCGACATCACCAACGCCTGGCAACTGCGTACCCGTCAGTTGGCCTGCCTGCAGCTGCTTGCCGACTGGCGACTGCGTAAAGCTCGTGAGCGCGATCTGGCGGTGAACTTTGTGGTGCGTGAAGAACACCTGTGGTCGGTCGCTCGTTATATGCCGGGCAGTATGGGTGAGCTGGATAGTCTGGGACTTTCCGGCAGTGAAATTCGCTTCCACGGCAAGACGCTGATCTCCCTGGTAGAAAAGGCACAGGCCTTACCGGAAGAGTCGCTGCCGCAGCCGCTGCTGAATTTGATGGATATGCCAGGCTATCGCAAGGCGTTCAAAGCCATTAAGACGCTGGTTGCTGAAGTGAGTGCGGAACATAATCTTAGCGTCGAGCTGCTTGCTTCGCGTCGTCAGATTAACCAGTTGCTCAACTGGCACTGGAAATTAAAGCCGCAGCAGACTCTGCCGGAGCTGATTTCCGGTTGGCGTGGCGAGTTGATGGCAGAACGACTCAACGCGCTGCTGCAAGAATACCCACAGTAGAAAACCTAAAAAAACGGGAGCTGGCGCTCCCGTTTTTAATCGGATTCGCGTTAGCGACACAGTGCCTGACGAATGGCTTCACCTACCTGTTGGGTGGTGGCGAAGCCTTTCATATCTGGCGTTTTCGGGCCGCTGGCAATGACCTGCTCAATTGCCGCCAGAATACCGTCGTGGGCGGCTTTATAGTTGGCATCACCGTTGCCAAGGAAGTCGAGCATCATGGCTCCAGCCCAGATAGTCGCTATAGGGTTGGCGATATTCTGACCGTAGATATCCGGGGCCGAACCGTGTACCGGCTCGAACAGGGACGGGAAGGTGCGTTCCGGATTTAAGTTGGCAGAAGGCGCAATGCCAATCGTTCCGGTACAGGCTGGACCGAGATCGGAGAGGATGTCACCAAACAGGTTGGAAGCAACCACGACGTCAAATCGCTCAGGCTGCATGACAAAGCGGGCGCACAGAATATCAATATGCTGTTTATCCCAGCGGATCTCAGGATAGTGTGACGCCATCGCTTCGACGCGTTCATCCCAGTAGGGCATGCTGATGGCCAGCCCATTGGATTTGGTCGCCGAAGTCAACGTTTTGCGTGGTCGACTTTGTGCCAGTTCAAAGGCATAACGCAAAATTCGGTCGACGCCACGGCGGGTGAAGACCGACTCTTGGATCACCATCTCGTGTTCAGTACCTTCGCTCACGCGTCCGCCGAGGGCAGAGTATTCTCCCTCGGTGTTTTCGCGTACGACGTAGAAATCAATGTCGCCAGGCTGCTTGCCAACCAGTGGGCAAGGAACTCCCGGAAACAGGCGCACCGGGCGCAGGTTGACGTACTGGTCGAATTCGCGGCGAAACTTAAGCAGCGAACCCCATAATGAGATGTGGTCAGGCACGGTGTCCGGCCAGCCAACCGCGCCAAAATAGATAGCATCGAAGGATTGCAACTGCTCATGCCAGTCATCGGGCATCATTTTGCCGTGATGGGCGTAGTATTCGCAGCTGGCCCATTCCATTTGCTCAAAGCTGAGCGACAACCCCCAACGCTCGGCGGCTGCCTGCAAAACATGAATGCCCTCAGGCAGGACTTCTTTACCAATGCCATCTCCGGGGATAGCGGCGATACGCCAGGTTTTCTTCATAGCAGCTCTCACTTGTGCGCCATCAAAATTGACTTTCCCCTTATCGTATAATTGACTGATTAATAGTTAATCCCCCTAACTGGTGAAACATAAAACACAGATCATGAATAATCTGCCGCTGCTAAATGATTTACGCGTCTTTATGCTGGTTGCCCGTCGTGCAGGATTTGCCGCCGTTGCCGAAGAGCTGGGCGTATCACCGGCTTTTATCAGTAAGCGCGTTGCCCTGCTGGAGCAAACGCTGAATGTAGTGCTGCTGCACCGGACAACGCGTCGCGTAACCATCACGGAAGAGGGGGAGCGGATCTACGAATGGGCGCAGCGGATCCTGCAGGATGTCGATCAGATGATGGACGAGCTATCAGATGCCAGGCAGATCCCGCAGGGGATGCTACGTATTATTAGTAGCTTTGGTTTTGGCCGCCGGGTGGTGGCTCCGGCGCTGTCTGCGCTGGCAAAAGAGTATCCGCAATTAGAACTGCGGTTCGATGTTGAAGACCGCCTGGTGGATATGGTGAATGAGGGCGTCGATCTTGATATTCGTATCGGGGATGATATCGCGCCGAACCTGATTGCCCGCAAGCTGGCGACTAACTACCGTATTCTGTGCGCCTCGCCGGAATTTGTGAGGCAGCATGGGACGCCGAAGCAACTCAACGATCTCTCCACTTTTCCTTGTCTGGTCATCAAAGAGCGCGACCATCCGTTTGGTATCTGGCAAATGCGCAATAAAGAGGGCGCGCATTCGATTAAAGTTACGGGGCCTTTGTCGTCTAATCATGGCGAAGTGGTACATCAGTGGTGCCTTGATGGGCAGGGAATAGCTCTGCGGTCATGGTGGGACGTTTGCGACAACATTGCCAGCGGCAACCTGATACACATATTGCCCGAGTATTATCAACCAGCAAATATTTGGGCGGTTTATGTTTCCCGGCTGGCGACGTCGGCAAAAATCCGTATTACGGTTGAGTATTTGCGCCGCTATTTTACCGAAAACTATCCAAAGTTTACTTTGGAATAAAGGTGCAGCAGCCTGGCAAGAAACAGAAAATAAAAAAGGCAGAATAATCTGCCTTTTTTGTAACGATGACTCTCTGAGCAAAGCCGTTATTTAGATTCTTCGGCTTCAGGTAATGTCACGTTAAGTTCGAGGATAGAAATATCGCCGTCTTTTTGCTCAAGCTGTACGGTGACCATTTCAGGATCAATTTGTACATACTTGCAGATAACCTCGAGAATATCTTTCCTCAACTGCGGTAAATAATGTGGCTCGGCGTCACTACGACGGCGTTCCGCAACAATAATCTGCAGTCGCTCTTTAGCGATGTTCGCTGTGCTCTTTTTCCGCGAGAGAAAAAAATCCAGTAATGCCATAACTTATCCTCCGAACAGGCGTTTGAGGAAACCTTTCTTCTCTTCTTCAATGAAGCGGAAAGGACGTTCTTCTCCCAACAGACGGTCTACGGTATCAGCATAGGCTTTACCGGCATCGGCATTGATGTCGAGAATAACCGGCTCACCCTGGTTAGACGCGCGCAGGACTGACTGATCTTCAGGAATCACGCCAACCAGCTTGATTCGCAGAATTTCCAGTACGTCTTCCATGCTCAGCATGTCACCTTTATTTACGCGGCCAGGGTTGTAGCGCGTCAGCAACAAATGCTCTTTAATCGGATCTTCACCGTTTTCCGCACGACGAGATTTCGACGCCAGAATACCCAGAATACGGTCAGAGTCACGTACAGAGGAAACTTCCGGGTTAGTGGTGATTATCGCTTCATCGGCAAAATACAGGGCCATCAGCGCACCGGTTTCAATACCCGCCGGAGAGTCGCAGACAATGAAGTCGAATTCCATCGTTTTCAGATCGTCCAGAACTTTCGCGACGCCTTCACGCGTCAGCGCGTCTTTATCGCGAGTCTGTGAGGCCGGAAGAATAAAGAGATTTTCGGTACGCTTATCTTTGATTAACGCCTGATTTAACGACGCATCTCCCTGAATAACGTTGACGAAGTCATAAACGACGCGGCGTTCACAACCCATAATCAGATCAAGGTTACGCAGGCCGATATCAAAATCAATAACGACAGTTTTCTTTCCCTTCTGGGCCAAACCTGTAGCGATGGCCGCGCTGGAGGTGGTTTTGCCAACGCCCCCTTTACCCGAAGTAACAACAATAATGCGTGCCATAGAAATTCCTTGTTAAAAAGGGATCAATTCAACGGTTGAACTGTCAAAGCGTTCTCTGCTAATTGCAGACGTGCCGCTTTGCCATAAAATTCTGCTGGGATTTTATCACTCAGCCAATAAACACCTGCGATAGACACCAGTTCTGCCGTCAGATGGGTACAAAAAATTTGCGCTTCCCGATCACCGCTAGCGCCTGCCAACGCACGGCCTCTCATCATTCCATAAACATGAATATTGCCATCAGCGATAAGCTCTGCGCCTGCACTGACGTGGCTTGTAACAATCAGATCACATTGTGGTGCATAAATGCGCTGACCGGAACGAACCGGCACATTTATTAATCGTGTTTTTGTGATGGGAGTAACGTTTTGCGGCGGAGCGACGTGAGCCGGGGCCTCAACGGGCGCAGGACGAATAGCTTTTTCTTTACCTTCAGTCAGTAAAGGAAGACCCATTTCGTCGATTTCAGCCTTGAGTCTGGCGTCTTTGCATCCGCTAACGCCGATAATGCGCAATCCAGTAGACGCGACAACTTTCTGCAACGCTGACCAGTTTACCGGGCTTTCAAGACCACTCACGTTAACCACGACGGGAGCATGTTTTAAAAAAGCAGGTGCCTGCGCGATTTTGTCTTCCAACGCCTGACGAATAACCTCGGGTTCTGCTTCATGTAAGTGAACCACTGATAAGGTGAAGCTACTGCCTTTAAGCTCGATTGGCGTGTTTGACATCCTGGCCTTACTCAATTTGCTATTTATCATCCCCAGCGCGGGGTGATATTCCGAAGACTATAAGGCATGTTATAGTCAGTATTATATTGAGGCAAGCCACCATTCCGTGAATTCAGAGTAAAAGATATGTTTTGTGTGATCTACCGAAGCAGTAAACGTGACCAGACCTATTTATATGTCGAAAAAAAAGACGATTTCTCGCGAGTTCCTGAAGAACTGATGAAAGGATTTGGTCAGCCGACGCTGGCAATGATGTTGCCGCTTGATGGCCGTAAAAAGCTCGTTAATGCCGATCTGGAAAAAGTAAAACAGGCACTCACCGAGCAGGGATATTATTTACAAATACCACCACCGCCAGAAGATTTACTTAAACAGCATCTGGCTGCGGCGAAACAAAATACACCAGACGCTAAACGTTAAACTGCATCCGGCAGAAGCACGCCCCATCGATGCAGTACCTGAAATCGATAACTACGTTAGGGGAAAATAATGTATCAACATCATAACTGGCATGGTGCTCTGCTGGATTATCCGGTGAGTAAGGTGGTTTGCGTGGGGAGTAACTATGCCAACCATATTAAAGAGATGGGCGGAACCCCTCCGGAAGAGCCGGTGTTGTTTATCAAACCGGAAACTGCGCTGTGCGATTTGCGCCAGCCGCTGGTGATCCCATCTGATATGGGTTCAGTTCATCATGAAGTTGAGCTGGCGGTACTGATTGGCGCGACCCTACGTCAGGCGACGGAAGAACATGTGCGCAAAGCCATCGCGGGCTATGGCGTCGCGTTGGATCTGACCTTGCGTGATATTCAGGGCAAAATGAAGAAAGCGGGGCAGCCGTGGGAAAAAGCGAAGGGTTTTGATAACTCTTGTCCGCTGTCGGGTTTTATTCCGGTGGCCGAGTTTAACGGCGATCCGCAGGATACGATGCTGGGGTTAACGGTCAACGGTGAAACACGCCAGCACGGCTCCACGGCGGATATGATCCATCACATCGTTCCTTTGATTGCCTATATGAGCCGTTTCTTTACTCTCAAAGCGGGCGATGTTGTGTTGACGGGGACGCCAGCAGGTGTTGGGCCGTTAAACAGCGGTGATGAGCTGGCCATCAGTTTTCATGGTCAAACGCTGACGACACGTGTGCTGTAATCTCTTTTTGCCGCCTTTTCGGGCGGCAAAACTTGCATCAGCGTGCCAGACTGGTTATAAGGTGCAGCTTTATTGCAATAGCGGATACCCTGATGAGCGACATACCTTTCTGGCAAAGTAAAACCCTGGATGAAATGACCGATGCCGAGTGGGAGTCATTATGTGACGGGTGTGGTCAATGCTGCCTGCATAAGCTGATGGATGAAGACACCGACGAAATTTATTTTACCAACGTCGCGTGTAAGCAGCTCAATATCAAAACCTGTCAATGCCGTAATTACGAACGCCGATTCGAGTACGAGCCTGACTGTATCAAACTGACGCGCGATAATCTGCCTACCTTTGAATGGCTGCCGATGACCTGTGCGTATCGTCTGTTAGCGGAAGGTAAAGGGCTGCCGGAGTGGCATCCACTGCTGACGGGGTCCAAAGCGGCAATGCACGGCGAGCGTATTTCAGTACGTCATATTGCGGTGAAAGAATCGGAAGTGCGTGACTGGCAGGACCATATTTTGAACAAACCTTCATGGGCGGACTAAGCCGCCCATCGATTAGCAGGCGTAAGGGCTTAAGACTTTTTCGCCTGATACATCTCATCTCCATGGTTGTCATCTTCAACCCAGAAATTGATGTTGAATTGGGCGTCGTCGCTTAATTCAACGCGATGCCAGTACTGCGGCGGGCTGGTCGCGAACTGACCGGCATTAATCACCACTTTTACTTCAGGCTCTTTTGCGTCTTCATTGGCAAAACCGTAATACGTTACCGTACCTTCCATCACACAAAGCTGGCCAAAAACGCCTGCTGCAGTGTTATGGTGAGAAAGAAGTGCTGCGGGGACATTGTCTTTGGTAAAGAAGGGAGTAGAGCGTTTAACTTTCCAGTTTGCCGGGATGCGTAAATGGGACATAAGACATCTCCTTGGTGTGGCATCTATAAGATGTATTTAATATACATCTTATAGATGCCAGCAGGCAATGAATTTAAGCCAAAAAAAACGCTCCCGAAGGAGCGTCTCTGTTAGCGACCGAAGAGGTCACGTTTTTTCGGTTTGAACGGCTGTGCTATCACCACCAGCACGGCGACTACCATGTAGGCGGCGAAGATCCCCAACAGCCACTGCGGCATTTCCAGGGTTAAAAAAGACCACTGACGCTCAGCACAGTCACCGGACGCTAAAAACACCTGCGGCAGCCATTTGTCCAATGGCAGCCAGCTTGGGAAGCGAGCGGCAAAATCACAGGTCATAAACGGGGATGGGTGCAGCTGAATCATGGTGTGCTCATATGCTAACTGAAGTCCGCGCCAGGCACTGTAAATCCAGATTATCATCGCCACATAACGCAGCGGTGTTTTTGGTGCAATAGCACCCACCAGCCCTGCACCCATCACGCCAAATAATGCGCTACGTTCGTAAATACACAACACGCAAGGTTTTAGCAGCATGACGTGCTGGAACCACAGCGCAACGAGCTCCAGCGCAAAGGCGGTTAACGCCAACAATAACCATGCCCCACGACCTCGGGAGCACTGGTTTAAAAATCGCAACATAATCATTTCCCTGCAACATGCGTAGAGACCGCAGTTTAAACCAATTCACTTTATGCGCCACTAGCGGGAATTGAAAATTTGCGTAATCGGATAATTATCATGCAAAAAGTCAAACCGGGCAGTGATTTGCCCGGTTAATTGTTATGAAAGTGTAGCTAACCAGCCCGTTTGGGTCATCCACTCGGTCACCGGGACAAGCGTGAACTCGACGCAAAGCAGACCGACGAGCGTCAGGACGAGAGTATAAGGCAGAGCCATCCACACCATGCGACCATACGAGAGGCGAATTAACGGCGCCAGTGCAGAGGTCAGCAGGAACAGGAATGCAGCCTGGCCGTTTGGCGTGGCCACCGAAGGCAGGTTGGTCCCGGTATTGATCGCCACCGCTAACAGCTCATACTGATTGAGGCTGATGGTTCCCTGTTCCAGCGCGGCTTTGGCCTCGTTAATGTAAATGGTGCCGACAAATACGTTATCAGAAATAGAAGACAGCAGGCCATTGAAGAGATAGAACAGCGTCAGTTGGGCATGTTCTGAGGATTGCAATACGAACTGAATGATCGGCGAAAAGAGCTGTTGATCGATAATCACCGCAACAACAGAGAAGAACACGGTCAGCAGGGCGGTGAAGGGCAGCGACTCGGTAAAGGCTTTACCTATCGCATGTTCGTCGGTGACTCCCGTCAAGGAGGTTGCCAGAATGATGACTGACAAACCGATCAATCCTACTTCAGCCAGATGCAGGGCCAACGCAACTACCAGCCAGACGCCAATAATCGCCTGGACAATCAGTTTGATTTTGTCCTGGCGGGTACGTTGCTGGCGGCTCTGATCGTCAAACTGTTGCAGGACATCACGGACGGTCTCCGGCAGCGTTTCGCCATAGCCAAACCAGCGCAATTTCTCGACCAGTACACAGGTTAACAGGCCGCAAATTAGTACCGGGACGGTAACCGGCGACATGCGCAGGAAGAAGTCGCCAAAATGCCAGCCAGCCGCTTTGGCGATAATCAGGTTTTGTGGCTCGCCCACCATGGTCATCACGCCGCCTAACGCCGTACCGACACCCGCGTGCATCATCAGGCTACGCAGAAAACCACGGAACTGCTCAAGAACGACCTTATTGTGCTGATCGATATGGCTGTCATCGAGCATGTTGTTGTCTTCCGCGCGGGAAGAGGCAACGCGATGGTAGATGCCATAAAAACCGACCGCAACGCTGATTACCACGGCCACGACGGTCAGCGCATCAAGGAACGCCGAGAGGAAAGCGGCCGCAACACAAAATGCCAGCGACAGCAGCGTTTTGGAGCGAATAGTGAGTAGCAGACGCGTGAAAATAAACAGTAGCAGCTGCTTCATAAAGTAGATGCCTGCCACCATAAACATCAGCAGCAATAACACCTCAAGGTTTGCGGCAACCTCTTCACGAACATGCGTTGCGCTGGTCATACCAATAATGACAGCTTCGATAGCCAACAGCCCGCCAGGCAGCAGTGGGTAGCATTTTAACGCCATCGCCAGCGTGAAAATGAACTCGGCCACCAGCAACCAGCCGGCGATAAAAGGGTTGATGAAAAAAATAATCGGGTTAACGACTAAGAAAACAAGCAGTGCAAGTTTGTACCAGTCTGGTGATTGACCTAAAAAATTGCGCCACATCGCGCGGCCCCATGATAGCTCCATGGTGATTTCCCTACCTTTAAAAATGAAATCATATTTTTATGTTTGACCGCAAAGCTTAGCGGGAGGAGGGAGTACAGGCAAGCTATTCACAAGACTGGCAAGGTTGGCTGTACTGTAGCGTTATTTGGAAAATGAAGCCTTGATCCACTTTTTCTTCATTGCGTCAGCTATCAGCTAAGATACCCATCTGGTATGATGTGTGTAACTATGTTTTGCTGTGTAATGGAATTTTTACTATGGTCATTAAGGCGCAAAGCCCGGCTGGGTTCGCGGAAGAGTACATCATTGAAAGTATCTGGAATAACCGCTTCCCACCTGGCACTATTTTGCCCGCTGAACGTGAACTCTCCGAACTTATTGGGGTGACACGTACCACGCTACGCGAAGTATTGCAGCGTCTGGCGCGAGATGGCTGGTTGACCATTCAACACGGCAAACCGACGAAGGTAAATAACTTCTGGGAAACTTCCGGGCTGAATATTCTTGAAACGCTGGCGCGCCTCGATCACGAGAGTGTTCCGCAGCTGATTGATAATCTGCTGTCTGTGCGTACCAATATTTCGACGATCTTTGTTCGTACTGCGTTTCGCCAGCATCCTGATAAAGCACAGGAGGTTCTGGCGACGGCAAATCAGGTGGCTGACCACGCTGACGCATTTGCCGATCTGGACTATAACATTTTCCGCGGTCTGGCCTTTGCCTCCGGCAATCCGATTTACGGTTTGATCCTCAACGGTATGAAAGGATTATATACCCGCATTGGCCGCCATTATTTTGCCAACCCGGAAGCGCGCGCGCTGGCGCTGAGCTTCTACCACAAGCTGTCAGAACTCTGCGAGCAGGGTGCTCATGAGCAGGTGTATGAAACGGTGCGCCGCTACGGTCACGACAGTGGCGAGATTTGGCATCGTATGCAGAAGAATCTGCCGGGCGATTTGGCGATTCAGGGCCGTTAATCGCTCAAAGCCGGATGGCGACGCCAAAGCGTCTTATCCGGCCTACAAAGCATGCACTTCGTAGGCCGGATAAGGTGTTTACACCGCCTCCGGCAATAAGATTTACAGACCGTTCATCCTTGGCGGACAACGCTCCAACAGCTCCACGCTGCCATCTTCATTCTGCTGCTCCAGCATCACATCAAAACCCCAAAGCCGGTGTACATGCTTGAGCACTTCTTTGCGTCCTTTATCCAACGGTGCGCGGTTATGCGGAATATAGCGCAAGGTGAGCGAACGGTCGCCACGCAAATCGACATTCCAGATTTGAATATTCGGCTCCAGGTTGCTCAGGTTGTATTGCGACGACAACCTGTTGCGGATCTCACGATATCCTTCCTCGTTATGAATCGCAGAAATCTCCAGATAGTTGTGACGATCGTCATCCAGCACGGTGAACAGGCGGAAATCGCGCATTACCTTCGGTGACAGGAACTGGCTGATAAAACTCTCATCTTTGAAATCGCGCATCGCGAAATGCAGGGTTTCCAGCCAGTCGGAACCCGCTATATCCGGGAACCAGTATTTGTCCTCCTCGGTCGGCGACTGACAAATACGTTTGATATCCTGGAACATGGCAAACCCCAGGGCATAAGGGTTTATCCCGCTATACCACGGGCTGTTGTAGGGTGGCTGAAATACCACATTGGTATGGCTATGCAGAAACTCCAGCATAAACCGTTCGGTGACTTTACCTTCATCATAAAGGTGGTTCAGGATGGTGTAATGCCAGAAAGTGGCCCAGCCCTCGTTCATCACCTGCGTCTGTTTCTGCGGATAAAAATACTGGCTGACCTTGCGTACAATGCGTAGCACTTCACGTTGCCAGGACTCCAGCAGCGGGGCGTTCTTCTCCATGAAGTACAGCAGGTTTTCCTGTGGCTCAGAGGGATAACGCCGGGCTTCCGCCACGCTTTTCTCTTCCTCTTTCTTCGGCAGCGTGCGCCACAACATATTGACCTGACTTTGCAGATACTCTTCACGACTTTTCTGCCGGGCTTTCTCTTCCTGTAGGGAGATTTTTTGCGGGCGTTTGTAACGGTCAACGCCGTAATTCATCAGCGCATGGCAGGAGTCGAGGAGCTTTTCGACTTCATCGACCCCGTAGCGTTCTTCACACTGGGTTATATAGTTTCGTGCGAAGATTAGGTAATCGACGATGGAACTGGCATCCGTCCAGCTACGAAACAGGTAGTTGTTTTTGAAGAAGGAGTTGTGTCCGTAGCAGGCATGCGCCATCACCAGCGCCTGCATGGTGATGGTGTTCTCCTCCATCAGATACGCGATACACGGATTGGAGTTGATAACAATCTCATAGGCCAGTCCCTGCTGACCATGCTTATACAAGCGCTCGGTTTCAATAAACTTTTTACCAAACGACCAGTGAGGATAGTTGATCGGCATCCCGACGCTGGAGTAAGCGTCCATCATCTGTTCGGAGGTGATCACCTCGATTTGGTGCGGGTAGGTATCCAGTCTGTAGAGTTTCGCCACGCGGTCTATCTCTGCCAGATAGACATCCAGCAGATCAAACGTCCAGTCGGGTCCATCGCTTAACCGTGTGCTGTCCTTGTTCATGGAATCAATCGTAGCCATTCGCGCACCCTCATTGTTGGCGGCACTCTCTGTCTGGAGTACCTCATTTCAAGCATAGATCATGGTGTTAAAAAACGTGCTGCGGCAGAAATTTTTTCTTTGCGATTTCTCGTTAGCGAGGCGTTGAAAAACGGCATTGCCGCAAAATTTTATGCTGGATAAAAATAACGCACAGCAGGAGATGCCAAAGCAGAGAGTTCCCCGCCATCACCGCTATATGTGAGATAAGTCACCATAAAAAAGCCATATGTTGAATAATATTTTCAACTGAGTTATCAAGATGTAATTAGAAGATTGTTCTTTTACTGTTAACGGAGTGGCTATGCGAGTTGTCATACTGGGAAGTGGTGTCGTTGGCGTGACCAGCGCCTGGTACTTAAGTCAGGCTGGACACGATGTCACCGTCATTGATCGTGAGCCCGGTCCGGCACTGGAAACCAGTGCGGCGAACGCGGGGCAAATATCTCCAGGTTATGCGGCACCATGGGCGGCACCAGGCGTACCGCTTAAAGCAATCAAATGGATGTTTCAGCGCCACGCTCCGCTGGCCGTTCGTCTTGACGGAACCCAGTTCCAGTTGAAATGGATGTGGCAGATGCTGCGCAACTGCGACACCAGCCACTACATGGAAAATAAAGGACGCATGGTGCGACTGGCGGAATACAGCCGTGATTGTCTGAAAGCGCTGCGCGCCTCTACCGGTATTGAGTATGAAGGACGTCAGGGCGGAACCCTGCAACTGTTCCGTACCGCTCAACAGTATGAGAACGCCACTCGCGACATCGCCGTGCTCGAAGACGCTGGCGTGCCATATCAGCTCCTGGAAGCAAATCGTCTGGCGGAAGTCGAACCGGCACTGGCAGAAGTGGCGCACAAACTGACCGGCGGTCTGCGTTTACCGAATGATGAAACCGGCGACTGCCAGTTGTTTACCCAGCGTCTGGCGCAGATGGCGGAGCAGGCGGGCGTTAAGTTTCGCTTTAACACCCCGGTCGATAAGCTGCTGAGCGATGGTGAGCAGATTTATGGCGTCCAGTGCGGCGAAGAGATTATCAAAGCCGATGCCTATGTGATGGCGTTTGGTTCGTATTCCACGGCGATGCTGAAAGGGATCGTTGATATCCCGGTCTATCCGCTCAAAGGCTATTCGTTGACTATTCCGGTAGCGCAAGACGACGGTGCGCCGGTTTCTACTATCCTTGATGAAACTTACAAAATCGCTATTACCCGCTTTGACAATCGTATTCGGGTTGGCGGCATGGCGGAGATTGTCGGTTTTAATACAGAGCTGCTACAACCTCGTCGTGAAACGCTGGAAATGGTCGTACGCGATCTCTTCCCGCGCGGCGGTCATGTGGAGCAGGCAACCTTCTGGACTGGACTGCGTCCGATGACGCCGGACGGTACGCCGGTGGTGGGGCGCACCCGCTTTAAGAATCTGCTGCTCAATACCGGCCACGGCACGCTGGGCTGGACCATGGCCTGCGGTTCCGGTCAGTTGCTGAGCGATATCCTTTCTGGCCGTACGCCAGCCATACCTTATGACGATCTGAGCGTGGCGCGTTACAGTCCGGGGTTTACCCCCTCTCGTCCACGACATTTACATGGCGCACATAACTGATAAGGACGTGAGATGACCCGCCCGATACTGGCCAGCATTGACCTGCAGGCGTTGAAACAAAATCTGACCATTACCCGCCAGGCAGCGCCGGACGCTCGCGTCTGGTCGGTGGTGAAAGCCAATGCATATGGACACGGCATTGAACGCGTCTGGAATGCGCTGGGCACAACCGATGGTTTTGCCATGCTCAATCTTGAAGAGGCGATAACCCTGCGCGAGCGCGGATGGAAAGGCCCGATACTCATGCTGGAGGGTTTTTTCCACGCTGAAGACCTGACGGTATATGACAATTATCGACTGACCACCTGTGTACACAGTAACTGGCAGCTAAAAGCATTGCAGAATGCCCGCCTCAAAGCACCGCTCGATGTTTACCTGAAGGTGAACAGCGGTATGAACCGGCTTGGGTTTTTACCGGAAAGAGTTCCAACGGTCTGGCAACAGCTGCGGGCGATGCCCAACGTCGGCGAAATGACGCTGATGTCGCATTTTGCAGATGCAGAGCACCCGGAAGGTATCCAGGAAGCAATGGCGCGTATTGCGCTGGCAACAGAAGGACTGGAGTGCAGACGGTCACTGTCGAATTCGGCCGCCACGCTGTGGCACCCTGAAGCGCACTATGACTGGGTTCGTCCGGGTATTATTTTGTATGGCGCGTCGCCTTCGGGACAATGGCGGGACATCGCCAACACCGGCCTGAAGCCAGTGATGACTCTGAGCAGCGAGATAATCGGCATACAAACGCTGAAAGCTGGCGATCGGGTGGGTTACGGTGGCCGTTACACCGCCAGCGGCGAGCAGCGCATTGGAATAGTGGCGACCGGCTATGCAGACGGTTATCCGCGCCATGCGCCAAGCGGAACGCCTGTGCTGGTGGACGGTGTACGTACCGGGACGGTGGGGACAGTCTCAATGGATATGCTGGCGGTAGATCTGACACCGTGCCCGCAGGCAGGGATCGGGACACCGGTAGAGCTGTGGGGCAAAGAGATTAAAATTGACGATGTAGCTACCTCAGCAGGAACGGTGGGCTACGAGTTGATGTGTTCTTTGGCGCTGCGCGTACCGGTTGTGACGGTGTAACTTTTGTTTGCCGGGTAAGGCGCTGCCGCCACCCGGCAAACAACATCCTCTTTACTCATCCTCGTCTTCAGCAACGCGAACACCGACCTTCAGCACTGCATTATCTTCCTTCTCGGCCACCGTCCAGATCATGCCAGCGAATTCCACCTGGTCACCGACGACCGGCGCGGCACCAAGCAGATGCTGGACAATTTCACCCAGCGTTTGCTGCTTATCACGATACTCTGTGCCATCATCCAGGCCATAAATCAGCGCCACATCGGCATATTTCGCGCTGGCTTCCAGAATAAAATCACCGAAGAAGCGCTGGTCTAACGACACCGGTGGCGACTGGCTGAATAGCTTGCCGAGAGCGGGGAGATCGCGCTCGCGACCAATAACACACAATACGTCGCCTTCGCGCAGACGCGTGCTGCCGGAGGGGTGAAACAGCACGTTGTCACGAAACAGGGCGGCTATTCGCGTTTCTTCCGGCATATGCAGGTCGCGCAGCGCGGCACCCACACACCACTTATCTGCGCTGAGCTGATAAACAAACTGCTCCCACGGGTTATCTGGGTGAATATCGAGACCAATGCGCGAAACGGGCCAGCCGACAGGAGGGACCACCACCTTGGCTTTTTTCGCGGCCCATGAAAGTGACGTTCCCTGAAACAGCAACGAGATCAGTACCACGAAGAAGGCGACGTTAAAGAACAGGCGCGCGTTCTCCAGGCCCGCCATCATTGGGAAGACGGCGAGGATGATCGGCACCGCGCCGCGCAAACCCACCCAACTGATGAAAATACGCTCGCGCAGATTAAAGCCACGAAACGGCAGCAGTCCGGCGAAGACCGAAAGCGGGCGGGCAATGAATATCATCCACGCAGACAAAATCAGCGCAGGGATTGCGATAGGCAGCAGGTCGGACGGCGTAACCAGCAGTCCAAGCACCAGGAACATGGCGATTTGCGCCAGCCAGGCCAGACCGTCGAAGTTTTGCAGGATACCAAATCGGTTGCGGATGGGGCGATTCCCCAGCAGGAAACCACACAGATAAACCGCCAGAATACCGCTGCCTTCCAGCGCAGTGGTCAGGGCAAAAATCAGGATCCCACCGCTTAACGCCAAGAGTGGATACAGTCCGGCAGGCAGAGAAATGCGGTTAATCATCTGCTGGAGCATATATCCACCGCCAAGACCGATAACGATTCCTAAGCCAAACTGCTGGATAATGTGCACCGCGAACATCCAGCTTAAACCGGTCTCGTGATTTTGGATCATGGCGATGAGTGTGATGGTCAAAAACACGGCCATCGGGTCATTACTACCGGATTCAATTTCCAGCGTAGAGCCAACGCGTTCGTTAAGCCCCTTACCGCCAAGCAGGGAAAAGACCGCCGCGGCGTCAGTTGAACCAACAATCGCGCCAATCAGCAGCCCTTCGATAAGATCCAGATGAAACAGCCACGCGGCCATCATGCCAGTGAGTCCGGAAGTAATCAGCACACCGACCGTCGCCAACGATAGCGCCGGGCCTAACGCAACGCGAAAAGAGCTGGCCTGAGTGCGCATGCCACCGTCGAGTAGGATAACCGCCAGTGCCAGGTTGCTCACCATGTAGGCGAAAGGATAGTTATCGAAAGGTATGCCGCCAATACCATCCACACCCGCTAACATACCGATAGCGAGAAATATCACCAGAATTGGGATACCGAGACGTGATGAGAATGAACTGAGTAAGATACTGCAGGTGACGAGAACGGAACCCAAAATAAAAAGGCTAATAATTGCTGCGGCATCCAACGTTCGGTTACTCCTGAATTACGCTGTTTCGTATTAATAAACCCTACCATAATAACGACAGAAACAGCGTTTTACTTAGCCCCATTAGCTGCTTTTTTTACGATTTTAGTACCGGATGCCCACTTAAGGTGAGCTGAGTGCTGTTTTTATCGTTTTTCAGCGCCGCTCTGGCTCCCAGCGGCAGGGTGACGGTGCGTTGTTCATGGCCAAAATCGAGGCCGCCGATCAACGGAACGGACAGCCTGGTGCGCAGAAAATCACAAACTGAATCAAGATTGTAACCAGCGTCGTAATCATTCGGCGCGCTGCCGCTAAAACTGCCGAGGATAATGGCGTTTTGCTGGGCCAGTATTCCCGCGTGGTACAGTTGCAGCAGCATGCGCTCGACACGGAATGGATGCTCGTTAATGTCTTCCAGCACCAAAATGCCGTTTTTGATGGCCGGCATCCACGGTGTACCCATCAGCGAAATGATCATCGCCAGATTTCCGCCCCACAGTGTACCTTCAGTCGCGCACTGCGGACCGTTACCCTGCCATTCGAGGGTGAATTGGGCATTACGCAATGCTTGCCAGAAATGGTGCTCGGTGAATGTGTTCATCTCCTCGGCACCGAAGTTGGCCGCCAGCATCGGGCCGCTGAAGCTAATCACATTCCCTTGAGCCAGTAGACCACACTGGATCGCCGTAAAATCGCTGTGTCCGCACAGCAGCAGCGGATCTTGTTGCTGGCGGGCTGCCAGCCCTTGCCAGTCAATATCTTCCAGTAAACGGCTCGCGCCATAGCCGCCACGTACCGCCATCACAATGGTATTGGGGGTTTTCAGATTAACGAGCGAGTTCACATCAGCAAGCCTTTCTGCCTCTGTACCCGCAAAACGCTGGCAGCGGCGCGCAATGACCGCTGAATTGTCGACCTGATGACCGGCCTCAGTAAGACGTGCAAGCCCACGTAACGCAGCCTGCTGATTGATACAGTAGCCCGATGGGGCAATTAAGTGAAACCGGGACATGGCATTTCCTTGCTACAACTAAAACCAAATGTATATCATGCCGCGTAGGTATGTCGTTGTCACCTCAGCGACAGGTTCCGGCTATAAGGATAGATGACGTGAAATTGAGATGGTTTGCTTTTTTGGTTGTATTACTTGCGGGCTGTAGTTCAAAACATGATTACAAAAACCCGCCGTGGAATGCTGAAGTTCCGGTTAAACGCGCAATGCAATGGATGCCGATCAGTGAAAAAGCCGGTGCGGCCTGGGGTGTCAGTCCACAATTGATTACCGCTATTATTGCCATTGAATCAGGCGGTAATCCGAATGCGGTCAGTAAGTCTAATGCGATTGGTCTGATGCAGTTAAAAGCCTCGACTTCAGGCCGCGATGTTTATCGTCGCATGGGATGGAGCGGAGAGCCGTCGACCAGCGAGTTGAAAAACCCCGAACGCAATATCTCCATGGGGGCCGCATACCTGAGTATTCTGGAGACCGGGCCGCTGGCAGGGATCGAGGATCCGCAGGTGATGCAGTATGCGCTGGTAGTATCGTACGCTAACGGAGCGGGAGCATTGCTGCGAACGTTCTCTTCCGACAGGAAGAAAGCCATCAATAAGATCAACGATCTCAGCCCGGATGAATTTATTGAACATGTTGCGGACAATCATCCGGCGCCGCAGGCTCCGCGCTATATCTGGAAGCTTCAGCAAGCGCTGGATGTAATGTAATTCAGGTGATGTTAATCGCGTACTTTGTTCGACTTTTCCCGGGCCTCTCGCTCAAGGGAAAAAATAATCCGCTGTAAGTTCCGCTCCACCGCCGGGCCGACGTTGAGAAAACGAAAGCTCAGGCGGGGAGTGGTAATGGTTTCGTTTTTACTGTCGATAACTTTGCGTTCGCTAATGGAAATAAGCTGGGCGTCAACGTGATACACCCCCCATTGTTCCATGTTCAGTTCAACCTGCGCGAAGCGTATACCTTCTACCAGTCCTTCTGGTTTTGCCGTTTCTAACAGCCCGCCCATACCGCCAAGCGACAAATCGAATAAGCGAAAGCACAGCGTGCTGTTGTCCGGCATTTTTGCCGTGCAGCGATAGGGAGGATGCAGCGGAGCGCCGATGCGAAAATATTCCCGACGTTGAACAAACCACAGGGAAGGCGGCAAGGATGAAATAAACGCTGGCAGTTGCTGATACTCACCTTTTTTTAACTGTGGCAGGGTGAATTCTACTTTGGCTCCCTGCGTTTCGGCGATAATCGAGATCTGACTGGCCCGCTGTACGGCCTGGTTTTCATATTCCTGGCTACCAAAATCCATGACCAGCTCGTTCGGGCTGACGGCCAGAACTTTGCTGATGAACTGGCCGCCCGACCAGGAGATACGCAGTGGAACCTGCTGCGATTTTAAGTCCCGAAGTACACCTAACACCGCTAACGGATTTTGCTTCAGGAACTGCTCATTGTAGTTACTCACACCTAATGACTCCCGGATGCCTGGTTTGTCGTTGGATTATCGGCATCAATCAACGGAACTTAATACAAATGGATGAAATTTTTTACCAACGCCAATGAATTAAGTCTGCGTGAAAACAGCATATAGCGATGGTTTGCCTATACTTTAAGGGCTGGCGCAAGAATGTCTTGCGCGTGCGTTCACTGGAAAGAGGGCCTGAAAATGGGAATTATTGCCTGGATTATTTTTGGTCTGATTGCGGGGGTTATCGCCAAACTGATTATGCCGGGGCGCGATGGCGGTGGATTTATCCTGACCTGTATTCTCGGTGTTGTCGGTGCTGTGGTCGGTGGATGGCTGGCAACGATGTTTGGTATCGGCGGCGATGTCAGCGGGTTTAATCTCCACAGCTTCCTGGTGGCCGTGGTCGGCGCGATTGTTGTGCTGGGTGTCTTCCGACTGGTGCGGCGAGATTAATCGAACGGCCCCCGCGGGGGCCGTTTCTCTGTATTGCTAAGTCAGAACTGATACTCAATCCCCGCCCAGTAATTACGGCCTTCTTCAATAAATCCTTCACTATAAACGTACTGCGTATCGAACAGGTTATTGACCGACGCGTTAACGCTGAATCCGTGACCGATGGCGTAGTCAGCGCGTAAATGGGTAATGGCGAAACCAGCGGCTTTCTGTGAGCCGTCGCTAATGCTATAGCTCGACGAACGGGCCTCTTCTGACAGCGTAATACTGAGCGGATCCCATGGCTTCAGCGTCATCCAGGCAGTCAGGGTTTGCGTTGGCAGGTCGGTAATCTTGCCGATGTCGCTGCGTTTGACGTCTGCATGAATAAGGCCGTAGCTCAGACCGACATCCAGTATATCAAAGACTTTACCTTTAACGCCTGCATCCAGACCAGTGTAATCCACCCGGCCGCTGTTCTGATTCTGGATGGTGTCGGCATCAATATTGTGTGAAAGGATGGCGTCGCTGATGCGGTTGTAATACACGCTGGCTTCGAATCCCCAGTTCTGACTAAGTGACCCATTCCAGGTCAGATCCACGCTGCGGGCGCGTTCAGGTTTAAGCTGCGGATTGACCAACGCCACCTGGTTATAGGCCGGTTTTGAGGTCGTGTAGCGTTCTTTCAACGTAGGGAAACGCGTTCTGTCAGAATAGGACAGCGCTAATGTGTCTGCATTTTCGAAGTGATATTTGGTCATCATCTGCCAGTTGAAGGCCGACTGATTGTTGTCATCATAGTGGGTGACGCTACCATTTTTTTCGTGCTTCATGGCTTCCAGACTGTCGCGCCAGTCATAGCTTATTCCCGCCACTACATCGACATTATCCGCCGCCGCCCACTGATATTCACTGGCAACAGACCAGGTGCGGTCTTCGTAACGGTCGTAAGCCGCATTCGGTGCGCCTTTCTCGCGGTGAACATCATCCTTCCAGTTTACGGCGAAAGAGAGCAGGTCGTTTTCACGCATATCCGCAGCGAGCTGCAGGCCAGCTCCATCGCTATAGTCTGAATAATGACTGTAGTTGCCTTTTTTGTTTTTCAGATCGGCAAGCGAGTTGTACATCATCAACGTATTTTCAAAGGTATCGCGATACAGACGGCTTTTCAGAGTGAAACGATCGCCCAGATGGGTGGTGCCCTGATAGTAATAGCTCTCTTTATCGTACTGTGGCCATTGCCAGTAGCGTGATTTCTGATTGCTGGTTCCGGCATATGGTGGGTTATCTTTTTCACCGTCCTGATTTATATAGGTCAGGACATATTCATCATCGCCGCGAGGGGTAAAGCCCAGCTTCACGATGCCGCGTTTATCATCGGCGGACGAGTTGGCAATCTTGCCGTGACTACCCGCAACCGGATTGTCCACGCCGTGCGGTAAGCCAAGGAAATCCTGCTTCAACTGGCTGCCGCTGAGCTGGATGTAACCCAGATCGTTACTGGCGCCAAATGAAGCGTGCATATCGTGAGCGTTGTCTTTGCTACGACTCCAGCCCTGGCGATAGCCGATGCTGCCTTCAATAGGTTTGGTGGGCTTTTTGGTGGTGATATTAATGGCACCGCCCATCTGGTTAGGCCCTTGTAGCAGAGATGAGTAGCCTTTGGATACTTCAACTGAAGCGATATCGGATGTCAGAAAACGGCCTAAATCGAGGTTGCCGTCATAGGGGATGTACACCGGCACACCGTCAAAAAAGACGGGAACCTGACGGCTGTCAAAACCGCGTACTTTCACCTGCTGCTCATTGCGGTTGCCCGACTTTTGCAGCACCACGCCGGGGACGACGCTTAGCGCCTGCGCCACGTTTTGTTTATCCAACTGTTGGATCGTTTCCTGGCCGAGAACCGTAGTGGTTGCCGCAGAGGCCGGGCTTGACCAGACGGTCATGGTTTCGCTTTCTTGCCCAGCAAAAGCACTGTGCGCGAAAGCAAACGACAGGGCTGTGTAAAGACAACTTTTGTTGAAATTCATTATTGTTAGTCCATTTTTTAATGTTATATGCCACGTGCGTCCGGGCTCAGGTTAACTTTGATATCCGCAGGTGGAGCGTAATAAGGTGCGGAAGTGATAAAGAGCCTGATGCCACAGTCGAGATAACTCGCCAGCGAGGCGAGGGTAATGCCGCCAGTCAGCGCCAGCGTGCAATGGGGGGCCAGTGGAGGTGCCAGGCGGGCAATGTCTGTCGCCTGCTCAGGGGTGAATTTGTCGAGTTGCAGAATATCGGGCGCGGCGCGTAGCGCGGCTAATGCTTCATCTGGCGTATCCGCTTCGACGACGATCTTTTTTTCTGGCGCATGGCTGCGTAAGCGTGCAACCGCGTTTGTCCAGTCGTTTGGGTTGGTAAGAAAACGGCGGTGATTAGCGAACAGCAGCACCGTTTCGGCGCATCCTCCGCGATGAATAATGCCCCCGGCAGCGAGTATTGCCTGAGTCGCCAACGAACGCGTGCCGGGAATGGCTTTGCGGGTGCAGGCAATCTGCCCATCAGGATAGCGTTGGCGCAGTTGACTCAACATGCTCTCAAGATAGCCCGAAACTCCGCAGCTCCACTCCAGAACGTTTTGTACCGCTTTCCAGCCCTGGTGTAGCGCCGCCGCATTTCCGTGCGCACAAATTATTCTCTGTCCCGCGCTCGCTCGTTCGCCATCGGCCATAATATCGCTGACGGTTATGCCCAATGACGTCAGCATTTGTCTGGCAACGGCGGTGCCGCTAACGCACCCGCCCTGGCGATGGTAAAACGCCATAACGCCGGGCTGTGCGCCAATTCCCAACGCGCGGGTAGTCAGATCGCCGCCCTGAATATCTTCCAGCAGCAGCGCGTCGGTTTGCGCCTGCGAAAAGTAGATCATCGCAGCACCTCCCGCGGCACACTGTCCCACCAGATAAGCGCCCAGTCACGGCTGGCGGGGGCAATCGCGCGTGGATCCTGCTGCTGATACCAGGTTTCCAGACGTTCGACCTCGTCGGCGCTTAGTTCGCCCATACTCCAGCGCACGTTTTCCAGAAAGCGCGTCCAGGTACTGTTGTCCTGCTGACAGTTGGGGCCGCGGATAAAATCAACGTGCGCGTGGATCCCCATCTGATACAGGACATTAAGCGCATAGATATAGTTGGGAAGCTCAATCACCTCGCGGCCCAGCGCACGTTGAATGGTGGGGGAAACGAAAGATGAACTGACGAGATGGGTGGTGTAAACCCGCAGCCGGGCCTGATTATTCAGTTTGGTCATCGCCTGGCGCATATCGGCAACCAGCGTAGAGCGCGAGGCGACGGCGATATCGCACTGGGGTAAATCATCCCAGTGTTCTTCCCAGGCCCGCTGCACCCACTGTACGTGACGGGCGTTCATTTGCACAGCGCGGCGGGCAGCAACGCTCAGCATTCCCTGGCTGTAATCTACGCCGTAAATTATTGGTATCTTTTTAGCCAGCGCCAGCGAGACCGTACCGGGACCGCAGCCCATATCAAACAGCGACTCCGCTCCTTGCAGGTCGATTTTCCCCAACAGCTGTAGCAAATAGCTGTCGGTTAATGAGGCGCAATTCTCCGCCATTTTTTCCGCACGTTTATCCCAGTGCTCCGGCTTTTTCTCGGTTCTGTTCGCCAGTTGTAACTGTTTACGGTAAAGATCGGCAAAATCAATGTCGTCAATGAGCATTCTTATTCCTTAATTGTGTGAGCCAAAGAGGTGATGGGCGATTTGTGACGGTGTAACGTGATACAGCGCAGCCAGGCGATCGGTGGCGAGCTGGTGTTCAGGAAGCCCCTGCGAAACCTCACCGTTCGGTTCAACGCGTACCACGCTGTCGGCGATTGCCCGGGCGTGCAACGGATGATGCGTCGACATCAGCAGGGCCATACCCGAATTTTTCAGCGTCACCAGCGTGTCGAGCAGACGGATCTGATGCCCAAAATCCAGGCTGGAAGCGGGTTCATCCAGCAACAAAAGGCGCGGACGTTGCGCCAGAGCGCGGGCAATCAATACCAGTTGGCGCTCTCCGCCGCTCAGAGTGTTCCAGCGCCGGGGCGCCAGGTGAGAGATCCCCAGCATCGCCAGTTGTTGATGAGCAATGTCGTGTTCTTTAGCCCCGGGAACCGCAAATGCCGCCAGTTGCGGGGCCAGCCCCATCATCACCATGTCCAGCGCAGTGAAGGCAAACGCGCCGTCATGCGCCTGAGGAACCCAGGCGATAGCGGCGGCGCGTTGCCGATCGTTGAGATGATTTATGGCGATGCCATCAAGAAGAATGTCACCGTGAAGCGGCGAAAGAACGCCGAGAATGGTGCGCATCAGGGTGGTTTTTCCGCTACCGTTGGCACCAAGCAGACAACAGACGGAGCCGGGCGGAACCTGAAATGAGACATCGCGTAGCACGGGCTGTTGACTGTGGTATCCCAGCGACGCCCGGCGCACGATTAATAGCGTCATGGTCGATTTCCTCGCAGCAAAAGCAGCAAAAAGAACGGTGCGCCAATAAATGCAGTCAGGATCCCCAGCGGAATTTCCGTGCTGCTCAGCGTACGGGCGAGGGTATCGGTGAGCAGCAGCAAAATGGCGCCGACTCCCATGGAAACCGGCAGTAGTTGCTGGTGGTTATTGCCACTGAGGAGTCGGCCGATATGTGGCACAACCAGCCCAATCCAGCCGATGATGCCCGCGATGGCGACGGTGCAGGCGGTGATTAACGTTGCGCAGACGATCAGTCCCAGACGTAGTCGGGCGACGTTGATGCCAAGCGATCGTGCTTCATCATCCGACAGGGTGAGCAGGTTCATGCGCCAGCGCAGCAGCAATAGCGGGACCAGTCCTGCCAAGATCAGCGGTGCCGAGAACCACAGATCGTGCAGCGTAATCGTTGATAAACCGCCGAGCAGCCAGAAAGTGATGGAGGGAAGTTGGGTATACGGGTCGGCCAGCGTTTTGATGAGTGAAATTCCCGCGCCGCATACCGTGCCCAGCGCAATCCCGACCAGCACCAGCGTTAACACCGGGTCGTGACGCTTAACTCGCCGGGTAATCAACCAGACACCGGCGACCACGAATAAACCGCCGGTGAACGCATACAGCTGAATGAAAAGGATCGGTAATCCGAAAAGTATTGCCGTACAGGCACCTAAACCGGCACCCGCCGCCACGCCGAGGATATCCGGCGAGACTAGCGGGTTGCGGAACATACCCTGATAGGTGGTTCCTGCGCTTGCCAGCGCCGCGCCAAGCAGTAATGCGGCCAGAATGCGCGGCAGGCGGATTTGCCAGAAGACGATTTTGTCCTGCATCGGGACGTCATCAGTACCTGTAATAAGATTCACAACCTGTTGTGCATCCAGGCGGTATGCGCCCGATACAGCGGCGACGCTCGCGCAAAGCACCACCGTAGCAATCATCAGAAAACCGAGAGTAGATGTTTTCATCAGACTGCCACCAGACGTTGATACTGTGCATCGCTTAGCGCGGTATGCCAGAACAGTTCGCTGTAGCGCTGCATATCGGCTTTAAAGCTCGCGTTAACCTGCGGATCAAGCCAGGCGTGCAGGCGGCGTAATCCCAGTAAGCGGTTGATGCCAGGAGGTGCATCCAACCAGCCAAACGGCAGACCGCTGAGAAACAGAATGCGCCGGTCCGCAACTGCTTTGACTCCTTGCCAGATCGGATCTTCTCGTAGGTGCTGCGCTGTCATCGTATCCTGCACCAAAATAATATCGGGCTGCCAACTGAGCAGATTTTCCATTGAAACCTGTGTGAGCCCCTGTCGTCCGGGGATGTGCGCCACATTCTGTAGCCCCAGCAGTTCTGCCGCTTCGGTATGCAGAGAACCTTGTAAACCTGTCTCCAGTCCTCTGGCACCGCGCGCGGCATAAAAACGCAGATTCGCCGCAGCTGTATGCGAGAAAGCTATTGCATTATCGATAAATCGACGGGCCAGCGCGGCCTGCATTGCGGTACGCGAGACGACGCCCAATGCTTCACCGGCTGCGTGCAACTGCTCTGGGGTATGGCGCAGTTCGCCGTTAATCAGCAGCCAGGGTATGTGAGTTTGTGCGCTCACTTGTCTGGCCTGAGAAAGCCAGGTTTCATCGGCATTACCGCAGTCAATAACCAGATCAGGTTTAAGCGCCAGGAGTGCTTCAAGCGAGAGCGTGCTGGCGCGGCCCGCCAGCCTGCCCAGTTTCGGTAAAGTCCGAATATCATCGTGAAACGGGATGGCGGTCTGGCGAGAGAAATCAAAGGAGGAAAAACCCACCACTTTTTCTGGCGCGACAGCCAGCAGTAGCATGTCAGCGGGCGCGCCAGCACTGACCACGCGTAGGGTTATATTCGGCCCTGGCGAGCCTCCAACGGCAACGGTTAGCGGCGTTTGCGCCAATGCGGGAAGATGGCGTAGCAGCAGTGCAGATGCCACGAGTTGGGCAAACATCCGTCTTGTCAGTGCCATTATCAGTATCCTGAAGGTTACAAATTCGCTATATATTTACATATATAGCGAATAAAAACATGTTCAGAATCAAATTCTCACGGATGAAAACACCGGATACCCTATAAGGGCTAGAGGGGATAGAGACAGCTTAAATAGCGAAAAATATGACAGAAAAATCCGCGACGAAGCGCGGATTCGGGAGTAAAACGGCTCAGGTACTGACGTTATGGCGTCGGTTGAGTCTGTTTTTTAGGCTCGGCTGGTGGTGTACTTGTCGGTGTTGGCCGCGATGCGGGTACGCTGTCACAGGGCTTCTCTTTGGCGCAGATCAGGTCAAGCATTTTTAGCGTGACGCCGTTGGTCCAGCCAAAACCATCCTGCAATGGATATTCCCCGCCACCACCGCCGGTGCCGGTGGTGCTCACGTCATATTTTTCAACCAGCTTTTTCTCTCGATCGTAGGTGTGCTGCACATTGGTAAGGAATCGCCAGGTCACATCCATCGCAACGTTATCCTGACCGTAATTCTGTAACCCGGATGCTGCGACCCACTGGAGCGGGGCCCAGCCGTTGGGGGCATCCCACTGCTGGCCGCTTTTCACCGACGTGGTAGCAAGGCCGCCCGGTTGCAGCAGATGTGCCTGGGTGGCTGTGGCGACTTTACTGGCGCGATCTTTTGCCGCCGCATTGACATACAGCGGGAACAGGGCGGCGGCCGTGAGCTGATTGCGTACTTTATGGCTTTTCAGATCGTAGTCGGCATACCAGCCTTCTTTGTCGTTCCACAGGTACTTTTCGATCCCTTTTTGTCGGGCATTAGCGAAGCCATCGTACTGCGCCGCTTTGGCATCATCACCGGCAGCCTTGCTGGCGAGGGCGATCATTTTTTCCATTTTGTACATCAACGCATTGAGATCGACCGGAACGATGCTGGTGGTGCGCAGAGTGCCCAGCTGATTAGGATTGTCCATCCAGCGGGAGCTAAAATCCCAGCCGGACGCAGCCGCTGAACGCAGGTCGCGGTAGATTTCTGTGGCAGGGCGATTGGGGTTGCTTTTAGCGGTGGCGATATCCTCGACCCAGGACTCTGGCCTCGGCGTATCGCGTTCATCCCAGTAGCGGTTCAAAATGGTACCGTCATCCAGTTTAACCACGCGCTTATTTTGCTGACCGGGCTGGAGTGTTTCGACGCCTTCCATCCAGTAACTGTACTCTTTGAGCATCTGCGGGAGGTATTTTTTCAGCGCGTCATTCCCGTCATGCTGCGCCAGCAGTTCAACCATAAAGGCAAAGAACGGCGGTTGCGAACGGCTCAGGTAGTAGGTGCGGTTGCCGTTAGGAATGTGTCCCCAGGAATCAATCTCGTAAGCGAAGTTTGCCACCATATCCGAGACCTTATCCCAGTGATTGCTTTCGGCAAGCCCCAGCATGGTGAAATAGCTGTCCCAATAATATATTTCGCGAAAACGCCCGCCAGGCACCACATACGGCTCTGGAAGTGGCAGTAGCGAGTCCCATTTTTCAGCGTCAGTTGTCGAGCGGGTGAGGACCGGCCACAGTCCGTCAATATGTTCGCGTAATGATTGCCCGGCCGGGGGAACGTATTTCTCGCCTTCTTTCGGCAAGGTGAAATTCACCTCCACAAAATGGCGTAAGTCGAATCCGGACTGATTTTTCTGCATCCGGTAATCGGCAAGGATCATGAGAGGATCGCTGTTAGGAACTGCGTCAGCAAAGGTTTTCTGGTCTGGAAACAGTTTAGCCGTTTGTACATCGTTAAACAGAGGTCCAAGCAGGATATCTGGCGGCTGCGGTGTAGCGGCTGGCGCGTCTTCTGCATTGACGGCAAAAGAGGAAAGGGCAAAAAAGGTACTGGCGAGAGTCAGTTTTATTGCAACAGAAAGCAGGCCTGGATGGCGAGTTGCAGGCGTTATCATCGGTTAATCTCCTTAGCGGTGTGCCGAAGTAGCGGCATTTACCATGAGAAAACCTTAGTTCAGGATCGACCGTTGCGCGTGATCGACACCCCATTTTGCGAACAAACAGACATTTCCCGACGCGAATAGGGAAGAAGCACACCCTTTGTCGGAAAGGGTGTGCTTCGGTATCAGTTTGCGCGGGTTATCCGCTGTGTGACACAGTCAATGGTCAGAGTATCGCCCATCTTTATGCTATCGAGAGCAGCGCCTTGCTGACACATCCAGCACAGACCCATTTCACGAGCGATAATCGCCGGATGAGAGGCTTCGCTGCCGTCCCGTAGGCAGATACCTTTGATGGTCTTCGGATCGAGTTGCAGTACCGTAGACGGATAAATGACATCAGCGACCAGGATAGTGGGGCGCAAGAACGCGGGAATTTGTGCGCTCTCTCCCGTCAAATGTTGCAGTGAACGAGACAGCAAATCTTCAATATCAATGTATCGCGCCTGCAGATAAGGATCATCGAGCTGTAAATACTGCTGGCTGAGATCCCTCAGCACCTGATGCCAGGCCCAGGCGGCACTGCATTGTTTTTCACGCATGACATCGCAGGCCATTTCAAACAGTTCAGGATCGTCCAACAGCGTGTGGTGACCGGAGAAGATGGCGGCGATATCTGCGGAATATCGTTCTTCAGCAAGAGCGGTGAGTTCGCTCAGATCGTTCAGCGTACTTTGGATGGCGGTCTGTAATCGCTGCTGCTCAGCCTGCAGTGATGCGGCGGACTGCGGGTTTACCTCTGGCGAGAACGGCGTGTGACAAAATGCCGTCCCCGTGACTTTTGAGGGAGCCAGAGTTGCCTTGTTATCAGTATGCGCGGGCTCGAGCGATTCACCAAAATTCTCTGCCGCCAACTGTTTAAATGCGGCCAGCGCATCCTCTGCCTGTTCGCCCTTAGCAATCAGGCGTAGCGTGTCATTACAGCGTACCTGCAGCAGGGCTATTTGATTCAGGCTATCAGGGACCACACACTTGCCGTTTTTCTCCAGCCACATGTCGGCGTTAAAATCAGACAACGCAGAAACCAGCCGCGAAGCAGGGCGGACGTGGATGCCGTTAGGGTTTTTCACCACAATGGCAACAGAACGGGCATCAGCGTCGGGAGACAGTTCAGCGGATGCGGGTTTCGCTGCGGATGGCGAAGGTAAACCCAGTTGTTCACATTTGGCGTCGAGGGCGTTCATGGCATCACGGATGACCCGATCGATATCAGCACCTGCGGCGGCGCTAACCGTCGCGGCCAGTGTGCCTTCAACCAGTGGTGCTGCGCACAAACGCACTTTGGCGGCAATGTTAGGGTCGAGCAGTTCCAGCGCGGTTTCCGCACTCAGTAATGCACTACCGATATCCATCATCACCAGCACGTGGTCCGTATCGGCCACGGACTCGATGGCTTCCATCACCTTAATCGGATCGGTGCCAATCGGATTCTCAGGATCGTCAATGCCTGCGGCAATGGCGATTTTGCAACCATCACCCATTAACATCTGCCGGGCCAACACGCCGACGCCTTCGCCCAGTTGGGCGCTGTGAGAAACAATAACCAGGTTTACCATCGCTTTATCCTTACTCTCTGGACGCCTGAGCCAGCATTTGCATCATAAACATGACCGACGTTGCGCCGGGATCCTGATGCCCAATGCTGCGCTCACCTAGATAGCTGGCGCGGCCTTTGCGAGCCTGCATGGTGATGGTGCTTTGCGCTGCGACTTCCGCTTGTTGGCTTGCCGCTTCCAGAGCCGCCTGGACGCTCAGCTTCTGTTCGCATGACTGGCCTAAAGACTCCACTACCGGCAGCCAGACATCGCACATGGTTTTATCGCCAGGTTCAGCCTTACCGCGGCTAATCACACCTTCTGCGCCATCACGAATCATTTGATACAGCTCTTCAAGCGTCAGGCTTTGATGAGCCTGAGTCACCTGGGCGGCGCGGATAAAAAACGTGCCAAACAGCGGTCCACTGGCCCCGCCGACGCTTGAGAGCAGCACCATACCGGTGTTTTTCAAAATAAAGCCGATGTCTTTGTCTGCGATGGACGGCAGCTTTTCAACGACTTTGCTGAAACCACGATGCATGTTCAGACCGTGGTCGGCATCGCCGATCTCCCGGTCAAGTCCGGTGAGAAAATCACTTTCAGTGGTGAATATTTCACCGCAGCGATAGAGCCAGTTAACAATCTGTGTTCTGTTGAGGGACATCATGAATCTCCTTATTTACCCCAGTTGAGAGCAGGGGTGTGAACCGGTGCATCCCATAAGTTCAGCGTTTCGTCATCCACCTGTAACAGGGTGATGGAGAAGCCGGTCATATCCAGAGAGGTACAGTAAGAACCGATCAGGTTGCGCTCAATGACGATGCCTGCATCCTGGCAACGGCTTTCGAGGCGGTTATACACGCCGAAGAGTTCAGACAACGGCGTCGCACCGAGATTATTGACCAGCGCAATAACCCGATCGCCACTTTGTAACGCACGCTTGCTTTCTTTACCTTCATGCCACGCGCCCTGGACGTTGTCCCAGTGGCGGAGCGTACGGCTGTAGTTACCGTTTTCCAGCAGGGTATCGAACATTTCATCAACGGTCTGATCGAGAGAGGTGAAGGTGCGGCGGTCAATGCCCGGTTCCCCGTGGATACCTACGCCAAACTCCATCTCGTTATCCTGTAACGTGAACGACGGTTGTCCGGCTGCCGGAACGGTACAGGCGCCAATGGCTATGCCAATGGAGTGGCCCTGGTTATTCAGCTTACGACCCAGCACCGCACAGGCTTCCAGCGAGTCACCGCGTTCGGCTGCCGCGCCGACCAGTTTTTCGATCAATACGGTATTAGCCACACCACGACGTCCGGCGGTATACAAACTGTCTTTCACCGCCACATCGTCATCCACCACCATGGTGGTGACTTTGACGCCGCTTTCGTGCAGCAGCTCGGTAGCGGTTTCGAAATTAAGAATGTCGCCGGTGTAATTTTTGATTATCAACAGCACGCCTTCGCCGCCATCAATTTGCATGGCGCATTCGAACATTTTATCCGGCGTGGGGGAGGTAAAAATCTCACCCGGGCAGGCGCCGGAGAGCATGCCCTGACCAATGTAGCCGCAATGCATAGGCTCGTGCCCGCTGCCGCCGCCGGAAAGCAGCGCCACTTTGCCCATCACCGGTGCATCTGCGCGGGTGACATACACTGGGTCCTGATGCAGTGCCAGGGAAGGATACGCTTTCGCCAGTCCGGCGAGTTGTTCATTCAGTACGTCTTCAACACGGTTGATCAATTTTTTCATTATTTATGCTCCGCAGACAGTCCTGGATGGCTGCCAAATTCGGGCAGGCATCTGATGTAGGGTATCGGTTTGTACAACGCCACGGCGACCGCTCGCTGCCGATAAGGTAATTTTGCACACGGGTTTGCAAAAGAAAATTGCTGTGAAGAGCGTTTCAATACGAAACATAGCAGCATAATAATGTTCCGTATTGGAACGTCATGGTGCATAAAACAGCGAAAGTGAGAGGTCGGGCGGTATTTGTGCGGAAAGTTTTTGAACGATTTTTTATGGAAAACAAACCACCTGCAGAACAGGTGGTTTGTCGGCATGGTCGATTTCGGCGTTAACCCGGATAAATTCCGCGATCTTTTCGTGCCAGCAGAATGCGTTCGCAGGCAACGATGTAGGCTGCGGTACGCAGGGAGCAGGATTTCTCAGCTGCTTTTTCCCAAACATGCACCATCGCATCAGTCATGATTTTGTCCATGCGATTGTTGATCTCTTCTTCACTCCAGAAGAAGCTTGCCATATCCTGAACCCATTCGAAGTAGCTGACGGTTACGCCGCCGGCGTTACAGACCACGTCAGGCACAACCACGATACCACGGCTTGCCAGCACATCGTCGGCATCCGGATAGGTTGGGCCGTTAGCGCCTTCAAGTACCAGTTTACAGGTCAAGGTTTCCGCACGGTGACGGGTGATCTGACCCTCAAGCGCGGCCGGAATAAGAATATCCATATCCAGGCTCCAGAAGGCCTCGCTGGCGATGGTTTCAGCGCCCGGGAAACCGGCAATCTGTTTGTGCTCTAACTGCCAGGCAGACAACGCGGTCATGTCGATACCTGTGGGGTTAAACAGCGTAGCGGTGTGATCCTGAATCGCGACCACGCGTGCACCAGCTGCCGCGAACAGTCGGGCGGCTTCGCTGCCGACGTTACCAAAACCTTGCACTGCAACGCGAGCACCTTCAACTTCGATGTTGGCACGGCGCGCGACTTCCAGACCGCTGACGAAAACGCCGCGACCGGTGGCTTTATCACGACCTAATGAACCGCCAAGGTGAATAGGTTTACCGGTGACCACGCTGGTCACGGTGGTGCCGTGGTTCATGGAGTAGGTATCCATCATCCAGGCCATGACTTTTCCGTTAGTACCTACATCCGGCGCAGGAATGTCTTTCTGCGGCCCAATGATAATGCCGATTTCGCTGGTATAACGACGAGTTAAACGCTCCAGTTCGCCTTCAGACAGCGAGAACGGATCGACGCGCACTCCACCTTTGGCACCGCCGTACGGCAGGTTCAACGCTGCACATTTGATGGTCATCCATGCGGACAGGGCCATCACTTCATTAAGATCAACATCAGGATGATAACGCACACCGCCTTTGCCCGGCCCGCGGGAGAGGTTATGTTGCACGCGATACCCTTCAAAATGACGGATAGTGCCGTCATCCATTTGCACCGGGATATCGACAATCAGCGCGCGTTTTGGGTGGCGCAGGGTATCCACCCAATGGGAAAGTTCGCCCAGGTAAGGGGCCACACGCTCGATTTGTTGCAGGTAGGTATTCCAGGCAGATGTGCTGCTATCTGAAGCGTAAGATAACTTATCCATGATAAACCTTAGTTATAAAAGTAATATGTTCTTAATTTGGCCGTGGTATACAGTGAATCTCACCATATAAACCTAAATTTAACATTTTTTTCATAGAAGGGCCTGCCCGACCAGCACGAATTATCGCCATGATTAGTATGGGCTTTAACTTGCGATTGAATAGTTATTCTGTGTCTTTGCTTGTAATTGGGTTGTTTTGCAGGGTGCGTAATTTAATATGCAGAATATATAAAAATCGTAATTTGTTAGATTTATGACGCACCTCCAAAAGTAAATAATTTGATAACAAAATGTATTTGCTTTATTGCGGTTAAGATGAGGTCAGTAGGTTACGGCGATGGTAACGGTATCGGCATAGTTGTCTGGCGTGTAGTTCGCGCTGGGGACGGTGGCGTAAACCGGGTAGGTAGTTGTTGTTCCCGTACCGTTGCCCGCGACGGTATTGAGTGATGTATTGCCCCAGACCGTACCGGAAGGACCTGGCGTCGAACTAAGCTGGTAGGGGACTTTATCCGTATTTGACCCCGTGCCCGCCATCACGCCGCTGCCTGCCGTATTACCGTTGGAGGGCTGAAGCCCGATGGTGTAAGGCGTGTTATTGGAACATGCTACGCCCACGGTATTTGAAGCCGTAAGGTTACGCCCGGTCGCCCTGGCTGGCGCAAAGCTAATATCGGTTGCAGAGGTGATATTGCACTGTTTGCTTACGGTCGCCGATACGGTGAAAGGCAGCCTGGCGGCAACCGTATCGCCACAGGTTGTTGGCGGGAAAAGCAATCCGGGATTGAGAGTGACAAGGGCTGTTGCCGTCGTATAGCTATCCTGATAATTTCCGGGGACGGCTGCGGTTTGTGGCGTGACGATCTGCGCCGATACCGTGAGTGAACCCGTCACTGGCGTCAGATTCAGCAGGTTAAGCTGTACCATGGGAAAAGTGGTTCCCGACTGATACTGGCTGCCCCAAACTTTGGTGCGCCCGCTATCCTGGTAAAGCTGGTATGCCAGTGTACTGGCAGGCGTTCCGCTTATTGACATATTTCGCGGTGTCACCTGGCCGCTGACGGCCGAGGCGCCAATATTAAAACAGAGATTGATCCCTGCCAGCGCGTCACCAAGCTCTTTGGCGCAGGTGTAACTGAACGTCATTGATGACGTTGCGCCTGTTGCAGACAGTGGATTGACCGAACCTAAATTTATGGGTTGAACATTGCTCACCGAACAGGTTACCGCATGGCTAATTGCGGGACAAAAAAGTACGGCAGCGATGAGTAGCAGATGTCTTAACCTCATGAACGTACTCCTGTTAGTGTGGGCGACAAACCAGTGGGCCTATTTGCATAATCCCCTTTGCTGACACGGGATAGTCAAATTGTACGCGACAACTACCGGTGTCCGTATCAACGCGCAGCGTGTTGTGCTGCTCCAGGGTGTCGAACCAGGTCATCCCATCAAAGCCAACGACAGACGACTGTCCTTTTCCGTTGATGGCGTAAGCCATGCTGCCTTCAGGAATTGGCTTACCCTGATTGTCGACGAGGATAACCTGCGCAGCACGTACGGTGGTGATGCCAAAACTAACCAAAGTACCGGAACGATCTGCAGGCGTGGCATTCGTCTCAACGCGTGCGATCCGCATATTGGTGGGGAGATCCATCGGGTCAATACTGATCAGGTTTTTTTGATAACTGTTGAGCGGCGTGACCAGCAGTAGTCCCTGGTCATCGCTGCGACCAATCAGGTTATTTTGCAATTTGACTGGAACATCAGGCACGCCGTCAGTTGAGACGACGGCAAAACCATTGTTGATTTCCCTTGCTGCAAACAAGCCGCCTCCCATGGTCACCAGCGATCCGGTTGCGCCTGCGTAGCCGTAATGGTTATCTGGTAAACGGCTGAATCCCGCGTACGCTTTACCATAACGCCCCAGATATCCTACTTCTCCCTGGCCACTTTGTCGGGAAGCCTGCTGACTGGCGGCCAGATTCCAGCCCCAACCGCCGTCGGCAGGCGGCGTCTTGCTGGCGTTGAGCTGATAGCCGGTTTCATCGTTGGTGCGTTGTAGCGTGCTGCTGGCGCTCAGATTGTTATCAGTGGTAATCGTTACCATCAGATAGAGACTGCGATCGCGGTTATCGTCAATGTTCTGGTTGAATCCGGCATTCAGTGAGATGTTGTCTGTAACGGATTTGAACCAGCTGGCGTTAGCGTATCGCACCGCATTTTCGTGTGGATAACGAAACTGCAGGTAACTCAGGCTGACATTTCCGACAGATTCCAGCGAATAGCCAATGACCGTGTTGCTGTTAAGCGTTGGGGGCGGCTCACCATAATGGGTGGCGACATCGCGGTAATCGCCAGAAGTTGCCGTGGTACTGGTACTGAAATTAAACCGTTCGCCGGACCAACGATAACCAAAACTGTACAGAAATCCGTTCTGCCCTGAATCGCTACTTGCGGCAAGTGATGTCGAAAATGTGCCGCTGCGGGTTCCCGGGATCCAGTCGTTACTGAAGCCTGCGTTAATCAGTCCATCGCTGGTTTCCGCGTGAGCCCCGGCGGTCAACGTATTGCTAAACCCGCGACGCCATGTAGCGCTCAATACCGGTGCGCTGGCATAGTCAAAAGAGGAATAACCATAATTTTCGCGTACCGTGCCCAATTCTGCCGACCAGGCGGTTAATCCTTCCCGCAGGAGTTGCTGATCGTTGTAGAACGAGAAATTTTGTACGCTCGTTCTGCCCAGCGCGTCTGTCATCATCACCTGACCCGTTCCCGCGCCGCTTATGTTAGGCATGGTGTTGATCTGAAAACTACCTGCGGGGACTTCTCCGTTGTAGTACCTGACACCGTCCACGTACAGCTCAACGTTTGATGGCAACGTCGCGGATCCCAGATATGCAGGGAGTGGGGTGGTTGGCATATAGGGCTGTAAACCAAAATCGGTGCCTATCTGAATGCCGCCAATACGCGTAGGTCGGGACCAGATGAGTGAGCTTGTCAGGGTATCGCCAACGGTTAACGCCAACATCGTATCAGGAAATGAGGTACGCCAGCTGGTATCAAGGCGCTCAAAGCTGTTATCGGCGTATTCCTCAGTGGAGTACTGCGTCAACTGGGTGGTGCTGAGCACGCCGGCAGCATTGAAGGCGCGAAGTTCACTGAAGGTATTTATTGCGCTCTCATCCCCCTGCTGGGTATAGATATCATAATTGAGCAGCGCTCCGCGTGATGTTGTTGCCGTTGGCGCGGTTTCGGTAGGCGAGTTAAGCTGCGTGGTTGCAAGATCGAGTGAACTAAGTGGCGCAGTAAGCGAGAGCGTTTGCAACTGAACGTTGTAGTCAATGGTTAGCTGGGGGATATCGTTCAGGCAGACGGCGTTAGTGGCGTCTGGAGCAAAGCGAAAGCCCATTTTACTCAGGGTATCAGCTCCCGCATAAAGCTTTCCATTATCGTAGCCAAAATGTACCAGCCCAACGGGATTCCCATTCAAGGTGACATCGAGATACAAATCGACTCCCGTAATTTGTGAGGTGCTATTAATAACACCATTCTCACTCTGGTTATTATTCAGCGTTTGTGCGCAAACCATTCCCGATATTAATACTCCATTGAGAAAGCAATATTTCACCAGAAGCCAGAGTCTGTTACAGATCTTGTACTGTTTTTTGGCCATTGATTGTGACTTCAATTTTCCCGCCATAATGGTTATTACTGGCCGACGGGGAGACTATCCAGCGCATTGTTGAGCCTGGTAAAACGTAGCCTAATAGTCCGGGTGTAATGACTTTTTTAGTACCGTCAGGGCTTATAAATGTTGCAGCAGATAACTGTGCATGCCCATTTCCCTGATTACTGACTTCAATAAATTTTTTGCCATCCAGTTGTTGTAATTTCCATTGCAGTTTTGCCTGCGTTTGTGCCGCTGATGTTGGTTGAATGAAAACGGGAACGGAATAATGCAGCACAAACTGAAGCTTATTTTTTTCAACTTTTGCAGGCGGTAACTCATCTATCGACAAACGATAAGCGTCTTCGGCATGTGCCGAGGGAGGGCTTGTGCGAATAACTCGAATCAACTGACGTTCTCCAGGGGCTAATGCCAACATCGGCGGGCTTATCACCAGCCCCTGAGAGGGGGAAAGTTTGTTGTCATAAGCACTTTGACTCCAGCGAAAAACCCGAACCTGGGCATTGAGCACATTTTCACCTGCGTTACTCAGCCAGATACCATCGGCATTTTGCGTCGCTTGCAACGTTAACGTGACCGGGGCTATTTGCAGCCCACTGGCAGTGGCAAGGTTGGCGCTCGCAACCATCCCTAGCAGGCATGCGCAGGCACACTGCTTAACAGGCAGTTTTACTCTCATTTAGCTTCCTGAAGTTAGTAGTTAACGTTAACCGTTACCGTGTCGGCATAGTCGTCAGGAGTGAAGTTGGCGCTCGGTGCGGTGGCATAAACAGTAAAAGTTTGCACCAGACCGGTCCCTGTCGCTGCTACGCCATTCCCAGGTGCGGTGTCGGTGGCGGTATTTCCCCATACCGGACCTGTTGCTGACGTGCGATTTAGCTGATAGGGCACTTTATCGGTATTGGTGGCAGCGTTAGCCACAGAGGACATAGCGCCCGAGCCCGTCGTCGTCCCTCCATTGGCAGCCGACGGCGCCAGGCCGATAAAATAGGGCGTGGTTTTTGAGCAATTAATTGAAATAGTGTTGCTTGCACTGGTGTTTGTCGCCGTGGTATTCACCGGACCAAGTGTGATATTTGAAGCCGAACCCGCAGTCACGGTACAGGCCTTTTGAATCGTCATCAGCACCTGAAATGTTCCGTTAACGGTTGCTGCATTTGCCACAGAGATAATGGAAAAGGCGCAGCAACAAAGAATTAAGCGTTTGTCTAAGACTAGAGCCATATCCTTTACCTTTTTCAAATAACCACATTTATTACTTTAGAAAAACAATAATGTGGCACAAGAAGACATAATTTAACCCTAGAATAAGTATTAGGTGTACGCCAGTTGATCTAATGAATTTTACTTAGGAAAAAGGTGATGTCGTCGACAAAAAAATAATACCAACGGGTGAGTATGTTGTTTTATTTTTATGCTATAGCGGGTGTTAAGTCAGGAGAATAGGGGGCAACATATTCCTTGGATGGTACTCAAAATAACCACCCAAAAAATGAGAGTTGTATGATTTATCTTACACGTATTACGTAATGGCTACGGGCTGTGGAAAATGACCTTATAACCTTGCTCATTCCAGTGTTGTAGCAGTTCATTTTGTCTGCGGGTTGGCGCGATACCGGTCCAGACAAAAAGCGTTTGCCCAGGGAAAAGTTCAGGTCTTGGCGATTCAATGGGTTCAGCCAGAACGGCAATATGCCAACCAGATTGCGATAAACGCCAGGCTTCGAGCCACAGACGGGTTCTGTCTTCAACATCCCAGGCCATCAGGAGAGCATCCTTTCCTGACTTGCGCCGCGTTTCAGACAGCAGTGTTGCAACATATTCAATCAATGCGCCATCAAGCATGCTGTTCATTATGCGGGATGTATTATGGTCAAGTATCAGCCGTTGACGTACGGGAAGATAAACGTGATCAATCAGCGCATCTACGGGGTGAACGCGACCGAGTGCGGTAATTTTGGCTCGCAGCTTCGGTGGATGCGCCATGCGAAGAATGCTCATCATCTCTTCTTGTAATTGATTCCAGTCGTCGTCAGCTTGACGGGTACTGGTTTCCAGCAACGCCTTAACTTTGCCAACAGGTATGCCATTGCTAATCCAACGTTTTATTTCTTCAATACGCTGAATATCTTCTTCATCAAAGAGTCGGTGGCCACCTTCACTGCGTTGAGGTTTGAGTAAACCGTAACGTCGTTGCCATGCCCGAAGGGTGACAGGATTTATCCCGCAACGTTCTGCGACATCCCCAATGCTGTAATAAGCCATAGTTCCCCCGGACACTCCTGATTCTCCGTCACCGATATGCGGTTCCTGCTACTTTGTACAACATTCATCAAATTGTACAAAACATATATAAGATTCTAGCAAAATTAAGATTTACTTTACTATCATGCAAGGAGTAAATGCTGATTTTTTATGTTCAGCATGAGGGCGGTTGTGGTGATTGTTGATTTATAACAATGCATTAGTTATTTTGACGCTGAGAAATCATTTTTCTCTGGCCATGCAACAGATGGAATACCATTCAGGCAGGCTTGTGCAAAAAGGTTACCCTGGAAGATTTCAATGCCCGCGGATTCAAGCCACATCCACTCTTCGGGTTTTTCAACGCCGACTGCGGAAATCATAATTTCCAGTGACGCGCAGCATTTGATAATTGCCTGAATGATAGCCTGCCGCGGTCCACTTTTATGCACATCCGTGATCAGCTCGCGGCTTATCTTAATTCGGTCGGGTTGAAAACGAGACAGAAGCTGAAGCCCGGCAAAACCTGCCCCAAAATGATCTATCGCCACACAGATCCCCGCAGCCTTGAGTGACTTCACGGCCTGCGCGAACGTATCAAAGCGAGAAATAACTTCACTTTCGGTAAACTCTACAATGATTTGTTCAGGTACCAGCCCGTGCGCAGCGATTTCGTTTATAAGAAAGCTGACTGCATTGGGTTTGTTTACCAGGGTCATGGGGAGCAGATTGACTGACAGCATTTTGTCGTTAAGTCCCAGCGCGCTTGCCATTGCAAAAGCAGTCTTTTTGCTCTGCAGATCCGCGGTATACAGTTCCTCAGGATTTAAGTTGTCAAAATAAGTTGCGGGCGTTTCACCGTCTCTACCACGAATAAGTGCTTCCAGAGCAATGACGCGTTGCGACATAGGATCGATAATTGGTTGAAAAGCAAAGCTGAAATCGATATCGGATGGGAGTGTGTTTTCATCCAGGAGAGTACAAGAGTTGTCGGCAATAAAACTCCAGCAATCTGGCGCTGGTATTTCAAAATAGCTCGATTTTTCCGTCGCAAGGACAAATGTGCGGAAAAACTGTAACGCCCTGTCATCATAGGTGAGCTGAAATTTTGATGTTCCCTTATTCAGCACAGCTTGCAGAACGTCATTGCGTTCATGTTTTTGTAGATCAAATAACTCCATTCCCACTTTTCCGAATCTTCTCGCAGGAGCGTAATCACACATCAGCTCAACGATATTGTGGTGCCGTGGATCGTTACAAATACAACAATAAATCTCTTTTACCTGCTCCTCAGGGCCTTCAAGCAGTTGGAAAAAGTGGTGACCGTTAAAGAGTAAGATTCCCGTAACATCAGATCGCCTGTTTTTGATATTTGCGGCTGTCACCATATCCTCAAGCGCTTTGAGGGGGGCGTCATCACGTAGATGGCTGCGGTAAATAATGGTCGTGAGCATGGACAGTCCGGGAATAAGGGAGAGGAAGATATATGACAGTATCAGACAACCCAGGTTATGTCCTGATTTTAATACATTATTCTAACTTTAATTTCACAATTGAACGGTCTGATTAAGATGAAATTTAGCCATGTTACGACGTGGTTTGTACAGTGATCCTAATGTTTATATCAATCGATACAATTATAACTAATTGATTTATATCATTTAGCACATTTTGGTAAAAACAAATTAATCTTGTTGTACACATTTTTGGTACAACTTTGCTACTGTTATAAAACTTAATATTCACCAGCATTTTGATACAGGAGCATGACATGCAGCAGCATAACGTTCGCACTGATACTGCAAGCGCGATTTCTCGTTACTTTGCAAAGGCGCATCTGCCAACTCAACAGGAAACATTGGGAGAAATCGTCACTGAGATACTCAAAGATGGACGTAATCTGAACCGCAAATCACTTTGCACTAAGCTTTTGTGTCGTCTTGAAAAAGCATCAGGGGAGAAAGAACAAAAACATTACAATGCGTTAATTGGTCTGCTCTTTGAATAAAATAAACCCCTTATATGATAGGGGTAAGTAGTGAAGGCGTTATGAAGAAAACTGATAGTGAACGCTTGAAACATGAAATTACAGGTTTGGCTGTGCTAGAAATTCTGCGAATGCATAGAGACGTTTCGTTAGCTGCAGTGATTAAGCAATTGCGACTTATGCAGGCCAGTGAAATAGATGGCACACGCAAGCAATTAATTGACAGCGTTATCAATGATTTTACAAACATTAATCCGGAGAAAATAAGCAGAAAACCGGATAAAACCAGAGATGAGAGTGCATTCAGTGCCAGCAAAAACCCTAAATTACATTAAAGATAATCTTCCAGACTATACAAGCGAGGTTACCATGCTCCATGAAATTAATGTCCACAACGTAATGACGGATAAAGCTTTATCAAGTTACTTCCATAATGCAGGTGAGCTATTAGCAGATGAGTCTGTGGTATTGGGGCAGGCGGTAACAAATGTAATTCTTGCAGGTGATAATGTTAATAATAAAAACATCATTTTAAGCCTGATTGGTTCTCTGGAGTCAACGGTTGACGTTGTTCAGGCAGATGTTATCAGAAAAACCCTGGAAATAGTATTGCGCTACACAGCTGACGATGTTTAATAAGTCTTCATATTAACAAAATATGTACAGTACCCTTGTTATATGCTGAAAGCCCTTATGCTAAGCATTTTTTGGATTAAGACTATACATAGCACCCCTCTAAATCAATTATGATTTTTCATTGAGGCCATAATGATGAACATCGTTCAGGAACATACTCTAAACGCAGAGTTATGGATTGATGATATTTTTATCAGGCAAGGGTTAAAGAATATTCTTGCAGATATCGTTTTTGAAGATGACAAGGCGCGACTTGTATTCTTTACCGCGAATCACTTTGAGGCGGTAAAAAAGCAAAATTACAATCTGAAAACGCATCGTCTGGTATTGCTGATTGATGGTCATTTGTATCAGTATCTTAATGATGTTTCGCTTTACAGACTACCAGTAGATATCGGAGTTGCTTCAATCAAACAATTTATTATTGATATTACTCGTGCTGGTGGTAATCACGAGAATCAATCGGATTCAAATATCTCATTAACCGCGAGAGATAAATATATTTTAACGCAGTTAGGAGAAGGTCGAACTATTTTTGAGATATCCGCATTGTTAAATCTACACTTAAAAACGATTTACCAGGCCAGGCAGAATCTGATCAAAAAGCTTGGTTGTTCTGGGCTGATTGATTTTCAGGGAATACTGCGAGCGCAAATATTCCGCAACTGGCTGGAACATGCCTGAGTAAATCGACAGTTCGTACTTACTGTTGAAGGGTACGACAGGGCTAATGGCCCTGTCGCGATATTAATAAAACTTCGCTATTCTGTCACCAGTTCATTGATACCCTTCTGCTGATGATGCTTTTTACTCAGCGAGAAGTAGCCAAATATTAGTGTTATTACCACGATGCTCGCCATAATCAGGAAGATTTCCTGATAGCCCACTTTATCAAACAACTTACCGACAGGCAGTGACAGCACGATGATGCCAATGGAACTGGCGATATTGAAGCCAATAAGATATATCGTTGACGACAGGCGCTTATCAAAATTCGCTACGCTGAATTTAAACACTGAAATAACAAACAGTGGGACCTCCAGCGCATGGAGCATTTTAATCAAGGAGATAATATATATATCGGTGAACAGTGCTGAACCCAGGATTCGACAGGTCATGATTGTTCCACCCAGCAGCAATGCGGATTTAGGCCCGATGCGGTTAATCAGGAACGGAACCAGCGCCATACCGACGGCCTCCATAAAGACTTGTACCGAGTTGAGGTAGCCGTATACGCGTGGTGCCAGTTCGGGATCGTCAAATAAGCTGGCGTAAAACACCGGGAACATCTGCTGATCGTAGATGCTATAGAACGACCAGGTGCCGACGACAAAGATAACGAAAAACCAGAACTGCGAATCTTTAAAGATGGTGAGAAAATCCTTTCGGGTCAGCGCGTCTGGCTCGGGCGAACGTGTATCCGTGGATGCCGGGGCCGGTGCGTCGGTTTTGAACACCACGTTAATCACCAGGAATAACACCCCCATGACCGACACGCACCAGAAGTTAATGTGTGGGTTGATGCTGAAGAAGATACCGCCAACAAAAGTCCCTGCGGCGTAGCCAAGCGATCCCCAGAAACGAGCAGTGCCGAATTCAAAGTTGAATTTACGGCTCACTTTCTCGACGAAGCTTTCCACCAGACCGCAACCGGCGAGATAGCCAAGGCCAAAGAAAATGGCGCCTAGCACCATGCCAAGCTTGAAGTTGGAGACCAGCAGCGGTTCATAAACATAAATCAGGAACGGACCGCTGAGCGTGATGACAGTCCCCATCATCCAGATAAGGGGTTTGCGGGTACCGAGCTTATCCTGCAGAAAACCGTAGCCCAGCATAAACAGCATGCTGAAAAACTGGTTTACGGCATACAGCATTCCCAGCTCCGTTCCGGACAGGCCAAGTTTATTTTTTAGCCATATTGCATAAAAAGACCACCACAACGACCAGGCGGCAAAGAAAAAGAGCAGATACCCGGATGAGTATCGATATTTATCATTACTGAACGGCATATTTATCTTCATGATTTTTCCAATCCAGATCAGGTCATTGTAAGGTCTTTCTGATACGACATAACAGTGCGCTTTATTACGGGGTAATCGTTCTCCGTAGCGACGGTTGTGACTGAATAAAGCTGCTCAGGTGTTGGCTGTCGGGAAACGCGCTTAGCGCGCCACGCCGGGTGGTCGCCAGAGCACCACAAGCGCTGGCCTGCTCGATAAGCGGAAGTAGCGTTGACGTCGATGTGGGCCAGCCTTCTCCGGCGAGTGCCGCCAGCAGCCCGGCCATAAAGGCGTCACCGGCGCCAGTGGTATCGATGCTGTCGACGAGATAGCCGCTTAAAGTCAGCCTGTTGTTCTGCCAGAAAACGATAGCGCCGTCGGCACCGCGGGTTATGACTTTCAGGCGCGCGGGAAAATCAGCCAGACATTCGCAGGCGCTACTGAGACAGTCAGTTTGTGTTAGCCACAGCAGCTCTTCTTCCGACATCTTCAGAATGTCGCTCTGCCGGGCAAACTCGCTGACAAGGTCAAACATCTGCGTCTCGTTGCTCCACATCTGCGGACGCAGATTGATGTCAAAGCTCAGCGTACCGCCGGCCTGTCGCAATGCGGCCATTGCCTGGGTGAGGGTGGCGCGGCACTCAGGGGCAACCAGCGCCAGCGAGCAGAAGTGCAGAATGTCGGCACCAAAGTCGGGCAGGCTCGCCGGGCTGAGAAATTGATCGGCAGACGGATTAACCAAAAACTCAAACTGCCGCTCACCGTTGGGAGCTAGTGAAACCAGTACTGTACTGGTGTGCTGTTGTGCATCAAACTCCAGACTTCCTGTATCCACCTGCGCTGTTACCAGCGTCTGATGCAGAAAGCGGCCAAAAGTGTCATTGCCCACACGGCCGATAAAGCCGCTGTCATGGCCGAGGCGGGCGACGCCGATGGCCACATTGAAGGGCGCGCCTCCCGCACAGGCTTCAAACTGCATATTGTCGCGCGGTAGCAAATCCACCACGGCATCTCCAAGCGTCCAGATTGTCATTATTTTTCCCCAAAGCAGTGAGACGGGTGGTTAATTGGCGGCGAGCGGCCAGGCATGCCCGTTATTAAAAATGGCGTGTCCGTTCTGGCTAAATAAGGTCAGTTGGCGATCGTCCGGTTCAGGATAAATACGGCTGCTGAGGGTGTACTCGCCGTGATTAACAAAGACTTCTACCGACGAACTATCGATAAATAGACGTAGGTCCAGCACATCATTGGCGGGCAGCGGTATGCTACGGCAGTCCGACAGGCCGTGTTGCGGATAGCGGCGTTCAAGCACCAGACGCTGTGCCTGGGTATCGACGAAGACGCGCAGCCCGTCACCCAGCGCGATGCCATACTGTTCAGCATGGCTGCGGGCGATATCGAGGCTCAGTTCGACCTCGAGAGCATGCGCCTGTTCTTCTACCATCAGGGTGCGATTGTTCAGGTCACTGACCGGCCAGACATGAAGCTGACCGCGTAATGCCTCCAGCTCTTTGACCGGGTTCATGCGCAGCCGCAGATCTGCATCGAGCGTCACTTCCCGGGGAAGAGTAAGCATGCCCGCCCAGCCGTCGGCCTGTTCTGGCATCGGCGACTCCCACATGGATAGCCAACCGATCACCACGCGGCGACCGTCCGGAGTGATAAATGACTGAGGGGCGTAAAAATCATGCCCGTGATCCATCTCCTGGAAGGGTTGGGTAACGTGGAACTGATGGTTATCCTGCCATTCGCCGACCATATAGCCGCTCTGGAACAGGTTACGGTAATCGTATCCGTCCGCGGCGATGCCCTGCGGCGAGAACATTAAGACGAGCTTATCGTTCAGTGGGAAGAGGTCCGGGCACTCCCACATGTAGCCCATGCCGTCATCGGCCTGGGCGAGCGTACTGGCAAACTGCCAGTGCTGCAGATCCTGCGAGCGATAGAGCTGTACTTCTCCGACGTCGTCGACCCGGGCACCCACCACCATGTACCAGCGGTCTCCCTCTTGCCAGACTTTCGGATCGCGAAAATGGTGTACGCCTCGCGGGGTATTCAGAATCATGCCCTGGCGTTCAAAGTGAATCCCGTCGGTGCTGGTAGCCAGGCACTGTACCTGATACAGGTTTTCCTCTTTCGCTTCGCCGTCGAATTTGTGCCCGGTGTAGATCAGGGCCAGTTTATTGCCGTCAACCACCGCTGAACCGGAAAAACAGCCGTCTTTATCTTCTGGTCCTTCTGGCACCAGTGCTATCGGCAAGTGCTCCCAGTTCACCATGTCGCGGCTGCGCGCATGGCCCCAGTGCATTGGTCCCCAGACCGGCTGCCACGGATAGTGCTGATAGAACGCATGGTAGTAACCATCAAACCAGGACAGGCCGTTAGGGTCATTCATCCAGCCAGCCGGAGGGGCGAGGTGATAGCGTGGATACCAGCGCGGGTTTACAAGGTCTTTCTGCTGGTTTAAGGCTTCGTTGGCTTTGGAAAGTAGTGACGTCATTTGCTGGTCCCTGTAAGTGAATTGAGCAAAAGATAACGTTAACATTCTCGGTTTTCTCGCGAATTTGATGGTAATATCGATGTTAATCACAAAAGTTAACGTTAACATTTTGCGAGTGTTATCAAGATCGCATTTTCAGACCCGGCATGATGAACGCCGTCAAAGGAGAGGGTATGGCATCTTTAAAGGATGTGGCGCAACGGGCTAACGTCTCGTTAATGACCGTATCGCGAGCGATTAACGAGCCCGAACGACTGCGGCCAGAAACCTATAAAAAGGTGATGGAAGCGGTAGATGCACTAGGGTATGTCTCCGATCTCTCCGCGAAAAAAATTCGTGGCGCGAAAACCACGGCTAACACTATCGGGGTGTTAGCGCTGGACACCATGACCACGCCGTTTTCCGTGGAGATAACGCTCTCTATCGAAGAGACCGCGCGGGCACACGGTTGGAATAGCTTTGTGGTGAATATGTTCAGCAATGACCGGCCAGAGAAAATGGTTGATCTGCTGTTGGCGCATCGCCCTGACGGTATTATCTACACCGCGATGGGGCTGCGTCAGGTTCCGGTGCCGGAAAAGCTGCATAAGTATCGCTGCGTGCTGGCGAACTGCGAAAGCATCAGTGGCCCTTTTCCCACCTATATTCCTGATGATGAGCAAGGGCAATACCTTGGCGTGAAAGCGCTGTTGGCCGCAGGCTACCGTCGGCTGCTGTGCATCCACCTGCCAAAAGGAATTGTGGCAACCGATCGCCGTCGGGCGGGAATGGAGAGGGCCTGTCGTGAAGCGGGTGTCGACCCTGATGCAATGTTCCACCACTATCTTCCGGCGGGCGAGAGTCACCATATTGATGCGGCGGAGATTGCCGGGCATTACCTGAGTGGCACGCGTCCGATGTTTGATGCGGTGGTATGCGGTAACGACCGCGTGGCTTTTGTTATCTACCAGGTCTTGCTGGGGCGAGGGCTGCGCATTCCGCAGGATGTTGCCGTACTGGGCTATGACAACATGGTAGGTACCGGCGAGCTGTTTTTGCCGCCGCTATCAACAGTACAGCTGCCGCACTATGAAATCGGTCGTCTGAGTGCACTACATCTTATCCAGGGGCTCGATCACCGCGATACCGTGCGGGTAGACAGCCCCTGGCTTCCGCGCGCCTCAATATGAGTACGTTCACGTGGCAACTGCTGCTTTGCCAAAATAGCTCAGCCTTTTTGGTCATCGTGTTTGGTGCCAACTTTCAGATGCGCAACAGCGGGAACCTCTGAGTTGCTATGAAATAAAAAATCCACGCATTGCGTGGATTTTATAGAGTTTTACTGTTGTTCTGAGATTTAGTGAAACCTCATGAGACAGCAGATTTTATTTAGACGTTGAACAGGAAGTTCATGATATCGCCATCTTTGACGATATAGTCCTTACCTTCGGCACGCATTTTCCCAGCTTCTTTCGCACCTTGCTCACCTTTATAGGTGATGAAATCTTCAAACGCGATGGTTTGTGCGCGGATGAAGCCTTTCTCGAAGTCGGTATGGATTTTACCGGCTGCCTGCGGAGCCGTGGCACCGACAGGAATGGTCCATGCACGGACTTCTTTCACGCCAGCGGTGAAGTAGGTCTGCAGGTTCAGCAATTCGTAACCAGCACGGATAACGCGGTTCAGGCCCGGCTCTTCCAGACCCATTTCAGCCATGAATTCTTCACGGTCAGCATCATCGAGTTCTGCGATGTCAGCTTCAACGGCAGCGCAAACGGCAACCACAACAGAACCTTCGGCAGCCGCGATTTCGCGCACTTTGTCGAGGTACGGGTTGTTCTCAAAACCGTCTTCGTTGACGTTAGCGATATACATGGTTGGCTTCAGGGTCAGGAAGCTCAGGTATTTGATGGCCGCTTTGTCTTCGTCAGTCAGCGTTTTTAGCGCGCGCAGCATGCCGGCGTTTTCCAGCTGTGGCAGGCATTTTTCCAGCGCAGCCAGTTCCGCTTTCGCGTCTTTGTCGCCGCCTTTTGCCTTCTTCTGCACACGATGGATAGCGCGCTCACAGGTGTCGAGGTCGGACAACGCCAGCTCGGTATTGATAACCTCGATGTCGTCAGCCGGATCCACTTTGTTATTAACGTGGATGATGTTGTCGTTTTCAAAACAACGCACCACGTGGCCGATAGCTTCGGTTTCACGGATGTTGGTAAGGAATTGGTTACCCAGACCTTCGCCTTTGGACGCGCCTTTTACCAGACCGGCAATGTCGACGAATTCCATCGTTGTAGGCAGGATACGCTGTGGTTTGACGATTTCGGCCAGCTGATCCAGACGCGGATCGGGCATCGGGACAACACCCGTGTTCGGCTCGATAGTACAGAACGGGAAGTTTGCCGCTTCAATACCCGCTTTTGTGAGCGCGTTGAACAGGGTGGATTTGCCTACGTTTGGCAAACCGACGATACCGCATTTGAATCCCATGTTTAAATCACCTTAATCTTTTGATATTCAACCTGTTATGAAAAACAGATTGTAGAAATGTAAATAACTTTGCCTATTATACACAGCACGCGAGAAAAATGCCGCACATCACTGCTTATTGCGCTTTAAAGGTGTGTAACCGGCTCGTAGCTTTGGTCAGGCCATCTTTGAACAAAATCTCGGTACAACGTGCCGCTTCGTCAATCGCTTCATCAATTAACTTCTGTTCTGAAACAGGCGGTTTGCCTAAAACAAATCCGACAACTTTGTTTTTATCGCCCGGATGGCCAATTCCAACGCGTAAACGATGAAAGTTGGGGTTATTACCTAACTTGCTAATGATGTCTTTCAGGCCATTATGTCCGCCATGACCGCCGCCAAGCTTAAATTTGGCCACGCCAGGAGGCAGGTCTAATTCATCGTGCGCGACCAAAATTTCATCGGGGTTGATACGATAAAAACTGGCCATCGCACCGACGGCCTTGCCGCTAAGATTCATAAATGTGGTCGGTACCAGCAGACGGACATCTTCACCTTCAAGCGTTACTCGGGAGGTGTAACCGAAGAATTTCGGCTCATCGCGCAGGGGGGCGCGTAATCTCTCTGCCAGTAGATCGACATACCATGCGCCTGCGTTGTGTCGCGTTGCCGCATACTCTGCGCCGGGGTTCGCCAGGCCGACAATCAATTTAATCGCCACTTGTTTTGTCCTGAGTGTTTCGATAAACGACGTGTAGTTTACTGTCTGACGGTGCGCTTGACAAAAAACTGCGTGCTTATCGCCAAAAGCTGAATAATTGCACAAATGGACTATTAGAAAATGAGTATGTTCAGTGGCTTATTTGTAAAGTTTTGTTGCATGAGTGTTTGTAATTGTGATCGCTCCCGCACTTGCGAACGGCAGTGTTGTCTATACTTTACACATAAGGATTAGGGGTATTCCCTGTAACAACCCAAAGTTCCGGAGGTGACACATGAAACGCAAAAACGCTTCGCTACTCGGTAACGTGCTCATGGCTTTAGGGTTGGTGGTAATGGTTGTGGGTGTGGGTTATTCAATTTTAAACCAGTTGCCGCAATTTAATCTGCCGCAGTTTTTCGCACATGGTGCGGTGCTCAGTATTTTTGTTGGCGGTATTCTCTGGTTAGCAGGTGCCAGAGTGGGTGGACATGAACAAATCAGTGACCGTTACTGGTGGGTACGTCATTATGACAAACGCTGTCGTCGTGGTGACACCAATCACCGTCATAACTAAATCCTCCCTCTGTTGAAAGGGCGGGGGTCAGAATGAAGAGCCTTGGTTATAAAACCAGGGCTCTGCTTGTTCATGATCATTGCTTAAACTGGATGCGACAGAATAAGAGAAGAATTATTCGAATAACCGGTAATGTAATGCTCTAACCGCGCTGTCTGCATCGTCAGCCGGTAACAGGATGCACAGGTTGTCGTTCGATGCTCCATGGCAAATCATTCGTACCGTATGCTCTTCAAGCCAGGCAAAAATGTCTTTGCAAACTCCCGCAGCCTGTGTGAGTTGATTCCCCACCAAAGTGACCAACGCCAGCCCGGTTTCCACTTCTACACGACAGTGGGAGGATAATGCGGTAAACAATGCGGTGGTCAGCACATGGTCTTCACCTGAGGTTGCATGAGTGGCGTCCAGCACCAGCGCAATACTATTCTCTGAGGTTGTAACCAAATCCACCGTAACCGCGTGGCGAGCTAAAATGGCGAAGGACTGCGCCAGGAAAGAGCAGGAAGGTTGCTTCTCCAGACTGTGTAACCGCAACAGCGTCTGTTTACGACGCACGGCGATCGCACGATAGCGAGGTGGATTATCGGTGGTGTTGTGCACCAACGTACCTCCGGCGGCAGTATCCTTACTTGAGCCAACAAAGACCGGAATGCTTTTACGCATTGCCGGGAGTAGCGTAGCCGGGTGGAGGACCTTCGCACCGTAGGCGGCCATATCGCTGGCCTCGGAAAATGAGATATGGTCGATTCGTTTGGCCCGCGGTGCAATGCGTGGGTCGGTGGTGTAGATCCCTGCGACGTCGGTCCAGATGTCAACGCGTGTGGCGTGAAGTGCCTCACCGAGAAGCGTAGCCGTGTAATCACTACCGCCGCGTCCAAGCGTTGTGGTGTGTCCTGCGGCATCTCGCCCGATAAATCCCTGAGTCACCATAATCGCTTGCTCAAGACGAGGGCGCAGGTGAGTCTCCACCTGGTGGTGCAGTGTGCCAAGCTCGGGTTCGGCGCAGCCGAAGTTCGCGTTAGTACGCATCACGCTGCGGGCATCAAACCACCCGGCCTCGGCCTGCCGTTCACGTAAGACTTCAGTAAACAGTAGTGACGACATCAGCTCGCCATGGCTGACTAATTCATCGCTTAACGCATCAGACGGTGAAACCATCGCCGTTTGTGCAAGACGCTGTATGTTGTTGAGAAGATTATCGATTTCCGTGCTGATAACGGAAGGCTGCTTCAGGCGGGAAATAATGTTGTATTGGATGGCGCGTAAAGTCTCAAGCTTATCTAATTGTTGATGCGTTTCCAGACCTTCAGAAAGCTCGACCAGTAAGTTTGTCACGCCTGCTGAAGCAGACAAAACGACTAAACGGACATCTTGATCAGCAAGGACAATGCTGGCGCTTCGGTTCATCGCATCAAAATCAGCGACGCTGGTGCCGCCAAATTTGGCAACGACGGATGGTGGATAAATGCGAGTCATAACAATCTCATATCAGGGCGCCATAAAAGTATGGCTAGAAAATTTTCATTCTCGGCATAAGGGAACAAAGTTCGCCTTACGAAATGTCCGCCCGCGAACATTTCTGCTGACAACCCAGGTTATACCTGTTGTCGATAACGAGTGTCGCCTGTACGCGTTACCGGGTGCTGCGCATTAATTTTATTTACAAAGCCTGCAAATAAGCGCGCCATACTAAGTGATTTATATTAAGGGATCGACTTTTTTATTCGATTTATAGGCAAATAAGTGAAAAATCATGTCGTAACAAGAAAGCGCCTACATTATTAATGGTAAAAACGTGTAAAAAAATAATAAAAACATGAAAATCTCATGGTTTTTATAACATCGTAAGCGCTGCAATTGGCTACAGTATTGTTAATTTAATAGCTATATTTGTTTAGGATTTAGTAATGATTGAAGAAGGTTATACGCTGAAATTTAAGGAAAAAATGCTTATTTGAGACGTCTAAAAATAAATGATTGAGTCCCAAGCTAAAACAACATATATTAGCCGCGCTTTTTTACAGGTAATCCTTATAACCATTTATTCAATCAGGCGTTAATCTACACCTGGTTGTAGGAGTGATATGATGACGGATAAAGTCCGTATTGATACTTTAAGTGCTAATTCATTACCACAGAGCAATGATACCTTTTTAGCAAGACAGGCTGAGTTTGAATCTAATGTCCGCAGCTATCCACGTAAACTGCCATTAGCGATCGCTAAAGCGCAGGGCGTCTGGATTACTGATGTAGAAAATAATCAATATCTTGATTGCCTGGCAGGTGCCGGAACTCTGGCGCTTGGTCATAACCATCCTGAAGTGCTGCAGAGCATTCAAAGTGTCATCACAAGCGGCTTACCGTTACATACGCTTGATCTTACTACCCCATTAAAAGATGAATTTTCATCTTATTTACTGTCCTTATTACCGGGCCAGGGCAAAGAATATTGCCTGCAGTTCACCGGTCCGTCCGGCGCAGATGCCGTTGAAGCGGCGCTGAAGCTGGCGAAGAAAGTTACTGGTCGTTCCAGCATCATCAGTTTCTCCGGTGGCTACCACGGGATGACACACGGCGCGCTGTCCGTGACCGGTAACCTGTCGCCGAAAGAAGCGGTCAGCAATATGATGGCGGAAGTGCAGTTTATGCCGTATCCACATCAGTACCGTTGCCCGCTGGGTATCGGCGGCGACGCTGGCGTCAAAGCATTAACCTACTACTTCGAAAACCTGATCAACGACGTTGAAAGCGGCGTGCGTAAACCGGCTGCCGTAATCCTCGAAGCGGTGCAGGGCGAAGGTGGCGTGAATCCGGCTCCGGTCGAATGGCTGCAACGCATTCGTAAAGTGACTCAGGAACACGGCATTCTGCTGATCATCGATGAAGTTCAGGCTGGATTTGCACGTACCGGTAAACTGTTCGCCTTCGAACACGCCGGTATTGAACCTGATATCATCGTGATGTCCAAAGCGGTTGGCGGCGGTCTGCCACTGGCGGTACTGGGCATTAAAAAGCAATTCGATGCGTGGGCTCCGGGCCACCACACTGGCACCTTCCGCGGCAACCAACTGGCGATGGCGACCGGTCTGACAACGCTGAAGATCCTCAAAGACGACAAGATTGCCGATAAAGTTGCCGCCCAGGGCGAATGGCTGAAAGGCAAACTGACTGACCTGCAGAAACGCTACCCGGTTATCGGTCAGGTGCGTGGTCTGGGCCTGATGATCGGCCTGGAAATCGTGAAGCCGAACGAAGCGCAGGATCATATGGGTTGCTACCCGGCTGATGGCGAGCTGTCTGCGTTGCTGCAGAAGAAATGCTTCGAAAACGGGCTGATTCTGGAGCGTGGTGGCCGCAACGGCTGCGTGCTGCGTCTGCTGCCGTCTCTGCTGATCACCAACGCTGAGCTGGAAATTTTCCTCGATAAATTCGAAAACGCCCTGCTGGGCGCTGGCGTGAAGCCGGTTTAAACGGAGTTGGATCGAATGTCAGACGTAAACCCGATTCTGTCCGGCTCGGCGCAAAGCATCGCCGCCTATCAGGACGCTATCGAGCAGAGTACGCAAGCGGTCGTTGAATGGTTGAAGCAGCCTGAGATGTATCAGGGCAAAACCGTTGAGCAACTGCGTGAACGTATCAACCTGAATTTTACGTCTCAGGGCCTGGGCAACCAGGCCGCTATTGAGCGTGCGGTTGAATACTTTCTCAAAGACAGCTTGTTGGTTCACCATGCTCAGTGCGTGGCGCACCTGCACTGCCCAAGTCTGGTGATTAGCCAGGCGGCGGAAGTGCTGATCAACGCCACTAACCAGAGTATGGACTCCTGGGACCAAAGCCCGTCGGCCACGATCATTGAGATCAAACTGATCGAATGGCTTCGTGAGCAGGTGGGTTATGCGGCAGGCGATGCGGGCGTATTCACCAGCGGCGGCACCCAGAGTAACCTGATGGGCCTGATGCTGGCGCGCGATGCCTTCTTCGCTCGCAAGGGACATTCCATTCAGCAAGATGGTCTGACCGGTGATCTGAGCAAAATTAAAGTGTTCTGCTCTGAAAGCGCGCACTTTTCCGTGCAGAAGAACATGGCGTTAATGGGGCTGGGTTACCGCTCCGTCACCCAGGTGAAGACCGATGCGTTTTCACGCATGGATCTGGCTGACCTGAAAGACAAGCTGGCCCAGGCGAAAGCCAACGGCGAGCAGGTGATGGCCATTGTCGCGACGGCTGGCACGACAGATGCGGGCGCCATCGATCCGTTAGCGGATATTGCGACGCTGGCGGCAGAACATCAGATCTGGATGCACGTGGATGCGGCATGGGGCGGGGCGTTACTGCTTTCTGAGCAGTATCGTCACTTCCTCAACGGCCTTGAGCTGGCAGATTCCGTGACGCTGGATTTCCACAAGCAGTTCTTCCAGACCATCAGCTGCGGTGCGTTCCTGTTAAAAGATGCGCGCCACTACGAGCTGATGCGTTACCAGGCGGCGTACCTGAACTCTGATTTCGATGAAGAGGCTGGCGTACCAAACCTGGTATCGAAGTCGCTGCAGACCACGCGTCGTTTCGATGCGCTGAAGCTGTGGATGGGCCTCGAAGCGCTGGGCAAAAAGCAGTATGCCGAAATCATTGATAATGGCGTAACGCTGGCGCGTGATGTTGCTGAGTTTGTCAAAACCCAGTCGCATCTTGAACTGGTGATGGAACCACAGCTGGCAAGCGTGCTGTTCCGCTTCCGTCCTGAAAGCGATGATATGGCGTTCGTTGCGCTGCTGAACCAGCGTATTGGCGACGTGCTGCTGGCTTCCGGTAGCGCCAACGTCGGCGTGACCGAAGCGGATGGCATCACCTGCCTGAAGCTGACGCTGCTGAACCCGACGGTGTGCCTGGAGGATGTGAAAGTCCTGCTGGCCAGCGTTAAGGCAACGGCATTGAGCATTTTAAACGCGTAATTGCCCGGTGGCACTGCGTTTACCGGGCCTATGGGTTCGGTGCAATGTTTGGGTTTTGTGGGCCGGATAAGCGAACCGCATCCGGCAATAAAAAGGCTCCCGTTCACGGGAGCCTTTTTGCTATTTAATATCCGCTAAAGCGGCGTCTTTATTCGGGAAAAATGCCAGACGACCGGGGATCGGCTGAATACCCGCGCGCGCCATGGTGCGCAGCGGCTGAAATTCCAGGTTAGATACCCGCAGCTCGCAGCCTTCAGGCAGTTTTTTCACAAAACGCTGGAAAGCGTCCAGACCACCGGCATCCAGTACCGGGACCGCGTCCCACTTCAAGACTACGATGCGTTTACCTTCAATACGCGACTCGAGATCGGTAAATAATCCTTCCGCCGCGGCAAAGAATAGCGGGCCAATGACGCGCAACACCAGCACATCGTCCGGCACGTCTACGTTGACCGGCGCCAGACGCGTCATGCGCGCAATACGACGCATAAACAGTAGAGATGCAAGAACGATACCGACGCTGATGGCGATAACCATATCGAACAGCACCGTCAGCGACATACACATCAGCATAACGATGATGTCGTCTTTCGGCGCATGACGCAGCAAATCCACCACTTTATGCGCTTCACTCATGTTCCATGCCACCATTAGCAGCAGGGCGGCCATGGCGGAAAGCGGTAACCAGGAAAGCAGCGGTGCAAGCACCAACAGGGCTAGGATCACCAGAATCGCATGGATAACCGCTGAGATTGGCGATGTTGCACCCGCGCGGACGTTTGCCGCAGAACGGGCAATTGCCGCCGTGGCGGTGATACCGCCAAAGAACGGTGCGACGATGTTGCCCAGTCCCTGACCAATCAGCTCACTGTTAGCTTTGTGTTTGGTGCCGGTCATCCCATCGAGTACGACGGCGCACAGCAGAGATTCGATCGCCCCGAGCATTGCCATCGAGAAGGCTGCCGGTAACAGCGCCTGTAACGAGCTCCAGCTCAGAGTAAAGTTTGACTCTGGCATATTCCACGGTAATACCAGTTGCGGCAGCAACTGTGGGATACCATTGCCCTGCGAGCCGTCAGCCAGAATATAGTGGAACTGAGATCCGATGGTGGCGACATGGCCGCCGGTCAGGTTCACGATACCCATTACCGCACAGCCTGCCAGGAGTGCGGGAAGGTGGCCCGGTAATCGGATACCCAGACGCGGCCAGAAAATCAGGATCCCCAGTGTCACCACGCCAATCGCGGCATCACCCACGTTGATGGTTGGCAAAGCCATAAATAGCGCGCCCACCTTCTGCAAATAGTGCTCTGGCACGTGGGTCATTTGCAAGCCGAGAAAATCTTTAATCTGCATGGTACCGATGGTGATACCGATACCTGAGGTAAAACCTAACGTCACGGAGACCGGAATATATTCGATCAAACGACCAAAGCGGGCGAGGCCGAAAAGGATCAGGAATATCCCGGACATGAGCGTGGCAACCAGCAGGCCTGCCAGCCCAAACTGTTGCGACACCGGATACAGAATCACCACGAAGGCGGCGGTTGGGCCAGATACGCTAAAGCGCGAGCCCCCGGTAAGGGCGATAACAATCCCAGCAACGGCTGAGGTATACAGACCGTACTGCGGAGCAACGCCACTGCCTATTGCCAGCGCCATCGCCAGTGGAATGGCAATGATCCCAACCGTTATCCCGGCGATCAGGTCGCGGGTGAAGCGGGAAGCAGTATATTTTTCTTTCCAACAAGCGTCGATGAGGGCGCGGAAAGGCATCACATGTGAGGAAAATAATCTGTTCACAATAATGTTTCATCCATGGGCGCATCATCTGTCAACTGAATGGCAGGTGAAGGAGGCAAAAGTCATACAAATAAATATTACAGATAAAAAAACCCGCCGCAGCGGGTTTTTGAGCCGGGCTCGATTAATGCTCGAACATAGCAGAGATGGATTCTTCGTTGCTGATACGACGAATCGCTTCGGCCAGCATACCCGACAGGGTCAATGTACGCACGTTTGGCAGTGCTTTGATTTCGTCAGTCAGTGGAATAGTGTCACAGACAACGACTTCATCAATAACAGAGTTGCGCAGGTTGTTTGCCGCATTACCTGAGAAGATCGGGTGGGTTGCGTAAGCAAATACGCGTTTTGCGCCACGTTCTTTCAGTGCTTCTGCTGCTTTGCACAGCGTACCACCGGTATCGATCATGTCATCAACCAGCACGCAGTCACGACCTGCAACGTCACCAATAATGTGCATCACCTGAGAAACGTTCGCACGCGGGCGACGTTTGTCGATGATAGCCATATCGGTATCGTTCAGCAGTTTAGCGATAGCGCGGGCACGCACGACGCCACCGATATCTGGAGAAACCACAATTGGGTTGTCCAGGTTCAGCTGCAGCATGTCTTCTAACAGGATCGGGCTACCGAATACGTTATCAACCGGTACATCGAAGAAGCCCTGGATCTGTTCAGCATGCAGGTCAACTGTGAGGACGCGGTCAACGCCAACGCTGGACAGGAAATCAGCGACGACTTTAGCGGTAATCGGTACACGAGCGGAACGTACGCGACGATCCTGACGTGCATAGCCGAAGTAAGGAATAACGGCGGTGATACGGCCTGCGGAAGCACGGCGCAGCGCATCAACCATAACGACCAATTCCATCAGGTTGTCGTTAGTAGGGGCACAAGTGGACTGGATGATGAAAATATCACCACCGCGTACATTTTCATTAATTTGTACGCTGACTTCGCCGTCGCTAAAGCGACCTACAGCGGCGTCGCCGAGTGAAGTGTACAGGCGGTTGGCAATACGTTGTGCTAGTTCCGGGGTGGCGTTACCAGCAAAAAGCTTCATATCAGGCACGAGAAGAACCTCAGGCATGCGTCCATTGGTGGAAAGAATCTGCCGAAAACTGTGCGGGCCAGGCAGTATCCTCTCCATGCGGTGTATTAAAGAGCGCGATGCAACGTCTGGAACAGGGTGACGTTGTCACCGCAACTCAGCTTGCCCGGCTTACTCCTTATCCTTCGTGTTTCATGTTCGCTGGCATCAATTCCTCACACCAGTCACATACTTTTGTATGCTCCTGGCGGTTTGTCATTTCGCCATCTTCCTGAAACCAGAAGGATTTAGAGTAACGCTCTGTGCAATGGGGAGAGGTTGACGCCTTTCGCCACAAAGCCTTTGAGCCATTCCGGGGCTTGCTCAAGCACCTGGCGAGCACGAGACTCAGTGTCAAATTCAGCAAAGACACAAGCCCCTGTACCAGTCAGGCGCGACGGCGCGTATTCTAACAGCCAGGAAAGCGCCGCATCAACCTCGCGAAAACGTTTTCTTGCGATAACCTCGCAATCATTGCCGAATTCACATTTTAGTAACGTTTTTATTGACCTTTTTGGCGTGTTGCGCGGGAGGTCGGGATCGTTAAAAATCACCGGTGTCGGAATGCTGACTCTCGGGTGAGCAACCAGATACCACTTTTCTTCAGGCTCGACCGGCGTCAGAATTTCTCCAACACCTTCGGCAAAGGCCGCATGGCCGCGCACGAACACGGGAACATCCGCCCCCAGGGTTAAACCGAGTGCCGCCAGTTCATCAATCGAAAGTCCACACTGCCAGAGATGGTTCAGCGCCACCAGAACGGTTGCCGCATTTGATGAACCACCGCCAAGACCGCCGCCCATCGGCAGGCGTTTGTCGATACTGATGTCCGCACCGCTCCCGTTGGGAAGTCGATTGCTTTCAGATGCTACCTTCATCAGCAAACGTGCCGCACGGACGATCAGGTTGTCTTCGTGCGCAACGCCTTCCACCGGGGTTAACAGGCGAATTTCGCCGTCGCCACGCAGCGCAATATCTATCGTGTCGCCATAATCAAGAAACTGAAATAGCGTTTGCAGCGAGTGGTAACCGTCCGCACGTTGCCCGGTGATGTATAAAAACAGATTCAGTTTTGCCGGAGAGGGCCAATGAGTCATCATTTCACAATCCAGTTATCCATTTTTAGCTTAATACGCTGGGAGCCGTCCGACAGCTCCATGTTTGCCGGCATCGCTGGCTGCGTTTTGCTGTCGTAGGCGCTATAGACCACTTTCCAGCTTTTACCGTCTTTGCTGTAGTTCACTTCACTTAGACGATATTGATCATCGAGTTTGTAATCGGTGGCATCTCCCGGCAGACCCAGGATCCACTGGCGCAGGCTATTCAATGGGATAGGCATGCCGGTCAGTTTGCCGATCATCTCTTCAGCGTCGTCGGCGGTGTAGTGCTTACCTTTGTTATCGACAAGTTCAACGTTGCCCGGCTGCGCGTTGAGTTCCAGTTCCGTGCTGCCCAGTGGGTTGGTCAGCAGCAGACGATAGCGATCCTGACCGGTTTGCTGCCAGAAAAAGCGGGCATACACTTTCTGTTGATCGGAAATATAGGCAAACGCACCGCGCGTCTGATATTGGTTCAGGGCGCGTACTTCCTGCTGGTGCTGGCGCCACTGCGGGGAATCGGGGCTTTTGCCGGGACCTTTCGGCGCGTTGAGGGTACAGGCACTAAGAACCAGGGCCGCAAGGGGCAGCAGGCGAATCAGGCGAAAATCAGGCAGGGTCATAATGATGACAAATCCTTGAGATACGTTGCAGTTATAACTCTCAATGCTAGCGCCACCATCTGACATCGTCTACGTTCAAGTTATCTTAAATCGCTTAAATTTGTGCACTAAGCTATTACTCCAAAAGGGGTCAGTCTCTTTTATTGACCGCACGCATCCTGTATGATGCACCCAGTCTAACCTTATCAACGCTGGTACTATTCCCGCACACATGACCCTTTTAGCGCTTGGTATTAACCATAAAACGGCACCTGTATCGCTGCGAGAACGCGTAACGTTTTCGCCGGATACGCTCGATCAGGCGCTGGACAGCCTGCAAGCGCTGCCAATGGTGCAGGGCGGGGTAGTGCTGTCGACGTGTAACCGCACAGAGATTTACCTCAGCGTGGAAGAGCAGGATAACCTGCGAGAAGCGCTGATTCGCTGGCTGTGCGAATACCATAACCTCAATGAAGAAGACCTACGTAATAGCCTGTACTGGCACCAGGACAACGACGCCGTCAGTCATTTGATGCGCGTTGCCAGTGGTCTGGATTCACTGGTGCTCGGTGAACCGCAAATTTTGGGGCAGGTGAAAAAAGCATTTGCGGATTCGCAAAAAGGCCACCAGAACGCCAGTGCGCTGGAGCGCATGTTCCAGAAATCATTCTCTGTTGCTAAACGTGTACGTACAGAAACTGACATCGGTGCCAGCGCCGTGTCGGTGGCGTTTGCCGCCTGTACTCTGGCGCGGCAGATATTTGAATCGCTCTCAACGGTAACCGTGCTGTTAGTCGGTGCGGGCGAAACCATCGAACTGGTAGCGCGACACTTGCGCGAGCATAAAGTGAAGAAGATGATCATCGCCAACCGTACGCGCGAGCGTGCGCAGGTGCTGGCGGATGAAGTCGGCGCCGAGGTGATTTCACTGAGTGATATCGACGCGCGTTTGCAGGATGCCGATATCATTATCAGCTCTACTGCCAGTCCGCTGCCGATTATCGGTAAAGGAATGGTGGAACGCGCGCTTAAAAACCGTCGCAATCAGCCTATGCTACTGGTGGATATCGCCGTACCGCGCGATGTCGAGCCGGAAGTGGGTAAATTGTCTAACGCCTATCTGTACAGCGTTGATGACCTGCAAAGCATCATTTCGCATAACCTGGCCCAGCGCAAAGCGGCGGCGGTGGAAGCCGAAACGATTGTGGAGCAGGAAGCCAGCGAGTTTATGGCCTGGCTACGCGCCCAGGGCGCAAGCGACACTATCCGCGAGTATCGCAGTCAGTCAGAACAGATCCGTGATGAACTGACCGCTAAAGCGTTGGCCGCTCTTCAGCAGGGCGGTGATGCGCAAACCATTATGCAGGATTTGGCCTGGAAACTGACCAACCGCCTGATCCATGCACCAACCAAATCACTTCAACAGGCCGCCCGTGACGGGGATAGTGAACGCCTGAATATTCTGCGCGACAGCCTCGGGCTGGAGTAGCAGCACACCAATCTTATTTTTTACAGGGTGCATTTACGCCTATGAAGCCTTCTATCGTTGCCAAACTGGAAGCCCTGCATGAACGCCATGAAGAAGTTCAGGCGCTGCTCGGTGATGCGGGTACTATCGCAGACCAGGATCGCTTTCGTGCGCTGTCGCGCGAATATGCGCAATTAAGCGATGTCTCTCGCTGTTTTACGGACTGGCAACAGGTTCAGGAAGATATCGAGACGGCTCAGATGATGCTCGACGATCCTGAAATGCGTGAAATGGCGCAGGATGAACTGCGCGAAGCAAAAGAGAAATGCGAGCAGCTGGAACAGCATCTGCAGGTCCTGCTGTTACCTAAAGACCCCGATGACGAACGTAACGCTTTCCTCGAAGTGCGTGCGGGAACCGGTGGTGATGAAGCGGCGCTGTTTGCCGGCGATCTGTTCCGCATGTACAGCCGTTACGCTGAATCGCGTCGCTGGCGGGTAGAGATCATGAGCGCCAGCGAAGGCGAACATGGCGGGTTTAAAGAAGTCATTGCCAAGATTAGCGGCGAAGGCGTTTACGGGCGACTGAAGTTTGAGTCCGGCGGCCATCGCGTGCAGCGCGTACCTGCGACGGAATCGCAGGGGCGTATTCATACTTCTGCCTGTACGGTCGCTGTCATGCCGGAACTGCCGGATGCCGAACTGCCGGATATCAACCCGGCCGATCTGCGTATTGATACCTTCCGTTCATCAGGCGCGGGCGGTCAGCACGTTAACACCACCGACTCCGCAATCCGTATTACCCACTTACCGACCGGTATCGTGGTGGAATGCCAGGACGAACGTTCACAGCATAAAAACAAAGCCAAAGCGATGTCGGTGCTGGGGGCGCGAATTCGTGCCGCCGAAGTGGCAAGACGTCAACAGGCAGAAGCCTCTGAACGTCGTAACCTGTTGGGCAGCGGCGATCGCAGCGATCGTAACCGCACCTATAACTTCCCGCAGGGTCGTGTGACCGATCACCGCATTAACCTGACACTCTACCGTCTGGATGAAGCGATGGAAGGCAAACTGGATATGCTGATTGAGCCGATTGTCCAGGAATACCAGGCCGACCAACTGGCGGCGTTGTCCGAGCAGGATTAATGGATTATCAGCACTGGCTGCGTGAAGCGATAAGCCAATTACAGGCAAGCGAAAGCCCGCGACGTGACGCCGAGATTTTACTCGAGTTTGTCACCGGTAAGGGGCGCACCTTTATTCTGGCGTTCGGCGAAACGGTGTTAACCGAGGCGCAGCGTCAACGGCTCGATACATTACTGGAACGCCGTCAGCGGGGTGAGCCGGTGGCACATCTGACCGGCGTGCGCGAGTTCTGGTCGCTGCCGCTGTTTGTCTCTCCGGCTACGCTTATTCCACGTCCGGATACTGAGTGTCTTGTTGAGCAGGCGCTGGCTCGTCTGCCTGCCTCTGCGTGTCGTATTCTCGATTTGGGAACCGGCACGGGCGCCATCGCGCTGGCGCTGGCAACTGAGCGTCCGGATTGCGCGGTGACCGCGGTTGACCGCATGCCCGATGCCGTGGCGCTGGCAACTCGCAACAAACAGCATCTGGCCATCGACAATGTTTGCGTGCTGCAAAGCGACTGGTTCAGCGCTTTGCAGGGGCAGCAGTTTGACATGATTGTCAGCAATCCGCCGTATATCGACGAACAGGACCCGCACCTGGCGCTTGGCGATGTACGTTTTGAGCCGCTATCGGCACTGGTGGCGGGCGAGCAGGGTATGGCGGATATCGTGCATATCATTGACCAGTCTCGACAAATGCTAACGCCCGGCGGCTATCTGTTGCTGGAGCACGGCTGGCAGCAGGGACAGGCAGTCCGCGACGCCTATACTCATGCTGGTTACCAGGCGGTTGAAACCTGCCGCGACTATGGCGGCAACGAGCGAATTACGCTTGGACGCATCCCATCATGAGTACCTTCAGCGTGTTACTCAACGTCCATCTCATCAGCATTGCGCTTTCTGTTGGTCTGTTAACGCTGCGTTTTTGGTGGCGTTACACCGACTCGCGCCTTGCCTGCGCGCGCTGGACGCGCATCTTGCCGCCGGTTGTCGATACCGTTTTATTACTCAGCGGCATAGCGTTAATGGTTAAAGCGCACATCCTGCCATTCACTGAGCACGGGACATGGCTGACTGAAAAGCTGTTTGGGGTTATCATTTACATCGTTTTGGGTTTTATTGCGCTCGATTATCGTCGGGCGCGCAGTCAGCAGGCGCGATTAGTCGCATTTCCGCTGGCGCTGGTGGTGCTGTACATCATCATTAAACTCGCCACCACAAAAATACCGTTACTGGGGTAAGCATGAGGTCGTTAGCTGATTTCGAATTTAATAAAGCGCCATTGTGTGATGGGATGATCCTGGCGTCGGAGTCTATCCGTCTGGATTTTCCAACACAAACTGTGTATGACGAACTGGAACGTCTGGTTAGTCTGGCGCAAGAAGAAATTAGCCAGCTCCTGTCTCAGGATGAGCAACTGGAAAAACTGCTGGCACTTTTTTACGGCGAATGGGGGTTTACGGATACCCACGGCGTCTATCGTCTTTCTGATGCATTATGGCTTGACCAGGTACTGAAAAATCGTCAGGGCAGCGCCGTATCTCTGGGCGCTATCTTGTTGTGGATTGCCAACCGACTGGAGCTACCGCTGGTGCCGGTGATTTTCCCGACACAACTCATCCTGCGTATTGAATCGCTCGATGGCGAAATGTGGCTAATCAATCCGTTCAATGGCGAAACGTTAAATGAGCACACGCTGGAAGTGTGGCTGAAGGGGAATATCAGCCCGGTCGCGGAGCTGTTTAACGAAGACCTGGATGAGGCGGATAATGCAGAAGTAATCCGCAAGCTGCTCGACACGCTGAAATCATCGCTGATGGAAGAGCGGCAAATGGAGCTGGCGCTGCGTGCCAGCGAAGCACTATTACAGTTTAATCCTGAAGATCCGTATGAAATACGCGATCGTGGATTAATCTACGCGCAGCTTGAGTGTGAACATGTTGCGCTGACCGATTTAAGTTATTTCGTTGAGCAGTGTCCGGAAGACCCGATCAGCGAAATGATTCGTGCGCAGATTAATACTATTTCGCACAAGCAAATTGTATTGCATTGATTAATGACACTTTACCTACCGTTTAAGGCGATCCTATGAAACAAAAAGTGGTTAGCATTGGCGACATCAACGTGGCAAATGACCTGCCGTTCGTGCTGTTTGGCGGAATGAACGTGCTGGAATCCCGCGATCTGGCGATGCGCATTTGTGAGCACTACGTAACCGTTACTCAAAAGCTGGGTATCCCTTACGTGTTCAAAGCCTCCTTTGATAAAGCCAACCGTTCTTCCATCCACTCTTACCGTGGACCGGGCCTTGAAGAAGGGATGAAAATCTTCCAGGAACTGAAGCAGACTTTTGGCGTAAAAGTGATCACCGACGTTCACGAAGCCAGCCAGGCGCAGCCTGTTGCTGACGTGGTGGATGTGATTCAACTGCCGGCATTTCTCGCGCGTCAGACCGATCTGGTGGAAGCGATGGCGAAAACCGGTTCCGTTATCAACGTGAAGAAACCGCAGTTCGTAAGCCCTGGCCAGATGGGCAATATCGTGGATAAATTCCATGAAGGTGGTAACGATAAGGTTATTCTGTGCGACCGTGGCGCGAACTTTGGTTATGACAACCTGGTTGTAGACATGCTGGGCTTCAGCGTGATGAAGAAAGTCTCCGGCAACTCACCGGTGATTTTTGACGTTACCCATGCGCTGCAATGCCGTGATCCGTTTGGCGCAGCAAGCGGCGGTCGTCGTGCGCAGGTTACCGAACTGGCTCGCGCCGGTATGGCGGTAGGTCTGGCGGGTCTGTTTATTGAAGCGCATCCGGATCCAGCCAATGCGAAATGCGATGGCCCATCCGCGCTGCCGCTGGCAAAACTGGAACAGTTCCTGACGCAGATTAAAGCGATTGATGACCTGGTGAAAAGCTTCGACGAGCTGGATACTGAGAACTAATTCATTTTGTGTGCCTGATAGAGCTTGCGCTTATCAGGTATACGAAAGGAAATAAGAAGCCGGACCCGACAAGTTATGTCGGTGTCCGGCTTTTTTCATCAGGCAAATATCGTCATCAGATAGGCGATAAACAGCGCCAGATGTGCCGCACCGTTAAGCACATTGGTGCGTCCGGTGGAAAAAGAGATATGGCACAGTACCAGTGAAGAAACCATCACAATCATCTCTGGCGCGCCCAGCGCAAACACCAAATCATTCCCGGTTGCCCATGCGATCAGCGTCACCACTGGTACGGTTAGTGAAATAGTGGCTAATACTGAACCGAAGAACAAATTCATCGCCCGCTGTACCTGATTGCTCAGAACCGCTTTCAGCGCGCCCAGCCCTTCAGGAGAGAGGATGAGTAACGCAACCAGGAAACCGGTAAAGGCCACTGGGGCATTCAGTTCAGTCAGCAAGGTCTCCAGTGGGCTGGCGTTCATCTTGGTTACGGCAATAACGGCGATCAGATGAATGATAAGCCAGGCGGCGTGCCACATATTGCTGTGTGCTGATGGCTTGCCGTGATGCGGGTCGTCATCGTCGCCTTCATCTTCATGCTCGTAAATGAACAGGCTTTGGTGCGTTTTGGTTTGAATCAGTAAAAATACGCCGTACATCGCTGCAGAAATTAATGCTACCAGCAGCGCCTGGGCGGTAGTGAAATTCGCTCCCGGTAACGCCATTGGGAACACCAGTACAATAATGGCCAGTGGGAACAGGGCAATTAAATACTGTTTAATACCAAACAGATTCATATACTGAGTAGCAAATTTACGGCCACCCAATAGTAACGAAAAACCGACCAGACCGCCGGTGACGATCATAATGATTGAGTACAACGTGTCGCGCATGAGCGTAGGTGCAGCATCACCGGTCGCCATTAATGCGGAGATTAAGCTGACTTCGAGAATAACGACGGACAGGCTGAGGATCAGTGACCCGTAGGGTTCGCCAAGTCGATGTGCTAATACATCCGCATGACGGACAACGCTGAATGCGCTGCTTAATATACCAATAAGGGCCAGCGCATTAATACCGATGACCACTGGTAGTGACTGACTGCTCCCCCAGAAGAACAGGACTACCAGCGCCAAAATCGGGAAGACGAGAGAGGTCTCCTTGTGGCGGGTTTTTACCGCCTCATGTACTTGTGTCATTGAACTAATTCTCCATCTCTGCAGGTATTTATAATTATAAAAGTATTAAAGAATGTAAAAAATAACAGATCTTTCGGTATTTCCGATCTAGTTTTACGTAATTTTACGGCATGGACCAATTTTTGCATCCAAGCGGATAAAATTGCATATCTTGTTTATAGAGTATTTAAATAACAAAGCATTAGATTTTAACGTCAACAAAAATTGCTGATACTACTGATACAAATGATAGTGCAGAGCTTAGCAACGCGAGAGGATATAAAGTGCCGTTGACGCTTTGTTGCCTTGCAAGCTAGCGGCGAATTGCCTATTGTCCAGCTATTGGTTTCAAAATGAGCAGTAAAAAAGCCCGGAAGGCGTCAAAAAAGTTGTCGCAGGGAAGCAGCAGTGGCGGAGGTGTAAGGTGTTAACGCGTGATTTTTTATTGAATGCCGACTGTAAGACGGCATTTGGTGCTATTGAAGAATCACTACTCTGGTCAGCGGAACAACGGGCAGCCTCACTGGCGGCCACGCTTGCTTGCCGACCCGATGATGGACCGGTGTGGATCTTCGGTTATGGATCGTTGATGTGGAATCCGGCCTTAGAGTTTGATGAGTCCTGTACCGGGACGTTAGTTGGCTGGCACCGTGCTTTTTGCCTGCGCCTGACGGCGGGGCGAGGAACGGCGGGTCAGCCAGGACGCATGTTGGCCTTGAAAGAGGGCGGACGCACTACCGGTGTAGCCTACCGCTTACCTAACGCATCGCTCGAACAAGAGCTTTCTTTACTGTGGAAGCGTGAAATGATCACCGGATGCTATCTGCCCACCTGGTGCCAGTTGGCGCTGGATGATGGTCGGACGGTGAACGCGCTGGTCTTTATTATGGATCCTCGCCACCCGCTGTTTGAGTCAGACACGCGCGCGCAGGTGATTGCGCCGCTTATCGCTGCGGCGAGCGGACCTTTAGGTACCAACGCCCAGTATTTGTTCTCGCTGGAACAAGAGCTGGTCAAGTTGGGGATGCAGGATGACTGTCTTAACGATCTGGTGATCACGGTCAAACGATTGTTGGGAGAGAATCTGCCGGAAGGCGTTATGCGGCCAGGGTTTGCCTGAATCCAGCCGGGAACTGAATGCCCGAAAGCCAGGCGCTTTTCGGGCAATTAACGCTTAGGCTGCAATATAACTTATTGAATGCTCTAGCGACTGGCTGTGGCTGTCGATCAGCACATTCCAGATGCCGGTGTAGGGCACGGTCAACCATGCGTTATCACGATCCTGCACGCTTAAGATGTCGGACTGCGTGTCTTTGACGTGATTTTTCTCGCTCATCAGATGGATGTGACAGCGCTCGGAACAGCGCACAACCACCGTATCGCCACCAAATAACTTTAAACTTGCCTTCACTAATGCCATTTTTCACCCCGTTCTTGAAAACAACGTACTTTCTGTCGAAAGTGCTGCGTGATGTTGTTCACATTTCACTCATTGCATAACACCAAAGGGGGAGCAACGGGATGCTGATTTTGATCAAAAAATGGCATAACGATTAAACAAAAGTGACAAAATCCCTCAAAAGGATTGAAAGGGCGTGCTAACGTTCAACGAAACCGCGCCCATCTACGATTAAATCCGGAAATTATCGACACTTTCAGTGTGCTTGCCTGAAAGCGGTGTATCAGAAGGTCAGCACTTTATCTGCAGCCAGCGTCCATTGAGCCAGTTCAACCAGCGTGCCGACGGCTACTCCGTCAATTAACGGCAGCGTGGTGATTCCACGGCCATCGGTGCAGGTTTTGCACAGTTTGACCGGCACATTTTGCGCCGTCAGAATCTCCAGCATTTGCTGAATATTGTATCCTTCCGCGGGTTTTTGACCACGCAATCCCGCGGTTACCGCGTCCGACATTAAAAACAAACGCAGATCGAGATCCCCTTCCTGCTCGCGCAAGGCGATAGCCAGACGTAGGCTGTTAAATAACGATTCGCTTCCATAGGCTGCACCGTTCGCGACGATCACTATCTTTTGCATTTTTACTCCTTTTGCTGCATGTGAGCGTTAAAAACTGACACGTATGTTACACCTATTTCTAGATGCCAGGATAATGCCGAAAAAGGAAGGAAGGGCTGAAAATCAATACTGAAGACGTTATGGTTTAAGATAAGTATGCCGCTGTGGCTAATAGATATAAGAAACCACTAACGATTTGAGCCGTATTATTTATTTATCTCTCGCTGTATTTGCACTCTTGCCGTTGGCAGGCGGTACTGCCAGCGCGCAATCGTCATTTATTCACCAGGCGGAAAACCCTTTCGATAACAATAGTGATGGCTTGCCCGATCTTGGTATGGCGCCGGAGTCGCGGGCAGGCGAAAAGCACTTTGCCGAAATGGTCAAAGCGTTTGGTGAAGCCAGCATGACCGATAACGGGCTTGATACAGGTGAACAGGCGAAGCAGTTTGCGTTTGGCCAGGTGCGCGACAGGGTCAGCGAACAGGTGAATCAGCAACTGGAATCCTGGCTCTCTCCCTGGGGAAACGCCAGCGTCGGGTTGCAGGTGGATAACGAAGGCAGCTTTACCGGGAGTCGGGGAAGTTGGTTTATCCCGTGGCAGGACAATCAACGTTATCTCACATGGAGCCAGTTGGGGCTGACGCAACAGGACGGAGGCCTGGTCAGTAATGCGGGGATTGGGCAGCGCTGGGTTCGTGACGGTTGGTTACTGGGTTACAACACCTTTTATGACAACCTGCTGGATGAGAATCTGCCTCGGGGAGGCGTGGGGGCAGAGGCGTGGGGTAAATACCTCCGTTTATCTGCTAATTACTATCAACCGTTGTCCTCCTGGCAGGATCGTTTTGCAACTCAAGAACAACGGATGGCCCGGGGATACGACCTGACCGCGCAAATGCGCATGCCGTTCTATCAACATCTCAATACCAGCGTCAGCGTGGAGCAGTATTTTGGTGACCAGGTGGATCTGTTTCATTCCGGAACCGGGTACCACAATCCTGTGGCGGTGAATCTGGGATTGAGCTATACGCCGGTGCCGCTGATCACCGTGACAGCACAGCATAAGCAGGGTGAAAATGGCGTCAGCCAGAATAACCTCGGATTAACGCTAAATTACCGCTTTGGCGTGCCGCTAAAAAAACAGCTGATGGTAAGCGAGGTGGCAAACAGCCGATCGCTGCGCGGCAGTCGTTATGACGATCCACAACGTAACAATCTGCCGACGCTGGAGTATCGCCAGCGTAAAACACTGTCGGTATTTTTGGCCACGCCACCCTGGGATCTCAAGCCTGGTGAGACGGTGGCGTTGAAGGTGCAGGTGCGTAGTTTGCATGGGATCCGTCGTCTGGCATGGCAGGGTGATACTCAGGCGTTGAGCTTAACGGCGGGCAGCAATAGCCAAAGCGCTCAGGGTTGGACGATTATTATGCCGAAGTGGGACAACAGAGAAGGTGCGACAAACCGCTGGCGGTTGTCTGTGGTGGTAGAAGATGAGCAGGGCCAGCGTGTCTCTTCCAATGAGATCACGCTATCACTGACCGAACCGTTTATTACCGTTTCGGAAAATGATCCTCGTTAACAATGACGCATGAGCGCGTTATCAGAAAATGCGTTCCTGGTGCACCCATACCGCGGCTTCAACGCGTGATTTGAGCTTCATTTTCTTCAGCATATGCTTCACGTGAACTTTTACTGTGCTTTCGGTGATGTCGAGGCGGCGGGCGATCATCTTATTAGGCAGACCCTGGGCGATGAGTTTAAGAATATCGCGTTCGCGCGGCGTCAGTTGAGTAACATCACGGTCGGATGTTGCGCGATTGGCGCGCAGGCTGGCGGCCAGAACCGGGGTTAAGGCTTCGCTCAGCACCATTTCACCAGCGGCAGCCTGCTGCAATGCTTTCAGTAAATCTTCCGGCTCCATATCTTTCAGCAGGTAACCGTCGGCACCACGCTTCAGTGCGGTAACCACATCTTCTTCATGATTGGATACGCTAAACACAACGATACGGCCCGAAAGTGATTTTTCACGCAGCTTATCGAGGGTTTCCAGACCGTTCATGCCGGGCATGTTGAGATCAAGCAGGATCAGATCGGGATCAAGGGATTCAGCCAGCTCGATACCCTGCTCACCATTGCTGGCTTCGCCGACAACGGTAATATCGGGCGCCATGCTGACAAGCTGTTTTACACCGGTTCTCAGCATCGGATGATCGTCGATCAACAGGATAGTTGCCGGTTCCAGATTACTCATGGGTATCTCCTTGGACTTCTGTGAAGTTTGTTTCGGGAATAAAAGTGACAGCAACTTCAGTACCGCCCGTCTCGCGACGGCGTACGCGGCAATCGCCGCGCAAGCTCTGCGCGCGGTCGCGCATTATTATCATGCCGTAGTGGTTACTGCGTTCGGCGTTTTCCGGTACGCCGCAGCCGTTATCTTGCACTGTCAGTTTGACCTGCTTGCCATTTTGCACCACCGTCACGACCACTTCATTGGCCTGAGAGTGTTTAAGTGCGTTGCTCAGGGCTTCGCGCGCAATTTGTAGCAGGTGAATCGCCTGATGCGAAGGGACCAGGCGTGGCGGTAGCTGATAATCCAGCTTAACCGTAAATCCAAAACGGGCGCTGTACTCCTGACAGCTGGCTTCCAGCGCCGGTCGTAATCCAGGTTCCGTGAGCTGTAAACGGAAGGTGGTTAACAGTTCTCGTAGTTGTGCCCATGAAGCATTTAGCTCGTTACGAATCTGGCTGAGCAACTCGCGACAGTTATCTGAAAGCGCATCGCCCTGCATCTGTAAACAGCTAACCTGCATCTTCATACAAGAGAGCGATTGTGCAATAGAATCATGAAGTTCGCGCGCAATGGTGGCACGCTCTTCCATCACAATCAACTGCTGTTGACGCTCCTGATGCCTGTCGAGCGCAAGCGTTGCGGTCAGTTGCTCAACCAGAGTATCAACCAGCTGCTGCTGATCGTGGCTGAGATGGCGTCCGTTCGGCAAGGTGGCGAGTAGAATACCATACTGGGTATGCGCATCGGTCAGCCGCCATTTCAATGTAATCCCGCCGTCAATCGCGGGCAGCGTTCCGCGAGGACACAGATGGCAACCTTTCTCATCACAGCTGGCATTTGACTGACAGGTAAATTCCTGATGATTGTCTTCATCTTCCAGGTCATAAACCCGGAGCTCAATATCATGCAGCAAGGTCAAATTTTGCAGACCATTCAGTACCGGAGAGAGGCGTTCGCACAACGGCACCTGAGAGTGCAGGCGGCGGTTAGCTTGCCACAGAAAAGAAAGAATCTGATTTTTGTGCTCCAGCCCCGCCGTTTTCTCCTGTACTCGCTGTTCCAGCACAGCGTAACTTTCGGCCAGTTCTTCCGACATATTATTTAGCGCCGAGCCCAGAGCCGCCATCTCATTACGACCGCTGATATGCGCGCGTTGGGTAAAATCACGCTGGCTGACGGCTCGCGCCATCGACAGCAGCTGTTTCCACGGCTCTAACAGGCGCACGCGCAGCCAGATAATGGTGAAAACCAGCAGCAATGCCATAAATACGGCCATCAGGCGATGCAGCAGGACGACGCGTTCAATGCGTAATTCGGTGGTATGGTCAAAGGCGGTGACCAATTTATCCAGTCCGCCCACAAAGCGCGTCACATCCTGCGCTACCGCATCAGGCGTTTGCGCATGCGCAAGTCCCGGCGCAAGTTCAGTGTGCCAGTAATCCTGTAATGCTTTTAACTGCGCCTGTTGTCCATCTCGCTTTGCGGCACGCGTCAACTCCGGGCTAAACGCCGTTTGCTCCATTTCATCCAGCAGCGGTTGATCGCTAGCGTCCAGCGGTACGGCTGCCAGCAGGCGATAACTCTGCATGCGCAGCGATCCCGCTTTGTTGATTGCATGGGCGCTACCCTGAACGCCCTGAACCAGCCAGCCGGAGACAGCCATACCCGCCACGCCGATGGCTGTGGACAATAAAACAATCAGCGCCACCTGGTTGACCAGCGTAAGCGGGGAGAGACAACGTTTAAACATGGTGACTTGTTCCTTCGGGTTTTCGTCGAACAGAAAACCTTATTGAATGACGATTCTGCTGCAGGCAGTGGCGTTATTCTCGGCGATACACTGGAGTATACCCATACCTCAAACGGGCTACCCCTTAATTGCCAGTGGAGGGAGAGATCCTGGGCGAGGGGGAGTAGGGGGCGACAGAAGCGTGAAAAACCACATCTTTTTTACCGAAGTTATGTACTCATTAAGGGTAATAATAAATTTTAGGCATGAATAATGACACCTTTTCCTTTGATTTATATCAACTTACCTCCAGCTGTAAACCCTAATGTTGCAGGCATCGAAACAAGTATCAGAGGTGTCTATGAGTCACTCATCTGCCCCGGAAAGGGCATCTGGAGCTGTAATTACCGAATGGCGACCGGAAGATCCCGCCTTCTGGCAGCAGCGTGGTCAACGAATCGCCAGCCGTAACCTGTGGATTTCCGTCCCTTGCTTACTGCTGGCGTTTTGCGTGTGGATGTTATTTAGCGCTGTGGCGGTGAACTTACCGAAAGTCGGATTTGATTTCACCACTGAACAGCTGTTCATGCTGACGGCATTACCTTCGGTGTCCGGCGCGCTGCTGCGTGTTCCGTACTCCTTTATGGTCCCCCTGTTTGGTGGACGTCGCTGGACGGCATTTAGCACCGGCATCCTGATCATTCCTTGCGTATGGTTAGGTTTTGCGGTGCAGGATACCTCCACGCCGTTTAGTACCTTTATTATTATCTCCCTGCTGTGCGGCTTCGCTGGTGCGAACTTTGCGTCCAGTATGGCAAACATCAGCTTCTTCTTTCCAAAACAGAAACAGGGCGGCGCGCTGGGTCTGAACGGTGGCCTGGGCAACATGGGCGTCAGCGTGATGCAGCTGGTCGCGCCGCTGGTGGTTTCATTGTCAATCTTTGCCGCATTTGGTAGCCACGGGGTTGAACAACCGGATGGTACACAGCTGTATCTGGCAAACGCCGCATGGATTTGGGTGCCGTTCCTCGCTATTTTCACGCTGGCCGCATGGTTCGGTATGAACGAACTGGCAACCTCCAAAGCCTCGCTGAAAGAGCAATTGCCGGTGCTGAAACGCGGGCATTTGTGGATTATGAGCCTGCTGTATCTGGCGACCTTCGGTTCCTTTATCGGTTTCTCTGCCGGTTTCGCGATGCTGTCAAAAACGCAGTTCCCAGAGGTGCAGATCCTGCATTACGCCTTCTTCGGCCCGTTCATTGGTGCGCTGGCGCGTTCTGCGGGCGGCGCAATCTCTGACCGTCTGGGCGGGACCCGCGTCACGCTGGTGAACTTCATTCTGATGGCTATTTTCAGTGCCTTACTGTTCCTGACGCTGCCATCAAACGGTGTCGGTGGCAACTTCATTGCCTTCTTCGCTGTGTTCCTGGCGTTGTTCCTGACGGCTGGTCTGGGGAGTGGTTCAACCTTCCAGATGATCTCTGTAATCTTTCGCAAACTGACGATGGACAGAGTGAAAGCTGAAGGTGGTTCAGAAGAGAAAGCGATGCGCGAGGCGGCAACCGATACGGCGGCAGCGTTGGGCTTTATCTCTGCTATTGGTGCGATCGGCGGCTTCTTTATCCCGAAAGCATTTGGCACGTCCCTGGCATTAACCGGTTCTCCGGTCGGTGCGATGAAAGTATTTCTGATCTTCTATGTCGCTTGTGTGGTTATCACCTGGGCGGTATACGGACGTCATTCTAAAAAGTAAAAAAGTGGTATACACAAAATCATTCTAACTGCATCAAGGCGGCAAGTGAGAAATCCCCAGGAGCTAACAGAAGTAAGTGACTGGGGAGAACGAGCGCAGCCAACGCGAAGCAGTTTGAAGGATGAAGTGTAAGTTGATTATCCATTGCGCGGTGTTAGACCGCGCTTTTTTTTATCTGTAATTAGTTACAACATACTTTTGTATTGTGGCATGACAACAGCCTGTGAGAACGGCGAACGCAACATGCTAAGCAGGGGGGATACCCCTTAATACCCACTTATAAAGAATTTAACATTTGCATGATAATTGAATTATTAAAAATCCTTTAAATTCAATTTATTACATTAATTGTCAATATCCCACTTTGGGGGTATGTAAAAACCAACCCTCATTTTTCATCCCTGCCTGCCTTGATCGTTATCAATTCTCACGCCCTTTCAGAGCGTTACCTTCGCTCTCAATCAAGCAATGTCGATTTATCAGAGAGCCGTCAGGCTCCTACAGGAGAAAACCGATGAGTAAATTCCTGGACCGGTTTCGCTACTTCAAGCAGAAGGGCGAAACCTTTGCCGATGGGCATGGCCAGCTTCTCAATACCAACAGGGACTGGGAGGACGGATACCGCCAGCGTTGGCAGCATGACAAAATCGTGCGTTCAACCCACGGGGTAAACTGCACTGGCTCATGCAGCTGGAAAATCTATGTGAAAAATGGTCTGGTGACCTGGGAAACCCAGCAAACCGATTATCCGCGTACCCGTCCGGACCTGCCAAACCACGAGCCTCGTGGTTGCCCTCGTGGTGCAAGCTATTCCTGGTATCTCTACAGCGCTAACCGTCTGAAATACCCGCTGATGCGCAAACGCCTGATGAAAATGTGGCGTGAAGCGAAAAGACTGCACAGCGATCCGGTAGACGCATGGGCCTCCATCATCGAAGACGCCGATAAAGCAAAAAGCTTCAAACAAGCGCGTGGTCGTGGTGGTTTTGTGCGTTCTTCCTGGCAGGAAGTGAATGAGCTGATTGCCGCTTCTAACGTTTACACCGTTAAAACCTACGGTCCTGACCGCGTGGCGGGCTTCTCGCCGATCCCTGCGATGTCGATGGTTTCCTACGCCTCCGGTGCACGATATCTGTCGCTGATTGGCGGCACCTGCCTGAGCTTCTACGATTGGTACTGTGACTTGCCGCCTGCGTCTCCGCAGACCTGGGGTGAGCAGACTGACGTTCCGGAATCTGCCGACTGGTATAACTCCAGTTACATTATCGCCTGGGGTTCAAACGTTCCGCAGACCCGTACCCCAGATGCGCACTTCTTCACGGAAGTTCGCTACAAAGGGACTAAAACGGTCGCCATCACCCCGGATTACGCCGAAATCGCCAAACTCTGCGATCTGTGGCTGGCTCCGAAGCAGGGCACCGATGCCGCAATGGCGCTGGCAATGGGCCACGTCATGCTGCGCGAGTTCCACCTTGATAACCCGAGCCAATACTTCACCGACTACGTGCGTCGTTACACCGACTTCCCGATGCTGGTGATGCTCGAAGAGCGTGACGGGTATTATGCGGCGGGTCGTATGCTGCGTGCCGCCGATCTGGTTGACTCCCTGGGTCAGGAAAATAATCCAGAGTGGAAAACCGTTGCCATCAATACCGACGGCGAAATGGTTGCGCCAAACGGTTCAATTGGTTTCCGCTGGGGTGAAAAAGGTAAATGGAACCTTGAACAGCGCGACGGCACGTCCGGTAACGAAACCGAACTGCAGCTCAGCCTGTTGGGCAGCCAGGACGACATCGCTGAAGTCGGCTTCCCGTATTTTGGCGGCGAAGGCACCGAGCACTTTAGCAAAGTTGAACTGGAAAATGTTCTGCTGCACAAACTGCCGGTAAAACGCCTGCAACTGGCAGATGGCAGCACCGCGCTGGTGACCACCGTTTACGATCTGACCATGGCCAACTACGGTCTGGAACGCGGTCTGAACGATGAAAACTGCGCCTCCAGCTACGACGATATCAAAGCGTATACCCCGGCATGGGCAGAGAAAATCACTGGCGTATCGCGCGCTCAGATCGTGCGTATTGCCCGTGAATTTGCCGATAACGCAGATAAAACGCACGGCCGCTCAATGATTATTGTCGGCGCGGGTCTGAACCACTGGTACCACCTCGATATGAACTATCGTGGTCTGATTAACATGCTGGTGTTCTGCGGCTGCGTCGGCCAGAGCGGCGGCGGCTGGGCGCACTACGTGGGCCAGGAAAAACTGCGTCCGCAGACCGGCTGGCAGCCGCTGGCGTTTGCCCTTGACTGGCAGCGTCCGGCGCGTCACATGAACAGTACGTCCTACTTCTATAACCACTCCAGCCAATGGCGCTATGAGACGGTTACAGCACAGGAACTGCTGTCCCCGATGGCAGACAAATCCCGCTATAGTGGCCATTTGATTGACTTTAACGTTCGCGCTGAACGTATGGGCTGGTTGCCATCTGCGCCGCAATTGGGTACTAACCCGCTGTACATTGCGCGTGAGGCGGAAAAAGTCGGGATGACACCGGTGGATTACACCGTTAAATCTCTGAAGGAAGGTTCTATTCGCTTTGCGGCTGAACAACCAGAGAACGGTAAAAACCATCCGCGTAATCTGTTTATCTGGCGTTCTAACCTGCTCGGCTCTTCCGGTAAAGGCCACGAATACATGCTGAAGTATCTGCTGGGTACTGAACATGGTATTCAGGGGCTGGATCTGGGTAAACAGGGGGGCGTGAAGCCAGAAGAAGTGGAATGGCAGGATAACGGACTGGACGGCAAGCTGGATCTGGTCGTTACCCTGGACTTCCGTCTGTCGAGCACCTGTCTGTACTCCGACATCGTGCTGCCGACCGCTACCTGGTATGAAAAAGACGATATGAATACCTCGGATATGCATCCGTTTATTCACCCGTTGTCTGCCGCCGTTGATCCAGCCTGGGAATCGAAGAGCGACTGGGAAATCTACAAGGCTATCGCCAAGAAATTCTCTGAAGTTTGCGTGGGCCACCTTGGCAAAGAAACTGACGTAGTGACGCTGCCTATCCAGCACGACTCGGCCGCCGAACTGGCGCAGCCGTTGGATGTTAAAGACTGGAAGAAAGGCGAATGCGATTTGATTCCAGGCGTTACCGCGCCACACATCATGACAGTTGAGCGTGATTACCCGGCAACCTACGAACGCTTCACGTCCATCGGCCCACTGATGGATAAAGTCGGGAACGGCGGGAAAGGGATTGCCTGGAACACCCAGAGCGAAATGGACCTGCTGCGTAAGCTCAACTACACCAAGGCTGAAGGCCCGGCAAAAGGCCAGCCGATGCTGAATACGGCGATTGATGCCGCTGAGATGATCCTCACCCTGGCACCGGAAACCAACGGTCAGGTGGCGGTGAAAGCCTGGGCTGCGCTGAGTGAATTTACCGGCCGTGACCATACGCATCTGGCGCTGAATAAAGAAGACGAGAAAATCCGCTTCCGCGATATTCAGGCGCAGCCGCGCAAAATTATCTCCAGCCCGACCTGGTCAGGACTGGAAGATGAACATGTTTCTTACAACGCCGGTTACACCAACGTTCACGAGCTGATCCCATGGCGTACGCTGACTGGTCGCCAGCAGCTGTATCAGGATCATCAGTGGATGCGAGACTTCGGTGAAAGCCTGCTGGTATACCGCCCACCAATTGATACCCGTTCGGTGAAAGAGGTGATGGGCGAGAAATCAAATGGTAACCCTGAAAAAGCGCTCAACTTCCTGACGCCACACCAGAAGTGGGGTATCCACTCCACCTACAGCGATAACCTGCTGATGCTGACGTTAGGCCGCGGCGGTCCGATCGTGTGGATGAGCGAAGCGGATGCGAAAGATCTGGGTATCGAGGATAACGACTGGATCGAAGTCTTTAACAGTAACGGGGCACTCACCGCCCGTGCGGTTGTGAGTCAACGTGTCCCGGCCGGGATGACCATGATGTACCACGCCCAGGAACGTATTGTGAATATTCCGGGGTCGGAGATTACCGAGCAGCGCGGCGGGATCCATAACTCGGTGACCCGTATCACACCGAAACCGACGCACATGATTGGTGGTTATGCCCACCTGGCCTACGGCTTTAACTACTACGGCACCGTAGGTTCGAACCGTGATGAGTTCGTGGTGGTTCGTAAGATGAAGAACATTGACTGGTTGGATGGCGAAGGCAATGACCAGGTACAGGAGAGCGTAAAATGAAAATTCGTTCACAAGTCGGCATGGTGCTGAATCTCGATAAGTGCATCGGTTGCCACACCTGTTCAGTAACCTGTAAAAACGTCTGGACCAGCCGTGAAGGTGCGGAGTATGCCTGGTTTAACAACGTTGAAACCAAACCGGGTACTGGCTTCCCAACTGATTGGGAAAACCAGGAAAAATGGAAGGGCGGTTGGATCCGTAAGATCAACGGTAAACTGGTGCCGCGCATGGGTAACAAAGCGCTGCTGCTGGGTAAAATTTTTGCTAACCCGCATTTGCCAGGTATTGATGACTACTACGAACCGTTTGACTTCGATTACCAGACTCTGCACAACACCCCGGCAGACAGCAAAGCGCAGCCGATTGCCCGTCCGCGCTCGCTGATCACCGGTCAGCGTATGGATAAAATCACCAAAGGTCCGAACTGGGAAGATGACCTCGGCGGTGAGTTCGAGAAGCTGGCGAAAGACAAAAATTTCGAGAACATGCAGAAGGCGATGTACGGTCAGTTCGAAAATACCTTCATGATGTATTTGCCGCGTCTGTGCGAGCACTGCCTTAACCCGGCGTGCGTGGCAACTTGCCCGAGCGGTGCCATCTACAAGCGTGAAGAAGATGGCATCGTGCTGATCGATCAGGACAAATGCCGCGGCTGGCGTATGTGCATCACCGGTTGCCCGTATAAAAAAATCTACTTCAACTGGAAGAGCGGTAAGTCAGAGAAGTGCATTTTCTGCTATCCACGTATTGAAGCCGGTCAGCCGACCGTGTGCTCCGAAACCTGCGTCGGTCGTATCCGTTACCTCGGCGTACTGCTGTATGACGCGGATGCGATTGAAAGCGCGGCAAGCACCGAGCATGAGAAAGATCTGTACCAGCGTCAACTGGACGTGTTCCTCGATCCGAACGATCCGGCTGTTATTGAACAGGCGCTGAAAGATGGTATTCCGCTGAGCGTTATCGATGCCGCCCAGCAGTCTCCGGTTTATAAAATGGCGATGGACTGGAAGTTGGCGCTGCCGCTGCATCCGGAATACCGCACATTGCCGATGGTTTGGTACGTGCCGCCATTGTCACCGATTCAGTCTGCCGCCGATGCGGGCGAGCTGGGCAGCAACGGTATTCTGCCGGACGTTGACAGTCTGCGTATCCCGGTTCAGTACCTGGCGAATCTGCTGACCGCAGGCGATACTCAGCCGGTGCTGTTGGCGCTGAAACGTATGCTGGCAATGCGTCACTACAAACGTACGGAAACCGTTGACGGTAAAGTCGATACCCGTGCGCTGGAAGAGGTGGGCTTGAGCGAAGCGCAGGCACAGGAAATGTATCGTTATCTGGCGATCGCGAACTACGAAGATCGTTTCGTGGTACCGAGCAGCCATCGTGAACTGGCGCGTGAAGCGTTCCCGGAGAAAAGCGGTTGTGGCTTTACCTTCGGTGACGGTTGCCACGGTTCTGATACTAAATTCAATCTGTTCAACAGCCGCCGCATCGACGCTGTCGATGTGACCAGCAAAACGGAGCCGCACCAATGATTGAACTCGTCATTGTTTCGCGTTTGCTCGAGTACCCGGATGCTGCCCTGTGGCAGCATCAGCAGGAGCTTTTCGATGCACTCGCGTCATCTGAGAACCTGGATAAAGAGGATGCCCAGACTCTGGGCGTTTTCCTGCGCGATCTAATCGCGCAAGACGTGCTGGATGTGCAGGCAAGTTACAGCGAACTGTTTGATCGTGGCCGTGCCACCTCGCTGCTGCTGTTTGAACATGTACACGGTGAATCCCGCGATCGCGGTCAGGCGATGGTTGACCTGATGGCACAGTATGAACAGCACGGTTTGCAGCTCGACAGCCGCGAACTTCCCGATCATCTGCCGTTGTATCTGGAATATCTTGCGCAACTGCCGAAAAGCGAAGCGCTAGGTGGCTTGCAGGATATCGCGCCGATTCTGGCTTTGCTCAGCGCTCGTTTGCAGCAGCGTGGAAGCCGTTATGCAGTACTGTTCGATTTGCTGTTAAAACTGGCGAATACCGTCATCGACAGCGATAAAGTGGCTGAAAAAATTGCGGATGAAGCCCGTGATGATACCCCACAAGCGCTGGATGCGGTCTGGGAAGAAGAGCAGGTAAAATTCTTCGCCGATCAGGGGTGTGGCGAGTCGGAAATCTCCGCTCACCAGCGTCGTTTTGCCGGGGCCGTTGCGCCGCAGTATCTGAATATCACCACCGGAGGACAGCACTAATGCACTTCCTGAATACGTTCTTCTTTGACATCTATCCGTACATCGCGGGTTCTGTCTTTCTGATCGGCAGTTGGCTGCGTTATGACTACGGGCAGTATACGTGGCGTGCGGCCTCCAGTCAGATGTTGGATCGCAAAGGGATGAACCTGGCGTCAAACCTGTTTCACATCGGGATCCTGGGGATTTTTGCCGGGCACTTCTTGGGTATGTTAACGCCGCACTGGATGTATGAAGCGTGGCTGCCGCTTGAAGTGAAACAAAAGATGGCGATGTTCGCAGGTGGCGCCAGCGGCGTAATGTGTCTGATTGGCGGTGTACTGCTGCTGAAACGTCGTTTGTTCAGCCCACGAGTGCGGGCCACCACCACCGGAGCGGATATTCTGATCCTCTCTCTGTTGGTTATCCAGTGTGCGCTGGGTCTGCTGACCATTCCGTTCTCCGCCCAGCATATGGACGGCAGCGAGATGATGAAGCTGGTGAACTGGGCGCAGACAGTGGTGACCTTCCATGGCGGAGCGTCTCAGTATCTGGATGGCGTCGCATTTATTTTCCGTGTGCACCTTGTGCTGGGTATGACGCTGTTCCTGTTGTTCCCATTCTCGCGTCTGGTACACATCTGGAGCGTCCCGGTCGAATATCTGACACGCAAATACCAGATTGTTCGTGCACGTCACTAATCGTATTTCTGTGAAAGATAAACCCTGCTTCGGCGGGGTTTTTTTATGCCTGTTTGCCGGATGGCGGCGCAAGCGCCTTATCCAGCCTACGCAGGTTTAAGCGAGCGCCGTAGGCCTGCGTAGTGCATCAGGCAATTTGTGGGCATGTGTCGAGTTTGTAGGTCTGATAAGCACAGCGCATCAGGCAAATAAAGGGCAATGCAGATTGATTTTGTGTTGGTGCTTTATGAAGTGATGGTGGGGGAAGGATTACTCAGCGCTGCGCGCTTCGCCCTTCGGGTCGTTGCCTGCGGCAACGCTTTCTCGCTAACGCTCGAATCGAACCTTGGTCAAAGCTTCTCATCCTTCCCGAATAGGAAGAATTTGGGGCATTGCAGATTGATTTTGTGTTGGTGCTTTATGAAGTGATGGTGGTGGGGGAAGGATTCGAACCTTCGAAGTCGATGACGGCAGATTTACAGTCTGCTCCCTTTGGCCGCTCGGGAACCCCACCAGGGGTATACTAATTTTGTGAATCTAAAAGAATGGTGGTGGGGGAAGGATTATTCGTCGCTTCGCTCCTCACCCTTCGGGCCGTTGCCGTTGGCAACGTTCTCTCGCTTTCGCTCGAGTCGAACCTTAATCGAAGTTTCTCACCCTTCCCCGACAAGTGCAAACTTCTGTATTGCTCACCGGGATAACTACATCGCTGTAGTAAATAATGGTGGTGGGGGAAGGATTCGAACCTTCGAAGTCGATGACGGCAGATTTACAGTCTGCTCCCTTTGGCCGCTCGGGAACCCCACCACGGGGTAATGCTAATTACTGGCCTGCTTCCGTTGGAAGCGGGGCGCATCATATCAAATGATGCGCCCCTGTAAAGCATTCCGTTGATAAAAAAGAACTGGTTGCCTGATTTTTACACGTAAAGATGTAAAGGTAACCAATTAACTTATCAATCGATTACAGAATAATCGTTCGATTACCGTAAACAAAGACGCGCTGAGCCAGAACCTGATACAGCGCGCGGCTTAAAACATTTTTTTCAACGTCGCGACCCGCGCGCATCATATCTTCGGCAGTGTAGGTGTGATCAACATGGATCACGTCCTGCATAATGATTGGGCCTTCATCGAGGTTATCATTCACGTAGTGGGCCGTCGCGCCGATGATTTTTACGCCGCGCTCATAAGCTTGATGGTACGGGCGAGCACCAATGAATGCTGGCAGGAATGAATGGTGAATATTGATAATTTTATTTGGGAAGCGTGAAACAAATGTCGGGGTCAGAACGCGCATGTATTTAGCCAGCACGACATAGTCCGGCTGATGGGCGTCGATAGCGTCAGCCATTTTCTGATCATGTTCGTCACGTGTTAAACCTTCATGGCTGACCAGCTCAAACGGAATATCAAACCGTTCAACCAGAGGACGCAACGTCTCGTGATTGCCGATCACCGCGGCGATTTCAACATCCAGCCCGCCATAATTGGCCTTCATTAACAGATCGCCCAGGCAATGCGCTTCCTTAGTGACCAAAATGACGATGCGGCGGCGGCCTGCTGGGGTTAATTCACGAATTGAGCCTTCAGGTAAGGCGCTGTCCAGATCGGCAAGCAGCGTGACGTCGTTAAAAATGCCCTCAAGTTCGGTGCGCATAAAAAAGCGTCCGGTGCGGTGGTCCACAAACTCATTGTTTTGCACGATGTTCAGTTCATGCTTGTAACAGATATTCGTAATGCGCGCGATCAGACCTTTTTGGTCCGGGCAAATAGTACGCAGCACTTTTCTTTGTAATGAATGCATTTGCAGCGGTGATCCTGTTGAGAATGTTTGCAAAATTGATACTGTCGGGCGTTGATTAGCCGCAGCACTTTTTAAATTTTTTACCGGAGCCACAAGGGCAGGTATCGTTTCGTCCAATTTGAGGGCGTGTACCGTCTATATAGTACCACTGACCGTTTTCTTTTAAAAAACGAGAGCGCTCGATAATTGCACCTGTTTTACCTTGTTCAGAAAACCGCGCGACAAAACTGACATAGCCGGTATTTTCTGTGTCTGCCGTCTCTTGTTCAAAAACGGTCAGTCCGAGCCATTCTGTATGACTAAATCCTGCGATAATGTCGTCGCGAAACGAGGCCGCATGACAATCTGGATGCCAGGTCCTGATAAGATAATCTGCGTCTTTCATCACAAAAGCACAGTAACGAGAACGCATGAGGTGTGACGGCGTAGGTGCTACTTGCGCGCCGGACACATAACGGTAGCAACATAGGCTATACTCGACAGCGCTACCACAGGGACAAAGCTGAGACACAAAGTACTCCCTGGAATATAAAAACGGCGTAAAAACGCCAGAGTGGCACTATGTTAACTGAGCGGTAGCGATGTTGCTACGTCTGCAAGCCAGGGGAAGTTTGTACGTATAATGAGAAAAATAAAAATTGGGCTGGCGCTAGGTTCCGGCGCGGCGCGAGGTTGGTCGCATATTGGGGTTATTAAAGCCCTTAAGCATATGGGCATCGATGTTGATATCGTGGCAGGGTGCTCCATCGGTTCGCTGGTTGGCGCTGCCTACGCCTGCAATAAGTTGCCTGCTCTTGAAAAGTGGGTATGTTCTTTCAGCTATTGGGATGTTTTACGGCTGATGGATCTCTCGTGGCGCAGGGGAGGTTTACTGCGCGGTGAACGGGTATTCAATCAGTACCGTAATGTAATGCCGGTAGAAGCAATTGAGCAATGCACACGCCGTTTCGCAACTGTTGCCACTAATCTGAGTACGGGACGGGAGCTGTGGTTTACCGAAGGTGATTTGCATCTGGCTGTCCGAGCCTCCTGTAGTATTCCTGGTCTGATGTCTCCCGTGGCGCATAATGGTTACTGGCTGGTCGATGGCGCGGTGGTGAATCCCGTCCCTGTATCCCTGACTCGTGCGTTGGGGGCCGATATTGTTATCGCGGTCGACCTGCAACACGATGCTCATCTCATGCAACAAGATTTACTCTCCTTCAACGTCAATAGCGATGCCGAATCGGGTAATGATGCTGACGAGCTTTCATGGCATGCCCGCCTGAAAGAGCGATTGAGCAACATTACGGCCAGGCGTGCGGTCACGGCACCGACGGCGATGGAGATCATGACGACGTCTATTCAGGTTCTGGAAAATCGTCTGAAACGTAACCGCATGGCCGGTGACCCTCCAGACATACTGATTCAGCCGTTTTGTCCACAAATATCCACGCTGGATTTTCACCGCGCCAGTGCAGCAATTGCTGCCGGGCAGTTGGCGGTCGAGAAGAAAATGGATGAACTTCTACCCCTGGTGAAAACCAACGTCTAACGCATTTTTTATCAACACTTAAGCTAATTCTGACAGGCGTGAGTGGCAATAGCATGCCACTATTTATTAAAGCCAGTCAGGGGGGAGAATATGACGCAGCCATTGGTCGGAAAACAGATTCTTATCGTTGAGGATGAGCCGGTATTTCGCTCACTCATGGACTCATGGTTTTCCTCTTTGGGAGCGACAACGGCGGTGGCTGGCGACGGGCTTGAAGCACTTGAACTACTTGGACACTTCACACCAGACCTGATGATTTGCGATCTGGCTATGCCAAGAATGAACGGCCTCAAACTGGTTGAGTATCTACGCAATCGTGGCGATCAGACCCCGATACTGGTGATTTCTGCGACGGAAAACATGTCCGACATAGCCAAAGCGCTACGACTCGGGGTGGATGATGTCCTATTGAAGCCGGTGAAAGACCTTAATCGCTTGAGAGAAACCGTCTTTGCATGTCTTTATCCCAACATGTTTAATTCACGCGTAGAAGAAGAAGAGCGGCTGTTTCGCGACTGGGATGCGATGGTGGACGATCCTGCCGCCGCCGCGAAGCTGCTAAAAGAATTACAGCCTCCAGTGTCGCAAGTGATTTCGCACTGTCGCATTAACTATCGACAATTGGTAGTAGCCGACCAACCGGGGCTGGTGCTGGATATTGCGCCGCTGTCGGATCATGACCTTGCATTCTATTGCCTTGATGTGACGCGGGCAGGGGATAATGGTGTCTTGGCTGCATTATTATTGCGGGCGCTATTTAATGGTTTACTGCAGGAGCAACTGACACAACAAAATCAGCGGTTGCCGGAGTTAGGTACGTTATTGAAACAGGTAAATCATTTGTTGCGGCAAGCCAATTTACCAGGGCAATTTCCCTTGCTGGTGGGGTATTACCACAGCGGATTAAAAAATCTGATTCTGGTATCTGCAGGGCTGAATGCGACATTAAATACAGGTTCCCACCAAGTGCAAATCAGCAATGGCGTTCCGCTGGGTACCTTAGGTAATACGTATCTTAATCAGTTGAGCCAACATTGTGAGTCATGGCAATGCCAAATATGGGGGGCGGGAGGGCGCCTGCGCTTGATGTTGTCTGCGGAATGAACAATTGAGAGGCGTGTAAATGAAATTGGTTCACCCTCCCCGTGCTGTGAGTGCTACTATCAGCGCCAGATTTATTCGTATTTATCTTAATTATACCGACGCGCGTCCTTTTCAGACCAGAAGTTTGTCGCTGTACTGATATACTCGGATGCGATACAGAATGATGAACACGTTCAATACATGAACAGTCCAGGAGAGTTTTAAATGGCTGCCCTTAATTCAAAAGTCAAAAAAGCCGTTATCCCAGTTGCGGGATTAGGAACCAGGATGTTACCGGCTACGAAAGCAATCCCGAAAGAGATGCTACCGTTGGTTGATAAGCCATTAATTCAGTACGTCGTAAACGAATGTATTGCTGCGGGCATCACTGAAATTGTACTTGTGACTCACTCGTCTAAAAATTCTATTGAAAACCACTTCGATACCAGCTTTGAACTTGAAGCGATGCTGGAAAAACGTGTAAAACGTCAGCTGCTGGAAGAAGTGCAATCTATTTGCCCGCCGCATGTGACTATTATGCAGGTGCGTCAGGGTCTGGCAAAAGGTCTGGGCCACGCAGTATTGTGCGCGCACCCTGTGGTTGGCGATGAACCGGTTGCTGTAATCCTGCCGGACGTAATTCTTGACGAATACGAATCTGATTTATCCCGCGACAACCTTGCCGAAATGATTCATCGCTTTGATGAAACAGGTAGCAGCCAGATTATGGTTGAGCCGGTAGAAGATGTTACGGCTTATGGTGTTGTTGATTGTAAAGGCGTTGAATTATCCCCGGGCGAAAGTGTCCCGATGGTTGGCGTGGTTGAAAAACCAAAAGCTGACGTAGCGCCTTCTAATCTGGCCGTTGTGGGTCGTTACGTTCTTAGTGCCGATATCTGGCCTCTGCTGGCTAAAACGCCTCCGGGAGCGGGTGATGAAATTCAGCTGACAGATGCAATCGATATGCTGATTGAAAAAGAGACGGTTGAAGCTTATCACATGAAGGGCAAAAGCCATGACTGTGGTAATAAACTGGGCTATATGCAGGCGTTCGTCGAATATGGTATCCGCCATAATACTCTCGGCGCTGAATTTAAAGCCTGGCTGGAAGACGAGATGGGTATTAAGAAGTGACCTTCTGGTATTATCTGGTCAGAACGGCGCTGTATTAACAGCGCCGTTTTTTTATACCTAATGCGGGTAGGGCTGAGCGAAGTACCAGTAAAAAAAATCCCGCCAATGGCGGGATTTTAAGCAAAGTATTTCTGAATTATTCCTTGATCAGGAAATCGTCCAGTTGTTTACCTTGCTCTTCCATCGCTTTTTTGATCACTGCCGGTGTACGACCCTGACCAGTCCAGGTTTTAGTTTCACCGTTTTCGTCAACATAGCTATATTTAGCCGGACGTGCAGCGCGTTTAGCTTTGGTGCCAGATTTAACAGCAGCCATGCTATTCAGCAGTTCGTTCGGATCAATGCCGTCAGCGATCAGCATTTCACGATATTGTTGCAGTTTACGAGTGCGTTCTTCAACTTCAGCGGCAGCAGCGCTTTCTTCTTCGCGACGCTCGCTAACTACAACTTCTAATTTTTCCAGCATTTCTTCAAGCGTTTCCAGAGTGCATTCTCTTGCCTGCGCACGAAGAGTACGGATGTTGTTCAGAATTTTAAGTGCTTCGCTCATTGTAGTAATCTCAAACTTATATTGGGGTGGTTTGTTGAGCTAATAATAGAGCGATAAATTCAGTTGTGCAATAGCCAGGAATGTAAGGAATTCAAAATTGCGCTTTATTTAGTAACAGAATTAATTCTCCTGTCTTAAATTCCCCATGATGTTGGGCATAAAAAAGGCTTATTGGCGAGGGGGCTTCTCAGTGGTTGAGAGTAGAAATTCAAGATTCAGGTCACATTTTATGGTGTACAAATAGTATCTCTTTGCAGTGATTTCAACCTTTTGTATTAGTTTTGCTTACGTGAATTCGCTAATACAAGGTGTGAGTAGGTAGATTCAATAACAATATGGGAAGGGTTTCTTTATTGCCGTATGATGATAAGTGACATTGATAAATTTCATGAGCACTATTTGTGAAAGAGAGTGTATATACGCGTCCGAGCTCGGGCTGTATGGTCGATGGTTGTATGCTCTCTCACAACCTGCTACTTAAATTCAGGCGACACTGAGCGGGCTTGCCCGCGCATTTATACGCCTTTGGGCGCAACGCTACACCGACACTTTCGTGAAATATGATACAATCCCGCGCATATTTATTTCCCCATGTGAGGGCCTTCGGTCAATGGCACAGCTATATTTTTACTATTCTGCAATGAATGCCGGTAAGTCGACTGCATTGCTGCAATCTTCGTACAATTATCAGGAACGTGGGATGCGTGCTGTTGTATATACAGCGGAAATTGATGACCGTTTTGGTGCTGGAAAAGTAAGTTCACGTATAGGTCTGTCGTCGCCTGCAAAATTGTTTAACCAAAATTCATCTTTGTACGAAGAGATTCGTGCTGAAAATGAGCAGCAAAGAATTCACTGTGTACTGGTTGATGAGTCGCAGTTTCTGACTCGACAACAGGTTTATGAATTATCTGAAGTTGTCGATCGGCTGGATATTCCTGTGTTGTGCTATGGCTTACGCACAGATTTCCGTGGTGAATTATTTGGCGGCAGCGAATACCTGCTTGCGTGGTCAGATAAGCTCGTTGAATTAAAAACCATTTGTTTCTGTGGGCGTAAGGCCAGCATGGTTTTACGTCTTGATCAGTCTGGAAGGCCCTATAACGAGGGCGAGCAGGTGGTTATTGGCGGGAATGAACGCTATGTGTCGGTATGTCGTAAACACTACAAACAGGCGCAGTCTGAGGGCTCTCTGACAACGATACAAGAACGACACAGCCACGATTAACCTGCAGGCTTCTGAGCGCTTATAAACACAGGGTAGGCCGGGACATTCGTCAATATTCTCTACCCTGTCAGACTCTCTTCTGACGGCTATTCTCACATCTTCCTGAATACATCTCTTACCGTGCCATTCTATTCACATGGTTAAATTGGGGATCACTCAATTTTCATAGCACAAGACGAAAAAAAACGGTCCCAACTGGGACCGTTTATGATGAAACTAAAACTTATCTGAGAAAATTAAGCGGATTTCTTCGCTTTCTTTTCTGCTTTCGGTGCAGCTACTGCTTCAGTCTTAGCGGTGGTCTGGCCTTCGCTGTACTCACGACCGTAGTATGTATCCAGCAGGATCTGTTTCAGTTCAGCAATCAGCGGGTAACGTGGGTTTGCACCAGTACACTGGTCATCAAACGCATCTTCAGACAGTTTGTCCACGTGTGCCAGGAAGTCAGCTTCCTGAACGCCAGCTTCACGGATAGACTTAGGAATACCCAGCTCAGCTTTGATTTCTTCCAGCCAGCCCAGCAGTTTCTGGATTTTCGCGGCAGTACGGTCGCCCGGTGCGCTCAGACCCAGATGGTCTGCGATTTCAGCGTAGCGACGGCGTGCCTGCGGACGGTCGTACTGGCTGAATGCAGTCTGTTTAGTCGGGTTGTCGTTCGCGTTATAGCGAATAACGTTGCTGATCAGCAGGGCGTTCGCCAGACCGTGAGGAATGTGGAACTGAGAACCCAGTTTGTGCGCCATTGAGTGACATACACCCAGGAAGGCGTTAGCAAACGCGATACCGGCGATGGTTGCTGCACTGTGTACACGCTCACGTGCTACCGGGTTCTTAGAACCTTCATGATAGGACGCCGGCAGGTTTTCTTTCAGCAGTTTCAGCGCTTGCAGAGCCTGACCGTCGGAGAACTCAGAAGCCAGTACGGAAACGTAAGCTTCCAGAGCGTGAGTTACGGCATCGAGACCACCGAACGCACACAGGGACTTCGGCATATCCATCACCAGGTTGGCGTCAACAATCGCCATATCCGGAGTCAGCGCATAGTCTGCCAGCGGGTATTTCTGCCCAGTTGCATCGTCGGTAACAACCGCAAACGGAGTCACTTCAGAGCCGGTACCGGAAGTGGTGGTGACGGCGACCATCTTCGCTTTCACACCCATTTTCGGGAACTTGTAGATACGTTTACGGATGTCCATAAAGCGCAGCGCCAGTTCTTCGAAGTGAGTTTCCGGGTGCTCGTACATAACCCACATGATTTTCGCGGCGTCCATCGGGGAACCGCCGCCCAGCGCGATGATTACGTCTGGTTTGAAGGAGTTAGCCAGCTCAGCACCTTTGCGAACAACGGTCAGAGTCGGGTCAGCTTCAACTTCAAAGAACACTTCGGTTTCAACACCAGCAGCTTTCAGAACGGAGGTGATCTGGTCTGCATAACCGTTGTTGAACAGGAAGCGGTCGGTCACGATCAGCGCACGTTTGTGACCATCGGTAATCACTTCATCCAGTGCGATTGGCAGAGAGCCACGACGGAAGTAGATAGATTTCGGAAGTTTGTGCCACAACATGTTTTCAGCTCGCTTAGCAACGGTTTTCTTGTTGATCAGGTGTTTAGGACCAACGTTTTCAGAGATGGAGTTACCACCCCAGGAACCACAACCCAGAGTCAGGGAAGGTGCGAGTTTGAAGTTGTACAGGTCACCGATACCACCCTGAGAAGCTGGGGTGTTGATCAGGATACGTGCGGTTTTCATCATCTGGCCGAAGTAAGCAACACGTTCTGGCTGGTTGTCCTGGTCAGTGTACAGGCAAGAGGTATGACCGATACCGCCCATCGCAACCAGTTTTTCAGCTTTAATGACTGCGTCTTCGAAGTCCTTCGCACGGTACATTGCCAGCGTCGGAGACAGTTTTTCATGAGCAAACGGTTCGCTTTCATCGACAACCGTCACTTCACCGATCAGAATCTTAGTGGTTTCTGGTACGGAGAAGCCTGCCAGTTCAGCAATCTTGTATGCCGGCTGACCAACGATAGCTGCGTTCAGCGCGCCATTTTTCAGGATAACGTCCTGGACTGCTTTCAACTCTTTGCCCTGCAGCATGTAGCCGCCGTGAGTCGCAAAACGCTCACGTACTGCATCATATACAGAGTCAACCACGACGACAGACTGCTCAGAAGCACAGATTACGCCGTTATCGAAGGTTTTAGACATCAGAACAGATGCAACAGCACGTTTGATATCAGCGGTTTCGTCGATAACAACAGGGGTGTTACCTGCGCCTACGCCGATAGCCGGTTTACCGGAGCTGTATGCCGCTTTAACCATGCCTGGACCACCGGTCGCAAGGATCAGGTTGATGTCCGGGTGGTGCATCAGCGCATTAGACAGTTCAACGGAAGGTTGATCGATCCAGCCGATCAGATCTTTCGGTGCGCCAGCAGCGATTGCTGCTTGCAGAACGATGTCTGCTGCTTTGTTAGTTGCATCTTTTGCACGCGGATGCGGAGAGAAGATGATGGCGTTACGGGTCTTCAGGCTGATCAGTGATTTGAAGATCGCAGTAGAAGTTGGGTTAGTGGTTGGAACGATACCACAGATGATACCAATTGGTTCCGCAATGGTAATGGTACCGAAAGTGTCGTCTTCAGACAGCACACCACAGGTTTTTTCATCTTTGTAAGCGTTGTAAATGTATTCAGAAGCAAAGTGGTTTTTGATCACTTTATCTTCGACAATACCCATGCCGGATTCGGCAACGGCCATTTTCGCGAGAGGGATTCGAGCGTCTGCGGCAGCCAGAGCGGCGGCACGGAAGATTTTGTCAACCTGTTCTTGAGTGAAACTGGCATATTCACGCTGGGCTTTTTTTACGCGCTCTACAAGTGCGTTAAGTTCAGCGACATTAGTAACAGCCATGATGCTCTCCTGATAATGTTAAACTTTTTTAGTAAATCATCTGCTCGATACGAGAGTATAGACAGACCGACGAAAATTTGTGTAACGGTTTGAAAATCAAACGGTTAATTAACGTCCACTTTACTTTGATTTACTAAAAGAGCTTATACGCTAGTGCCAGTTAACTCTAACGCGTTACCTCCAGGTGGCGTAAGCAAGATTACTCACTTCTGAGTAGTAATTGCGTGATCTGGATCAAAAATTCGCAAAGCTGACACCTTTCAGCAGGCCCTTTTAGCGTTTCTCGTCAAGTGTTAATAAATTGACGTAATGAATGCTAATAACGTTAGCATAATTAATACATATTAATAACACTGAGTATTGGTAGCGTATTTACGTAGATATACGAAGATAGAAGGTGAAGTATGCTGACAAAAGGCGTATCTTCAGCGCGGATTTTATCAATTTTTATGACTCATTTTATCCGGCTAACGCTTCGGAGCTAACCGTGATCCAAACGCTATTTGATTTTCCTGTCTATTTTAAATTTTTCATTGGGTTATTTGCGTTGGTCAACCCGGTAGGGATCATCCCTGTCTTTATCAGTATGACCAGTTATCAAACTGCTGCAGCGCGAAACAAAACCAACCTTACGGCAAACCTGTCAGTCGCTATCATTCTGTGGACTTCGCTGTTTCTTGGTGATGGTATTCTGCAACTTTTCGGTATCTCAATAGATTCGTTCAGGATTGCCGGCGGCATTCTGGTTGTGACTATCGCGATGTCAATGATTAGCGGAAAACTAGGGGAAGATAAACAAAACAAACAGGAAAAATCAGAAACCGCAATCCGTGAGAGTATCGGCGTTGTACCGTTGGCATTGCCGTTGATGGCGGGACCGGGGGCGATAAGCTCAACTATTGTTTGGGGTACGCGATATCACAGTGCGATTAACCTGTTTGGCTTTTTTGTCGCGATTGCGCTGTTTGCCCTGTGCTGCTGGGGGCTGTTTCGCATGGCGCCATGGCTGGTACGACTGTTGGGACAAACTGGCATCAACGTCATTACGCGTATTATGGGGCTACTGTTAATGGCCTTGGGTATCGAATTCATTGTTACAGGTATCAAATCCATTTTCCCAGGTTTGCTGGCCTGATATCTCTCTTCTGTACAAACGGAGTCGGTCCCGGCTCCGTTTCCTTTCATTATCAGTAAAACTTCTCACTAAAGTTGAAAATCAGCATAGTGATAATAAAAAATGCTGATGGTTATTCATTGATTTTATGAATGTAACACTCATCCATCTGCCAGAGAGAGCCTGATATCGCTGTTATTTAATTAACATCATACTCTGGGGCTTGCTGTAGGATTATCGAAATGTTATTAGTTATTTCAGCGTTTTTTTCAGTTGAATGTGCTAATTAATAACCAATTGTTAAATTTATGTGCATTTTGACGTGGTGTTGACACCTGACAAGGTAGTTAACACCTGTCTTGATGTAATTTATTGTTTTTCATGGGTTTATTATAGAAAACCTTCATTCGTAAGACTTTCTTTGTGAGATTTATTTCCAATAAAAGAGAATTGGTTAACAAATTTGTAAAATGTATTGGCGGTTAAGAAACGCATTTGATACTTTCCGGCCAGGTATTATGCAGAAGAATTCACGTTGATGAGAATCATTTGCAGTTAGTTTCTCTCAACAGGGTAATAGCGTGTTTCCGGCAGGGGAGGCACGTAGATAATCGACGTAAGGCAGTCATACGAACCGCCAGAATAAATAAAGTCGGTGATAGCAAGCAGTAAAACAAAAAACGACCTGACGGCAGAAAATCTCCGGTGCCGTACAGTGATCCTGACAGGATTAACAGTCTGGTTAAAAAACCAGCCATAATAATGAGGGAGTACAACACAATGACTAACATCACTAAAAAAAGTTTAGTAGCTGCGGGGATCTTAACTGCGCTAGTCGCTGGAAATGTTGCCACGGCGGCAGTAGTGCCAGCGGGTGTGCAGCTTGCTGAAAAGCAGACTCTGGTGCGTAATAACGGTTCGGAAGTGCAGTCACTCGATCCCCACAAAATCGAAGGTGTACCTGAATCCAACATTAACCGTGACCTGTTTGAAGGTTTATTAATCAGTGATGTCGATGGCAAACCATCGCCTGGCGTGGCTGAAAAATGGGAAAATAAAGATTTTAAAGTCTGGACATTCCATCTGCGTAAAGATGCTAAGTGGTCTGACGGCACGCCTGTTACCGCGCAAGATTTCGTGTATAGCTGGCAACGTTTGGCTAATCCAAATACTGCATCACCGTACGCCAGTTATTTGCAGTACGGTCATATCGTCAATATTGATGATATTATCGCCGGTAAAAAACCGATCACCGATCTCGGTGTAAAAGCTCTCGACGATCATACTTTTGAAGTCACCCTCAGCGAACCTGTTCCTTATTTCTATAAACTGCTTGTGCACTCTTCCGTTTCACCGGTTCCTAGAGCTGCTGTTGAAAAATTCGGCGAGAAGTGGACCCAGCCCGCTAACATCATTACTAACGGTGCGTATAAACTGAAAGACTGGGTTGTGAACGAGCGCATTGTGCTTGAGCGTAATACCAACTATTGGGACAACGCCAAAACGGTTATTAACCAGGTAACCTACCTGCCTATTTCTTCTGAAGTGACTGACGTTAACCGCTATCGCAGCGGTGAAATCGACATGACCTATAACAACATGCCGATTGAGTTATTCCAGAAGCTGAAAAAAGAGATCCCGAACGAAGTCCACGTTGACCCGTATCTGTGCACCTATTATTACGAAATCAATAACCAGAAAGCACCGTTCAACGATGTTCGTGTTCGTACCGCCCTGAAGCTGGCGTTGGATCGTGACATTATCGTCAATAAAGTGAAAAACCAGGGTGACCTGCCGGCGTATAGCTTTACTCCTCCATACACCGATGGCGCGAAACTGGTTGAGCCAGAGTGGTTCAAGTGGTCTCAGGAAAAACGTAATGAAGAAGCGAAGAAACTGCTGGCTGAGGCCGGATATACAGCTGAGAAACCGCTGACCTTTGACCTGCTGTATAACACTTCAGACCTGCATAAGAAGCTGGCTATTGCCGCGGCATCTATCTGGAAGAAAAATCTGGGTGCTAATGTGAAGCTGGAAAACCAGGAATGGAAAACGTTCCTCGATACGCGCCATCAGGGCAACTATGATGTTTCACGTGCGGGCTGGTGTGCGGACTATAACGAACCGACGTCCTTCCTGAATATGGTGCTGTCCGACAGCTCCAATAATACCGTCCACTATAAGAGCCCGGCATTTGATAAGCTGATTGCGGATACGCTGAAAGTGACTGATGAAGCGCAGCGCAGCGAACTGTATTCGAAAGCGGAACAGCAGCTGGATAAAGATTCTGCGATTGTACCGGTTTATTACTATGTCAATGCCCGCCTGGTGAAACCATGGGTTGGCGGATACTCCGGTAAAGACCCGATGGATAATATCCACGTTAAAGACTTGTATATTATCAAGCATTAATGGCAAGACGTGGGGCAATCATTTTTGCCCCACAGTGTCTTTTTTCTTCGAACTATTAATACCGCTTTACCTGAACGTCGGGGTTAAAGAGGTATAAAGGCACACGCCAGAAGGTACGGGCAATGTTAAAATTCATATTACGTCGCTGTCTGGAAGCGATTCCGACGCTGTTTATTCTTATTACGATTTCATTCTTTATGATGCGCCTTGCGCCCGGAAGCCCATTCACCGGGGAACGCGCGTTACCGCCAGAGGTGCTGGCGAATATTGAAGCGAAATATCATCTTAACGATCCTATCTCGACGCAGTATTTCAGCTATCTGAAACAGCTGGCGCATGGCGATTTTGGACCATCCTTTAAATATAAAGACTACACGGTTAACGACCTCGTTGCTTCGAGTTTTCCGGTTTCTGCGAAGCTGGGTGCGGCAGCCTTTATTCTGGCGGTAATCGTCGGCGTTAGCGCCGGGGTGATAGCCGCGCTGAAGCAAAATACACGTTGGGATTACACGGTGATGGGGGTGGCAATGACTGGGGTAGTTATCCCCAGTTTCGTGGTCGCTCCCTTATTGGTCATGATATTTGCCATAACTTTGAAATGGCTGCCCGGCGGGGGCTGGAACGGTGGGGCGTTGAAATTTATGATCCTGCCAATGGTGGCCTTGTCACTGGCCTACATCGCCAGTATCGCTCGTATTACTCGCGGTTCGATGATTGAAGTGCTGCACTCTAACTTTATTCGTACCGCGCGCGCCAAAGGGCTGCCGATGCGGCGGATTATTTTCCGCCATGCGTTAAAACCTGCGCTGTTGCCAGTGCTGTCCTATATGGGACCGGCATTTGTCGGCATTATCACTGGTTCGATGGTTATTGAAACCATCTATGGTTTGCCTGGCATTGGTCAGTTGTTCGTCAACGGCGCGTTAAACCGCGACTATTCGCTGGTTCTGAGTCTGACCATACTGGTGGGTACGCTGACCATCGTGTTTAACGCGATTGTCGATGTGCTGTATGCCGTTATCGACCCGAAAATTCGTTACTGATACTGGAGCTCGCTATGATGTTAAGTAAGAAAAACAGCGAAGCGCTGGAGAATTTCAGTGAAAAGCTGGAGGTCGAAGGCCGCAGCCTGTGGCAGGACGCGCGTCGACGCTTTATGCATAACCGAGCTGCGGTAGCAAGCCTGGTGGTGCTGGTAATTATTGCGCTGTTCGTGACGCTCGCGCCGATGCTGTCGCAGTTTACCTACTTCGATACTGACTGGGGCATGATGTCCAGCGCGCCGGATACGGAATCAGGCCACTATTTCGGTACTGACTCGTCGGGACGCGACCTGTTGGTGCGCGTGGCGATTGGCGGGCGCATCTCGCTAATGGTCGGCATTGCGGCGGCGTTGGTCGCGGTGGTTGTCGGTACGCTGTACGGTTCTCTGTCGGGCTACCTCGGCGGAAAAATCGACTCGGTGATGATGCGTCTGCTGGAAATTCTCAACTCCTTCCCGTTCATGTTCTTCGTGATCCTGCTGGTCACCTTCTTTGGTCAAAATATCCTGCTGATTTTTGTCGCTATCGGGATGGTCTCCTGGCTGGATATGGCGCGTATCGTGCGTGGACAAACGCTGAGCCTCAAGCGCAAAGAGTTTATTGAAGCGGCGCAAGTGGGTGGGGTGTCTACCGTGCGTATCGTTATCCGCCATATTGTGCCGAACGTGCTGGGTGTGGTGGTGGTATACGCTTCATTGCTGGTGCCGAGCATGATCCTGTTTGAGTCCTTCCTGAGCTTTTTGGGATTAGGTACGCAGGAGCCGTTAAGTAGCTGGGGCGCTCTGCTTAGTGATGGTGCCAACTCAATGGAAGTCTCACCATGGCTGCTGCTGTTTCCGGCAGGTTTCCTGGTGGTCACTTTGTTCTGTTTTAACTTTATTGGCGATGGCTTGCGTGATGCCCTCGACCCGAAAGACCGTTAAGGAGTGCAGCCATGAGCGTAATTGAAACCTCAACCGCGCCGCTCGCGCAACAACAGGCTAACGCACTGCTGAACGTAAAAGATTTGCGTGTGACGTTCGCTACCCCCGACGGCGATGTAACTGCGGTCAACGATTTAAACTTTTCTCTGCGAGCTGGAGAAACGCTGGGTATTGTCGGAGAATCCGGCTCAGGTAAATCGCAAACGGCCTTTGCCCTGATGGGCCTGCTGGCGGCTAATGGTCGTATCGGGGGCTCCGCTACGTTCAACGGACGTGAAATTCTGAACTTACCGGAACGTGAACTGAACAAACTGCGCGCCGAGCAGATCTCGATGATTTTCCAGGACCCGATGACGTCTCTCAATCCGTACATGCGGGTCGGGGAGCAGTTGATGGAAGTTCTGATGCTGCATAAAGGCATGAGCAAAGCGGAAGCTTTTGAAGAGTCGGTCAGAATGCTGGATGCGGTGAAAATGCCGGAAGCGCGTAAGCGCATGAAAATGTATCCGCATGAATTCTCCGGTGGTATGCGTCAGCGCGTTATGATCGCTATGGCGTTGCTGTGCAGGCCCAAATTACTGATAGCCGATGAACCGACCACTGCGCTCGATGTGACGGTACAGGCGCAAATCATGACGCTGCTGAATGAACTGAAAAGCGAATTCAACACCGCGATTATCATGATCACCCACGATCTGGGGGTTGTTGCCGGTATTTGCGATAAAGTTCTGGTGATGTACGCCGGTCGTACGATGGAATACGGCAGTGCGCGGGATGTCTTTTATAAGCCCGTTCATCCGTATTCGATTGGTTTGCTGAATGCCGTACCTCGTCTGGATGCAGAAGGGGAAGAGATGCTCACGATCCCGGGCAACCCACCGAACCTGCTGCGTCTGCCAAAAGGCTGTCCATTCCAGCCGCGTTGCCCGCATGCGATGGAAATCTGTAGCAGTGCTCCACCACTGGAGGAATTTAGTCCAGGCCGTTTGCGCGCCTGCTTTAAGCCGGTGGAGGAACTGGTATGAATGCGGTAACCGAACAACGTAAAGTGCTCCTTGAGATTGCTGACCTTAAAGTCCATTTCGATATTAAAGATGGCAAACAGTGGTTCTGGCAACCATCTAAAACCCTTAAGGCAGTTGATGGCGTAACCCTGCGACTGTATGAGGGCGAAACCCTGGGCGTGGTCGGTGAATCAGGCTGCGGGAAATCGACCTTTGCCCGTGCGATTATCGGCTTGGTGAAGGCCACCGATGGAAAGGTTGCCTGGCTGGGTAAAGATTTACTCGGCATGAAACCCGATGAGTGGCGGGAAGTACGCAGTGATATCCAGATGATTTTCCAGGATCCGCTGGCATCGTTAAACCCGCGCATGACCATTGGTGAAATCATTGCCGAACCGCTGCGTACTTATCATCCGAATCTTCCTGGTCAGGAAGTCCGCGATCGTGTGAAAGCGATGATGATGAAGGTAGGATTACTGCCCAACCTGATTAACCGCTACCCACATGAGTTTTCAGGTGGCCAGTGTCAGCGTATTGGTATTGCCCGCGCGCTGATCCTCGAACCGAAGTTGATTATCTGCGATGAACCCGTTTCGGCGCTGGACGTGTCAATCCAGGCCCAGGTGGTTAACCTGCTGCAACAACTTCAGCGAGAAATGGGATTATCGTTAATCTTCATTGCCCACGACCTCGCGGTGGTTAAACATATCTCCGACCGTGTGCTGGTTATGTATCTCGGACATGCGGTGGAATTAGGGACCTATGACGAGGTGTACCATAACCCGCTGCATCCTTATACCAAAGCGCTGATGTCTGCGGTGCCGATCCCCGATCCGGATCAGGAAAGGAACAAGGTTATCCAGTTGCTGGAAGGCGAGTTACCGTCCCCGATTAACCCTCCTTCCGGTTGCGTGTTCCGTACGCGCTGCCCGATTGCAGGGCCGGAATGCGCAAAAACGCGCCCGGTTCTCGAAGGAAGTTTCCGACACGCAGTTTCCTGCCTGAAAGTAGACCCGCTATAATTCCGAGGGCTGACAAAAGTCAGCCCTTTTTTTGGTGAGGTATCTGTGCCAGGTTTAGTCTCTTCTGTCCGCCGCGCGCTCTTTCGCAAATTATTCGATTTAAACACCCGTTCAGGGCGTCGCTTTGAAGGTATGTGCGCGCTATTCGCCTTGCTCAGCGTTATTGTTATCTTCATTGAGTCCGGAGTAGGGACGCAATACCATTTAACCTTTGAGGAATGGCGCGTTTTTGTCTGGCTGGAGATCTTTATTACTCTGGTCTTTACTCTCGAATATCTTCTGCGCTTATGCTGTTGGGCCAATCCCGCCAAATATGTGTTTAGTTTCTGGGGGATAGTTGACCTTGCCACCATTCTGCCGCTGTATGTGATGTGGCTATGGCCGGAAATCAGTCTGAGTTATGTTTTCGCCTGGCGGGCGATGCGTGTCCTGCGCGTCCTGCGTATTCTCAAGCTGTTGCGCTTTATGCCTTCTCTACGGGTGTTCTGGAATGCGTTAAAAAGTGCCCGACATCAGCTGATGTTGTTCTATTCCTTTATCGCCATTCTGATGGTGGTTTTTGGTGCGATGATGTATCTGATTGAAGGGCCAAAATATGGATTTACTACGCTGAATGCGTCGGTGTATTGGGCGATTGTTACTGTAACCACCGTCGGCTATGGCGATATCACCCCGCACACCCCGTTGGGGCGAATGGTGGCGTCCGTGCTTATCCTGATTGGTTACTCGGTGATTGCGATACCGACGGGATTGATTACCACGCACATGAGCAGTGCGTTCCAGCATCGCGGGCACCAACGAAAATGTCCCCAGTGTCAGCAGGCGCAGCACGAACATAGCGCGCAGTTTTGTAACCGTTGCGGAAGCAAACTACCGGGCTAAAAATGAAAAAAGCTGCGAGAGCAGCTTTTTTGTTTGATTATTCGCGCCAGAGAATATGGCAGAGCTTATGATCTTTTTCGCGACATAATAAAACGCGCGCAAAAATATCGTTAATCTCGCCGTCTTCTGTATCTGCCAGACCAATCACCACTTCGGCAAAGAAATCAGGGTTCAGGTCAAAATCAACATGCTCCTGCCAGTCTTCTGCCGGATCGAATAACTCGGCACCGCCGCGTTCTTCAAACTGCAAATTGAACAGAATGATATCTGCCGGATCGAGGTTATCCGCAGCCAGTTCGAGAAAAATGTCGTAAGCCTGCTCAAGCGTTTCGTCTTCGGTCAGGCGATTGTTCAAATCCATATCCATAATGACTACCTGTTTACTGTCTGATGGGCACGTTTTACAGCAACGGACTAAAGAAGTAAAACAGTCGCTCTGCTATCCGCTGCCAGAGTGGTCGTTTTACCCACAAACGGGCATCAAGTAGGCGGGAACGCGAAATATAATCATCCTGCACGGCGGCGAGATCGCCGCCGAATCCAGCATCGTCAATGACCAGCGTGATTTCAAAATTGAGCCACAGACTGCGCATATCCAGGTTAACGGTACCGACCAGGCTCAGCTCGCCATCGACCAGTACGCTCTTGGTATGCAGCAGGCCGCCTTCGAACTGATAAATTTTAACGCCAGCTGCCAGCAACTCAGTGAAAAAGGCCCGGCTTGCCCAGCCAACCAGCAGGGAATCATTCTTACGCGGAAGAATGATACTGACGTCGACCCCACGCTGTGCTGCCGTACAAATTGCATGCAGCAAATCGTCGCTGGGAACAAAGTAAGGCGTGGTCATAATTAAATATTCGCGCGCTGAATAAGCTGCGGTTAACAGCGCCTGATGAATCAAGTCTTCTGGGAAACCAGGACCCGAGGCAATTGTGTGAATGGTGTGCCCGCTGGCCTGCTCAAACGGCATGATATTGACGTCCGGTGGCGGGGGCAAAATGCGCTTTCCGGTCTCAATTTCCCAGTCGCAAGAATAGACGATGCCCATAGCGGTGGCTACCGGGCCTTCCATTCTTGCCATTAAATCAACCCATTGCCCAACGCCTGCATCTTGTTTGAAGAAGCGCGGATCGACCATGTTCATGCTGCCGGTATACGCAATGTAGTTGTCGATCATGATCATTTTGCGGTGCTGACGCAGGTCCATACGGCGTAAAAATACACGCATCAGGTTCACCTTCAGCGCCTCTACAACTTCGATGCCTGCGTTACGCATCATCGCCGCCCAAGGGCTGCGGAAGAATGCCACGCTGCCGGCGGAGTCCAGCATCAGGCGACAGTGAATGCCACGCCTCGCGGCAGCCATTAACGACTCGGCTACCTGATCGGCCATACCACCCGGCTGCCAGATGTAGAACACCATCTCTATGTTGTGGCGCGCCAGCTGAATATCACGGATTAATGCCTGCATCACGTCATCTGAACTGGTGAGCAGCTGCAGCTGATTTCCCTTAACGCCGGCGATTCCTTGACGACGCTCGCACAGTTTAAATAAGGAGGAGGCGACGCTGCTGTTTTCCTGCGCAAAAATATGCTTACAGGCTTTAAGATCGTTCAGCCACTTGGCCGTTGACGGCCACATTGCCCGGGCGCGTTCGGCGCGGCGTTTACCCAGGTGGAGCTCACCGAAGGACAGATAAGCAATGATCCCTACCAATGGCAGAATATAGATGATCAAAAGCCAGGCCATTGCGGAGGGCACTGCGCGTCGTTTCATTAGAATGCGTAATGTTACGCCAGCAATGAGTACCCAGTAACCCAGAATGACCAGCCAACTCACCACGGTGTAGAAGGTTGTCATAAATTTAAAAATCCTTTTGAAAGCGTATTGTTAAGAGTTTACGCATCAGGATTAATCTGGCAAATAAAAACACGGGAAAACCGCTGGTCTGCATTCGGTGTGGCGTTATAATGGCCACTCAGTGACTGAAAGAGTAGTAAACATGAAGCGTAGTAGAACGGAAGTGGGACGCTGGCGGATGCTGCGTCAGGCTAGCCGCCGTAAAGCACGTTGGCTTGAAGGACAATCGCGTCGTAATATGCGTATCCACACTATCAGAAAGTGCATTCTCAACCATCAACGCAACTCGTTGCTGTTTGCGATCCACAGCATCTGATCCCAAAAGGGCACCGCTGGCGGTGCCCAATGTCTGCTTTTGTTCTGTTTTTAAAATACTTTTTTGTAAGGTTTTACTGAAACCTGAGCATAAACGCCCGCTGCAACATACGGATCGGCTTCCGCCCACGCCTGTGCCGCCTCCAAAGATTCAAATTCGGCAATCACCGTTGAGCCGGTAAAACCCGCTGCACCGGGATCGTTACTATCGACCGCTGGCATGGGGCCCGCCGTGAGCAAACGACCTTCGTCATGAAGGAGTTGCAGGCGAGCCAGATGAGCAGGGCGCACGGAAAGACGTTTTTCGAGAGAGTCTGCGATATCTTGGGCGTAAATAACATACAGCACGGGTAGAACTCCTTGAACGGTAAAAGTCGTTAATAACGTTATTGGAAAGGCCTAACAACTGCAACGGAAAGATAACTGATATGTTAAGGCCATACTCTGAAAGTGGTTTTTTATCATAAAATCGCGTTCTAAATGTCAGTTACCGCCACGGGCTTATTGAATATGATTGCTATTTGCATTTAAAATCGGGGCCTGGTTTTTTTACTGAAACGATTATGACTTCAATGACCCTTGATTTACCTCGTCGCTTTCCCTGGCCAACGTTACTGTCTGTCGGCATTCATGGTGCCGTGGTGGCTGGTTTGCTGTATACCTCGGTACATCAGGTTATTGAACTGCCTGCGCCAGCGCAGCCGATCTCTGTCACGATGGTCGCGCCTGCCGATCTCGAACCACCTCAGGCCGTTCAGCCGCCGCCGGAACCCGTTGTCGAGCCTGAACCGGAACCAGAGCCGATTCCAGAGCCACCAAAAGAGGCGCCGGTGGTGATTGAAAAACCGAAGCCCAAGCCTAAACCGAAGCCAAAACCGGTGAAAAAGGTGGAAGAGCAGCCGAAACGCGATGTTAAACCAGCAGAACCGCGGCCGGCCTCCCCGCTGGAAAATACGGCACCTACGCGCACAATGACCAATACCGCGCCGGCAACTACCAGCAAACCGGTGGTCAGTGCGCCATCGGGCCCACGCGCTTTAAGCCGTAATCAGCCTCAGTATCCGGCGCGAGCTCAGGCGCTACGCATTGAAGGGCGGGTAAAGGTCAAATTTAATGTAACGCCGGATGGTCGGGTTGAAAATGTGGAGATCCTGTCTGCACAGCCTGCCAATATGTTTGAGCGTGAAGTGAAAAACGCGATGCGTAGATGGCGTTATGAAGCAGGTAAACCCGGTTCCGGACTCGTGGTGAATATTGTTTTCAAATTAAACGGCACAACGCAGATCGAGTAAGCATCAGGCCGTCCGGCAATGATCAAGAGTGATGATTGCCGGATAGCATTACTGGCGTGTGCTATCAGGCCAACGTGGGGATTGGACGCGGTTTCCCGTCTTTATCAACGGCAACGTAGATAAACAGAGCTTCGGTGGCCTTATAACGCTGGCCAATAGGTTCAGAAGCGACTTTCTTCACCCAAACTTCAATATTGATGCTGATTGAGGTTGTCCCGCGTTTCACACAGCGAGCATAGCAACACACTACATCACCTACGGCGACCGGGCGCAAAAAGCTCATTCCTTCAACCCGCACCGTTACCACACGACCATGTGCGATCTCTTTGGCCTGAATCGCGCCACCTATATCCATTTGTGACATCAGCCAGCCGCCAAAAATATCACCGTTCGCGTTGGTATCGGCAGGCATGGCCAGAGTGCGTAAAACCAGTTCACCCTGGGGAGTGTTATTCGTTGTTGTCATTGTAGAACCGACTATAGAGAAAGATTACAGGCGCGATGCTACTAGAATTTGTGCGTCGAGAACAGAGGGGATGCGGCATGCAGAGCAGATGTAAGTCAGGTTGTCAGCTCTATGGAACGCGAGGGGATAAAAATTCGCCAGATCCGCAGATCTGGCGAGCATGTATTACGATTTATCTTCTTGCGGCAGATGACGGTAAATATAGACTCCACTCAGCAGCGTAAAGAATAAAGTCAGGGCGGTCAGGCCGAACACTTTGAAGTTGACCCAAATGTTCTGCGGTAGCCAAAATGCAATATAGATATTCGCCAGACCACACAGGATGAAAAAGACTGCCCAGGCTAAATTTAGTTTCGACCACACTGGCTGCGGCAGGGTCAGTTCTTTACCTAACATGCGCTGGATCAGCGGCTTTTTCATCACCCACTGGCTTACCAGCAATGCACCAGCAAACAGCCCGTAAATCACCGTTACTTTCCACTTAATGAATTCATCGTTGTGGAAAAAAATAGTCAGGCCACCAAATACGGCCACCAGGACAAAGGTGATTAACGCCATCTTCTCGACCTTGCGATAGCGAACCCAGCTGTAAATCAACACTACAGCCGTCGCGACAATCAGCGCCGAGGTCGCCGCATAGATGTCGTAAAGCTTATAAAAAGCAAAAAAGACAACCAGCGGTAAAAAATCAAGAAACTGCTTCATTCTTCGATTCCGTCATCAAAAGCACCGGGTACAAGCCCGGAATGCGTTCAGGGTTTATTGGCGAATCAGCATGTACAGGCGGAACAAATAGATCAGCAACACCGCGGAGATCATATTGCTCAGCGTATTCGCCAATACCGCGCCTACATTCGGCGTAAGTACTGCAAAACTTGGCGCAAAAAGCAACAGCAGCGTTTTTGCCAGCAACCAACCGATTACTGCCGGCGCAACCAGTCGCATATTCGACCACGCCAGACGCATACTGTTGCGCATCGCGGCAAAGACACCCATTTTGTCCTGTACCAACATCACAGGTGCGAGTGCCAGCAGGATGGCCAGCAGAATACCGGGAACAACAACCAGCATAATACCGATTTGCACCAGCAGAGTAGTCAAAAAAATCAGAATAAACAGCTTTGGCAACACTGGCGCACTGGCGCCGATGGCACGTAATGCGCTGACCCGATGACCTGCTGAAATCAGCTGAATCATCAGGATGACACCACCGGCGAGGATGGCATTACCAATCAGACCGGAAAACGTAGACGCCGCGGAAGCGCGTAGCAAAATTTGCTGTTGCTCCGGGGTCATGTTTTGCACCAGATCGAACAACCCCACGCTGCTGGTTAACTGATCGCCTTCACTGAGTTGCGCAATTTGTGCGTCAGTGGGGGAAAAGGCATGCCCTAACACCACTGTGATAAACGCGCACAACAACGATACCAGCAAGATGGTAATGAATTGATTACGGAAAAAGTTTCCCGTGTCACGGTAAACGGATTTCGCCGTGATAGACATGCACTCTCCTTGAGTTTTGCAGGTGTTCATTTGCGGGCAATTGTACCCTGGATAACTCTACAGTGGCAGCATCGCGCGATGTATGGAAAAGCATATCTTTGTAAAGCTGCGGTAATTTTTGGCTATGACTTCAGCGTCGTGCATGAACGCTGTTTGTTATCTGCGCATCGCGTGCAGATAACAATCACCCATCAGCAATGAGCAGGAGGTACTTGCACATTGAAAATATATCAAAATTGATCTGAATTAATTTAACCAGGATTTTGAATGCAAGTTCTAACTTAATCTGGATCAATAAATGTTAAATTATCAAAGTCAATGTGATCCATGTTAGATCATTTATTACTCCAAAGTAGGTATATTCATTCCGCTTTTATAACCATAACGATGGAGCGGACATGAAAAAATTAACAGTTGCAGCATTGGCTTTAACAACTCTTCTCTCTGGTAACGCATTTGCGCATGAAGCTGGAGAGTTCTTTATTCGTGCAGGTTCAGCCACCGTCAGACCGACGGAAGGTGCAGGTGGTACGCTGGGCAGCTTAGGTGGCTTTGATGTCAGCAATAACACGCAGTTGGGTCTGACATTTACCTACATGGCAACCGACAATATCGGTGTTGAATTACTGGCGGCTACACCGTTCCGCCATAAAATTGGTACTGCAGCAACGGGTGATATTGCCACCGTACATCATTTGCCGCCGACGTTAATGGCACAGTGGTACTTCGGTGACTCCAGCAGTAAACTGCGTCCGTACGTAGGTGTTGGTGTGAACTACACGACCTTCTTCGATGAAGGCTTTAACGATAACGGTAAAGAAACAGGATTATCGGACCTGAGTCTGAAAGATTCCTGGGGTGCAGCAGGGCAAGTCGGTATGGACTATCTGATTAACCGCGACTGGCTGATTAACATGTCGGTCTGGTACATGGATATCGACACCACCGCAAGCTATAAAATGGGTGGTGTCCAACAGCGAGACAGCGTACGCCTCGATCCGTGGGTATTTATGTTCTCAGCGGGTTATCGTTTTTAAGTTCTTCTGCAAAACTCTTCTGCAAAACTGGTCATTAAATGACCAGTTTTTCCATTCTTTACCACGCGTATCGTTGTTTTGACCCGTCGTAGTCAACTGAGTCACGTGTGCTTCTGAACGCATCCGCCAGAGATGCTGATTGTACCGCTCCACCCATTTAGCATTTCCCTTTGTTGTAGTGGTGGAGTAAATATAGGCTAAGTATCTTGTCCCGGTGCTAAAGGAACACACTATCAAATAAGGCGCTGTGCAAGATGACTTGTAGCGCTCTCTTTAAGCAGTACCGCGGTAACTATAATAGCCTGTGTGTTTATCTGGAATATCGCTTTTGTTTCTATTCTCTTATGCATTATTGCTGCGGCTCATTTATTACGTACAAAAAAGAACCTGAAGATAATCAGGGGATAACTTATCCAAAATGTTAACTATTGATAAAATTAAAGTAACATATCGTAAAATTTGGATATTTTATTTTTCATGGACTAAGGTTTATACATCATGATATAATGTGATGGCAGATTATTTACCATTCAATAATGTAAATGAATTTTCGAGGAGATCATTCCAGTGGGACGTAAGTGGGCAAATATTGTTGCTAAAAAAACAGCTAAAGACGGTGCAACGTCTAATGTATATGCAAAATTCGGTGTAGAAATTTATGCTGCTGCTAAACAAGGCGAACCAGACCCAGAATTAAATACATCTTTAAAATTCGTTATTGAACGTGCGAAACAAGCTCAGGTTCCAAAACACGTTATTGATAAAGCCATTGATAAAGCCAAAGGCGGCAGCGATGAAACGTTCGTGCAAGGGCGTTATGAAGGCTTTGGTCCCAGTGGCTCACTGATTATCGCTGAAACATTGACTTCAAACGTTAACCGTACGATTGCTAATGTCCGCTCAATTTTTAATAAAAAAGGCGGGAATATCGGAGCGGCGGGTTCTGTCAGCTATATGTTTGACAATACCGGAGTAATTGTATTTGAAGGGACAGACCCTGACCATATTTTTGAAATTCTGCTTAATGCTGAAGTAGATGTTCGTGATGTAACCGAGGAAGAAGGAAACATCGTTATTTATACTGAATCTACAGATCTTCATAAAGGCATTGCAGCTCTAAAAGCAGCAGGAATTACTGAGTTCTCAACTACAGAATTAGAGATGATTGCTCAATCAGAAATTGAACTTTCACCAGAAGATTTAGAAGTCTTTGCAGGGCTTGTTGATGCTCTTGAAGATGACGATGATGTTCAAAAAGTATATCATAACGTTGCAAATCTCTAATGATAGATTAAAGAAATCTGTCATTATGGCAGATTTTTTTAACTCATAAAGTTGTAATGAGAGCACTATTTATTACAAACTCGGATATTTTCCATCATCATCAACTAAAAATATCTGAGATAGGTACCAGGTATCATTCTCTTTGGACAATTGATATTCATAAATAGGTGAATAATACTGCCTCGATAATCTGGTCGTCACGGTCGCTACTTTTTCAGAAATATGAACCGATATGATGTTCTCTTGCTCAGGATCATGACTAGACTCAGAACCAAAAGCTATAGGCTCGCCCTGAAAACCAGGTTTTGTATATTTATTCAAAAGCTCATTCCAACCCTTCTGGGCCAGGAGCATAACTTCTTGCTTTCCGTAGTTCTGATTTCTCTGAAATGACTGGTCATTCCAATATTTATAATCCCTCTGGAAAGCGGTGATTACCTGTTCCGGAGTATTTGCCAGTATGTCCCCAGCGCTTAAAAATCCAACGCTTAACATAACTAATTTAATCAACAGATGTCTCAACAAGTTCACCCATATTTGGCATGCTTTACTTCAGTGTCTCGCAAGGGACTTTTTGAAGTCAACTTCATTAATGGTTGCACAACCAAAACGACTGAACTGTATAGATTCCGGGCATACCTGCCCGTGGTTAGCAGCCAGGAAAAATTCCCCTCGTTCTTCATTTAAAAAATTCTGGGGAAAACATCCTGCCTTTCTCCCCTTTGATGTAGTGCTACTCTTTAAGCAAACCAACTTTGAGGGTATTGCTGATGATGTTGACCCGCCATCTGCTACAGCAAAAAATCACACTTCTGGAACCGTTCTACGAGGATCAAACGGCAGCGTTTGCCGTGAGTGTTGCACGTGAATTATTGCTTTACATGGATAAAATTGAGGCGCTGGAGAAACTTATTGCGACTCCGGTTACACTACCTTATTGCAGCGCAAGTCCGGTTTGTGAGATTGAGGCGGGCTATGCCGCAGGCGTAAACGACTGCCGCGAGGCCATCCGGCGGGCAGGGTATCCTATCGAAGGTGATGATTAGTTTGCGTTTATGTTAACAAATATGCGCTTTTATTGTATAAATCTGTAACCTAAGCGCGCGATTGCGGGCTACATCAACGTACCTGCTTCGGAGTGGCAAACATTCTCTATCAACGTACAACGCTGTTATGCAACAACATAAACGGGTAACCGATTTGGCAATACTGTTAACTATCAGGGTGGACTCGTGAAGATTGTGCAGGATAAGCTCAGAAACAGGCAGGCTCTGCTGGTATCCGGGCTCATTACGTTGATTTTTACCTCGTTGTTTCTGTTTATCATTTATGAACAGCGTATGGCGGCCGCCAGTGAAGGCGTTAGCCGCCTGCAAGCTCACATGTTGGACATTTTTAACGATAATGAACTGATTGCCGATGCGATTGGCGAGCGTTATTACCACATCAAAACCGGCGAACAGTGTGGTGTTATGGCGCAGTTTGTTCCGCGAAACAAAGATGAATGGGGAATTAACGCCGACCCAAAGCGGGTTCATTCTGCAACGGGGACGATTATTGCTCAGCAACCCAGCCATAATGCGCTGTGTATGTATACTGCGGCGGAGTTCATTCGCGGAATGGTTAATGAGCTAAATCCAGGCAGCTTCGATGCGCACCGTTACATTATCGCCAGCAATTCAGATTATTTTTATTGGTTTATGGCTTCTGACTCGCGCAATTTCAGTTTTTCTGACTCCGAAATGGCGATGGATATAACGCATTTTTTCTATCCGCCCACCGATTTCTATACCCGGTTGTTGCAAAAAAACGTCAAAAATAAAGCTCTCAGTTCAACAAACTTCTATACCGATAAAATTACCGGTGAAAAAGCCTACAGCGTAGTGAGCTATATCTACGATCTGTCGGGTAAGGAGATATCAGACCAAATCGTTGCCTATCTGGTCTATGATCATTCGAAGCCTGAGCTGCAGGAAGCGTTAGCCGAGGCGTTTGATAATCAAATCCTTCCCGGATTGAACGTGGAGTTAGTGAATCTGACCAACAAAGAGAGCCTCTGCTTATCCGGCAAATGTGCGGGGCAATCCAGCTATTTGGTGCGCAATTTTTCGGAGAAATATGCGCTGCACTATTCGCTTTCATTAGGCCGTTTTATGGCGCGCGATACACATGCCGGGATTGTTATCCTGCTGGCGCCGTTCTTTTTCATCATCATTAGCTTCTCGTTAAAGTCATGGCTAAACGAAAGCGACCTCAAGGTTTATATCGATACTCTGACCGGCTGTTTTAACCGCCGAATACTCGACATTATCAAGCGTCGGGATTTATCACACTGTTCGGTGGTGCTACTGGACTGCAATAAATTTAAGGCCGTCAATGATACCTGGGGCCACGCGGCAGGCGATCGCGCGTTGCAAATTATCGCCAACAGGATGCTGTCAAACACCCGCACCAGCCACGATATTGTGATTCGTACCGGCGGGGATGAATTTATGATCCTGCTGTTTCGATCGCAGGCAACTGACGCCATAGCAATCGCGCAACGTATTAGCGGGCAGGTGACCAGTCATGTGTTTGTGGTGGATGGGCATACCGTGCCATTGTCAGTATCGTGGGGAATTGCAGAGGTGAACGGTGAACTGGATGTGGCCATTCAGAATGCGGATAGCGCTATGTATAGAATGAAGCACACGGAAGAAGGGTGAAACCGCCAGACGTCTCTGGCGGTTGATTTAACTTACTGGTGGGTGGCGGCTTTCATCGTGCTGACAAACGCTTTCAGCTCAGCCAGCATCTGTTCCGGTGCCGCAACATTTTTCTCAATGATTTTCACAATTGCCGAGCCGGAAATTGCACCGGCAGCACCGGCTTCAATAGCTCCGGCTACCTGTTCAGGCGCAGAGATACCGAAGCCCTGTAAAGAAGGCGGAGCATCATATTGTTTCAGCTTTTCAACCAAATGATGCAGCGGTAATGCCGCACGATTTTCGGCACCGGTCACGCCTGCACGTGAAAGCAGATAAGTGTAGCCGCGACCGTAAGAGGCAATCTGGCGTAGCAGTTCTTCATCAGCATTCGGCGGGCAGATGAAAATCGGTGCGATGTTGTGACGCAGTGCAGCAGTTCTGAATGGCGCAGACTCCTCAACAGGGACATCGGCTACCAACACAGAATCCACACCCACTTTTTCGCACTGGGCGTAAAACTCGTCAATGCCCTTGCTGAAGACCAGGTTGGCATACATCAGCAACCCAATGGGAATCGTCGGATGCTTCTGGCGAATCAGCGCCAGCATTTCAAAGCATTGCGATGGTGTGACGCCGGCGGCAAACGCACGCAGGGTGGCTTCCTGAATGGTTGGGCCATCGGCCAGCGGATCGGAGAACGGAATGCCGAGCTCAAGCGCGTCGGCACCGGCTTCAATCAGCGTATCAATGATTTTCAGTGACTGTTCAACAGACGGATCGCCCAGGGTTACGAAGGGGACAAAAGCACCTTCTTTGCGGTCCTTCAGCTGTGCAAACAGGTTTTCGTAACGTTCCATCAGATTTCCCCTCGCGCTTTCAGAATATCGTGTACGGTGAAAATGTCTTTGTCGCCGCGACCGGAGAGATTAACCACCAGTAACTGCTCTTTTTCCGGATTTTCACGCATCATTTTCAACGCGTGCGCCAGGGCATGGGAGGACTCCAGTGCCGGAATAATCCCCTCGTGCAGACACAGCGTTTTGAAGGCTTCCAGTGCTTCATCATCGGTTATTGAAACATAATCGGCGCGACCAATGCTGTTCAGGTACGCATGCTGTGGCCCGACCGACGGGAAATCGAGTCCGGCGGAAATAGAGTAAGACTCTTCAATCTGTCCTTCTTCGGTCTGCATCATCGGGGACTTCATGCCGAAGTAAATCCCGACACGACCATGTTTCAACGGCGCGCCGTGTTCTCCAGACTCAATCCCGTGACCGCCTGGCTCTACGCCAATCAAACCGACGCTGGTTTCATTAATAAAATCGGCGAACATACCGATGGCGTTAGAACCGCCGCCCACGCAGGCGATAACGGCGTCCGGCAGACGACCTTCTTTTTCCAGAATCTGCGCCTTGGTTTCTTCACCGATCATCCGCTGGAACTCACGCACAATAGTCGGGAAGGGGTGCGGACCTGCCGCTGTACCGAGCATATAGTGCGCGGTATCGTAGCTGCCAGACCAGTCGCGCAGCGCTTCGTTACAGGCATCTTTCAGCGTTGCGGAACCGCTGTGAACGGGGATAACTTCTGCACCCATCAAACGCATACGGAAAACGTTCGGCGACTGACGTTCAACATCTTTCGCGCCCATGTAAATACGGCATTTCAACCCCAGCAGTGCGCTGGCGAGAGCAGATGCAACACCGTGCTGCCCCGCGCCTGTTTCGGCGATAATTTCCGTTTTACCCATGCGCTTCGCCAGCAACGCCTGGCCCAGCACCTGGTTGGTTTTGTGCGCGCCGCCGTGCAGTAAATCTTCACGCTTGAGATACAGCGTCGTGTTGGTGCCTTGAGTAATGTTCTGGCACTTGGTCAGTGCGGTTGGGCGACCCGCATAGTTTTTCAGCAGGTCTGTAAACTGCGCCTGAAATTCAGGATCTTTTTGCGCGCTGACAAAAGCTTCTTCCAGCTGGCGCAGGGCAGGCATCAGAATCTGTGGCACATACATACCGCCAAATTCACCAAAATACGGATTGAGTAATGTTGTCATGTCCTTTTCCTTAATATGCGCGCAGCGTCTGAAAGACCGAAGCCAGAAGACGTGCATCTTTGATGCCCGGCTGTGACTCTACGCCAGAATTGAAATCGAGACCGGCACAGCCGGTTTTTGCCGCGTCAACGCAGTTATCTGCGCCAAGTCCGCCAGCCAGTAATACGTTATCCAGCGATTGTCCGCCTAAAAGTGACCAGTCGAAGCGTTGCCCGCTGCCGCCCTGACCGTTGTCGAATACGTATTTATCGACATGCTGATAATCCCGGGCTGGCAACTTATCGCTGACGCTGAGCGCCTTCCAGATTTGTACTTGTGCGGGTAGCGCATTGCGTAGCGCGTCTATGTAGGCTTGATCTTCGCTACCATGCAGTTGCACGGCAGTGAGTCCCAGAGCAGCCGCTGTTTCACGTACGTCGATAATATCTGTGTTGCGAAACACCCCGACATATTGCAGCGGCGCGCCGGTCATGACCTCTCGCGCTTGCTCAACGCTAACCGCGCGTGGCGATGTGGGTACAAAAATCAGTCCGCCATAAATCGCGCCGGATTTATACGCCGCGTTGGCATCCTGAGCCCGGGTTAAACCGCAGACTTTATTCTCGCCGAGCAGTACGCGACGCACGGCAGCGTGCAGATCATCATGCGACATCAGCGCGGAACCAATCAGAAAACCGTTGGCGAAGTGGCTGAGTTCGCGCACCTGTCCATAGGTGTTGATCCCGGACTCGCTGATGACGGTCACACCGTGGCCCAGTCGCGGCGCAAGCTGGCGGGTGCGATTCAAATCAATCGACAAGTCGCGTAAATCGCGGTTGTTGATACCAACGACTTTGGCACCCAGTGCGATAGCACGCTCCAGCTCTTCTTCGTTGCTGACTTCGGTCAGTACGCCCATTTTCAGGCTGTGGGCGACGGCGGCGAGTTGACGATATTGTTCATCATCGAGGACCGACAGCATCAACAAACAGGCGTCCGCCTGGTAGAAACGCGCCAGGTAAATCTGGTAAGGATCGATAATAAAGTCCTTACACAGAACAGGTTGCGGCGCGATGCGGCTGACGATAGGCAGGAAATCAAAACTGCCCTGGAAATATTTCTCATCGGTCAGTACGGAAATCGCGGAAGCATAATGTTTATATACGCCCGCAATCTGTGCCGGATCGAAGTCATCACGGATCACGCCTTTTGACGGAGATGCTTTTTTACATTCCAGAATAAAGGCGGTGCGCGCACCTTGCAGCGCATCGTAGAAATCACGAGAGCTGGGTTGAACATCATTTTGAAAGCTTGCCAGTGGTTGTTGCTGTTTGCGGGCTTCTACCCAAATCGCCTTGTCTGCGACAATTTTCGCTAAAACGGTTTGCATCATTTACCCTCTTGCTGCCAGTGCAGTGACACGGTCATAGGCCGCACCGCTGCGCAGTACATTAATCACGGTTTGCGCATTGGCTTTTAAATCTTCTTCACCGTGCAAGCGCATTAACATGGCGACATTCGCGGCAACAGCGGCTTCATGAGCGGCTTCACCTTTACCTTGTAACAAGCGACTAAGAATGTCACGGTTTTCTTCCGGCGTGCCGCCAGCCAGCTGTTCCTGGTGGTAAGGCGTCAGGCCAAAGTCTTCTGCCGTCAGTTGATAACTCTTGATTTCCCCATCGTGCAGCTCTGCCACAATGGTCGGTGCATGCAGCGAAACTTCGTCCATGCCACCACTGTGCACTACGGCTGCCCGCTGATATCCGAGCACGCGCAGCGTTTCGGCAATCGGCAGCACCAGCTCCGGGCTGTAAACGCCGATCAGCGCCAGCGGCGGATGTGCCGGGTTAATCAACGGGCCGAGCACGTTAAACAGCGTGCGGGTTTTCAACTGCTGGCGTACCGGCATGGCATGGCGAAAACCGGTGTGGTATTTCGGCGCAAACAGAAAACACACGCCGAGATCGTCAAGCGCCTGACGTGATTTGTCGGCGTTCATATCCAGATTGATGCCAAATGCCGCTAACAGATCCGAAGAGCCTGACTTGCTGGAGACGCTGCGGTTGCCGTGTTTGGCAACTTTCAGTCCGCAAGCCGCTGCAACAAAGGCGCTGGCGGTAGAAATATTGATGCTGTTGCTGCCGTCGCCGCCGGTACCGACAATATCGGCAAACAGATAATCAGGACGCGGGAACGGAGCGGCGTTTTCCAGTAGCGCGGTTGCCGCACCGGCAATTTCATTCGGGTGTTCACCACGAATTTTCATGCTCACCAGCGCCGCAGCCAGTTGTTCCGGCTTCAGTTCACCGCGTACCACGGCGGAGAACAGCTGGTGGCTTTCCTGCTGAGACAGCGTCTGCGCCTGGTACAGTTTCTCCAGAATTGGTTGCAGCGTATTGGTTTGTTCAAGCTTCTGTTGCGCCCAGGCCAGCGTTTGTTCCAGCAAACGCGCGCCCTGGGTGGTCAGAATGGACTCCGGATGGAACTGGAAGCCGCAGACGCGATCGGTATCGTGACGCACCGCCATCACCATGCCGTTAAAGTGGGCGTTAATGGTTAATCCTGCCGGAACGTTGCTGCCAACCAGCGAATGATAGCGTGCCACCGGCAGCGGATTAGCCAGACCAGCAAACATTGCCTGACCGTCGTGTTCAATGCTGGACGCTTTGCCGTGCAGGATTTCTCCAGCCTGGCCCACATATCCACCATAGGCCTCAACAATGGCCTGATGTCCCAGACAAATGCCGATGATTGGCAGCTTGCCTCGCAGACGGGTTAACAGCTCCGGCATGCAACCTGCTTCGCTTGGCGCACCTGGGCCTGGAGAGAGCATCAGCACAGGATTTTTCATCGTTGCTAAGCGGTCAATCAACGTCTGGGCCGGAATATGGTTGCGGTAAATCACCACGTTGTGACCATTAGTACGCAGCTGATCCGCCAGGTTATAGGTAAAAGAGTCGATATTATCGAGCAGCAGAATGTCAGCCATTAGAAGGTCTCCTGTGCGTGGTGCGCGGTGGCGATAGCACGCAGAACCGCGCGCGCTTTATTACGGGTTTCATCGGCTTCAGACTGCGGTACAGAATCCAGAACAATTCCGGCACCGGCTTGTACGGTGGCAATACCGTCTTCCACGAGGGCGGAGCGAATGACAATACAAGTATCCAGATCGCCATGAGCCGTGAAGTAACCTACTGCGCCGCCGTAGCTACCACGGCGACGACCTTCTGCCTCGGCGATAAGCTGCATAGCGCGAACTTTTGGCGCTCCGCTTAACGTGCCCATATTCATACAGGCGCGGTAAGCGTGCAGCACATCCAGATCGCTACGCAGCTCGCCGACCACGCGCGAAACCAGGTGCATAACGAAGGAGTAACGATCGACTTTGGTGAGGTCAGCAACATAGCGGCTGCCAGGCGTACAGATGCGCGCCAGGTCGTTACGCGCAAGGTCAACCAGCATCAGGTGCTCAGAAAGCTCTTTATGGTCGGTACGCATTTCCAGCTCGATACGGCTGTCAAGGTCGCGGTCAAGCGAACCGTCCGCACGACGACCGCGCGGACGAGTGCCGGCAATCGGGTAGATCTCAATCTGGCGGCTGGTGGCATCGTATTTCAGCGAGCTTTCCGGGGAGGCGCCAAACAGCGTAAAATCGTTGTCCTGCATGAAAAACATGTATGGGCTGGGGTTACTTTTCTTCAGCACATAGTAGGCTGCCAGCGGTGACGGGCAGGGCAGCGAGAAACGGCGGGACGGAACCACCTGGAAAATTTCGCCCGCGCGAATCGCTTTTTGCATCCCACGCACCACGGCGCCAAACTCTTCATCGCTCTGATTGCATTCGCAGCGCATCTGCGGGACTTCAGTAACGGGCAGCGGCGGCGCAGGCTCGGTAAGCTGTTGGCTCAGCTGCGCCAGACGGGCGTTAAGACGCTGTTTCTCCGCATCATTGGGGGTAAAAACACTGGCCTGAATTCGGGTGCTTTTTTTCTGGTGGTCGATAACCATCAGCGTTTCTGCCAGATAGAAGCAGTAGTCAGGACAACGGTTGCCCGCTTCAAGCTGAGGTAAATCTTCAAAACCGGCAACCAGGTCGTAGGAAAACAGACCGCCGAAGAACATCGCTTCACGTTCTTGCACAGGAACATTCACCAGCCCCTGCAGTAAGCGAAAAGCATCAAATACGGAAAGAGAACATAAACGGGCGTCTTCATCCAACAGCGGGCTGACGGCAGGGAATCGCAGATGACGACCATTCGGCTGTTTTTCATTCTCAACGCCAGCGGGCAGGGCAGCATCCAGCAAGGGCAGCAGCGACGCGCCGTTTGTGGATAACGCCTGAATAGTGACAGTGTCACCGAGAGCGGTAATGCGCAATGCGCTGTCTACTAGCAGCAAGCTCTTCAGATCGTCTTTGCTGTCGATATCTGCAGATTCCAACAGCAGCGTTGCCGGACGTGCGCCACACACCTGATGAAACAGCGATGTCGGATTTTCACGGTAGGCGGCATCGCAGGCAAGCAGTTCGAGTATCGGTTTTTGTGTTTGCATCGTTATTCTCATTAATTTTGTTCAAAAAAAAGCCCGCTCATTAGGCGGGCCGGGTATCTGGTTGCAAATTGCAGACGTAAGACACTGCCCGAAATCAGGAAGTGCGCCACCAACCGTGCAGAAAAAATGTTGCTTTCATTGCAGATACCTTCTTCATGTGAACTTGCGTACTAGTTAACTAGTTCGGTGGGATAAAGTCAACACCTGATTTCAGTATATTTGCCGAAACCGCTATGATGGGCGTGTTACGACATTTATTGAAACGGGAGCCGCCTTGAGCGACACGAATTACGCAGTGATTTATGACCTGCATAGTCATACTACAGCCTCCGATGGGCGATTAACCCCAGAAGCCTTAGTACACCGTGCGGTAGAGATGCGAGTCGGTACACTGGCGATCACCGATCATGACACCACGGCGGGCATTGCAGCGGCAAGAGAAGAAATTTCACGTTCGGGATTAGCGTTAAATTTGATACCTGGTGTCGAGATATCAACTGTCTGGGAAAACCATGAGATCCATATAGTGGGTCTGAACATTGATATCGCCCATCCCATGATGTGCGATTTTCTGGCGCAACAAACGGAACGTCGTCAGCAGCGTGCGCGCCTGATTGCCGAACGACTCGACAAAGCGCATATCCCCGGCGCGTGGGAAGGGGCGTTGCGCCTGGCTGATGGCGGGGCGGTTACGCGGGGCCATTTTGCGCGTTTCCTGGTGGAATGTGGCAAAGCCACAACCATGGCGGATGTCTTTAAAAAATATCTTGCCCGTGGGAAAACCGGTTACGTTCCGCCACAGTGGTGTACAATAGAACAAGCTATTGATGTCATTCATCATTCTGGCGGTAAGGCTGTTCTGGCTCATCCTGGGCGGTACGATCTTAGCGCTAAGTGGCTGAAAAGACTGGTTACACATTTTGCTGAACATCGCGGCGACGCGATGGAAGTAGCGCAGTGTCAGCAGTCTCCCAATGAACGCACCCATCTGGCGACGCTTGCGCGTCAGCATCAATTGTGGGCATCGCAAGGGTCTGATTTTCATCTACCCTGCCCATGGATTGAGTTGGGTCGTAAACTTTGGTTGCCCGCAGGCGTAGAAGGCGTCTGGCAACTTTGGGAGCAGCCCGAGATCACAGAGAGGAAAGTATGAGCCAGTTTTTTTATATTCATCCCGAAAACCCGCAGCAGCGCCTGATCAATCAGGCCGTTGAAATCGTGCGTAAAGGTGGGGTGATCGTCTATCCAACCGACTCCGGCTATGCGTTGGGCTGCAAAATTGAAGATAAAGGCGCAATGGAGCGCATTTGCCGCATCCGTCACCTGCCGGACGGGCACAACTTTACGCTGATGTGTCGTGACCTGTCTGAACTGTCGACCTATTCGTTTGTCGACAACGTGGCCTTCCGTTTAATTAAAAACAACACGCCGGGCAACTACACCTTCATCCTGAAGGGGACGAAAGAGGTTCCGCGCCGCTTGTTGCAAGAAAAACGTAAGACCATCGGCCTGCGTGTACCCTCAAACCCGATAGCACTGGCGCTGCTTGAAGCGCTGGGCGAGCCGATGCTCTCCACGTCACTGATGCTGCCGGGTAGCGAATTTACCGAGTCAGATCCGGAAGAAATTAAAGACCGCCTGGAGAAACAGGTGGATTTAATTATCCACGGCGGATATCTCGGCCAGCAGCCGACCACGGTCATTGATTTAACCGACGATTCTCCGGTGGTGTTGCGTGAAGGCGTCGGTGACGTTAAACCTTTCTTATAAGGGCGCGAACCGCTATACTACGCGGCCTTAAAATGGCGCTGATTGGCGCCGTTGATTCTCCTGTTCGACGCCTGTGAAGGCGACACCTAAAGGAAGCTCTATGAGCGAAAAGTTACAAAAAGTGCTGGCGCGTGCTGGCCACGGTTCTCGCCGTGAAATCGAATCTATTATTGCCGCGGGTCGCGTGAGCGTTGATGGCAAAATTGCCACGCTCGGCGATCGCGTTGAAGTCACTCCGGGTCTGAAAATCCGTATCGACGGTCATCTGATTTCGGTTAAAGAGTCTGCGGAGCAAATCTGCCGTGTTCTGGCCTATTACAAGCCAGAAGGCGAACTGTGTACCCGAAACGACCCAGAAGGTCGTCCGACCGTGTTTGATCGTTTACCAAAACTGCGTGATGCGCGCTGGATTGCCGTAGGGCGTCTGGACGTGAATACCTGCGGTTTACTGCTGTTTACCACCGATGGTGAACTGGCTAACCGTCTGATGCACCCAAGCCGCGAAGTTGAGCGTGAATATGCGGTACGTGTGTTTGGTCAGGTTGATGATGCAAAACTGCGCGATCTGAGTCGTGGCGTGCAGCTGGAAGATGGTCCGGCGGCATTTAAAACGATCAAGTTCAGCGGTGGTGAAGGGATCAACCAGTGGTATAACGTCACGCTGACCGAAGGGCGTAACCGTGAAGTCCGCCGCCTGTGGGAAGCTGTAGGTGTACAGGTAAGCCGTCTGATTCGTGTCCGTTACGGTGATATCCCGCTGCCGAAAGGCCTGCCGCGTGGTGGCTGGACAGAGCTTGATCTTGCTCAGACCAACTATCTGCGTGAACTGGTGGAGCTGAAGCCGGAAACGACCTCTAAAGTGGCCGTCGAGAAAGATCGTCGTCGCATGAAGGCGAATCAGATCCGTCGCGCGGTGAAGCGCCACTCTCAGGTTGGCAGCAGCCGTCGTCCGGGTGGTCGCAGCAACAACGGTTAGTCATAACCAGGCCTGATAAGCAAAGCGCCATCAGGCGTTAGCGTGGAGCCGGATACAGCGCAAACGCCTTATCCGGCCTACACTCAATAATCGATCCCTGGTTGGGCTTTCACGCCCGCTTCAAACGCATGCTTGACCGGGCGCAGCTCGCTGACCGTGTCAGCCAACTCCAGAATATCGCGATGACATCCACGGCCGGTGATAATGACCGTTTGATGGGCTGGGCGCGCGTTCAGTGCATTGATGACCTCTTCAAGCGGCAGATAGTCGTATGCCACCATGTAGGTCAGCTCATCCAGTATCACCATATCCAGTTCATCGTCGGCCAGCATCCGCTTGCCGTGTTCCCACACGGCCATACAGGCTGCGGTGTCAGACTCGCGGTTCTGCGTTTCCCAGGTAAATCCTGTCGCCATAACCTGAAACTCTACGCCGTGGGGTTCAAGTAAGTTACGTTCTCCGTTTGGCCACGTACCTTTAATAAATTGTACGACGCCGACTTTTTTACCATGGCCCACCGCGCGCGTGGCGGTACCGAATGCGGCGGTGGTTTTACCCTTACCATTTCCGGTGAACACGATGATAATTCCGCGCTCATCTTTCGCTGCGGCAACGCGTGCGTCAACCCGATCTTTTACGCGCTGTTGACGTTGCTGATAGCGTTCTTCACTCATTGGGCAATTCCTGGTTTACGGCCCGGCTGGGCATCAAAAGTCATACCGGTTTTACGGCGGCTGTCATCGCCCATCAGCCACAGGTAGAGCGGCATAATATCGGCGGGAGTTTTCAATTTTTGCGGATCTTCCGTTGGGAATGCGCTGGCTCGCATGCCAGTTCGCGTCCCGCCAGGATTGATACAGTTTACGCGCAGATGACGGTTTTGATACTCATCAGCCAGAACCTGCATCATCCCTTCGGTCGCAAATTTTGAGGTGGCATATGCTCCCCAATTGGCGCGTCCCTGGCGACCGACACTGGAAGAGGTAAAGACCAGCGATCCGGCATCGGATTTGAGTAACAACGGCAGCAATGCCTGAGTCAGCATAAAAGTGGCATTTACATTTACCTGCATCACATCCTGCCAGACCTGCGGGTTTTGTTCACTCATTGGACAAATATCGCCGAGTAATCCGGCGTTATGCAGTACGCCATCCAGACGCGGGAAATGTGCAGCAATGCGCTGCGCAAGCTGGTGACATTCTTCAGAGGTACAGGTTAGTAGATCCAGTGTAAACCACTGTGGTTGTGTTCCGTTCTCATCGGCGATAGTGCGGGCAACCTGACGCAGTTTTTCTTCGTTACGCCCAAGCAGGATAACGGTCGCGCCATAGCGTGCATAGGTCTGCGCGGCTTCGCGTCCGATACCATCGCTGGCACCGGTGATAAGAATAATGCGGCCCTGTAGAAGGTCTTGTTTAGGTTGGTAATGCACGGCTACTCCTCGGCGACGTCCTGGATATCTCGTTCGCGATAACTTTTGGGCTTTATGCCTTAAACCCTGTACTTTTTCAATCAGCCAAAGGCAATAACACCGCAAAATGAACGCTTTGTCATGCTTTTTACTGATTCAGCACTGGATGTATGAAGCAAGACGAGGTGACACGCCTGTTGTACACTGAGCGGAAGTCGCGTTGTTTAACCAAGGTGGGTCTCGTGGAATTGTTGTCTGAATATGGGCTGTTTTTGGCAAAAATTGTCACTGTCGTGGTGGCTATTGCAGTGGTGGTGATGCTGATCGTAAACGCGACACAACGCAAACGTCAGCGTGGGGAATTGCGGGTTATTAACCTCAGCGATCAATATAAAGAGATGAAGGAAGACCTGTCGCTAGCCTTATTGGATGGGCATCAGCAAAAATTCTGGCATAAGGCGCAGAAAAAGAAACAAAAGCTGGAGGCGAAAGCGGCTAAGGCAAAAGCGAAACTGGGTGACAGTACGTCATCAGATAAACCTCGTGTATGGGTGCTTGATTTTAAAGGCAGTATGGATGCCCATGAGGTCAGCGCATTACGCGAAGAGGTGACGGCTGTGCTGGCGGTTGTTAAACCTCAGGATCAAGTGGTGGTTCGTCTGGAAAGTCCGGGTGGTGTGGTACATGGTTATGGCCTGGCTGCGTCCCAGTTACAACGTCTGCGCGATAAGCAGATCCCGCTGACCGTTACGGTAGATAAAGTCGCTGCGAGTGGCGGATATATGATGGCCTGCGTGGCGGATAAAATTGTCTCGGCGCCGTTTGCTATCGTCGGCTCAATTGGCGTGGTGGCGCAGATCCCGAACTTTAACCGCTTCCTGAAAGGGAAAGATATTGATATCGAACTGCACACCGCCGGACAGTATAAGCGTACGTTGACCTTACTCGGTGAAAACACGGAAGAAGGGCGGCAGAAATTTCGCGAAGATCTGAACGAAACGCATCATCTGTTTAAAGATTTTGTGCAGCGCATGCGTCCGACTCTGGACATTGAGCAGGTTGCCACCGGTGAACACTGGTTTGGTCAACAGGCGCTGGCAAATGGGCTGGTGGATGAGATCAATACCAGCGATGAGGTGATCCTCGGGCTGATGGAAGGTCGTGAAGTGTTGAACGTTCGCTATCTGCAGCGTAAAAAGCTGATGGATCGTTTTACCGGTAGTGCGGCGGAGAGCGCCGATCGTTTGCTGATGCGCTGGTGGCAGCGGGGGCAGAAGCCACTGATGTAGAATTGTCATTGCCGGATAGCGATGCTCACATATCTCCTATCCGGCCTACAAATATGCATCAATATAGGCTGGATAAGGCGATGCCGCCATCCGGCAAATTATTACTCGTGTTAATCGATCAAGTGATACTTTTCGGAAAGTACGTGCGCCAGGTGTTTAAACATATTAAACACCGCCGTACTTTTGGGCGTTGGTAGCCCTTGCTCGTCTAAAAAGTAATCTCCGCTGAAAACCAGCACGCCGTTTCGCTGCGTAACGCCGGTGGCGACAATCCCCGCCAGCGTGTCCTCATGCTCACGAATGATTTTGTTGGCTTCAATCAGCAGTGTTTCGCGATCGATGGGTTGAGTGTCTTTATGCATGATTTACTCCTTAAACAAGGACATTAGTCTACGCTGAGCCCGCCTTATGGGCAAATATTCCCTGACATAAATGAAGGTTTTACGACAGTGTTACAACTGGCGAGATTTGTTTTTGCATGCTAATAAAGTTGCGTAACGCATTTTATCAGGTACAGTGTGACGCTTTCGTCAATCTGGCAACAGATTTGCTTGACATTCGACCAATACTTCGTCGTGCTAGAGCGTTTGTGAGAAAAAAAGCCTGTTAACTCAGTTACATGAGAGTTACATTACAAGCGCGAATCAGTTTAAAGGGTTGATATCCGCCGACGCAGAGACCATATCGATGTCTCGTCGCCAGTGGAAGGTGAATCAACGTGCGACGCATTCTGGAAGAATCAAATTAGGTAAAGGTGAATATGGGTAAAGCTCTTGTCATCGTTGAGTCCCCGGCAAAAGCCAAAACGATCAACAAGTATCTGGGTAATGACTACGTGGTGAAATCCAGCGTCGGTCATATCCGTGATTTGCCGACCAGTGGCTCAGCAACTAAAAAGAGCGCCGACTCAACCTCCACCAAAACGGCTAAAAAGCCCAAAAAGGATGAACGTGGCGCTCTCGTCAACCGTATGGGTGTTGACCCGTGGCACAACTGGGATGCGCGCTATGAAGTGCTGCCTGGTAAAGAGAAAGTTGTTTCTGAACTGAAGCAACTGGCTGAAAAAGCCGACCACATCTATCTCGCAACTGACCTTGACCGCGAAGGGGAAGCCATTGCATGGCACCTGCGGGAAGTCATCGGTGGCGACGACACCCGCTACAGCCGCGTGGTGTTTAATGAAATTACCAAAAATGCTATTCGCCAGGCGTTTGAAAAACCGGGCGAGTTGAACATCGATCGTGTTAATGCGCAACAGGCGCGCCGCTTTATGGACCGTGTTGTGGGCTATATGGTGTCGCCACTGCTGTGGAAAAAAATTGCACGCGGTCTGTCAGCTGGTCGTGTACAGTCTGTGGCTGTGCGCCTGGTGGTTGAGCGTGAACGCGAAATCAAAGCATTTGTTCCAGAAGAGTTCTGGGAAATTGATGCTAATACGACCACGCCGGGCGGCGACGCGTTGCCGCTTGAGGTGACGCATCAAAATGATAAGCCGTTCCGTCCCGTAAATCGGGAACAAACGCTTGCCGCTGTTAGCCTGTTGGAAAAAGCGCGCTATAGCGTATTGGAACGTGAAGATAAACCGACCAGCAGCAAGCCGGGCGCACCGTTCATTACTTCCACGCTACAGCAGGCTGCGAGCACGCGTCTCGGCTTCGGTGTGAAGAAAACCATGATGATGGCGCAGCGTTTGTATGAAGCGGGTTACATCACTTACATGCGTACTGACTCAACCAACCTGAGCCAGGATGCAGTGACCATGGTTCGCGATTACATCAGCGATAATTTTGGTAAAAAATATTTGCCGGAAAACGCGAACCAGTACGCCAGCAAAGAGAACTCGCAGGAAGCGCACGAAGCTATCCGTCCTTCTGATGTCGCCGTACAGGCGGAATCGCTGAAAGATATGGAAGCTGATGCGCAAAAACTGTATCAGCTGATCTGGCGCCAGTTTGTTGCCTGTCAGATGACCCCAGCTAAATATGATTCCACCACGCTCACCGTGGGTGCGGGTGATTTCCGCCTGAAGGCGCGCGGTCGTATTCTGCGCTTCGATGGCTGGACGAAAGTGATGCCAGCGTTGCGTAAAGGCGATGAAGATCGCATCTTACCGGCGGTGGACAAAGGCGATACGCTGACGCTTATCGAACTGACGCCAGCACAGCACTTTACTAAACCGCCTGCGCGCTTCAGTGAAGCTTCGCTGGTTAAAGAGCTTGAAAAGCGTGGTATTGGTCGCCCATCTACCTATGCGTCGATCATTTCTACGATTCAGGATCGCGGTTATGTTCGCGTTGAAAATCGTCGCTTTTACGCTGAAAAAATGGGTGAAATCGTCACCGATCGTCTGGAAGAAAACTTCCGCGAACTGATGAACTACGATTTTACCGCGCAGATGGAAGATAGCCTCGACCAGGTGGCGAATAAAGAAGCCGAATGGAAGGGCGTACTCGACAACTTCTTCACTGATTTTACTCAGCAACTGGATAAAGCCGAGAAAGATCCTGAAGAAGGCGGTATGCGTCCGAACCAGATGGTGCTGACCAGCATTGATTGCCCGACCTGCGGACGCAAAATGGGTATTCGTACCGCCAGTACCGGCGTTTTCCTTGGTTGCTCCGGCTACGCACTTTCCCCGAAAGAGCGTTGCAAAACCACCATTAACCTGGTGCCGGAAAACGAAGTATTGAACGTGCTGGAAGGCGACGACGCGGAAACGAACGCATTGCGCGCCAAACGCCGCTGCCAGAAGTGCGGTACGGCAATGGACAGTTATCTTATCGATCCTAAGCGTAAATTGCATGTGTGTGGTAATAACCCAACCTGCGACGGCTACGAGATCGAAGAGGGCGAGTTCCGTATCAAGGGATATGACGGTCCTATCGTCGAGTGCGAAAAATGTGGTTCTGAAATGCACCTGAAAATGGGACGTTTCGGCAAGTACATGGCGTGTACTAACGACGAGTGCAAAAACACCCGTAAGATCCTGCGTAACGGTGAGGTCGCTCCGCCGAAAGAAGACCCAGTTCCGTTGCCGGAACTGCCGTGTGAAAAATCTGACGCGTATTTCGTGTTACGTGATGGTGCTGCAGGTATCTTCCTGGCTGCAAATACGTTCCCGAAATCACGTGAGACTCGTGCGCCGTTGGTGGAAGAGTTGTACCGCTTCCGCGATCGCCTGCCGGAAAAACTGCGTTATCTGGCAGATGCGCCGCAAACTGATCCGGATGGTAACAAGTCCATGGTTCGTTTCAGCCGTAAAACCAAGCAGCAATACGTTGCCGCTGAAAAAGACGGTAAGGCGACTGGCTGGTCCGCGTTCTTCGTTGACGGCAAATGGGTAGAAGGGAAGAAATAACAGCGTTTCGGCTGAATTTTTCCTCAAAGGGTCGCGTAAGCGGCCCTTTTTGTTTCTCGCATATTATTTTTTGTCATACCTATACAGCGTACATAGAAATGATATAGTGGTTATAGTTAACAGACTTTTTATTATTAAATCGTATTAGCAGCGCCCGCGAGCCTGCACTGAAACGATGATTTGATGGCGCGAATCGGGATGGCATAACATGAAATTACAGCAGCTTCGCTACATTGTTGAGGTGGTGAACCACAACCTTAATGTCTCCTCAACAGCGGAAGGGCTTTATACCTCGCAGCCCGGTATCAGTAAGCAAGTTCGTATGCTGGAAGATGAACTTGGCATCCAGATTTTCGCCCGTAGCGGTAAGCACCTGACGCAGGTTACGCCAGCAGGGCAGGAAGTTATTCGTATTGCGCGAGAAGTTCTGTCGAAGGTGGATGCCATTAAGTCTGTTGCTGGCGAACATACCTGGCCGGACAAAGGCTCGTTATATATCGCCACTACGCATACTCAGGCGCGTTACGCTTTACCGAACGTGATTAAAGGTTTTATTGAGCGCTATCCTCGCGTTTCATTGCATATGCACCAGGGATCGCCGACGCAAATCGCCGAAGCCGTTTCGAAAGGAAATGCAGATTTTGCTATCGCGACGGAAGCTTTGCACCTGTATGACGACCTGGTGATGTTACCTTGCTACCACTGGAACCGCTCGATCGTCGTCACGCCGGATCATCCGTTGGCGGGAAAATCTTCGGTTTCTATTGAGGAACTGGCACAGTATCCGCTGGTGACCTACACGTTTGGTTTTACCGGACGCTCGGAGCTGGACACCGCGTTTAACCGCGCGGGTCTGGAGCCACGTATTGTCTTTACCGCGACCGATGCTGATGTCATTAAAACCTATGTCCGTCTGGGCCTTGGCGTGGGTGTGATTGCCAGTATGGCGGTTGATCCTGTTTCCGATCCTGACCTGGTACGCGTGGATGCTCACGATATCTTCAGCCATAGCACCACCAAAATTGGTTTTCGTCGCAGCACCTTCTTACGCAGTTACATGTATGATTTCATTCAACGTTTCGCGCCGCATCTGACGCGTGATGTGGTGGATACGGCGGTGGCGCTACGTTCCAACGATGATATTGAAGCCATGTTTAAAGATATTAAATTGCCTGAGAAATAATAACGACTGTAACCTCGTCGGTATCCATAAGCATAAAGCGATACCGACGGGAAACACTGAATTAATTGATAATTTACCGTGGATAAATTAACCATATATAGCTTGTGGAAAAAGTTCTCTAAAGTAGTTTCAAATTAGTCAGCTTGCCAAAAATTCCTTTCAAATATTTATAACCGATCAAACAATCGATTTATTTATCAGGACGAGTCTGAAAATTAACTGGCTTTTTTTCGCCTTTTTTATTAGGATTCCTCCTATCTGATGATTAATTGTACCGATTGTTTGGTGCCTAAATGATAAGTGATTTCGATAGTATGAGGTTAGCGATGCCTTCAGGAAACCAGCCAGCACGCAGGGATCCGGTGATGAAACGTAAAGCCTGGTTCGCCGTATTTCTTGGTTCTGCGATATTCTGGATTATTGTCGCACTCGTGGCCTGGAATGTGTGGGGGTAAGTATGTCCGCACCAGAGCAGCACTCTACCGAAACGCTATCGCCTCATGACCATGAACAAGAGAGCAAAACCGTCGCAGAGAAGGGGCAGAAGGTACCCGAATCCTGGAACCTTTCTCCTGAACAACGGGCGTTTATTGATCTGTTAACTGATGATGATGAACAGAAACAATAATTCGTACGTATTTTATAATAATAACGATTACCTTGTGCCCTTGAATATCGAATCATTTATCCATGTAATCGTCATCAACAACCTAATCAACGTATTATCCATTGCTCTATTGCCTGCTGAATATTCATCCTATTAATCTACACGGCTAGACCTTCCTCCTTACCATCGACCTCAGTTCGCGCTTTTATATCGCCCGCTACTTTTATCATTTTGAGTTGTTATCAAAGCGTTACATTTTGTTTGTGTTATCTTTAATACTAACCCTGAGGAAAATCAGGGGATCCAACCCTGTCATTTAAGGAGGAGCTATGTCGTCGACCCTACGAGAAGCCAGTAAGGACACATTGCAGGTTAAAGATAAAACCTACCGCTACTACAGTTTACCTCTGGCTGCTAAATCACTGGGTGATATCACCCGACTACCCAAATCGCTAAAAGTGTTGCTGGAAAACCTGCTTCGTTGGCAGGATGGTAATTCCGTTACCGAAGATGATATTCATGCTCTCGCACATTGGCTGAAGACCGCCCACGCCGATCGTGAAATTGCCTATCGACCCGCTCGTGTTCTGATGCAGGATTTTACCGGCGTTCCGGCGGTGGTCGATCTTGCCGCCATGCGCGAAGCGGTGAAACGTCTGGGGGGAGATACGGCAAAAGTGAATCCGCTTTCGCCAGTGGACCTTGTCATTGACCACTCGGTAACGGTGGACCGTTTTGGTGATGATGATGCTTTCGAAGAAAACGTTCGCCTGGAAATGGAACGTAACCATGAACGTTATGTGTTCCTGAAATGGGGACAGCAGGCATTTAGTCGCTTCAGCGTTGTACCGCCGGGAACGGGGATTTGCCACCAGGTAAACCTTGAATACCTTGGCAAAGCCGTCTGGAGCGAGTTACAGGACGGTGAGTGGGTGGCTTATCCCGATACGCTGGTCGGTACCGATTCCCATACGACAATGATTAATGGTCTCGGTGTGCTGGGATGGGGCGTTGGAGGCATTGAGGCTGAAGCAGCAATGCTGGGTCAACCGGTCTCTATGCTTATCCCGGATGTCGTAGGCTTTAAACTAGTGGGCAAACTGCGGGAAGGTATCACCGCTACCGACCTGGTTTTAACCGTTACCCAGATGCTGCGTAAGCACGGCGTGGTCGGTAAATTTGTTGAATTCTATGGTGATGGCCTCGACACCTTACCGCTGGCCGATCGGGCAACCATTGCGAACATGTCACCGGAATACGGCGCAACCTGCGGTTTCTTCCCGATCGATGGCATCACTCTTGAATATATGCGTCTGAGTGGACGCAGTGAGGAGCAGGTTGAGTTGGTCAGCGCCTATGCCAAAGCGCAGGGAATGTGGCGTAATCCAGGGGATGAACCCGTATTTACCAGTTCACTGGAGCTGGATATGGGCAGTGTGGAAGCTAGCCTTGCCGGACCGAAGCGCCCGCAGGATCGGGTGGCACTGGCTGATGTTCCGAAAGCGTTTTCGGCGAGCAATGAACTCGAAGTAAATAGCTCGCTGAAAGACCGTCAGCCCGTGGACTACACCATGAGCGGCCAGCAGTATAAGCTGCCGGACGGTGCGGTGGTGATAGCAGCTATAACTTCCTGTACCAACACCTCTAACCCAAGCGTATTAATGGCGGCGGGACTGCTGGCGAAAAAAGCAGTGACACTTGGTCTGAAACGTCAGCCTTGGGTGAAAGCCTCGCTGGCGCCAGGTTCGAAGGTGGTGTCTGATTATCTGGCGCAGGCTGGGTTCACGCCGTACCTTGATGAGCTGGGATTTAACCTTGTAGGTTATGGCTGTACCACCTGTATTGGTAACTCGGGTCCGTTACCCGATCCTATCGAGACAGCCATCAAAAAAGGCGATCTCACCGTTGGCGCCGTACTTTCCGGCAACCGAAACTTTGAGGGGCGTATCCATCCGCTCGTGAAGACCAACTGGTTGGCGTCTCCGCCGCTGGTGGTGGCCTATGCGCTAGCAGGGAATATGAATATCAATCTGACGAAAGATCCGTTAGGCCATGACAAAAAGGGCGATCCCGTTTATCTGAAAGATATCTGGCCGACGGCTCAGGAAATTGCCCGTGCCGTGGAGCAGGTTTCTACCGCCATGTTCCATAAAGAGTACGCTGAAGTCTTTGAAGGCACGCCAGAATGGAAAGCTATCCAGGTTGATCGGGCTGATACCTATGGTTGGCAGTCTGACTCAACTTATATCCGCTTGTCGCCGTTCTTCGATGGTATGCAGGCTACGCCGGATCCGGTCCAGGACATTCATGGTGCGCGTATCCTCGCAATGCTTGGGGATTCCGTCACCACCGACCATATTTCTCCTGCCGGCAGTATCAAGCCGGATAGCCCGGCAGGTCGTTATCTGCAAAGCCACGGCGTTGAGCGTAAAGATTTTAACTCCTATGGTTCACGACGCGGGAATCATGAAGTGATGATGCGCGGTACCTTTGCCAATATTCGTATTCGTAATGAGATGGTACCCGGCGTGGAAGGTGGGATGACGCGTCATTTGCCGGGAACCGAGGTAGTGGCTATCTATGATGCGGCTATGCAATATCAACAGGAGAATATCCCCCTGGCGGTTATTGCCGGGAAAGAGTATGGCTCTGGCTCCAGTCGCGACTGGGCGGCAAAAGGCCCGCGCTTGCTGGGGATTCGCGTGGTTATCGCTGAGTCCTTTGAGCGAATTCACCGTTCTAACCTGATTGGTATGGGGATTTTGCCGCTGGAATTTCCGCAGGGCGTCACGCGCAAAACGCTGGGACTAACAGGTGAGGAAGCGATCGATATTACGGACCTGCAAAACATCAAGCCGGGCGCAACAGTACCGGTGAATATGGTTCGCTCAGATGGACGTAAAGAGGTGATTTTATGCCGCTGCCGTATCGATACCGCGACGGAGCTAACTTACTACCAAAACGATGGTATTCTGCACTACGTGATTCGTAATATGTTGAATTAAAATGTATAAAGCCTGCGAGAGCAGGCTTTTTTATCGGCGGTAACAACCATTACTTGCCCAGCAAATGCCCCATCTTGGCGGCTTTGGTGTCCAGGTAATGTTCATTGTTCGGGTTACGACCCACAATCAGCGGCACGCGTTCAACAATATTGATTCCCGCTTCGGTCAGAATTTCCACTTTTTTCGGGTTATTGGTCAGCAAACGAACTTCGTCCACGCCCAGCAGCTTGAACATATCCGCACACAGCGTGAAATCACGCTCATCTGCCGCAAAGCCCAACTGATGGTTAGCCTCAACGGTATCATAACCCTGGTCCTGCAACGCGTAGGCGCGGATTTTATTGAGCAGGCCGATATTGCGTCCTTCCTGACGATGATAAAGCAGGATACCGCGCCCTTCTTCAGCAATGTGGGTGAGAGCCGCTTCGAGCTGGAAGCCGCAATCGCAACGCAGGCTAAACAATGCATCGCCAGTCAGACATTCGGAGTGGACACGCGCCAGAACAGGCGTTTGACCAGTGATATCGCCAAAAACCAGTGCGACGTGATCGTGTCCGGTTGCCAGTTCTTCAAATCCCACCATCAGGAAATCACCCCAGGGGGTTGGCAGTTTGGCTTCTGCCACACGTTTAAGCTGCATGTAATTCTCCAGATTATGCTGGCACTGTCGTGCCGTCGCCTGTTGGCTTCTTGTTCTGTATTGCACTATTTTGCCATAAGGCAACGATGTTCACCTAATCGCGACAACGGATTCGCCTTTGGAATGGCACAAAAATGTCAATTTTCCCGGCATGCACTTTTTTCAGTTATGATTGTGAGACTTATCGACGAAAGGAGAGGCAATGCTGTCAATTGCAAAGCGCACTGCGGTCGGGGCCGGGCTGCTACTTATTATGCCGGTTGCTGTATGGGTATCGGGCTGGAGCTGGCAGCCGGGACACAACGTTTGGTGGCTAAAATCTCTGTACTGGGTAACGGAAACGGTGACGCAGCCGTGGGGGATTATCACTCATGTTGTGCTCTGCGCATGGTTTCTGTGGTGTCTGCGTTTTCGTCTGAAAGCTGCGGTAATGCTGTTTGCGATCCTGGCCGCGGCAATTTTAGTCGGTCAGGGTGTGAAGTCCTGGGTTAAAGACAGGGTGCAGGAACCTCGGCCCTTTGTCGTATGGCTGGAAAAAACGCACCATATCCCGGTTGATGAGTTCTACACTTTAAAACGTAAAGATCGTGGCAACTTAGTTAAAGAGCAATTGGCCGAACAACAGGATATTCCGACGTTTCTACGTAAGCACTGGCAAAAAGAAACGGGTTTTGCCTTTCCGTCAGGACATACGATGTTTGCTGCCAGTTGGGCTTTACTGGCAGTAGGGCTGTTATGGCCACGCCGACGTACGCTGACGATTGTGTTTTTGCTTATCTGGGCGACAAGTGTTATGGGTAGCCGCTTGCTGTTGGGCATGCACTGGCCGCGTGATTTGGTCGTTGCAACGCTGATTTCATGGCTGCTGGTAACGCTGGCGACCTGGCTCGCGCAGCGAGTATGCGGACCACTTACGCCGCCTGTGCAGGAGGCAAAAGAAATCGCGCAACGCGAGCAAGAAAGCTAGCTATGATTGATTTTTCAAATTTTGCCCTTAAATCAGAAAGCGGAAAGCGCTTTTCCATTTCGCACTCGTTGTGAAAATGGTAATTTAAAGGGCTCAACGCGGTAAGTTGTACACGATTTATTCGCTTAAACCACATAACGGGAAGTAATGTGAAATATTTACTCATTTTCTTACTGGTGTTGGCGATTTTTGTTATTTCGGTGACATTAGGTGCGCAAAACGATCAACAGGTTACGTTTAATTACCTGCTGGCTCAGGGTGAGTATCGTATCTCTACGCTGCTTGCTGTATTGTTTGCCGCAGGTTTTGCGATTGGTTGGTTAATTTGCGGCCTTTTCTGGCTGAAGGTTCGTGTGTCTCTTGCGCGCGCCGAACGTAAAATCAAACGACTGGAAAACCAGCTTACGCCTGCGACCGACGTTGCGGTTTCTGCCGATTCGTCGGTTGTGAAGGAATAATTATTTATGTTGGAGTTGTTGTTTCTGCTTTTACCTGTAGCCGCTGCCTATGGGTGGTATATGGGTCGCAGAAGTGCGCAACAAACCAAGCAGGATGAAGCTAACCGTCTTTCCCGTGACTATGTCGCCGGGGTTAACTTCCTCCTGAGCAACCAACAAGACAAAGCGGTGGATCTGTTCCTCGATATGCTAAAAGAGGATACGGGCACCGTTGAGGCTCATCTCACTCTCGGAAACCTGTTTCGCTCGCGCGGTGAAGTCGATCGCGCAATCCGCATCCATCAAACGTTAATGGAAAGTGCTTCGCTGACCTACGAGCAGCGTTTGTTGGCCGTACAACAGCTGGGGCGCGATTACATGGCCGCAGGTCTGTACGACCGCGCGGAAGACATGTTCAATCAGCTTACCGATGAAACAGATTTTCGCGTCGGTGCATTACAGCAACTGCTGCAAATTTATCAGGCGACCAGCGATTGGCAGAAAGCCATTGATGTCGCAGAACGTCTGGTGAAGCTAGGCAAAGATAAACAGCGTATTGAGATAGCCCACTTCTACTGCGAACTGGCCTTACAGCAGATGGGCAGCGACGATATGGATCGTGCCATGGCGCTGTTGAAAAAAGGGGCTGCGGCAGACAAAAACAGTGCCCGGGTTTCCATCATGATGGGCCGTGTGTACATGGTGAAAGGCGAGTACGCGAAGGCCGTTGAAAGTCTGCAACGCGTGATTTCTCAGGATAAAGAACTGGTCAGCGAAACGCTGGAAATGCTGCAAAGCTGCTACCAGCATCTGGGGAAAACCGATGAGTGGGCAGAGTTTTTACGTCGGGCCGTTGAAGAGAATACTGGCGCCGCCGCCGAGCTGATGCTGGCCGATATTCTTGAAGCGCGTGAGGGGACTGATACCGCTCAGGTTTATATTACCCGCCAACTACAACGCCATCCTACGATGCGCGTTTTCCACAAATTAATGGATTACCATCTTAACGAAGCAGAAGAAGGGCGCGCGAAAGAGAGCCTGATGGTTCTGCGCGATATGGTCGGGGAGCAGGTGCGCAGCAAGCCGCGCTATCGTTGCCAGAAGTGCGGATTTACCGCATATACACTGTACTGGCACTGCCCATCTTGTCGCTCATGGTCAACCATTAAGCCTATTCGCGGACTTGATGGGTTGTAATTTTTAAAAAAATCTTACTTTAGTTACAACATACTAATGATGAGTAACAAAGCCATCCTCAGCCACCGTTGCCAAATTCGCCTGGCAGAAATGGAATCGCGCCTGTTAATTTTCTATTACCGCAGGTAGAATGCACGCCGTTTACCCATTTCGCGCTACTGTCGGCGCCCATCCTCAAGAAGGTCTGGTCATGACGTTTACTGCTTCATCTTCTTCTCGTGCTGTTACTGATTCTCCTGTCGTTGTCGCTCTCGATTATTCCAATCGTGATAAAGCATTAGCTTTTGTCGACAGAATTGATCCTCGTGATTGCCGTTTGAAAGTGGGCAAAGAGATGTTCACGCTTTTTGGACCTCAGTTGGTTCGCGATTTACAACAGCGTGGTTTTGACGTTTTTCTTGATTTGAAATTTCATGATATTCCCAACACTACCGCGCATGCCGTTGCGGCAGCGGCTGAGCTTGGCGTGTGGATGGTTAACGTTCATGCTTCTGGTGGGGCGCGTATGATGACCGCCGCACGTGAAGCCTTATTACCTTTTGGCAAGGACGCACCGCTGCTGATTGCGGTAACGGTTCTGACCAGTATGGAAGCCAGCGACCTCGCCGATCTCGGCGTGACGTTGTCACCTGCAGAGCATGCTGAAAGGCTGGCGCGCTTAACCCAACATTGTGGTTTGGATGGTGTTGTATGCTCCGCGCAGGAAGCGGTGCGATTCAAGCAGGCGTTTGGCCAGGCATTTAAATTGGTTACGCCGGGTATTCGTCCTGAAGGCAGCGAGGCGGGCGATCAGCGTCGCATTATGACGCCGGAACAAGCACAGTCAGCTGGTGTGGATTATATGGTTATTGGTCGTCCGGTCACGCAGTCGGCAGATCCGGCTCAGACGCTGAAGATGATTAATGCCTCACTGAAACGAGGTGCGTAAATGAACGACTCAAACTCTCGCCTGGTCTACTCAACCGACTCCGGGCGCATTGATGAACCAAAAGCTGCTCCTGTGCGCCCACAAGGCGATGGCATTGTTCGTATCCAGCGCCAGACCAGTGGCCGCAAAGGTAAGGGCGTGTGTTTGATTACCGGTATTGATCAAGACGATGCCGAACTGACCAAATTAGCTGCGGAACTGAAGAAAAAATGTGGTTGTGGCGGGGCAGTGAAGGATGGCGTGATTGAGATACAGGGTGATAAACGCGACTTGATTAAATCGCTGCTGGAAGCCAAAGGAATGAAAGTTAAACTGGCTGGCGGTTAATAAAAAAAGCCACGGAATATTTCCGTGGCTTTTTAATAATACAGACCTGAAAAAGTAAACGTATTATTATATCGAGCCGTTCAACCGTAGATTATTTACCCACCTGGTGGCCAATGATACCACCTACTGCAGCACCACCCAGCGTACCCAGCGTGCTGCCGTCAGTCAGGACTGCACCACCTATTGCACCTGCACCAGCACCGATTGCAGTGTTACGATCGCGTTTGGACCAGTTAGAGCAGGCGCTCAGCGACATTGCCAGAGTAATCGCCAGAATGGCAGCGGTCATTTTTTTGCTCGTTACTAACATAATACTTTCTCCTGAATTATTGATTCACGGAATCCAGTGTTCTTTAAGAATAGCGCTAAATTTAGGCTAACGAAGATATTTCCGTGAAACCGTTTAGCGAAGGCATTACAAACACTATCCTGAAGTTGGAGGTTCGTTCCTGTTATATCGCTAACATTAATTTTACGACTTAATCCTGTTAACGACAGGTAAAAAGTCTTAATTGGACTGTCAGATAACTCTCAGAGAGGAGATGATTTGCCAACTGACAAATCATCTGCTGAAGATGTTACGCGTGGGCATCAATGATATTGACGGTTAATCCGGAATGCTCAAGCTGCATTTGTACGCTGGCGCTAAGCCTGGAGTCCGTGACTACGCGGCTGAATCGCTCTAATGGACCCAGCGTGTACGGGTGAATGGCTTCGAATTTTGAGCTGTCAGTAAGCACAATAACTTCTGCACCTTTTTCCAGCACCGCGTTAACCACATCAGAACGCATCATGTCGCGTCCGGTGAAGCCAGTGTCAGCCTGCCAGCCATCAATGCCGATAAAGGCCTTGCTGAAGTGTACCTGCTGGATAAACTGGCGAGTTAAGGGCCCAACCATACTTTCGCTTTTTTTCTGATAGATGCCGCCAAGGAGAATCACTTCGCAGGGGGTTTCTTTCAGCAGATGGGCTATATAGCTGCTGACGGTAATGATGGTGACATCTTTTTGCTCCGCGAGCGTTCTGGCTAAGAGCGCATTGCTGCTGCCGTTTTCAATGAATACGGACTCACCTGGGCTTACCAGCGATGCGGCGAATTCAGCCAGCTCACGCTTCAGCGTAAAATTAGTCATCATGCGCGTTTCCACATCATCGCTGTTCAATGAAACAGCAAAACCGTGCGCACGGCGTAAATAACTCTGTTTTTCCAGTGTGTTCAGATCCTGTCGAATCGTCACTTCTGAGACACCGGTGATTTTTGCCAGTTCGGCAACGCTCATCTGACCTTTATCAGTCACCATCTGCAAAATAGATTGTTGTCGGGAATTCATAATATTAATTTTATTGCGATATCGTATCGGAAATTAAACGGAAACTGCCTCACGTGCAGTTTGCTTATAGCAGCGACATTAAAGGGTTAATGTCATCAGATCTCCCAGGGAGCCTTGTGCTTTTTGGGCAAGGATTCGGCATCTTCTTTGGTCATGTTTAGCAGCTCAGCCTTCAGAATTTCGAGATTATGGATAGCTGAGTGGTAATCACCTGCAACGAGGATATCCAGCACAGTATCAATGCGTTCGGCCAGACGCTGAGCGTCGATATCAGACATGGTTATCATCCTAATGGCAATAGAGTTTGAATTTCATGATGCAGAATTTCATGGCAAAAGAGAAGGGAAAAATAGTATTAACTTCAACGATAGAAGAATATTATATATTCTGTGATTACATGCAGATAGGATCGTTACGTAATGTCCATTTATGGCTATTCTCAACGTTTGATCCCACTGCATTAGCGTGTTTTTTTATTCAGGTGCCGTCGATACCAACGTTCAAATGCAACTGCTGGCATTGGCTTGGCAAACAAAAAACCCTGACGCTCGTTGACGCCATTTTTGGTTAAAAACGCATCCTCTTTCGCGCTTTCAACACCTTCGGCGATGACCTGCAGGTTGAGTGCCTGTGCGACCGCAACAATGGCACGTACCAGCGACTGCGAAACAGGTTGTTTGTGTACATCCCTGACAAAGGTTTGATCCAGTTTAATTGCATCAAGTGGGAACCGGGCCAGTTGAGACAGTGACGAATAACCGGTACCAAAATCATCCAAATGGATTTGCGCCCCCATCTGGCTAAACTGCTGAATCACGGACAGTGCCAGTTGCTCATTTTCAATTAAACTGCTTTCCGTTAACTCGACATCGATGGGGCAATATTCAAAGTCGAGTTCATGAAGCACCTGCTTGAGATCGGTAAATAGCGTCTGATCGGCGAGCTGCCGGGCAGAAACGTTTACCGCCACGCGCAGATTGATTCCCTTTGCGCGCCATTTTGCTATCTGACGCACAACGTCCAGAATAACCCAGCGACCCAGAGGAACGATAAGCCCTGATTCTTCGGCGTAGGAGATAAATTCCAGTGGTGGAATGAGGCCTCGTTCCGGAGACTGCCAGCGAACCAGCGCCTCCAGGCTGCGCACTTCGCCTCGCCAGGTTATCTTTGGCTGATAATGGATAACCAGTTGATCGTTTTCCAGCGCCTTGCGCAGATTAGTATCCAGCCACAGATATTCAAATACCCGCTGATTCATTTCCGGAGAGAAAACACAAAACTGTCCACGGCCACCTTCTTTTGCGGTGTACATGGCCGTATCGGCGTTACGAATGACGCTCTCGCAGTCCTGACCATGTTGTGGGGCGAGGGAAATACCAATAGAGCATCCGGTATAGATTTCAATCAGGCCGATGCGAAAAGGTTGACGCAGGCGTGTCAGAATACGCGACGCGGTGGCTTCCAGTGAACCCTGGGATGTTTCGGTGGCAAGGACAATAAACTCATCGCCGCCAAACCGTGCCAGTAACTGGTTTTCGCTAAGGCAACTGAGTATTGCCAGCGATACGCTTTGCAATAGCTGATCGCCAAACATATGCCCGTAGGCATCGTTTACCTTTTTGAAGTTATCCAGATCGAGGTACACAATCCCGACCTGCGTATCGCCCGCGTTCTCAATCGCATTGCTGATCAGATTATGAATAGCGTTGCGATTGGGTAATCCAGTGATCGAGTCAGTATTCGCCAACACCCGCAAACGCTCCTGGGCGCGGCGTTCTTCAGTGATATCGGTCCCGGAACAGATCAGAAATATTTCGTTCTTGCCGCTACCGTTATGCACAAATTTATTACGAAATAAAAACAGACGCTGTCCTTTGCAGGTCTTCACCCAGCGTTCAACTTCATATGAGTTACCTTCGCGAAAAAAGACCTCGATATTGCGTCGTGACGCGGCAGCTTCACGTCGACTCATAAATAATGTGAATACACTTTGGCCAATGACTTCACGTTCTTTGAGTCCGGTATACTCTTCGCACAGTCGATTAAACCGCTGAATGTTGCCCATGCGATCAAGAATGACAATGACTGAATTGGCTTCAGAAACCACCTGTTCGGCAAAAGAGAGGCCATGAGCCAGGTCACGGGCGACGGAAGGGGTGTCATCCCAGGCGGATGCGCTACCGGCCCATTCACGCTTATTGATTTTTCGGCCGACCAGATGCACGGGAATGTTGTCATCTTCAATCGGTAACGTCATTAATAAACTTGACGTAATTACCGTCATCTCGCGAATGCGTTCGGCTTGTTCCGGGGATAATTCGATGGTCTGATCGGCCTCTGACGTTTCTTCGACAGAGAAATGCAGGATGTTGCAATCCTCTGACAAACGCCAGTAAGGGTTATAAGTGCCAACATAGCTATACAACGTAATCAGCTCCCGGACGTCTTTCATGATGTGTACTATCCCGATTAAAGCGCATAGAGCCTCAAAAGTATGGGTAGCCATGATTCATTCAGGCTGATTATGGCTGAACGTATTGTTTTTTTTATATATTTATGTGTAATCCAGAATCCGTAAAAAGCAAAGCCAACGGAGCTGAAAAATAGTAAATAAATTTTTTGACTGGATGAAAGAAGTGTAGTGCGCGGTTGAAATTTGGGAGGTAAAAAGAAAACGACCTTTCAAAAATGAGAAAGGTCGCTTGATTTATGCGTGTTACGCGGCTGGACGCGCGATAACGCTGCGGGTTTCCATCCGTACTTCAGCGATAGTTACGTCAATCACATCTGTGACTTTGTAAACCACTTCACCTTTAATTTGCACGGTGCCGCTTTCCTGGCTGCATACCAGTTCATCACGAACGGCGTGCAGGAAGGGAGCAGGAATAAAGGCAACAGCGCCATTATCAACTAAACGCACGCGCATGCCACCGCGGCTGACGTCAATGATCTCGGCCGCAAAGCGGGTGTCGGTACCGGCTTTATCACTCAGGAAACGGGCGTAAAGCCAGTCACCCACGTCACGCTCAGCCATCCGGTTCAGGCGACGACGTTCTGCCATTTGCACGGTGGTATCATCCTGAGGTCGGGCGATGGTTTCGCCTTTGATGACAGCCTTAAGCAGACGGTGGTTGATCATATCGCCATACTTACGGATTGGGGAAGTCCAGGTGGCATATGCCTCCAGACCCAGCCCAAAGTGTGGACCTGGTTCAATACTTATTTCAGCGTAAGACTGGAAGCGGCGAATTCGGCTGTCGAGGAAGCCTGATGGCTGAGCATCCAGTTCGCGGCGCAGTTTGCAGAAACCTTCCAGAGTCAGGACTTCTTCGGCATCGACGTGCATACCGTGGGTTTTCAGCAACGCGGCCAGAGCGTCGGCGTTGGCCGGGTCGAATCCCATATGGACGTTATAAATACCGAAGCCCAGCTTGTCGCGAAGCACACGGGCGGCGCAAATATTTGCCGCAATCATGGATTCTTCCACGATACGGTTTGCGATGCGGCGTGGCTCAGCGACGATGTCCAGTACTTCACCTTTTTCACCGAGAACGAAACGGTAATCCGGGCGATCTTTAAAGACCAGCGCGTGGTTATGGCGCCACTCTCCTCGGCTCAGACAAATACGATGCAGCAGACGGATCTGTTCCGCAATCGCGTCGTTTTCTGGTTGCCACTCGCCTGTACCTTCCAGCCAGTCGGAAACATTGTCATAGGCCAGCTTCGCTTTTGACTCAATTGTCGCAGCGAAAAAGGTGATGTTGTCTTCAATCGCGCCATCGGCGGTAATGCTCATACGACAAGCTAAAACCGGGCGCACTTCGTTCGCGCGCAGAGAGCAGAGATCGTCAGACAATTCACGTGGCAACATCGGGATATTGAACCCCGGTAAATAATTGGTGAACGCGCGAATTTTTGCCGTTTTATCCAGCTTACTGCCTTCTGCAATCCAGGCTGTTGGGTCGGCAATGGCGACGGTTAATTGTAGCGTGCCGTCAGCTTGTTCTTCAGCATACAGCGCATCGTCCATATCTTCGGTGCTGGCGCTGTCGATGGTGACGAAATGAAGGGCGGTTAAATCTTCACGAACCAGGCCTTCGTCCAGCATTTCGGTTGCTACGCCGTCCGGTGCTTCTTTTTCCAGATTATGGCGTGCCAGTGTGACCCACCACGGGACAAAGTGGTCATCAGCAAAAGTGATAAATTGGGTTAACTCGGCGTAGAAGGTGCGATCGCCTTTCAGCGGGTGACGGCGCATTTCTGCAACCGCCCAGTCGCCTTCTTTAAATTCATGTTCAACGCCACGGGTGGCACGACAAGGAATAGCATCTTTCAGTAACGGATGATCCGGTACGATGGACAGACGATCATTTTTGCCCTGAACTTTACCCACGAAGCGCGTCAGGAAGGGTTCGATCAGTTCTTCCGGCTCTGCAGACTCACGATCTTTTTCTGTATGGATAACCGCAACAATGCGGTCGCCATGCATCACTTTTTTCATCTGCGGCGGTGGAATGAAATAGCTTTTTTGTGCATCGACTTCCAGGAAGCCAAAGCCTTTTTCCGTGGCTTTTACCACCCCTTCAGCACGTGGCGTCTGGGAATGTAGTTGCTGTTTAAGCTGCGCTAGCAGCGGGTTGTCCTGAAGCATAATTGTCTATTTTCGTGGCTAAAAGAGCGGCTGACAGTTTTACGCGATTCTGCCAGTGGCAGCAAGCGCTCTTTCAGTAAGTGGATCGGTTAATCAGTGTCGCCCAGCGCGATTTTCAAGCGATTCAACCATCCGCACAATCCACTCCAGGCTAGCAGGTTGATGGCCTGCTCTGAAGAGATTCCCTGCTCGAACAAAGACGTTAACAGTGCGGTGCTAAAGCGGTCGGGCGCCCGGGTCAGCCATTGTACCGCCTGTAGGGTAACGCGCTCAACCGGATGTCGTTGTTCCCAACGTTGTAATTCACGTTCATCCAGGCGAAGCAGGGCGATAACGTCGACTAATTCATTTGCTGTATGCGCCTGCTCGTTAAAGCAGGCCACGCTGCCGTTAATTCGTGACGTCACCAGCGCTGCCAGTGAAAATTCCTGTACTGATACAGTGCTGCGCCGGACAGAGGAAATCAGCGTCGTGAGTAAATCTAAAATGACCGGTGAATGTATCAATAATGGCACCAACGCTTGCAGTTCATCGGGATATCCTCTGGCAGAATTCTCAGCATGGGGGGGATATTTTTCGATCGGGAATGGTGCAGCATGCCAGGTTGTCTTTGTGGCGTTAAATAACGAAGCGTGAGCAAATTGCTGAATATCCAGCCCCGGTATTCGGCGTACCGGATGACCAGACCAGGCCTGAAACAGGGCCACGGTTCGGGCCTGAAAACCGATGAAGCCGATGATTTGATTCATCAGAATATTATCGCTGGTGGTCAGTCCGACCGCTTCCAGATGCTGACGGTCGCGTTCGCCTATCACGGCAGGAGAGCTGGCAAGTTGGCGAGCATATTGGGTGATTTGTGCCAGTCGATGGTTACTTTCCCGCGAGGAGTCCGGACCGGGAAGCGGTGTTAAACGCGCGGCATAGTGATTACATAATCGCTGCACACCATACACCTGAGCGACGGTCAGGGCTGTACTCATCCGTTCATAGGCACTGAACGTATGCATCTGATTCAGGTTTACATGAGCCGGGAAGAGCATCTGGGCAAGTTTACGGGCAGGGGTTAACCAGGATTGAAAGGGCGAAAGAGCGTCATCAGGTAATGCCAGATCCAGTAAAAAACTGTCGTCGACATGAGCGGCTTCCGGGACCAGCGGCAGAACATCATGCGGATACGTGCTGGATTGCGTCTCATGATACCAGTGGCTTTTGCCTTCAATTCGGCGTTGTTCCATGGGCGTTCCTTGGTCTAAAAGTGGCGACCCGGACTTGTCGTCATACTACTACGCCGGATCGTTTGCGCTGCAATATCCTGACGTAAGCAAATGAGGGGATGAAAGATTGTTACGTGATAATAAATATCAGAAAGGCATATGTGGTGGCTGAGGGGAGTGTCATGGGCGGTGCAAGACCGCCCATCGAGGTCTTAGGATTATTTAAGTTCCAGCTCGTTCATTGCGGCGATGCTGAAGCCACCGTCAACGTGTACGACTTCACCAGAGATACCGGCAGAGAGATCGGAGCACAGAAATGCTGCGGAGTTACCCACATCTTCAATGGTAACGGTGCGGCGAATCGGTGTAACCGCTTCACAGTGCGCCAGCATTTTACGGAAATCTTTAATGCCAGAAGCGGCGAGTGTACGGATTGGACCTGCGGAAATGGCATTCACACGCACGCCTTCAGGTCCCATCGCATTAGCCATATAACGGACGTTCGCTTCCAGGGAGGCTTTCGCCAGGCCCATGACGTTATAGTTAGGGATTGCACGCTCTGCGCCCAGATAGGACAACGTCAGTAGCGCAGAACCAGGGTTTAGCATGGAACGACATGCTTTTGCCATCGCAACAAAGCTGTAAGCGCTAATGTCATGCGCAATTTTAAATCCTTCGCGGGTAACTGCATTCACATAATCGCCATCCAGTTGGTCAGCAGGTGCGAAGCCGATTGAGTGTACGAAACCGTCGAATTTCGGCCAGGTTTTGCTCAGTTCAGCAAACATGGCGTCAATGCTGGCATCTTCAGCCACATCACACTGCAAAACAATGTTGGAGCCTAATTGCGCTGCAAATTCTTCCACACGACCTTTCAGCTTGTCGTTCTGGTAGGTGAACGCCAGTTCAGCACCTTCGCGATGCATCGCCTGAGCGATTCCCCATGCGATAGACAATTTACTGGCAAGGCCTGTCACCAGAATACGCTTACCTGATAAAAAACCCATGGCTTTAATCCTTTTTGTTAACACTTATCTTTTACCAATCAATGAATTATGATTGACGCGTTAAGCTCACTCGAAATTGGTCTGAAATTATATCCCACGCCTTTTCCCTGAGGAATGGTTATCAACCTCACGTGACCTGTCACTTCATTGCATGTGGGGAGTATATCATTCCCCTCCGGTTATGCTTCGTTCAGGCATTTAACGTCGGTGAATCAGAGAAAATGCAAGGTTTCAAAGGCATTGAAATGGTATTATTTCATTGCTAGCTGATGTTAATAAACATAGCAAGGTAGGAACTTTCTTAAAACAAAAAATATGACAATATTCAGCTTGTTATGATATATTGTTTTTATCGATCAATATCGACGCATTGATCGATATTATTGATTGATTGTGATTAGAAGTGCATTATCATGACGTTATGATCAATTGGAGTGGTCTTATGCACTATCATTTCATCGCGGAAACGATGAGAGACACAACAGATAAATTACTGGGCGTAGAGATCAACACCCGGTTTACTTCAGATACGGTTCAACCGTTGCATCCAGATTTCATCATTTCAGCGTGGGATAGCGAACAAAAGCGTAATTTCATGCTCGAGCAAATTCGATTAATTGCCGAAAAGCGTGACTGGTTTGAGCGCAACAGCCTTATTTGTACCCTGAAACTCATTGACGAAATGGCGCTGCTGGCGATTGGTGATCCAGCCATCAAGTCGGCCTTACAGGCACTACCATTTATTGCACTGGAACTTTCAGAACGTTTTCTGACGAATACCGTGTGCCTGAATAGTCTGTTGATTAATTCACTTCGCGACGGCCCAAACGCATTGTGGTTAGGCGATCTTGGCTCCGGCAGCGTAGGGGCCAGCCCGCTGGTTTGCGGTCATTTTGACGTTGTTAAACTGGATCGCGGTTTTTTCCTGGAACAGGTAGAAAAACCGATGTTCCCGGTGCTGATCAAAAATATCAGGGAATATTGCGACCGTGTTGTAGTGAAGGGAGTCGAAACAGCACAACTTGTCGACGAGGCCAGTGCTGCAGGTGTCTGGGCAATGCAGGGTGCCCTTTATCCGTCAGTCACGTTTACCGAAGTTGATACGCTGCTCTTACCTACGTTGTGTCACTGATGGCAGAATGCCCCCCGGTTGAGGGGGCAGTCGTTTGTTAGCGATCTTTCCGCCAGGCGTCGGCGGTAAGCGCTTCGCCGAAATGACCTGCAATCAGGCGACGGGTAAGTTCATGCAACGGGGAGGCCAGAACGTCCGCTGTACTGCCGCGCTCAACAACTTCGCCCTGATGCATGACTAATACCTGGTCGCTGATGTGCTTCATCATGCCAATATGCTGAGTCACATAGATATATGAAATCCCTTGTTTTTCCTGTAATTCCAGCATCAGATTGATGAGCTGCGAACGCATCGACATGTCCAGAGAAGCCAGGGCTTCGTCGGCGATAATGACTTTGGGTCGTAAAATGAGCGCACGGGCAAGGCCCAGACGCTGTTTTTGCCCCGGCGCTAACATATGCGGGTAATAGCTTACGTGATCGGGCAGCAGTCCGACCATACGCATGGTCTCCACGATCTGTTTACGACGCTGCTCAGGCTCGAGGTCGGTATTCAGACGTAGCGGAAAATCGAGGATCTGCGAGATACGTTGCCGAGGATTAAGCGATGTTGACGGATCCTGGAAAATCATACGGATCCGCTGACTACGAAATGAATAATCACCATATTTTAACGGATGATCGTCAATCAGCAGCTCACCGCTGGTAGGTTCAATCATACCCGCCAACATTTTTGCCAGCGTAGATTTCCCCGAACCGTTTTCACCAATGACGGCGAGCGTCTGACGTTCGCGCAGGGTGAAACTCAGGGGCTTGACGGCCTCCACGGTCTGGCGGCGAAATAAACCTGTCCGGTAGCGAAAGGTTTTGCTCAGATTACGAACTTCGAGCAGGGTTTCTACCATCTCACTCTCTCTCCATGTTCAGCGGGAAATGACAGGCGTAGAGATGATTCTTTGCTCCGGTCAGTCTTGGGGTTTCAATACATTCGCGTTGTGCATAAGGGCAGCGCGGCCCCAGACGACAGCCGATGGGTAATTGTTCCAGCAATGGAATTGCTCCTGGCATGGTATTCAGGCGGCTTTTGTGCGGCATTGCGCTACCAAAATCAGGAATAGCGCGAATCAACGCTTGAGTATAAGGATGATGCGGAATGGTCACCAAATCTTTACTTGGCGCGGTTTCCACCGTTTGTCCGCAGTACATCACGTTGATTTTGTCAGCCCACTGGCTGAGCATTTGCAGGTCATGGCTTATCAACAAAATGGTGGTATTGCTGTTTTGATTCAGACGGGTTAGCAGACGGAAAATTTGCGCCTGGGTGGTTGGCTCCATCGCGTTCGTCGGTTCATCGGCAATCAGCAAACGCGGCTGATTCGCCAATGCGATAGCGATCATGACCTTCTGGCATTCGCCGTCGGTTAGCTCATATGGGAAGCTGCGCATGGCATCTTTATGGTCTTTTATCCCGACGCGGTGTAAGAGTTCAATCGCACGGCGTTTGCGCCAGCCGATGCGCTGCCACCAGCGGCCCTTGTAAGTCCAGGCAGGAATATTTTGCATTAGCTGCCGTCCGATCCGCTCAGACGGATCGAGACATGACTGTGGCTCCTGAAAGATCATGGAGACGTTATGACCGACCAGTTTGCGTCGTTCACGCGCGGAAAGGCGTAGCAGATCGATATCATCAAAACGCATACGGTCTGCGGTTACGCGCCAGTTATCTTTAGCGACGCCGCAAATGGCCTTAGCGATCAGACTTTTGCCGGAACCCGACTCGCCGACCAGCCCGCGGATTTCACCCTCGTTGAGGGTCATGCTGACGCGATCAACTGCCTTAACCCAGTCGTCACCGGTTCTGAATTCAATCGTCAGGTTGCGGATATCCAGTAATGGCATTATTCCACCCCCGCAATAATTGCGCGGCGCACGCCGTCACCCAGTAGGTTAACCAGCAGCACGCTTATCATAATCGCTGCGCCTGGCAGCATGACCGTCCACGGTGCGACATAAATCAGCTCCAGCGCGTCACCGAGCATGGCCCCCCATTCCGGGGATGGCAGCTGTGCGCCAAGGTCGAGAAAACCCAGCGCGGCGATATCCAGAATCGCCATCGACAGTGCGCGGGTGATTTCAGTAATCAGACCGGCGGTAATATTCGGCAGAACGGCAAACCACAGAATATTCAGTGTGGTTGCACCATCCAGGCGAGCGGCAATGACGTATTCTTTCTCCAGCTCGTCATGCACCATGCTGTAAACGGAGCGCACCATGCGCGGCAGCAACGCCAGCCAGACCGCAAACATGGCGTGTGTCAGATGCGGTCCGGCAAAGGCCACCACAATAATCGCCAGCAGCAGAGAAGGGATCGACAGCAGGGTGTCCAGAATGTGGTTCAGCACTGCGGAGCGCAAGCCGTGCGTCGCACCGGCAACTACGCCCAATACAAGGCCACACAGTGTGGCGGCAAGAGTGACGACAAACGCGCCTCCAACGGTCGGGGCCGCGCCGCTGAGCAGACGACTTAAAACGTCTCGTCCCAGATCGTCAGTTCCGAGGAAGAAAGAGACTTCGCCATAGCGTGACCATGACGGCGGTAAAAGCTGATAGCCGAGAAATTGCTGATCGATGCCGTAAGGGGCAAACCAACCACCAAAAATACACAAAACAGCCAATCCCGCGCAGCCGTACAGGCCGATCATCGCAGTTGCATCACCATAGAAATTGCGCCATGCGGTGCGCAACGTACCTGGCGGGCGTTTTTCGCTATAGACGCTATCGTAAGGCATACCATTCCTTATGTTTCAGAGGGTTAGCCATAGCACCCAAAATATCAGAGATAACGTTGACGATGATAACCAGTGAGCCAATCACCATAACGCCCGCTGAAATCGCCGCGTAATCCTGCTGGCGAATCGCGTTAATCAACCAACGGCCAAGACCAGGCCAGCTAAAGACCATCTCGGTGATCATCGCCAGCGTCAGCATGGTGGAAAACTGTAAGCCCAGACGCGGGATCACCGGCGGCAGGGCGTTGTGCAGAACGTGACGGCGCAGAATCGTTAAGCGTGACAAACCGCGTGTGGCCGCCGCTTTGACGTAGTTCTGATCAAAGACCTCAATGGTGCTGATACGCATCAGGCGGATGACTTCGGTGGTGGGCGCAACGGAGAGCGTTAGCACCGGGAGCACCATATGACGGATAGCGCTGACCAGCATTTCATCGCGCCAGGGTGAGTCGGAGATCCACGCATCAATAATGGCAAAACCGGTAACGGGTTTCACCTCGTAGAGAAGATCAAAACGCCCGGAAACGGGTAACCAGCCGAGGGTCAGTGAGAAGAGCAATGTCAGCAGCAGAGCCAGCCAAAAAACGGGGATAGAAAACCCCATCAGAGCCAATGCGCTGATGCAACGATCCTGCCATTTGTTGCGCGTGATGCCTGCCAGCATACCAACGGGGATCCCGACCATTAGTGCAAAACCAAAGGCAAGAATGCACAGTTCCATTGTGGCCGGGAACACCTCTTTCAGCTGTTCTGAGATCAACTGACCATTGATACTGGATACGCCGAAATCCCAGTGAATGAGACCATTGAACCAGAATACCCAAGCGTTCCACAACGATGCGCCCTGTAACGGCGCATGAGGTGTGAAGTAGCTCAGGCTGAATCCAATAAAGGTCAGAAAGAACAGGGTGACCAGCAGCAACAAAAATCGACGCAGGGTGAAGATAATCATGGTTTTTTCACCTCATCTTTCTTTTCCCGGGACACCCCGGCAAAAGAGGAATTGCCGAACGGACTGAGCACCAGCCCTTTGATGTCGTAGCGGTAAGCCTGTAGACGCAGTGAAGAGGCCAGCGGCAGGATCGGTAACTCTTGCGCAAGAATATTTTGCGCTTCGTCATAGGCATCAATTCGCGATGAAAGCTGCTGCGAAGAGAGGGCTTTGCGCAGAATGCTGTCAAACTGCGGATTACACCAGTGGGCAAAGTTGGTCTGTGAATTGATGGCGGCACAGCTGAGCAACGGCCGGAAAAAACTGTCAGGATCGTTACTGTCCGTCGCCCAGCCGGATAACGTCAGATCATGGTTCATATCCATTAATCTTGCCTCCTGAAAACGGCCTTCTACCGGGATGATCTTCACTTTCACACCCACCTGAGCCATATCTGCCTGAATCAGCTCTGCGGTTTTCAGCGGACTGGGGTTCCAGGCCTGAGAGCTGGTAGGAACCCAAAGTTGTAACGTCAGATTCTCCAGCCCCAGCGCTTTTAGCTGCTCGCGCGATTTTGCCGGGTTGTACTCTGTAATTTTAGCTTCGTTATCATAAGCCCACGAGGCGCGAGGCAAAATAGATGCTGCGGTTTCTGCCGTCCCGTAGTAGATAGACTGCATTAACCGTTGGTTGTTGATCGCTAGCGCCAGCGCATGCCGCACGGCAGGGTTATTCAACGGCGGTTTATTGGTGTTGAACGCCAGGTAGGCAATGTTCATCCCCGGGCGCAGCGTCAGACGCAGGCGAGGGTCATCACGCAATATGCTGAGCTGGCTGGCGGCAGGCCAGGCTAAAACGTCACATTCGCCGGTCAGTAACTTTGATAACCGTCCGGTTCCGCCAGAACCGAGGTCCACTACCACCTGCGGCATCAGAGGAGTGCCACGCCAGAATTTTTCATGCCGCTGCAACCGAATATATTGGCCGGCACGATTCTCCGAAAGTTGGTACGGTCCTGTGCCGACAGGTTGTCTGTCGAGCAGTTCCTGACGATCCTGTTTTGCCAGGTTAGCCGCATATTCCGCCGACATTACGGAGGCATAGTGTGTGGCAAGATGCCACATAAAGGAGGCATCAGGTTGAGTTAAGCGGAATTCAACGGTGTTGTTGTCCAGTTTGCGCACACTTTGGACGTTATCGGCGAACTGCAGGCTGTCGAAGTAGGGGAAATTGCTGCCGTTCACATTGTGCCATGGATGGTGGCGATCAAAGATGCGCTCGAAGGTAAACACCACATCGTCTGCATTCAGTCTGCGGGTGGGAGTGAACCAGGCGGTCTTTTGAAACTGTACGTCACGACGCAGATGGAAGCGGTAGGTTGCGCCGTTATCCAGCACCTCCCAGCTTTCAGCCAGCTCAGGCACCAGTCGATAGGTGTAGGGATCTACATCAAGCAGTCGGTCATACAATTGGGCCGCTAACGTGTCGACGATGAGACCACTGCTCGTTTTTTGCGGGTTGAACGTATTGACCTGCCCGCTGACGCAATAGACAAACCCACTGTCACGGATATCAGCGTGCGAAGCTTGCTCAGGCGCAGCAGCAGCCTGACCACTCAGAAATCCAGCCATCACGATCAGAGATGATAAAACCAGGCGCATAATTTTAATGGATTATATAAAGAGGCTATCTTACTAATACTTAATGACATTTGCCATTACCGTTTGTTTTTGGGAGCAACAGGTTCGATAAGCGCGAGTTCAACACCGCGTCATGGTCAAAATTCATACCTGCTATCCACTTTGAATCTACTCTGTTAACTATCTTAGCATTTTCATGCCCCATCTGACTTGCTATAAACGCGGTGCAGGATGTGGACAGTTGGCGTAATTTGTTACGGTTTCCTCGCTGTGACAAAATGCGTAAGCGATTACAATGCGTTAGTGTACGAATCAACGGGAATATTTAATAAATGAGCAACTTAGCGGATTATGTCAATGCTATAAAAATAGGCAAAAATGTTATTTGTATTGAGGATGTCAGTAAACGGGATGACATGGCTGAAGTTGAGATTATAAATAAGACATGGCTTCATGATTCGGGAGTGGTTATTCGTTGTTCTCGCGAAAATGAATTGGTTAAATATTCATCAAATGCCTGTCCAGAATGCAGCATTAGATGGCATGTCGTTGATGCGGCAGGTCAGGATATTCGTCCACTGGAGAAAACGTTTCACAATGCTTGCCAGGAGTCGTACTGGTTAAAAGTAAATCGTCAAACGCATCTCCCGGTGTAAACGCTGGGCTAACCAATCACAGCGATACCAAGCCGCTCCATGAGCAACGATGCCTGGTAGTTGCCTAACTTAACGCCTTGTAAATCAACACCCCGAATATCTAAGTCATCTAACTCCGAATTGGTCAGATCGCAATGTGCGAAGTTTGCTGCTTGCCAGTCGAAAGTAGAAAACTCGCCGCCGGAGAGATCTGAGCCACTGAATGTCGCACCCAGTACCTGAGTCCCCATCCAGCGGTTCTCCCGCAGCTCACACTTTTCCAACACGACTTTCGAAAAATTGGCGTAGCTTAGATGAGGTTATGCGTCAAACCCGCCAGTATGACACTTGCAAATGCGTGCTAGATCTGGTGCTTCTTCAGCAAGGCTCGTAGCTGATGATAAGTCAGACCCAGTAATTCAGCGGCTTTTTTCTGGTTAAATTTAGCCAGCAGTAAGCTGGTTTGTAGAAAGTCTTTCTCTTGTTGCTGCTGGAATTCACGCAGATCCAGCGGTAATGCTGCAGATGTCGGTTTTGCTTCCTGCACCTGAGATTCCACGACATGACGGCGGAAGGGATCAATGATTATCTCATCCAGCGGGTAATCACTGGTCCCATGTCGATAAACGGATCGCTCCACGACGTTTTTCAGTTCACGAATATTGCCCGGCCAACGGTAGTGGAGGAGCGTTTCTCTGGCTTCGGCACTAAACCCTGGAAACAGTGGTAACCCGATCTCGCGGCACATCTGAATGGCAAAATGCTCGGCCATTAACATTATGTCGCTTTGGCGTTCGCGTAACGGTGGGAGTTGCACTACGTCAAAGGCCAGACGATCCAGCAGGTCCGCGCGAAAAGTGCCTTCGTTGACCATGCGAGGTAAGTCGGCATTGGTTGCACAAACAAGTCGTACGTTAACCTGCAACGGCTGGCTGCCGCCAACACGTTCCAGCTCTCCATATTCAATAACGCGCAGCAATTTTTCCTGCACCAACATCGGGGCGGTTGCCAGCTCATCGAGAAACAGCGTACCGCCGTCGGCGCGTTCGAAACGTCCAGGATGGCGTTTTTGAGCGCCGGTAAAGGCACCTGCTTCGTGACCAAACAGTTCGGAATCAAGCAAGTTCTCGTTGAGCGCTGCGCAGTTAAGTGAAATAAACGGGCCTTGCCAACGGGTGGAGAGATAGTGCAGGCGGTTGGCAATAAGCTCTTTCCCAGTACCTCGCTCACCGATAACCAGGACAGGCTTATCCAGCGGCGCCAGATGAGAAACCTGCTCCAGCACTTCAATAAAGCTGTTTGCTTCACCCAGAAGATTGTCTTTGTATCCTGCCATGATGAAATTCACCATTTGTTAGTGTTATTCACCAATTTACCCTAATTCTCTCGCCAGGTAAAATTAGATATAATTATTAAAATCAATGAGATAAAAAGTTGGCACGCCAAGTGCATTACGAAATCAGCAGGGCTTAGCCCGATATCAGAACAGTAAGTGAGGATTACATTATGGGTATTTTTTCTCGTTTTGCCGACATCGTGAACGCCAACATTAATGCGTTGCTGGAAAAGGCTGAAGATCCGCAGAAGCTGGTGCGGTTAATGATCCAGGAAATGGAAGATACGCTGGTTGAGGTGCGTTCAAACTCCGCACGCGCTCTGGCAGAAAAGAAACAATTATCTCGTCGTATCGAACAGGCCAGCGCGCAACAGGCAGAGTGGCAAGAAAAAGCTGAGCTGGCGCTGCGCAAAGAGAAAGAAGATTTGGCGCGTTCTGCGTTAATCGAAAAACAGAAATTGACTGACCTGATTGCTTCTCTGGAGCATGAAGTCACGCTGGTTGACGATACGCTGGCGCGTATGAAAAAAGAGATTGGTGAGCTGGAAAATAAACTCAGTGAAACCCGTGCTCGTCAGCAGGCGCTGATGCTACGTCATCAGGCAGCGAGTTCTTCACGTGATGTTCGTCGTCAGCTGGACAGCGGTAAACTTGATGAAGCGATGGCGCGCTTTGAATCTTTCGAGCGTCGTATCGATCAGATGGAAGCTGAGGCTGAAAGCCATAATTTCGGTAAACAGAAGTCCCTGGATCAGCAATTTGCTGACCTGAAAGCAGATGATGAAATCAGCGAGCAGCTGGCGCAACTTAAAGCCAAAATGCAGCAAGACAAGCAATAATAACATCTGGCGGCGCCCGAACGCGCCGCCGCTCATCACCTGTAAGGAGTACTCATGAGCGCGCTATTTCTGGCTATCCCGTTAACCATCTTTGTGCTGTTTGTTTTACCGATTTGGCTCTGGCTGCATTACAGCAACCGTTCCAGTCGTGGCGAACTGTCGCAAAGTGAACAGCAACGTCTGGTCGAACTCAACGATGACGCACAGCGGATGCGTGAGCGCATTCAGGCGCTGGAAGACATCCTTGATGCTGAACATCCAAACTGGAGGGACCGCTAATGGGAGGCGTTAATCTGAACAAAAAACTGTGGCGTATTCCGCAGCAGGGCATGGTTAAGGGGGTTTGTGCGGGTATTGCGCATTATCTCGATGTGCCTGTGAAGCTGGTACGGATCCTGGTGGTGCTGTCAGTCTTTTTTGGTCTGGCCTTTTTCACCTTCGTCGCTTACATCGTGCTGACGTTTGTATTGGATCCGATGCCGGATAATGTGGTTTCCGGCGAGCAGCAGCCATCAAGCGGTGAGCTGTTGGATGCCGTCGATCGCGAGCTGGCGGCTAGTGAAAAGCGTTTGCGTGAAATGGAACGTTATGTGACGTCCGATACTTTTTCCTTACGTAGTCGTTTCCGCCAATTGTGAGGTTAGAAATGAACAATCGCTGGCAACGTGCCGGGCAAAGGGTTAAGCCGGGCTTTAAAATAGCAGGTAAGCTGGTGCTTTTAACGGCGCTTCGCTACGGCCCGGCGGGGGTAGCAGGGTGGGCGGTGAAATCCGTCGCCCGACGCCCGCTAAAAATGCTGCTGGCGTTGGTTCTGGAACCGGTGTTGAGTCGGGCCGCGGCAAAATTGTCGAAACGATATTCCGGTAATCGAACCTGATATTTGAATCAGTAAAAGCAAGCAACAATTAATCAACATTCCCTCAGTTAATTTGCGGCAGCTCACAAATACGATTTTTTGGCTGCCAAAATTCTTTTTTTACCCCCCTTCAGACCACCTCAGCTAATTGACAGCTTATTTTACGCAGAGTAGTCTCTTGGTTCATGGGACCGCTACCACGAGAATCGAAGGTGAACCAAAAAATCCAAAAATGCCTGACAGAAGTTTATGGTCATACATTTACTTCATGCCACTATGAAGCGCTGTTTGCACGTTTAGAGAAATCACAGGGATTAATTAAAAAAATCCGTAAAGCGCATTGGGATGAGGGCGATGTGGTGCTTATTACCTACGCCGATCAATTCCACGGGGTTGGTAAAAAACCGTTGCCGACGTTTAATCAGTTTTATAATGAATGGTTTAAGTCGACATTTTCTCATGTGCATCTTCTGCCATTTTATCCGTGGTCATCGGATGATGGTTTTTCCGTGATTAATAACCATCAGGTTGCCGAAGAAACCGGTGACTGGAATGATATTAAGGAATTAGGTGAGTCCAGTCGACTGATGTTTGATTTTGTTTGTAACCATATGTCAGCTAAAAGCGAGTGGTTTAATAATTATTTGCAACAGCTTGACGGTTATGAAAATTTCTTTATTGCAATGGATCCTGATACGGACCTGAGCAACGTCACACGTCCACGCGCATTACCGTTACTGACACCATTTACGCTAAAAGATAACACCGTGCGCCATTTATGGACGACGTTCAGCGATGACCAGATCGATCTCAACTATGCCAACCCGGTGGTGTTACTGGCGATGGTCGATGTGCTGCTGAGCTATCTTGAGCAGGGCGCAGATTATGTTCGCCTGGATGCGGTTGGCTTTATGTGGAAAGAGCCTGGAACGAGCTGTATTCATCTGGAAAAAACGCATCAGCTTATCAAACTATTCCGCGCTATTGCGGACTGCGCGGCGCCTGGTACGGCGATTATTACCGAAACCAACGTCCCGCATAAGGATAACGTGTCCTACTACGGTAATGGCCATGATGAAGCGCATATGGTGTACCAGTTCTCGCTGCCGCCGCTGGTGCTGCATGCGGTACAACGCCAGGACACGTCGATATTGTGCCAGTGGGCGCAATCACTGGAGCTGCCGTCTGGTGAGACAACCTGGTTTAATTTTCTCGCATCACATGATGGCATTGGTCTCAACCCATTACGCGGTTTGTTGCCTGAAGACGAGATCATGCGGCTGGTGACAGAACTACGACAGGAAGGTGCGCTGGTTAACTGGAAAAATAACCCTGATGGCAGTCGCAGCCCGTATGAAATTAACGTGACATATATGGATGCGCTAACCCCTGGTAATTGTAGCGATGCCGAACGGTTTTCTCGCTTTATTCTCGCACATGCCATTTTGCTGAGTTTTCCAGGCGTGCCGGCGGTTTACATTCAAAGCATACTTGGATCACGCAATGATTATAAAGGTGTTGAGACGTTCGGTTATAACCGCGCGATCAACCGCAAAAAATATCAGGTGAGACAAATAGAAGCGGAGCTGGCAGATGAAACCAGTTTGCGTCACGCTATTTATCATGAGTTATCCCGACTAATTGTAATACGTCGTAATAATAAAGCATTTCATCCTGATAGTGATTTTCAAATTAACAGTATTACACCAGCCGTAATGCAAATTAAACGTACTGCGGAAACAGGTGAGGAAATTACCGGGTTATTTAATGTCAGCGGTCATACTCAAACCATTCGTATTGATATAGAAAATGGAGTTGATTTGATTGGCGGTAAAACTATTTCCGGTAAGGAATTAACGTTGTACGCCTGGCAGGTCATGTGGGTTAAGTAATAAAAAGGAACATTTCATGCTTAAAGCTAAAATTGTGCTGATTTCAGCACTGGTTTCCTGCGCCCTGGTTTCCGGGTGTAAGGATGATAAAAAGTCCTCTGTCGCGATTGAATTTATGCACTCTTCTGTTGAGCAGGAGCGGCAGGCGGTCATTGCAAAACTGATTGAGCGTTTTGAAAAAGAAAACCCGGGCATCAGCGTCAAACAGGTTCCTGTGGAAGAAGATGCTTACAACACCAAGGTCATCACCCTGGCGCGCAGCGGTTCACTACCTGAAGTCATTGAAACCAGCCATGACTACGCGAAAGTTATGGATAAAGAATCCCTCATCGACCGTAAAGCGGTAGCGCAGGTCATCAACGGTGTAGGTGAGGGAACTTTTTATGATGGTGTCCTGCGTATTGTACGCACTGAAGACGGTAGTGCATGGACCGGGGTTCCGGTCAGCGCCTGGATTGGCGGGATCTGGTACCGCAAAGATGTGCTGGCAAAAGCCGGACTGGAAGAGCCAAAAGACTGGCAGCAATTGCTAAACGTGGCGCAGAAGCTCAACAATCCTGGCAGTAAGAAATACGGCATTGCGCTGCCGACGGCAGAAAGCGTTTTGACCGAACAGTCATTCTCCCAGTTTGCGCTCTCTAACCAGGCCAACGTTTTTGATGCGCAGGGAAAGATTACGCTCGACACACCTGAAATGGCGCAGGCGTTGCAGTATTACCGCCAACTTGCCATGAATACTATGCCTGGTTCGAACGACATCATGGAAGTCAAAGATGCTTTCATGAACGGCACGGCGCCAATGGCGATTTATTCCACCTATATCCTCCCGGCGGTGATCAAAGAGGGCGATCCTAAAAATGTTGGCTTTATGGTGCCGATGGAAAAAAATTCCGCTGTTTACGGCATGCTGACGTCGCTGACCATTACCGCAGGTCAAAAAACCGAAGAAACAGAAGCGGCAGAGAAATTTGTCACCTTTATGGAGCAGGCCGACAACATTGCGGACTGGGTCATGATGTCGCCAGGGGCGGCGCTGCCGGTCAACAAAGCGGTGGTGAATACTTCGACGTGGAAAGATAACGCTGTTATCAAAGCGCTGGGTGAATTACCCGATCAACTGATTGCCGAACTGCCAAATATTCAGGTCTTTGGTGCCGTCGGTGATAAGAACTTTACCCGCATGGGCGACGTAACCGGCTCCGGCATCGTGAGTACCATGGTGCACAACGTCACGGTAGGAAAAGCTGACCTTTCATCGACCATCAAGGCAAGCCAGACAAAACTGGATGACCTCGTTGAACAGCGCTAATGGGGAAATGGAAAGCCGTGATGAATAAGTTCTTTTCAGGTCGATCTGATATGCCATTTGCCATGCTGCTGCTGGCGCCCAGCTTGCTGTTATTGGGCGGTTTAGTGGCGTGGCCAATGATATCTAACATCGAAATCAGCTTTATGCGTTTGCCGCTTAATCCGCAAATTGAGTCTACGTTTGTCGGGCTGAGCAACTATATCCGTATCTTATCCGATCCCGGATTCTGGCATTCGCTGTGGATGACGGTCTGGTATACCGCGCTGGTTGTGGCAGGGAGCACGGTGCTGGGGCTGGGAGTGGCGATGTTTTTTAACCGTGAGTTTCGTCTGCGGAAAACTGCGCGCTCACTGGTCATCCTCTCTTACGTAACGCCATCAATTTCGCTGGTGTTTGCCTGGAAATACATGTTCAACAACGGCTACGGCATTGTGAACTACCTCGGCGTGGATCTGTTGCATCTCTACGATCAGGCTCCGCTGTGGTTCGACAATCCCGGTAGCAGCTTCGCGCTGGTCGTGTTGTTCGCCATCTGGCGCTACTTCCCGTATGCCTTTATCTCGTTTCTGGCGATTTTACAGACTATTGATAAATCGTTGTATGAGGCGGCAGAAATGGATGGCGCGAACGCCTGGCAACGGTTTCGCATCGTCACGCTGCCAGCGATCATGCCGGTACTGGCGACCGTAGTCACGCTGCGTACGATCTGGATGTTTTATATGTTCGCCGATGTTTATCTGCTGACCACTAAAGTCGATATTCTCGGGGTCTATCTCTATAAAACAGCGTTTGCATTTAATGACTTAGGTAAAGCAGCCGCGATTTCTGTTGTCCTCTTCGTCATCATTTTCGCTGTTATCCTGCTGACCAGAAAACGGGTGAACCTCAATGGCAACAAATAAGCGCACGCTGGGCCGCATTGGCTTTTACTGTGGATTAATTGTCTTCCTGGGCATCACGTTATTTCCATTTTTTGTGATGCTGATGACCTCATTTAAAAGCGCAAAAGAGGCGATTTCGCTGCATCCGACGCTGTTACCGCAGCAATGGACGCTGGAACATTACATCGACATCTTCAACCCGATGATTTTCCCGTTTGTTGACTACTTCCGTAATAGCCTGGTGGTATCGGTGACTTCTTCGGTGGTGGCGGTATTTCTGGGCGTGCTCGGGGCGTATGCGCTTTCCCGCCTGCGTTTTAAGGGACGAATGACCATCAATGCCAGTTTTTACACGGTGTACATGTTTTCGGGGATCCTGCTGGTGGTGCCGTTATTCAAGATCATTACGGCACTCGGCATCTACGACACCGAAATGGCGTTGATTATCACTATGGTCACCCAGACGCTGCCGACCGCAGTGTTCATGTTGAAAAGCTATTTCGACACCATTCCGGATGAGATCGAAGAAGCCGCGATGATGGATGGGTTGAACCGTCTGCAGATCATCTTTCGTATTACCGTGCCGTTGGCAATGTCTGGTCTGGTTTCGGTCTTTGTGTACTGCTTTATGGTGGCGTGGAATGACTATCTGTTTGCTTCGATTTTCCTTTCCAGCGCCAGCAATTTTACCTTACCGGTCGGTCTGAACGCGCTGTTCAGTACACCTGACTATATCTGGGGACGCATGATGGCTGCATCGTTAGTCACTGCATTGCCGGTGGTCATTATGTATGCGCTTTCCGAACGTTTTATTAAAAGTGGTTTGACCGCTGGCGGCGTGAAAGGCTAAGCGGCCAGTTTAATTAAGGAGTTGTAAATGAAGAAGTTAGTTGCCATAGAACCGCGCGTTGCAGCGCTGGTGGAATATGAAGACAAAGCGGTATCCGCCAATGAAGTTAAAGTTCGCGTTAAATTTGGCGCGCCGAAACATGGCACAGAAGTGGTCGATTTTCGTGCTGTCAGCCCGTTTATTGACGAAGATTTTAACGGTGAATGGCAAATGTTTATGCCGCGTCCGGAAGGGGCACCACGCGGGATCGAATTCGGTAAATTCCAGCTTGGCAATATGGTGGTGGGCGATGTTATTGAGTGTGGCAGCGATGTGACCGAATACGCCGTTGGCGATTCAGTTTGCGGCTACGGTCCTCTGGCTGAAACGGTTATTTTTAATGCGGTGAACAACTACAAACTGCGCAAAATGCCTGAAGGCAGTTCGTGGAAAAATGCCGTGTGCTATGACCCGGCACAGTTCGCCATGAGCGGTGTGCGCGACGCCAATGTGCGCGTCGGTGACTTTGTGGTCGTCGTGGGCTTAGGCGCAATTGGCCAGATTGCCGTGCAACTGGCTAAGAAAGCGGGAGCCTCAGTGGTCATCGGCGTGGATCCGATTGCCCATCGCTGCGATATCGCGCGTCGCCATGGCGCGGATTTCTGTCTGAATCCGATTGGCACCGATGTAGGCATGGAAATTAAGAAGCTGACCGGTAAGCAGGGCGCAGATGTGATCATCGAAACCAGTGGCTATGCAGATGCGCTGCAGTCGGCGTTACGCGGTCTGGCCTATGGTGGAACCATTTCCTATGTCGCTTTCGCGAAACCTTTTGCTGAAGGTTTCAACCTGGGGCGTGAAGCGCACTTCAACAACGCCAAAATTGTCTTCTCTCGCGCCTGCAGTGAACCGAATCCAGATTATCCGCGCTGGAGCCGCAAGCGTATTGAGGAGACCTGCTGGGAACTGTTGATGAACGGTTACCTGAACTGTGAAGAACTGATCGACCCGGTAGTGACTTTCGCCAGCAGCCCGGAAAGCTATATGCAGTATGTCGATCGCCATCCGGAAAAGAGCATCAAAATGGGTGTGGCGTTTTAATTAAGGAATGCAGAAGATGAAAATTGGAACACAGAATCAGGCTTTTTTCCCGGAAAATATTCTCGAGAAATTCCGTTACATCAAAGAGATGGGATTCGACGGTTTTGAAATTGACGGTAAGTTGCTGGTCAATAACCTTGATGAAGTAAAAGCGGCGATCAAAGAAACAGGTTTGCCTGTTACCACTGCCTGTGGAGGATATGACGGTTGGATCGGTGATTTTATCGAAGAGCGTCGTTTAAACGGGTTGCGGCAGATTACCCGCATTCTCGAAGCGCTGGCCGAAGTTGGCGGACAAGGCATTATTGTACCTGCTGCATGGGGCATGTTTACCTTCCGCCTACCGCCGATGACCTCTCCGCGTAGCCAGGAAGGCGATCGTAAAGCTATCAGTGATTCATTGATTTATCTTGATAAAGTTGCCCAGCGTACGGGTACGGTGGTGTATCTGGAACCGCTCAACCGCTATCAGGATCATATGATCAACACCCTGGCGGATGCCCGTCGCTATATCGTGGAAAATAATCTAAAGCATGTGCAAATCATTGGTGATTTTTACCATATGAATATCGAAGAAGACGATATGGCACAGGCGCTGCACGACAATCGCGATCTGCTGGGTCACGTCCATATTGCGGATAACCATCGTTATCAGCCGGGAAGCGGTACGCTGGATTTCGCTGCACTGTTTGACCAGTTACGTGAAGATAATTATCAGGGCTACGTTGTGTACGAAGGGCGCGTACGAGCAGAGAATCTGCCGGAAGCGTATCGTCAGTCACTGGCCTGGCTGCGTACTTGCTAAGAGGATTTCCGTGAAAAGTGCACTGACAAGCGCTCCGTTACGTGTCGCCATTATTGGTGCCGGGCAGGTGGCGGATAAAGTTCATGCTTCGTACTACTGCACCCGCAACGATCTGGAACTGGTGGCTGTCTGCGACAGCCGCCTGTCACAGGCGCGGTTGTTTGCAGAAAAATACGGTAATCCGCAGGTTTGGGACGATCCGCAAACGATGTTACGCGAAGCTAAGCCAGATATCGTCAGCATCTGCTCGCCCAATCGCTTTCATTATGAACACACCATGTTGGCATTGAACGCTGGATGCCATGTGATGTGCGAGAAACCTCCGGCAATGACGCCAGACGAGGCGTTGGAAATGTGTAAAACGGCGCGTCGGGTGGGAAAAGTACTGGCTTATGATTTTCATCATCGTTTTGCGCTGGATACGCAACTGCTTCGTGAGCAGGTGATGGCCGGTATTCTGGGTGAAATCTATGTCACCAATGTCCGCGCTTTGCGCCGCTGCGGCGTGCCCGGCTGGGGAGTGTTTACCAACAAAGAACTGCAGGGCGGCGGGCCGCTGATTGATCTCGGTATTCATATGCTTGATGCCGCCATGTATGTGCTGGGGTTCCCGGCGGTAAAGCGTGTTAACGCGCACAGCTATCAACGCATTGGCACGCTTAAAAACAGCGGTCAGTTTGGGAAATGGGATCCCACTACATATACCGTGGAGGATTCTTTGTTCGGCACGATTGAATTTCATAACGGCGGTATCCTGCGCCTGGAAACCTCTTTCGCGCTGAATATTCCTGAACAATCGATTATGAACGTTAATTTCTGCGGCGATTTGGCGGGGGCGACGTTATTCCCGGCCCAGGTTTACACCGACCGTGATGGTACGCTTGACGTGCTGCTTGCGCGCGAGATGGCTGATGACAACCGTCATTATCGCAGCATGGAAGCCTTCGTTAACCATGTCCAGGGCGAGCCTGTCACTATTGCTGACGCAGAGCAGGGCGTCGTTATTCAACAACTGGTTGCCGCACTGTACCAATCGGCTGAAACAGGGACCTACGTAGACTTATGACGAAGCCAGTAATGCTAACTGAACCGGCTTTTTGCCCACACAGCCTGAATAAATATGCGTCACTCATGACGACCGGTAACGGGTATATGGGAATTCGCGCCAGCCACGAGGAAGCTTACACCTTACAGACTCGTGGCATGTATCTGGCTGGGTTGTATCACCGTGCGGGTAAAGGCGAAATTAATGAACTGGTTAATCTACCCGATGTAGTCGGAGTGGAGATCACGCTTAATGGCGAGATTTTCTCGCTAACCAGCGGCGTGATTGAAAGCTGGCATCGCGAACTGGATTTTGCCAGCGGGGAATTGCGCCGTGCGTTTATCTGGCATGCACCTGGCGGGGCGCGTTTTGCTATTGAGAGTCGGCGGTTTGTCTCGGCACAGAAGCTGCCGCTGGTTGCTATGGAAGTGGTCGTAACGCCACTGGATGCCGATGCCAGCATTGGTATCTCAACCGGTATTGATGCCACGATCACCAATCATGGTCGTCAGCATCTGGATGAAACACAGATTAGAGTATTTGGTCAGCATCTTCTGCAGGGCATTTACACAACCCAGGACAATCGCAACGATATCGCGATCACCTCATATTGTGACGTCGACGGCGCAGCGCAGCGCTGCTTCACGGCGAAAGAACGTCGGTTGTTACAACACAACACCGTGCAGGCGCAAGCCGGGCAGCGCGTCACGCTGACGAAAATGAGTTGGGTTGACTGGACGAGCGAACGCAATCTGTCGCTTGAGACCTGGGGACGCCAGTCGCTGCGTAACATTGAAGCATGCGCGAAACAGGGATATGACGCTCTGTTGGCTGAGTCGAGCGCCAACTGGCATGCCTGGTGGCAAACTCGTCGCGTTCAGGTTACCAGCTCTGATATTAGCGATCAGCGCGCGCTGGACTATGCGCTCTATCATCTGCGTGTGATGACCCCAGACCATGATGAGCGCAGCAGTATTGCGGCCAAAGGTCTGACGGGTGAAGGGTATAAAGGCCACATCTTCTGGGATACTGAGGTCTTTTTGTTACCGTTTCACTTGTTTACCGAACCGAAAACCGCGAGAGGTCTATTGCGTTACCGCTGGCATAATTTGCCGGGCGCGCGTGAGAAAGCCCGCCGTAACGGTTGGCAGGGCGCGTTGTTCCCGTGGGAAAGCGCTCGCAGCGGTGATGAGGAAACGCCTGAATTCGCGGCGATCAACATCCGTACCGGGCTGCGGCAAAAAGTGGCCTCCGCACAGGCTGAACATCACCTCGTGGCGGATGTTGCCTGGGCGGTAATCAATTACTGGCATGCCACAGGGGATCTAAACTTCATGACCCGTGAGGGCATGACGCTGCTGCTGGAAACGGCGAAGTTCTGGATTAGCAGGGCTGTCATGGTCAACGATCGTTTAGAGATCCACGATGTGATTGGCCCGGATGAATACACTGAGCATGTGAACAACAATGCGTTCACCAACTACATGGCCTGGTACAACGTAGAGCAGTCGCTGGGTTTTGCCCGTCGGTTGGGCTGTGGCGATGACACGTTTATTCATCGCGCAGAGCATTTTTTACAGTATCTCTGGCGACCGGAAGTGCAGCCCGATGGCGTGCTTCCTCAGGATGATACCTTCCTGAACAAACCGGTTATCGATCTGTCGCAGTACAAAGCCAAAGCGGGCAAGCAGACCATTTTGCTCGATTACTCCCGTGCAGAAGTCAATGAGATGCAAATTCTCAAACAGGCTGATGTCGTGATGCTGACCTACATGTTGCCGGAGCAATTTAGCCCGCAAACCTGTCTGGCTAACCTGCGTTATTACGAGCCACGTACGATTCACGACTCCTCTTTGAGTAAGGCGATTCACGGGATTGTGGCTGCGCGTTGTGGTGATTCGGCTCAGGGGTATCGGTTTTGGCGCGAAGGTTCGCTAATCGATCTCGGGGATGACCCGCACAGCTGCGATGATGGTATTCATGCGGCGGCAACGGGCGCAATCTGGTTGGGCGCTATCCAGGGATTTGCCGGAGTGAATGTTCGCCATGGGGAGTTACATCTTGCCCCTGCATTACCGGAACATTGGCAAACACTGTCTTTCCCACTGCGCTGGCAGGGTATCGATTTGCAGGTAACCATCAATGCAACTGAAATCCGCATTAACAGCGCCGAGCAGGTTACTCTTTGGGTAAAAGGGGAAAAGATCTCTTTTCAGGGGGAGATAGTTATCTGCAATGACGCCATTATTTCGCCCACTTATGGGACCGCTACCACAGAAAGGGGTGATGAATGATCCTCAAACCACAGGCCATCATTTTTGATTTAGATGGCGTGATTACCGACACTGCACATCTGCATTTTCTCGCCTGGCGGCAGGTAGCCGGTGAAATAGGGATTGCGATTGACGAGGCATTTAATGACAGCCTGAAAGGGATTAGTCGCGGCGAATCGCTACAGCGTATTTTGCAATATGGCGGGAAAGCGGGGGAGTTTACACCTGAGGTTTGCGCACAATTGGCCGAGAGAAAAAACAGACTATATGTCCATTCTTTGCGCCAGTTGACGGTGAACTCGGTATTGCCGGGAATACGTGAGCTGCTGATGACGTTGCGGAAAGAACGGATTCCGGTGGGGCTGGCCTCTGTGTCGCTCAATGCCCCTGCGATTTTACAAGCGCTTGATCTTAAATCTTATTTTGATTTCTGTGCGGATGCCGCGTTAATTTCTCGCTCGAAACCGGATCCGGAGATTTTTCTGGCAGCCTGTGCGGGCCTTGGCGCTGACCCGCAGCAGTGCATTGGTATAGAAGATGCTCAGGCGGGTATTGATGCGATCAACGCCTGCGGCATGCTCTCTGTTGGCATTGGTACGGGGCTGAACGGAGCAAGCTTGCAACTTCCTTCAACCGAATTTCTGACGTGGCCGTGCTTATCGGCTCTCTGGCAACACGACAAGTAAAGGATTCAACATGGCACAGCTTTCGTTGCAACACATTCAAAAAATTTACGACAACCAGGTACACGTCGTTAAAGACTTCAATCTGGAAATTGAAGATAAAGAGTTTATTGTTTTTGTTGGCCCTTCAGGCTGTGGGAAGTCAACGACGTTGCGCATGATCGCCGGTCTGGAGGAGATCAGCGGTGGCGATCTGCTGATTGACGGTAAACGGATGAACGATGTGCCGGCGAAATCGCGCAACATTGCGATGGTCTTTCAGAACTATGCGTTGTACCCGCACATGACAGTCTATGACAACATGGCGTTTGGCCTGAAAATGCAGAAAATTGCCCCTGCAGTGATTGAGGAACGTGTCAACTGGGCGGCGCAAATCCTTGGCCTGCGCGATTATCTGCAACGTAAACCGGGTGCGTTATCCGGTGGTCAGCGTCAACGTGTGGCACTTGGGCGTGCGATTGTTCGTGAGGCAGGGGTCTTCCTGATGGATGAACCCTTATCGAATCTCGATGCCAAACTTCGCGTACAGATGCGGGCAGAAATAAGCAAGCTGCATCAGAAACTCAATACCACCATGATATATGTTACCCACGATCAAACAGAAGCCATGACGATGGCGACGCGTATTGTGATTATGAAGGATGGTATTGTTCAGCAGGTTGGTGCGCCGAAAACAGTTTATAACCACCCAGCCAATATGTTTGTCGCAGGATTTATTGGCTCACCGGCCATGAACTTTATTCGTGGCGCGATTGACGGTGATAAGTTTGTTACTGAAACACTAAAATTAACGATTCCAGAGAATAAATTAGCACAATTAAAAACGCAGGGTTATGAACATCAGGCGATCACGCTGGGTATTCGCCCTGAGGATATCCATCCGCAGCTTAATAATGAAAATAGTGTATCGGCAAAAATTAGCGTTGCAGAACTCACTGGCGCTGAATTTATGCTTTATACCATTGTTGGGGGGCATGAGTTGGTGGTCCGTGCCGGTGCAGTGAATGATTATCACGCAGGAGAAAATATCACTATTCATTTTGATATGGCGAAATGCCATTTCTTTGATGCTGAAACTGAAGTGGCTATTCAATAAAATTTCGGGGGGATATCCCCCCCAAGCCTTGGGGCATTTTTGCGAGTATTTTAACAAGGAATAATAATGAAAACCCTACTGTCCGCGACTGCGCTGATTATGAGCGCAGGAATGGCCTGCGCGCAGGCTGCTGAAAAGAATGACTGGCACTTTAATATCGGAGCTATGTACGAAATAGAAAACGTTGAAGGTCAGGGCGAAGATATGGATGGACTGGCTGAGCCGTCCGTCTATTTTAATGCGTCCAATGGACCGTGGAAAATATCACTGGCCTATTACCAGGAAGGACCGGTTGATTACAGCGAGGGTAAGCGCGGTACGTGGTTTGACCGCCCTGAACTGGAAGTCCGCTATCAATTCCTTGAAAGCGAAAATGTTAATTTCGGCCTGACCGGTGGCTTTCGTAATTACGGTTATCACTATGTCAATGAACCCGGAAAAGATACAGCTAATATGCAGCGCTGGAAAGTGCAGCCAGATTGGGATGTTAAACTTACCGATGATCTGCGCTTTAGCGGCTGGTTTGCGATGTATCAATTCGTTAATGATTTGAGCACCACCGGCTACTCTGATAGCCGCGTCGAAAGTGAGAGCGGGTTGAATTATACGTTTAACGAAACAGTAGGGTTAACGGTCAACTATTACCTTGAACGCGGCTTTAATCTGGCAGATTCGCGTAATAATGGTGAGTTCTCAACCCAGGAAATTCGTGCTTATCTGCCTCTGTCCTTCGGCAATACAACCCTGACGCCGTATACCCGTATCGGGCTTGATCGCTGGTCAAACTGGGACTGGCAGGATGATCCTGAACGCGAAGGCCATGATTTCAATCGCCTCGGTTTATTGTATGCGTATGATTTCCAGAACGGTTTATCAATGTCTCTGGAGTATGCTTATGAATGGGAAGATCATGACGAAGGTGAAAGCGACAGGTTCCATTATGCTGGCATAGGCGTGAACTACGCATTCTAAAAATGAACAGGGGCATTATTATGCCCCTGTTTTTACACCAGTGAGTCCGCCAATGATATTTGCGTGCTCACCGTGATATTCTGTAATCCTTTTTCACCTGCAATTAGATTAAATAATAAATTACAACTTTGTTCACCTAACTGCTGAGTAGGTACATCAATTCCACCAGGAACTGGTGTGAGCATAAAAGAAAGTAGCTCATTACTATAGCCTACAACGGCAAGTTGTTTTGGGATGGAAATATTTTTCTCGGCCGCTACGCGATATAAACTCATTAACTTCAAGCTGTCTGTCGCAAATACGGCATCGGGTAACGGTTGCTGACTAAGTAATTTTCGAGAAGCAAGTAGGGCGGTTTCATGAGTATACCCCCCGTCAATAACCCACTCATCACGCATTTTAATGTTATGTGCCTGCAGGCTGGCTTTATAACCGTTAACGCGATCGATAGAAACATGAACGTCAAGCGGTGCATGCAAACAGGCTATATTACGGTGGCCGCTCTCAATCAGCGCATTTGTCAGCGTAATACTGTCGCGATAATTATCGGTGTCTACAGAATAGACATTAGTGTAGTCACCTTCAACCTTCCCGATAACCACAACCGGGACGTTGTATTTATCCAACCGAGCAAAAAATGATTCATCGGCAGGAGAGCTCAGCATAATGATCCCTTTGATCAACTTCTGCTTAATTTTGCTCTCACATTTTTGTAAATCATCTTCGGTGCTTCGCGACGTCTGCAATATGACATCAAAACCGACTTCTTCAGCCTTGGCAGTAATTGCATGCAATACTTCAGAGAAAAACGGATTACCGGCAGTTGTCTTTGCAGAACGGGTGGATATCACCATTATTGCATCAAACCCGGAAGAGGTAAGCGCGCGAGCAAGTTTATTCGGCTGATACTGTAACTCATCAATTGCGCGCAGCACCTTTTCAAGCGCCTCCGGCGAGATGTTGGTTTGCTTATTAAGCACGCGCGATACCGTGGATTTTGATACACCAGCGGCTCGTGCAATATCATAAATGGTAGGAGACATAGATCCCAAGCTCCGTCCGAGAGTCAATGGCGGACATATTATGGAGTTAAGTGGCGAATGACAACAATCTCGGAATGCGGGTAGGAAAATCAAAAGGCTAATCGCACTATGTGCGTGCTGAGGAACAATCGTCCACGGGTGCGGACGGTGATAATGTGGTCGCAATATTTTCTTAAGAACTGGCGTATAGTGTAGGGGTTAAATCCAACTATCAGTCAGGAAGATATTATGTTGAAGAAAAGCGTATTAGCGTTGGCACTGGTTATTGGCATGCCGGTTTATGCTGCCGAGCACTGGATTGATGTTCGCGTTCCTGAACAGTACCAACAACAGCATATTCAGGGGGCTGTCAACATCCCGTTAAAAGAGATCAAGGCGCGTATCGTAACTGAAGTTCCAGACAAGAACGATACCGTGAAGCTCTATTGCAACTCCGGGCGTCAATCAGGGCAGGCGAAAGATATGCTGACTGAAATGGGCTACACGCAGGTGACCAACGAAGGTGGCATCAATCAGATAGCGCTTCCTAAAGTAGAGAATAAATAAACCGCCCACATTCATTCTGCTACAGGCGGTAAGAATAATGCCGCCTGATACAGCTCAGGTAGTTGATAAGTAAGAATTGACCCCTATTTTTACTTCCTGTTTGTTATAATTTCTTCGGTTCCTTCAGCAAAACGGGATGGCGATGAAGCGACTTAAAAATGAATTCAATTCGCTGGTTAATCGCGGCGTAGACCGGCATTTACGCCTGGCTGTCACCGGACTTAGCCGGAGCGGTAAAACGGCGTTTATCACCGCAATGGTAAATCAGTTACTCAATATTCATGCCGGTGCGCGTTTGCCGTTGCTCAGTTGCGTGCGCGAAGAGCGTCTGCTTGGCGTGAAACGAGTTCCACAACGCGACTTTGGTATTCCGCGCTTTACCTATGATGAAGGACTGGCGCAGCTGTATGGCTCTCCGCCGACCTGGCCGACACCAACGCGCGGTGTGAGTGAAATTCGTCTGGCGCTGCGTTACAAGTCTAATGACTCATTACTGCGCCACTTTAAAGACACCTCCACGCTGTACCTGGAAATCGTCGATTATCCGGGGGAGTGGCTGCTCGATTTACCGATGCTGGCCCAGGATTATTTGAGCTGGTCGCGGCAAATGACCGGATTATTACAGGGTCAGCGTGGCGAATGGTCGGCAAAATGGCGGCAGTTAAGCCACGGGCTCGATCCACTGGCACCTGCTGACGAAAACCGTCTGGCGGAAATTGCTGCTGCCTGGACGGAGTATCTGCATCAATGCAAGCAGCAGGGACTGCACTTTATTCAGCCGGGCCGTTTTGTTCTGCCAGGAGATATGGCGGGCGCGCCTGCGTTGCAATTCTTCCCGTGGCCGGACGTTGATGCCTGGGGAGAATCGAAGCTGGCGCAGGCAGATAAACACACCAATGCGGGCATGCTGCGCGACAGGTTTAATTACTACTGTGAAAAAGTCGTGAAGGGATTTTATAAGAATCACTTCCTGCGCTTTGATCGTCAGATTGTGCTGGTCGATTGCCTGCAACCGCTCAACAGCGGGCCACAGGCGTTTAACGACATGCGTCTGGCGCTGACCCAACTGATGCAAAGTTTCCATTATGGACAGCGCACGCTGTTTCGTCGGCTGTTTTCTCCGGTGATCGACAAACTGCTGTTTGCCGCCACCAAAGCCGACCACGTCACCGTCGATCAGCACGCCAATATGGTGTCGCTATTGCAGCAGTTAATTCAGGATGCCTGGCAAAACGCTGCGTTCGAAGGTATCAGCATGGATTGTCTGGGGCTGGCATCGGTGCAGGCAACCACCAGCGGCCTGATCGATGTGAAAGGTGAAAAGATCCCCGCGCTGCGTGGTAATCGTCTGAGCGATGGCGAACCGCTAACCGTTTATCCGGGGGAAGTGCCCGCGCGTTTACCTGGACAGGCATTTTGGGACAACCAGGGCTTTCAGTTTGAGGCGTTTCGCCCGCAGGTGATGGATGTCGATAAGCCCTTACCGCATATCCGTCTTGATGCCGCGCTGGAGTTTTTGATAGGAGATAAATTGCGATGAGCGAGCCGTTAAAACCGCGTATCGATTTCTCAGGTCCGCTGGACGTGGAACAAAATGCGGCGTTTAAAGCGCAGCAGATGTTTAATGAAACGGAGGCGCAGACTTTTTCTCCGGCGACAGTGGATGAACCACTGGAAGACGAAGGTCAGGCAGAAGCCGTTATTGATGCGGCCCTTCGCCCTAAACGCAGTCTGTGGCGTAAGATGGTGATGGGTGGCCTGGCGCTGTTTGGCGTGAGCGTTGTCGCTCAGGGTGTGCAGTGGACTATGAATGCCTGGCAGACTCAGGACTGGGTCGCGCTGGGTGGATGTGCCGCAGGCGCATTGATTATCGGTGCAGGGGTTGGATCGGTGGCGACCGAATGGCGCCGGCTATGGCGATTGCGTCAGCGCGCGCACGAGCGCGATGAAGCGCGAGATCTGCTCCACAGCCATGGAACCGGAAAAGGTCGTGCATTTTGTGAAAAGCTGGCGCAGCAGGCGGGCATCGATCAGTCTCATCCGGCATTGCAGCGCTGGTATGCCTCAATTCATGAAACGCAGAACGATCGTGAAGTGGTTAGTCTGTACGCCCATCTGGTGCAGCCGGTGCTGGATGCGCAAGCCCGGCGTGAGATTAGCCGTTCAGCGGCAGAATCCACACTGATGATTGCCGTCAGTCCGCTAGCGCTGGTGGATATGGCGTTTATCGCCTGGCGCAATCTGCGGCTGATTAATCGTATTGCTTCGCTGTATGGCATTGAGCTGGGTTATTACAGCCGCCTGCGTTTGTTCCGTCTGGTGCTGTTGAATATCGCTTTTGCCGGGGCCAGTGAACTGGTGCGGGAAGTAGGAATGGACTGGATGTCGCAGGATTTAGCCGCCCGCTTATCTACGCGTGCAGCTCAGGGCATTGGCGCGGGGTTATTAACGGCGCGTTTGGGCATAAAAGCTATGGAACTTTGCCGACCATTGCCGTGGATCGATGATGATAAGCCACGGCTGGGCGATTTCCGCCGCCAACTGATTGGTCAGGTGAAAGAGACCTTACAAAAGAATAAATCTCCGCGCGAAAGTTAGCTATAAACAGGCGCCGATCGTTTAACTTTACGCCCCGGCGCCCAATTTTCCAGCTCGCTGTCAATATTTGTTGACAGAGTTCTTCCTGCAAACCAAATACTGGCTTATCATTTAACACATAATCCCTTGTCCAGGTGAAGGTTCCTATGCGTTTGGAAGTCTTTTGTGAAGACCGTCTTGGTCTGACCCGCGAACTGCTCGATTTACTGGTGCTGAGAAGCATTGATTTACGCGGTATCGAGATTGACCCCATCGGGCGAATTTACCTTAATTTTGCGGAGCTGGAGTTCACCAACTTCAGCAGTCTGATGGCTGAAATCCGCCGTATTTCAGGGGTTACGGATGTGCGTACCGTACCCTGGATGCCTTCCGAACGTGAACATCTGGCGCTTAGTGCGCTGCTTGAAGCGTTGCCAGAACCGGTCCTTTCTCTGGATATGAAAAGCAAAGTCGAGATGGCGAACCCTGCGAGCTGTCAGCTTTTCGCGCATACGCAGGATCGGATGCGCAATCATACCGCCGCCCAGTTAATCAATGGGTTTAACTTCCAGCGCTGGCTGGAAAGCAATCCGCAGGATTCCCATAGCGAACATGTCGTGATTAACGGACAGAATTTCCTGATGGAAATTACGCCTGTCCATTTGCAGGGCGAAAATCAGGAGCAGATGCTGACCGGTGCGGTGGTGATGTTGCGCTCCACTATCCGAATGGGACGTCAGCTGCAAAATATGACTACGCAGGATCTCAGCGCGTTTAGCCAGATTATTGCCGTCAGCGCCAAAATGAAACATGTGGTGGAACAGGCGCGTAAGCTGGCGACGTTGAGCGCGCCGCTGCTGATTACCGGTAATACCGGCACCGGCAAAGATCTCTTTGCTCATGCCTGCCACCTGGCAAGTCCGCGTGCGTCAAAACCGTATCTGGCGCTGAACTGCGCGTCAATTCCTGAAGATGCGGTTGAAAGCGAGCTGTTTGGCCATGCGCCGGAAGGTAAAAAAGGCTTCTTTGAGCAGGCGAATGGCGGTTCGGTTCTGTTAGATGAAATTGGCGAAATGTCGCCGCGTATGCAGACCAAATTGCTGCGTTTTCTCAATGACGGCACGTTCCGTCGTGTGGGAGAAGATCACGAAGTTCATGTTGATGTTCGCGTGATTTGCGCAACGCAAAAGAACCTTGTGGAACTGGTGCAGAAAGGACTTTTCCGTGAAGACCTCTATTATCGTCTGAATGTACTAACGCTAAACCTGCCGCCGCTGCGCGATTGCCCACAAGATATTATGCCGCTTACCGAACTGTTTGTGGCGCGTTTTGCCGACGAGCAGGGCGTGCCGCGTCCGAAATTGTCCGCAGATCTCAGCACGGTACTAACTCGTTATGGTTGGCCGGGCAACGTGCGTCAGCTTAAAAATGCGATCTACCGGGCTCTGACCCAGCTAGAAGGCTATGAGCTGCGACCACAGGATATTTTGCTGCCGGATTACGATGCGGCAACGGTTGCTGTCGGAGAAGAGGTGATGGAAGGGTCGCTGGATGAAATCACCAGCCGCTTTGAACGCTCCGTGTTGACGCAGCTGTATATGAATTATCCCAGCACGCGCAAGCTGGCCAAGCGCCTAGGTGTTTCGCATACTGCGATTGCTAACAAATTGCGTGAGTATGGACTGAGCCAGCAGAAAAAAAGCGAAGAGTAATGCCGTAAATGAAAATGCCTCCATGTGGAGGCATTTTTGTATGCAGACGCAGCTTACGCTTTCAGTACGTCCAGCGCAGCGGTGTAGTCTGGTTCGTTGGTGATTTCATTGACCAGCTGGCTGAAAACAACGTTATCATTTTCATCAATAACGACCACGGCACGTGCGGCCAGGCCTTTCAGCGGGCCTTCAGCGATTTCAACACCGTAGTTTTTCAGGAATTCAGCGTTGCGCAGGGTGGACAGCGTGATAACGTTGCTCAGACCTTCCGCGCCGCAAAAACGAGAGTGGGCGAATGGCAGGTCGGCTGAGATGCACAGTACGACGGTATTGTCGATTTCTGTCGCCAGTTGGTTAAACTTACGTACCGATGCCGCGCAAACGCCGGTATCGATGCTTGGGAAAATATTCAGCACTTTGCGCTTGCCTGCGAACTGGCCCAGCGTAACGTCAGACAGGTCTTTAGCCACAAGGGTAAAAGCCTGAGCTTTGCTTCCAGCCTGAGGAATAGAGCCGGCAACTGCAACCGGGTTGCCCTGGAAATGAACGGTTTGTGACATGGTTATCTTCCTGTTTACATATAGTTAACGTCGAGGCTAGTTTATGCCATCAGCAGTTAACACGGCAAACGCTATTTGCGGATATCCGCTTCAGGGACTGCATTAAGGAAAACAAATGAGAACAGTTAAGGTATATGAGGAAGCCTGGCCGCTGCACACTCCCTTTGTCATTGCCCGTGGGAGCCGGACCGAAGCGCATGTGGTGGTTGTCGAAGTGGAAGAAAACGGCATCACAGGTATAGGCGAGTGCACACCGTACCCGCGCTACGGTGAAAGCGATGCCTCAGTGCTGGCGCAAATTATGAGCATTGCGCCACAACTGGAAAACGGAATGACGCGTGAAGAGCTGCAAAAGCAGCTGCCAGCGGGTGCAGCGCGTAATGCCGTGGATTGCGCGTTGTGGGATCTAAGCGCGCGTCAACAGCAGCAGTCGCTGGCGGAACTAGTGGGAAGTGAACTGGCGGAAGTGGTGACTACGGCGCAAACCGTAGTGATTGGCTCGCCGGAACAAATGGCTGCGAGCGCGGCTGCGCTGTGGGAAAATGGCGCGAAATTGCTGAAAGTTAAACTGGATGCTCGCTTGATTAGTGAGCGAATGGTTGCCATTCGTGCGGCTGTTCCTGACGCCACGATTATTGTCGACGCCAACGAATCCTGGCGGGCAGAAGGCCTTGCGGCACGCTGTCAGTTGCTGGCTGATTTAGGGGTTGCGATGCTGGAGCAGCCGCTGCCGGCGCAGGATGATGCCGCGCTGGAGAATTTTGTACATCCGCTGCCCATCTGCGCAGATGAAAGCTGCCACACCCGTAGCAGTCTGAAAGCGCTGCACGGACGCTATGAAATGGTCAATATCAAACTGGACAAAACAGGCGGCCTGACGGAAGCGCTCGCGCTGGCAACCGAAGCACGCGAGCAGGGATTTGCGCTGATGCTGGGCTGCATGCTGTGTACCTCCCGGGCGATCGGCGCGGCATTACCCCTTACGCCACTGGTTAGCTTTGCCGATCTTGATGGCCCAACGTGGCTTGCCACCGATGCGGTGCCAGCCCTGCATTTTACGACCGGGCAGCTCCATCTCTAGGGTGCCAGCGCAGGAGATTGGACATGGCCAGCAGGTATTTTTCGCTCGCTTCATCCGATGAAATGGGCGGAAATTCGGCGGTTATACAGTGTAAGTTTAGGTCTGCGCACCAGCTACCAAAAGAGCCGGGCGTTTCATAACCTACACTGGTGACCAGAGGCAATTCAAACGATTGTGCCAGCCACGCGCCCAGCTCGCTGCTTCTGGGATCTTCAATACAGGCCAGTGGATCGTGAAAAGAGACTACCCAGGCGGGATGAATTCGGTGAATAAGCTGACACAATGCCTGGGTTTCTGGTTCCGAGCCCGGATGATCGCCGGTCAACAACACCACATCACGCTCTTCTGCGCTACTGTTCCAGCGATACACCGTTTCGCCTGCTTTCCAGTTTGCGGCGGGAAAGTTACGGTTAAGATCGACGCCGTTCGCATTTGCGCGCAGCCCAAGCTGGCAACCGTCAGGGTTTACGGCTAGCACCACATGATGGCGACGCAGGGAAGGGTTAAGCGTACGCAATGCGCAGGAAAGGGTAACGACCGAGGAGTTTTCGTCGCCGTGCGTTCCCGCCAGTATCAGGCCGCTTTCACGATCGGCTGCCAGTGCAGGAAACCAGATTAGCGGTGCGCCTAACAATGAACGTCCGTAATGTTCGGTTCCAGGTGGGAATGCGCCGCGCTCGGCACGGGGACGGGTAACGGTCATAGTCATCTCTGAATGCTTGGATTGTTACTCGCAGTGTTGTGCAAAATGTATGGATAATCAAATCGTTTTCACACACTTATCTTTTCAGGTGTAATATCACTTTCTTGTCGGAAGTTAATTGTATTTCCTGCTGGCGATACAAATAATTACACATTCACTTAGTAGCCGGAATCGAGGGTATCTTATGCAGCATTCTGTTTCAGTAACCTGTTGTGCGTTGTTGGTTAGCAGCATTTCTTTATCCTGGGCTGCTGATGTTCCCAGCGGAACGGTACTGGCAGAGAAACAAGAACTGGTGCGTCATATAAAAGACGAACCGGCGTCGCTTGATCCGGCAAAGGCCGTCGGGCTCCCTGAGATTCAGGTAATTCGTGATTTATTTGAAGGGCTGGTCAACCAGAATGAGAAGGGTGAGATCGTACCTGGCGTCGCTACCCAGTGGAAGAGTAACGATAACCGCATCTGGACGTTTACGCTGCGCGACAATGCGCAATGGGCGGATGGTACGCCCGTAACGGCGCAGGATTTTGTCTACAGCTGGCAGCGTCTGGTTGATCCAAAAACGCTGTCGCCGTTTGCCTGGTTTGCTGCGCTGGCGGGCATTAATAATGCTCAGGCTATTATCGATGGCAAAGCCACGCCTGATAAACTTGGCGTTAGTGCTGTCGATGCACGGACATTGAAAGTTCAACTGGATAAACCGCTGCCCTGGTTTGCCAATCTGACGGCGAGTTTTGCATTTTATCCGGTACAAAAAGCCAACGTTGAGAGCGGCAAAGAGTGGACCAAACCGGGCAACCTGATTGGTAACGGCGCCTATGTGCTAAAAAATCGCGTCGTGAACGAAAAACTGGAAGTTGTCCCGAATACGCATTATTGGGACAACGCCAAAACAGTGCTGCAAAAAGTCACATTCCTGCCAATTAACCAGGAATCGGCAGCGACCAAGCGCTATCTTGCTGGTGATATTGATATCACGGAATCCTTCCCGAAAAATATGTACCAGAAACTGTTGAAGGATGTCCCGGGTCAGGTTTACACCCCGCCGCAGCTTGGTACTTATTATTATGCCTTTAATACCCAGAAGGGACCGACTGCCGATTCACGCGTGCGTCTGGCGCTCAGCATGACTATCGACCGTCGCCTGATGGCGGAGAAGGTGCTGGGTACCGGTGAGAAGCCTGCATGGCATTTTACGCCGGATGTAACGGCAGGATTTGTGCCGGAACCTTCACCGTTTGAGCAAATGAGTCAGGAAGAATTGAATGCGCAGGCGAAAACGCTGCTGCGTGCGGCGGGTTATGGCCCACAGAAACCGCTTAAATTGACGCTGCTGTACAACACCTCAGAAAATCATCAGAAGATTGCTATCGCAGTGGCTTCTATGTGGAAGAAAAACCTCGGTGTTGACGTGAAACTGCAGAACCAGGAATGGAAAACGTATATCGACAGCCGTAATACCGGTAATTTTGATGTGATCCGTGCCTCCTGGGTGGGCGACTACAATGAGCCTTCTACGTTCCTGTCATTATTAACATCGACCCATACGGGCAATATCTCCCGCTTTAATAATCCGGCATACGATAAAGTGTTGACCCAGGCTACTCTGGAGAATACAGAAAAAGCGCGCAATGCTGATTATAACGCTGCGGAGAAGATTCTGATGGAACAGGCACCTATTGCGCCGATTTATCAGTATACCAACGGGCGTTTAATTAAACCGTGGCTAAAAGGGTATCCGATTACTAACCCTGAAGATGTGGCCTATAGCCGCACAATGTATATCGTTAAGCACTGACAGAGATAATGGCTGGTGTGATTTTGCATCAGCCATTCTACGTTTCCGGCGGTTGATGCTCACGGCAAATCAGCAACGAATCTTCTTCACTTAATCTCTCTTTCGTCAGATTACAAAATCCCTGACCATCGATTTTTTGGTGGAACCGACAGCTATGGCAAAGACCAAAGCCAGGCACATTGTTGGTCCTCTGGATCCCGCGTAACAGTTCTAACAGCAGCTCTCTGAGTACGCTCGCCCGTTCACCCATTGCCGATTCACCCTCCACTAAAAACGTGGGGGGCAGCAGGGCTTCCAGTAAGGTATTGGCAGACTCACTTAAGTGGAGATGGACGCTACGTTTATCACGGTCATCCGGCTTGCGAACAATCAACCCTTTGTTTTCCAACAGCTTCAGCGATTGCGACACGGTACCTTTGGTGAGACCAAGGTAGTCTGTCACGCCAAGCGGCGTATTGGAATAACGGTTACAACGGGCCAGATACATTAACGCACTAAGTTGTACTGGCTGAAGATCCACCAGTAAAGGATGCTGGCGAAACCACATCCGTGTCAGGCTGGAAAGCCGGTCAAGTACGTCGAAAAGTGACATGTCGGGCATAACAAATCCTCCTCGGCATATAGTATCGATTAAAAACTATATTGACAAAGAATAAAAGCAACGTACTATAAATTATAGTATCGAATCGATACTATAATTTATAGGAGATGTATCATGACTAAAGCTCGTTTCTATCATGCAGGTTGCCCGGTTTGTGTTTCCGCAGAACAAACTCTTCTGCAGCACTTGTCTGCGGATGTTGAAATCGATGTGGTTCATCTGGGAGAGCATCCTGATCGGGTTGCCGAGGCTGAAGTGGCTGGCGTGAAATCTGTTCCGGCGCTGGTGATTGACGGCAATGTGCTGCATATTAATTTTGGCGCTCCCATTGAAGCGTTGAAATAGCTGGATAGTTCGGGAAGTTGCGTTGGTGATTTCCCGAATATACAAGACGTTGGGGAAGGTAACGCGATGAACACGACCGAAGAGTATCACCCGATAGATTGCGATCTTCATGATTATCTGGAAATCGCCTGCATGTACCACTATTGGTTGCGCATTGAACTAACGGATGGCACATGTTTTGATGCTAAAGCGTTGACGACGTGTACCACCGTGGAAAAAGAAGAATTTCTGGTAGTGGGGCAATCTGAAAATCAGCAAAAAATCCGTCTGGATTGTCTGTCAGCTATCACCGCGCTGACGCCAGGAGCGACGTTTAGCACAGTAAGTTTTCAGAGAGCCTGCCGCGGTTAGACGGTATAAATCCGAATGTCGTGCGCCTGGAATGCTGTGGCGTACTCTTTGCTGATGTTGTCCTCTACAACAATTACATCAATATTGATGCTTTCGGTAACGACATATCGGGCGATGGCTGGGATTTTTTCAGCGGTTAGCGCGACGATAGTTTCATTACATTGTTTGATCACCGCTTTTTTGAACTCACAATCCGCGTAATCAAACCCCGTTAAGCCGGATTCAGGCGACATCGCACAGCCGCCAATAAATCCCTGATCGAATAAAATGTCCTGCACTTGTGCGATGGCGGAAGCTCCCACACACCCGCCTGAAGATCTCTGTACCGCGCCGCCCAGCATAATGACCTCAAACAGCGGTTTTTTTAGCAAAACGGCGGCAATCTCCGGTGAATTTGTCACCACGGTTAACGCCAGTTCGGCGGGCAGAGCTTCTGCCATCGCCAGATTGGTGCTACCCGTGTCGATAAAAATACAGCTTCCGGATTTGACCAGTCTGGCACATCGCTGCGCGATGTTGCTCTTTTTGGCCACATTAATACCCTTGCGCACGGCAATGTCTTCGGATTCAGGGAGTGCAATTACCGCGCCACCATAGACCTTCTTGCATACGCCATCTTTGCTCAATTCATGCAAGTCACGACGAATTGTATGTTCAGAAACGCCTAATCGGTTCGCGAGTTCAGAACAAATGACTCTGCCGTTTTCTTGCAGGATCTGATAGATAAGCGCCTGGCGCTGTTCCGGGAATGCGGCGTAATCGAGCATAGATACTCCAGGTAAAATAAACATCGAGCAATAAAGTGCATGATCGTGCATTATGATTAACGATGTCAACATCCCTTACAGGGATCGTACTATTCTGGATACAACGGGAAGAGGTTCGCTATGAAGATTGCGCATATGGCGTTATGGACACAGGATCTCGAGCAGCAAGCTCGCTTCTGGGTTTCATTTTTTGACGGTAAGATCAACGAGAAATACTGCAGTAAAACCAACCCTGGGTTTGAATCTTATTTTGTCAAAATTGGCGAGGATATTGCAATTGAGTTAATGACCAAACCGGGTCTTGTCGGGCAGCAACCTGACAATAATCGTTGCGGATGGGTACACCTCGCCATTTCTGTTGGCGGCAATGAAAATGTTGATGCCGTTGCAATGCAAGCGCAGGAACAGGGGATATTAGTCTCAGGTCCGCGCACTACGGGCGATGGTTATTACGAAGCGGTGATAAAAGATCCTGACGGCAATTTAATCGAGATTGTGGCGTAAGTCATCAATCAGTAACCTGCAAATAAAGAGTACCTGCTGCTTATTATTGATGAGCCCAGCTCATAAGTTTGTCTTTCTTTTCCTCTCTAATCACCGACACGTCGAGTCTCTATAATTTTACTGTTTTCAGCCCCCGGTGGTGCAATGTTGCCACCGCTCTGGAGAGTCGAATATGCAATACCAACTGGATGCGGGACTCACGCTCAACAAACTTGCAAATGCACTGGGCGCGGAAGTTACGCTGTTTACGCGTTCACCGGGCAAAGAAGCTGATGCCAGACGTTTGGGTGCCAGTCATGTTGTGCTTTCCACTGACAGTGAGCAGATGAAAGCGACAGCGAATCAGTTTGATCTGATTATCGATACTGTGCCCTACGTTCATGACCTGAACCCGTATATCCCAACCCTGGCACTAAGCGGTACGCTGGTGCTGGTTGGTTATCTCGGTGCGTTGGATCCGTTTCTGAATACGGTTCCCCTGATCCTTGGACGTAGGTCTGTGGCGGGTTCAGTTATTGGCGGTATTGCCGAAACGCAAGAGATGCTCGATTTTTGCGGTCAGCATGGTATTACCGCCGATGTTGAAGTGATCAATATTCAGGATATTAATCATGCCTGGCAGCGGATGTTGAAAAGCGATGTGCAATACCGCTTTGTAATTGATATTGCCTCATTGAAATAAGTACAAAAAAGACGCGGATTTCCGCGTCTTTTTTTTGTTAGTGTGTCGACGGCGATGCTTCAGGATTATCCATATACAGCGTCTGGCTGGGGAACGCAAAGTCGGCGCCATTTGCCTGGACTATCGTGATAATCTTTAAATAAACGTCTTGCTGTACCGCGAGCCATTCCTTCCAGACGGTGGTTTTCGTGAAGCAATACACCATGATATTCAACGATGAATCGGCAAATTCATTAAAATAGACCAACAGAGTTTGTTTCTGGTCTATTCCTGGATGGTTTTGCAGCATTTCTCTGACCGACTCGACAACAGCACCGACTTTATCGGCATCCTCATATCGTAACCCGATCACCGTTTTAATACGCCGGTTGGTCATGCGCCCTGGATTTTCTACGCTGATGGAGGAGAAAATCGAGTTTGGCACATACAACGGACGATGGTCGAAGGTGTTTATTTTAGTCATTCGCCAGCCAATTTCGGCCACTGTGCCTTCAATATTGCGGTCCGGGGAGCGGATCCAGTCGCCGATGCTAAACGGTCTGTCGAAATAGAGCATAATACCTGAGAAGAAGTTGCTCAGAATATCTTTCCCCGCCATACCCACAGCGATACCGCCAATGCCGCCAAAGGTTAACAGGCCGGATAAGCTCATACCGAAGTGTTCGCCATACAGTAAAATGATGGCAACCACGATGGTAATTTTGATGATACGCGACAGGATCCTCGCGCTGGTGATATCTCTGCCTTTATTAATCTGCGTCTTTTCAAACTGATTAATCACCAGAAAAAGTTTGATGGTCAGGATTAACGCAATCAATGAGGTGCAGATAAAGTCGACCACGCTGGGGGAGATAAATTTCAGGCTGTAACTTTCGATAACGTTATTAGCAATGCTGCCAAACGTCCCAATGATAATGGCATAGACAAAAAATTGTGCGGCATGAAATATGAATCCTTTGCAGCGACGCTCTCCACGATGATACCAGACGCTCATCAGGACCAGCGCGGCACAGCAGCTGAGAATTACCGTCAAATTAAACGCATTATTCATAAACAGTTCAGCGATCATGATTCTTCCTGGCAACTCCATGTTATCTAAATATCATCTGACATCTTAATCCCCAGATATTTTACTCAGTTAGGGCGGTCAGATCATTAATCAAAAGGAGAGATAAATAATGCAATCAGCGTTATTTTCAGCGAAATAGTGCTGACGTCAACCCAGTATGCGGTTTATGTAGCAGACAGTCAGTTGATGTCATGGTATTGTTAGCGCAAAGTAACAAGGTTTTCATCTGCAAAAGGACAGTACTATGATCATGGCTAAGCTGAAAACAGCGAAGGGACGGAAATTTTTGTTGTGCCTGCTTGGAGTGTTTATTATCGCAGCGTCGGTCGTGACGCGCGCGACGATCGGCGGCGTTATTGAACAGTATGACATTCCGCTATCCGACTGGACCGCTTCAATGTATGCCATTCAATCTGCAATGATTTGTGTCTACAGCATGGTGTTTACGATTCTGTTGGCTATCCCGCTTGGTATCTATTTCCTCGGCGGCGAGGAGCAACACTAGGCGTTTAAAATGCCGGATGATATCGCCATCCGGCATTTTATTATGTGGTTAATCGTCTTCTTCGTCGTCCAGTTCAACTGGCGTCTGATATTCATCTGGCTTGATGACCAGCAGGTCACAGCGTAGATGATCGATAACCTGTTCCGCGGTATTACCAAGAAACGCGGCAGAAATACCGGTACGTCCGACGGTCCCCAATACCACAATACCTGCCTGTAAGTGCTCGGCTAAATCAGGAATGACCTCTTCAGGTAAGCCTTTTTCAACGTGCGTCACTTTCTCATCAATACTGAATTTCTGGCGTAGCGCCTTCATGGCCAGCAGATGCTGTCCACGGATTGCGTCGTTATAAACGCTGGGATCAAATTCAGGCAGTTCAATCGCGATGTTGATTGGCGTAACAGGGTAGGCGCCTACCAGATGCACTTCGGTATGGTTAACCTGTTCTGCAAGCTGTAGCGTCTCTTTGACCAGTTTTTCATTGAGCGCGTTGTGATAAGCCTCTTCACTGGCGAGGTTTACTGCAACCAGTGCTTTACCCCCTTCAGGCCATGGCTGGTCTTTCACCATCCATACCGGACTTGGACATTTACGCAATAAATGCCAGTCGGTTGGCGTAAATATTACGGCTTCGAGGCGGTCGTGTTGGTGCGCCATCTTGAGGACCAGGTCATGCTTGGCGCTGATGACTTCCTGGATAATGGCTTCAAAGGGTCGGTTATGCCAGACCACTTTAATCTCCAGAGGGATCCCTGCTTCGATATAGTATTTCGCTTGTTCACGTATCCATGCAGTTCGCTGGCTGATAACCCCCTGACGCATTGCCGTACGCTCATCGGGCGACAGCAGGGTAGTCATCTCATAGGAAAAGTCATAGATCGGCAAAAAGGCTTTAATTTTGCCACCAATCCGTTGATGCAAATAAACAGCTCGCCGTAATGCTGGTTGATCGTCCTGGTTCGGGTCGATGACGACCAGCATATTTTTATACATAGCCATACAGGGTCTCCTTACAACTGTCATCGCAGTTTGTAACTAAAAGAGTAACCCAATAATGTGGTTTGAAACAGGGAATAACCTCCTGCCAGATCAATAAATCGGGATAATTTAGCGATTTGACAGAAGGATAACAGAGATGCTTGCGGAAAGATTACGCAACGTTACGCGTATGGCCAGCAAGAACTGCCAGCGCGTCGCTATTCTCAATAGTGATGTATTTGCCTTTCACCGCCAGCATACCGCTTTTCTGGAAACGACCCAGCAGGCGGCTGATGGTTTCAACCGTCAGACCGAGGTAGTTACCGATGTCGCCACGGGTCATGGTCAGGCGGAATTCACGAGGCGAGAATCCACGCTGGGCAAAGCGACGAGACAAATTGTAGATAAAGGCCGCCAGGCGCTCTTCAGCGTTTTTCTTCGACAACAACAGGATCATATCCTGGTCGCCTTTGATTTCGCCACTCATCAGACGCATCATCTGCTGACGCAGATTTGGCATTTTGCCGGACAGGTCATCAAGGGTTTCGAAAGGAATTTCGCATACCATCGAGGTTTCCAGCGCCTGAGCAAAGCTCGGGTGATGTCCGCTGCCAATCGCGTCAAAACCGACCAGATCGCCCGCCAGATGGAAGCCAGTAATCTGCTCATCGCCTTGTTCGGTAATGGTATAGCTTTTAATCGTTCCGGAGCGGATAGCATAGAGTGATTTAAGCTCATCACCTGCTTTAAAGAGCGTCTGCCCCTTTTGGATAGGCTTTTTGCGCTCGATGATGTTATCGAGCTGGTCAAGCTCATGCTCGTTAAGTGTGAACGGGATGCAAAGCTGGCTGATGCTGCAATCCTGGCAATGGATAGCACAACCGCCAGACTGAATGCGCCGTATAATTCGCTTTTCCGGGATCATAGGTCTGCTCAAGCCGTAATTGATATTTGTCAATTTTAACATCTTTTTGGTGAGCACGTAAGCCTGAGCTACTCCCAAGAGAGAATAATTCAAGCATAACTGGAGTGAATATTTGTATCTGCTTGATTAACCACAATTAATTTGGGATCGCATTATGCGGAAGTGTGATGGATAAGGCATTAATTGCCTGGAATCTAGAGTAGCAAATAACCTTCGTGACGCAATAACCACTCTTTTCGTTGTACGCCACCGGCATATCCGGTCATGGTGCCGTTACGTCCAATGACGCGATGACAGGGGACCACAATGCTTATTGGATTGGAGCCATTAGCTGCGCCGACGGCTCTTGCAGCACCGGGGCGTCCCAACTGTTCGGCCAGTTGACCATAATGCATGACCTGCCCGCAGGGGATAGTGCGTAACGCTTGCCAGACTTCACGCTGGAAAGGCGTCCCAGCGGTTGCCGTTTCCAGCGTGTCAATGATGCTGAGGTTTCCGGCAAAATACTCAGCGAGTTTGTCGCTTAATCCACCTGGGTTTTTGGCGGTAATGCGCTGATAACCTTCTGTGCGGTAATGAATATTAAGCAATTGTTCCATGCGATCGCTGTGCTGATCCCATTCCACTGCGCGCAGGCGAAATTGCTCATCACAAATAACCCACAGCGGGCCCAGCGGCGTGTCGATGGTGTCTTCCAGTAAGTTAAGCATCCGTTTCTCTCATTACAGCATTCAGGCGAGGCTACACATTATCACGCCAGTGACCGTCGCAGCTATACCTCTAAAAATGGATATCAACTTGTCGTGAGTAGATCGGTTCAGCGCGACGGATCCGGTTAATTATTGGAAATAACCGTAAACCGTTACCGGTATAGTTGTCGGTATAATAGTGCGCGGTTATGATAATGCCCATCGCAATACGCTGGAGGATGAAACATGAACCTTGATGATGCATCGTTGTTTCTTGACGCTATGGGGGATGTTCAACCGCTGAAAAGCCATACCGATGTACACTGGCAGCCCATGCGCAATCTTCGCACTCCGGCGCGTATCGATACGCTTCAACTGGATAATTTTCTCTCGACAGGATTTCTCGATATTGTCCCGTTAAGTGTGCCGCTCGAGTTTCGTCGCGAAGGTTTACAGAACGGTGTGACTGACAAGCTGCGAAACGGAAAATACCCGCAGCAGGCGAGTCTTAATCTTATTCGCCAACCTGTTGAAACATGTCGTCAGATGCTCTTTAGCTTTATTCTGCAGGCGCAGCAAGAAGGGTTGCGTAACGTGCTGGTGATACACGGCAAGGGACGTGACGATAATTCTCATGCCAATATCATTCGCAGCTACGTAGCGCGCTGGTTGACGGAATTTGACGACGTGCAAGCATACTGCGCCGCACTGCCGCATCACGGCGGCAGCGGGGCATGCTATGTGGCATTGCGTAAAACCGCGCAGGCAAAACAGGATAACTGGGAGCGTCACGCTAAACGTAGTCGCTGAACGACGTAAACATCAGGCGGCCAGCACTCTGTTCCTGCCTTCGTTCTTGGCTTTGTACAACGCGTCGTCAACACGTTTGAATAACTCATCGATACTTTCATTTGTTTCGTGCCGTGCTACACCAATGCTGACGGTAAAGCGGGGAAGGCCAGGGAGAGTCACCTTTGCCACTGTTGCACGGATCACTTCTGCGAGGTTGAGAGCGACATCCAGCGACGTTCGCGGCAGGAGCAGCACAAATTCTTCACCACCCCAGCGAAAAATAAGATCGTCTTTTCGCGCACAGGATTCCAGGGTGCGTGCCAGAGCACAAAGCACTTCGTCGCCTTTTAAATGGCCAAACAGATCGTTAATGCTTTTAAAGCGATCCGTATCGATCAACAACAGGCTGTAGTCCTGCGTCAATGATATCGCATGCGTCTGTTCCGGCTCGGTTACCTGATAAAAATGTCGGCGGTTAAGTAATCCCGTTAAAACATCTCGCAGGGCCGCACGCTCCAGCTCCTGTTCCAGCCGCTTTTGTTCGGTAATGTCATGAATAATGCACAACATCAGTTTATTACCGTAAATTTCGATCGGTCCGGCGTAGGTTTGCACATGACGGGAAGTCCCATCAGCCAGTTTATGGACAAAATGCAAAGGTTTATGGCCGCCGGGCAGATGGGCGATTTCATGCATCACCGGAAGTATATGGCGGCCCAGCATATTGATTTCCCATGTATGTTTCTGACACATCACATCATGAGTGTATCCATAAAAATTGAGCGCACTGAGGTTTGCATCCACGATCAACCCATCGCGGGACGGATCAATAAGTAACATTGGCGCGGAATTAGTCTGGAAGAAGCGCGCATAAAATCCCTGTTTTTTCCGCTGATAGGTTGCTGAACGGCTCGCTTTCAGACCCTGTGCAGCAGGCGTCTCAATGCCTTCGAAAAGGATGACTTCACCCATGCCAGGCAGGGGTTTAATGGAAAGGCGACTTGCCATCGCAATCTCTTCACCGTCGCGGTAAACCGTGAGAATTTCCACTACATGGTGATGATTTCGCAAGTCGCTGAGATACATGGTTAAGTCATTTTGAGCATGCGTTGAAAATGTTCCCTTGCGGAGCGGGGAAAAACAGAGACCCTGCATTAGCTCCCGTGCAACGTTATTAGCGAACACCAGCTCTTCGGTATGTGGCAAAACAATCCACACCGGAAAGGTTAATAAATCCAGTGAATGCAGCTCGGTTGTGCTCATCGATAATCCCGTTATCTTTATCTGCTGTGTTGCCTGTTAAATGGCGAATATTTTTAGATATTACGTCTCACAATGTTATTGATTGTCGGTGAGACAAGGGGTGTACAACTGGCTTTTGCTTGATACTGTTTTCTTGTTGTATCAGTTCATGAATCTTATGTGCTGGCAGCGGTTTTGCAAACAAGAAACCTTGCAGCATGCTACACCCCATCTGAGTAAGGAGTATTTCCTGTTCCTGGGTTTCTATTCCTTCTGCCACCACACGCATATTCATGGAGTGAGCTATGTCAATAATGGTAGACACAATTTTTGTGTTTTTGCTGTTCTCGCTGATATCTTTGACAAATATCCTGTCAATTTTTAATTCGCGCGCCGGAAGAGACTTCAGCATCAATATATTTGAATAACCTGTACCGAAATCATCAATAGATACGGTGATCCCCAAAGCAGAAAAAGCATTCAGGACTTCCACACTGCGTTTCAAATTTTTAAGGGCGGTGCTTTCAGTGAGTTCCAGCGTGAGGCAAGCAGGTGACAGTTGATACTGCGCCAGGGCGTTACAAACAACATCAATAATATCATGCTGTTCAAACTGGGCGGGTGAGAGGTTAACGGCGAGCGTCCATTCTGTATTTCCCTGTAATTTCCATTGATGCAACTGCAGGCATGCCTGCTGGATAACCCATTTCCCAACGGGAATAATCAGGCCCGTATCTTCCAACGCAGAAAGAAATTCGGCTGGCAGCAGCATGCCGCGTTCTGGATGATGCCAGCGTAATAATGCTTCAAAACCGATTAGGGAATGATCTCCAGCGGTATATTTAGGCTGATACCATAGCTCAAACTGGTTGCGTTCAAGCGCTTGCGACAATTCTTGTAAAAATGTCGGCGGTGTATCCGCGATAGCTTCCATTTCCGGATGATAAATAGCCCAGCCGTTTCTGCCCGCCTGTTTGACATGATACATCGCCATATCGGCCTTCACTTTTAGCTCATGCAGCGTTGAGCCATGCTCAGGGTAAATACTGCTCCCCGCACTTAACGAAACCCGAATGGTATGTCCGAACAAGGTAAAGGGTTCACCGATCACATCGGCAATCCGCGTCAGCAGGGCGGAGATATCCTGTTGGTTGCAGTCTGGAACCAGCAGGATAAATTCATCGCCCCCTAGTCTTGCCAGCGTCATTGAGTCATCAAGGCAAGTGAAGATTCGCTGTGTACTGGCTATCAGTAGCTGATCGCCAATGTGATGTCCCCAGGTATCGTTAACGACTTTAAAACGATCGAGGTCGATAAATACCAACGCGAAATGCTGCTGATGCAGTTTAGAATGCCGCAGGCAGGCCAGTAAGCAGGTGTCTATTTGCGTACGATTAGCGAGACCGGTCAGCGCGTCGAAGTGAACCTGATGCTCAAGCTGGCAGTTCAACTGATGCAGATTGTCAGCCAGTCGGGAGGTACGGAGTTGCGAATCCACCATCGAAACCACCAGCATGATCCCCAAAATAACAAGCGTGACGGCGCAGACCCAGATAGAAAGTTCCAGCGTGCTGAGACCATCGTGCGCAGTGTGTCCAAAATGGGTGAACGTAGCTGCTCCCATACCGGTGTAATGCATAGAGGCTATTGCCAGCGCCATAATAAAGGCAGCAATAAGCCGATTTATTAGCGCTCGACGGCTATTTTGGCGTAAGTGAAAGGCCAGCCACAAACCCACACCAGACGCAGCGACGGCAATAATCACGGAGAGCAGGATCAGCGAGCGATCCCAGGTTATAGCCACATGTTCGATAACGGCATACATACCAACGTAGTGCATTGTAACAACACCGGCACTTAATATGCTGGTAGCAATGAGCAGGCGTTTTGTTGATAGCGTATTACCAGAAATGGCGATATTGATGGCGACTGTCGCAGAAATGAGCGCAATAAAGAACGAAAACGCGGTGAGGGATAAATGGTAATTTATTGGCATACTCATTTTCATGGCCAGCATACCGATAAAATGCATCGACCAGATCCCCATACCCAGCGTAGCGCCGCCAGAGAGTCGCCAGAAGGTAGATTCACGTCTGCTGGAAATTGCCACTTTGCCCGCGCTGTCGAGGGCAATAAAGGAGGCAATAAACGCGACAATAAAGGAAATCCCAATCAATACAGGGTCCCACGACACGTGCAACATCTTACTACCTATCAAAAAAAAGACGTGATGATAAATTTAGCAGGTTTTGTCCAGTTAACCTGATAAAACCTGGGATGTTCTTGTGTTTTTACAATGACTATTAGAGGGAAGGGGCAAACATCGAAAATGATAGACCTTTACTTATACAAATATTCATAAGATTTATAATTCTGTGCATTTTATGCACACGACGTGCTTGTCATCACAATAATCTAACGACAAGTGCCAGTCTCATCCTTTGTAGGATAAAACACCTGGTTAATGTAAATTAATAGTGTGATTACCTGTCTTAAGTGAAAGGATTGCAGACTCTCATTGAAAGTTCGTCTTTCGTCTCCGCGTTATGGAAATCTGCATTGCAGATGCTATAAAAAATAATATCCACGTTATTTCTTAGCGCACAGGACTAAAATGTTAAATGATATTAGCGTCAGAACCTTTATTATTTTATTTCTGCTCATTACGGCGGTCGCTCTCAATGTTTTTGAAATAATATTTTCCGCTCCCCCGGTAATTATCATTGGAACTAATTTGGTCAGTTTTACTTCTATATTATGTTTGTGGTGGTACATGACGAAATATTTGGTCGAGCCAATTAATACAGTTAAAAGAAGCATTGAGGAGGTAACCTCCGGGAATCTGGCGATTAGTATTCCAGAGTTTGGCAATAACTGTGCGGGGAGATTAATACCGGGCATTAATAGTTTATCAAGTAATATTTCAACACTCGTTAATGAGATCAGAACATCTTCGCAAACGGCGATGGCGCTCTCTGAACAGCTCGCGGAACGCAGCGCTGAGTTATCAGTAAAAACAGAGCAGCAATCCGGAGCATTAATGCAAACGGCTGCCAACATGGATGAAATAGCGGTCAGCACGCGTAACAATGCAGAGAATACGCAAATGGCGAGTGCTAAGGCCAATATTGCAACACTATCTGCCCGGCAGGGCGGTGATTTAATGGTGCAGGTCGCAACCAATATGCAGTCGATCACCGAGTGCGCCCAGCAGATGACAGAAATTATTACCCTGATAGATGGTATTGCATTCCAGACAAATATTCTGGCATTGAATGCCGCCGTAGAAGCGGCGAGAGCGGGAGAACATGGCAAAGGTTTTTCCGTGGTGGCCGGAGAGGTACGAATGCTCGCGCACCGTAGCGCAGATGCCGCTAAGAATATTAAACATCTGATTGCCCAAACTCATGAAAACGTTCAGCAAGGTGCGGCTATTGTGCGTGAAGCTGAAAAAAATATGCAGGATATTGTTGGTGGTGCCGGGCAATTAAACCAACTGATGGGCGAGATATTAACCACTACGCAGGAGCAGGAGAAAGGGATCATCAGTATTACTCATGCGCTCGCGGAACTGGAAAACGTTACCCAGAGTAACGCCATTATGGTGGATGAACTGTCTGACTCTTCGGATATTCTGAAAAATCAAGTGACTGACCTCCAGTCGCGAACGCACAAGTTTCGTTTAAGTCACGCTTTTGAATCTGAGAGACGCCAGCGGGCTTAACAGGGTACCTCGCAACAAGCGCCACATTTGTCGGCGCTTTTTTTGTTATCAGATACTTTTATGAGTCATTTCAGCACAATGGGACAATGAGATATTGCTTAACATATTCTGACGGCTAGACTAACGAAAAAAGCTGAATGTTTGTGGAGGCGCTGTGGAAGCCATTAAGGGAACGGATGTTAATGTGCCGGATGCCGTGTTTGCCTGGCTGTTGGATGGGCGTGGTGGGGTGAAACCACTGGAAGATAACGATGTTATCGATACTCAGCATCCCTGCTGGTTGCATCTTAATTATACTCATCCTGAAAGTGCGCAATGGCTGGCGACAACGCCCTTACTTCCCAATAACGTGCGTGATGCGCTGGCGGGTGAAAGCACGCGCCCGCGTGTCAGCAGGGTAGGAGAAGGTACGTTAATTACGCTGCGCTGTATCAACGGCAGCACCGACGAGCGGCCTGACCAACTGGTAGCGATGCGTTTATATATGGATGAACGTCTGATTGTCTCAACGCGTCAGCGCAAAGTGCTGGCACTGGATGATGTGGTCAGCGACCTCCAGGAAGGTACAGGGCCGGCTGATTGTGGCGGTTGGCTGGTGGATGTTTGTGATGCGCTGACCGATCATGCCAGCGAATTTATCGAACAGTTGCACGACAAAATTATCGATCTGGAAGATAACCTGCTCGATCAGCAGATCCCGCCGCGTGGCTTCCTGGCATTACTGCGTAAGCAGTTAATTGTGATGCGCCGTTATATGGCGCCACAGCGTGATGTCTATGCCCGCCTGGCGAGCGAAAGGTTGTCCTGGATGACTGACGACCATCGGCGACGGATGCAGGATATCGCTGACAGGCTGGGGAGAGGGCTGGATGAAATCGATGCCTGTATTGCCAGAACCGGTATCATGGCGGATGAAATTGCGCAGGTGATGCAGGAGTCTCTGGCTCGCCGAACGTATACAATGTCATTGATGGCAATGGTTTTTCTTCCCAGCACATTCTTAACCGGGCTTTTCGGCGTTAACCTCGGCGGTATCCCCGGCGGTGGTTGGCAGTTCGGTTTCTCACTTTTTTGTATTCTGTTAGTGGTCCTGATTGGTGGTGTTACTTTATGGTTGCATCGTAGTAAATGGTTGTAACAACAACGTTTTTTAGTGACTTTTGCGCATGAAAACGTCCTGAATTTTGAGCGAGGTCAATAAACCATCTACCTATTCGGGGCAATATCTCTCTCGCAGGTGAATGCAACGTCAAGCGATGGGCGTTGCGCTCCATATTGTCTTACTTCCTTTTTTGAATTACTGCATAGCACAATTGATTCGTACGACGCCGACTTAGATTAGTCGGCTTTTTTTTGCCTGCAGGAAATCAGCGTCTACCCTAAAAGAGTCAACCTGAATGACTGGAGGAGTATATGACCTGTCTGATTGCAACTGCGCACACGGATTCGCTCCCGACTGACCCGGTTCCCATTCCCGATCCCATTCCTCGTCCACAGCCAATGCCGGATCCGCCGCCGGATGAAGAACCTATTAAATTGTCGCATCGTGGGCGTAGATCTGCGAGGATACGCGCCTGCTGAATGTGAGTTTTTACCGCGAGATTAAATTGTGACCGCTTTTTCAACCCTGAATGTTTTACCTGCTGCTCAACTCGAGAACCTTAACGAGCTGGGTTATCTTGAAATGACGCCTGTTCAGGCTGCCGCATTACCGGCAATCCTGGCGGGGAAAGATGTTCGCGTGCAGGCTAAAACCGGCAGTGGCAAAACGGCTGCTTTTGGTCTTGGGCTATTACAGCATATTGATGCCGCGCTGTTTCAGACGCAGTCTCTGGTGCTGTGCCCAACCCGAGAGCTTGCCGACCAGGTGGCGGGTGAACTGCGTCGTTTAGCGCGCTTTCTGCCAAACACCAAGATCTTAACGCTATGCGGTGGGCAGCCCTTTGGTGCACAGCGTGACTCTCTGCAGCATGCACCTCATATTATTGTCGCCACGCCGGGGCGTTTACTCGACCACCTGCAAAAAGGCACCGTTTCTCTGGAAGCCCTGAATACGCTGGTTATGGATGAAGCCGACCGCATGCTGGATATGGGCTTTAGCGATGCGATTGATGATGTCATTCGCTTTGCACCAGCTTCTCGCCAGACCTTGCTGTTTTCTGCGACCTGGCCGGAAGCCATTGCCGCCATCAGTGGCCGGGTGCAACAAAATCCATTAACCATTGAAATTGATACGGTCGATGCGTTACCGGCGATTGAACAGCAGTTTTTCGAAACCTCCAGCCACGGAAAAATTCCGCTGCTGCAAAAATTGCTCAGCCAGCACCAGCCTGCTTCATGCGTCGTTTTTTGCAACACCAAAAAAGACTGTCAGGCCGTGTGTGACGCATTGAATGCGGCGGGGCAAAGCGCACTTTCACTGCATGGCGATCTTGAACAGCGCGATCGCGACCAGACGCTGGTGCGTTTTGCCAACGGCAGCGCACGCGTTCTGGTTGCTACCGATGTGGCCGCACGTGGCCTGGATATTAAATCACTCGAACTGGTGGTTAACTTCGAACTGGCGTGGGATCCGGAGGTTCATGTCCATCGTATCGGACGTACCGCGCGAGCCGGTAACAGCGGTCTGGCGATTAGTTTCTGTGCGCCGGAAGAAGCACAGCGTGCCAATATTCTTTCTGAAATGCTGCAATTGAAGCTGAACTGGCTGCCGGCGCCAGCTAACGTGTCAATCCTGCCGCTGGAAGCAGAGATGGCGACGTTATGCATTGATGGTGGCAAAAAGGCTAAAATGCGTCCTGGTGATGTTCTGGGGGCTCTGACCGGTGATATTGGCCTGGATGGCGCCGATATCGGCAAAATTGCCGTTCATCCGGCACACGTCTATGTCGCCGTTCGCCAGAACATAGCGCACAAGGCGTGGAAACAATTGCAAAACGGTAAGATTAAAGGCAAGACTTGCCGAGTTCGTTTATTGAAATAAATACCCATTGGAGTGCCTGATGGCGCTCCGCTTATCAGGCCTACAACGGGTATATGCTCGTTGTAGGCCTGATAGGGCGTTTACATAATCGACTTACTTCACTTCCACCACGTTCAGGCGTAACTCATCCAGTTGAGCATCATCTTCTTCTGGCTGCCAGCCCGCAGGCTGTAGCGGGATCTCTTCACGATCGAACGCTAAATCACCGCCGTCCACAACCTCTGAACCGTGCTTAATGCCTTTAAAATCGAACAGATTGATATCGCTCAGATGTGAAGGCACAACGTTCTGCATCGCACTGAACATGGTTTCAATCCGACCTGGATAGCGTTTGTCCCAGTCACGCAGCATGTCAGCAATGACCTGACGCTGCAGGTTAGGCTGTGAGCCGCACAGATTGCACGGAATAATCGGGAAACCTTTCGCTTCGGAGAAGCGCTCGATATCTTTCTCACGACAGTAAGCCAGCGGACGGATCACGATGTGCTTACCGTCATCACTCATCAGCTTCGGCGGCATACCTTTCATTTTTCCGCCGTAGAACATGTTTAAAAACAGCGTTTGCAGGATGTCGTCGCGATGGTGGCCGAGCGCAATCTTGGTGGCACCTAACTCGGTTGCCGTACGGTACAGAATGCCGCGACGCAGGCGAGAGCAGAGCGAGCAGGTCGTTTTGCCTTCAGGGATTTTGTCTTTGACGATCCCGTAAGTGTTTTCTTCGACAATCTTGTACTCAACGCCCAGCTGTTCCAGATACTCCGGCAGAATGTGCTCTGGGAAGCCAGGTTGTTTTTGATCGAGGTTAACCGCAACCAAGGAAAAACTGATCGGGGCGCTTTGCTGCAAATTACGCAGGATCTCCAGCATGGTATAGCTGTCTTTCCCGCCGGAAAGACACACCATAATGCGATCGCCGTCTTCGATCATATTGAAGTCGGCAATGGCTTCGCCCACGTTACGACGCAGACGTTTTTGCAATTTGTTCAGGTTGTATTGTTCTTTCTTGCTAATATCTTGATTTTGCGACATTTAATAGAGGCTCAATTCATAGTGTGGCATCAGAAGAGTATGCATCACGCCGGATAGTCCGGCAAAAGAAGTCTGATATAAAAACTGTGGCGTGTATGGTACGGATAAGCGGGAAAAATGTCAGCACATTTAGGACAGGAATCGTGGGGTATAAGTGGTAGAAACAAAAAGCCCGCAGCGATGTGCGGGCCTGAAAGCTTAGCGGACTACCAGTACCGAACACTCCGCATGACGCACTACTGCTGCGGCGTTAGAGCCCAGCAGGTAGGTGGTGATGTCAGGTCGGTGTGAGGCAATAATGACCATATCAGCCGGTAATTTTTTGGCGATCTCCAGAATCTTATCTTTCGGCGCACCTTCTGCGACATGAATGTGCACCCTGTCCCTTGGGATATTGAACTTCTTGATAATCTCTTCCAGTTGAGATTTTGCTTCGGCTTTCAGATCGTCCATGGCCGGTAACTCTGCCGAGTAGGCCAGTCCCAGAGAAGCGTAGTAGGGCAGTGACGGAATTACGGTCAGAAAATGGACCTGCGCATCGTCAATTTTGGCCTCTGCTTCAACATGGGCAATAACGCGTTGAGTTAATTCTGAGTCTGAAATATCGATGGGTACAAGAATCGTTCTGTTCATAAAACCTCCTGTTTAAGTATCCACCTAAAGCTTACCGCGTAATGGCACTTTATGTACAATGACAAAGATCACATTTTGGCATCACTTTATTTTGATTTCAGGAAACTTGCCTTTTATTACGCCGTCGTAAAATCGACCTTTCGAGACCACGCTCAGGAAATCACGAAAAATACGGGCAGGGACAGGCTGATATTGCAGGGTAGCCAATTGGTGAAAGCGAATTTCCAGCGTGTGAGAGGATTCGTCATAGCCGACGGATGCAATACGGGATGATTTTACAGGATGATGATTCATTGCAGGTATCCTCTACTACAGGTCTTAATGCAAGATATCATCTATCAGAGAGATGTTTTAACGCAACAGATATAATGTTTTGATCTGGATAAAACAGAATTGTTAGAACATAAAGAGAGCCCGCTGTTGCCAGCGGGCTGACGGATTAGAACTGGTAAACCATACCCAGTGCTACAGTGTCATCAGTAGAGATGTCATTGCGAGTGTAGAAGCTGTCGTCTTCGTCCAGCAGGTTGATTTTGTAATCAACATAGGTGGAGAAGTTTTTGTTGAAGTAGTAAGTAGCGCCTACAGAAGCATATTTGACCAGATCTTTGTCACCGCTTGTTCCTGCTGGGCTTGCAGCAGTACCTGGCATAGTCAGATCCTTACCTTTAGACATCAGGAAAGAAACTTCCGGACGCAGACCGAAGTCGAACTGGTATTGCGCAGTCACTTCAAAGTTCTGAGTTTTGTTGGCGATAGTATTATCACTACCGTCAGAACCACCATACGGAGTCATATTGCGGGTTTCAGAGTACATGGTTGCCAGGTAGATATTGTTCGCGTCGTATTTCAGACCAGCAGTCCATGCGTCAGCTTTATCACCACCTGCAGTTGAATGGTTTACCTGCTCGTTAGTACGGTCAGAAGAAGTGTATGCGGCACCGAAGCTTACGCCCATACCCAGATCGTAGGTAGAGGAGATACCGAAGCCGTCACCGTTAGAGTTCTTCATGTTACGATCGTCGCCACCGTTATTGGTGCCTTCTTGTTCTGGTGACTGATTTTCGTTCGCGCCTTGGTACTGCAGCGCAACGTTCAGACCGTCAACCAGACCAAAGAAGTCGGTGTTACGGTAGGTTGCAACACCGTTTGCACGACCGGTCATGAAGTTGTCTGCTTTGGTGTAAGAGTCGCCACCGAATTCTGGCAGCATATCGGTCCAGCCTTCAACGTCGTACATGACGCCGTAGTTACGGCCGTAATCGAATGAACCGTAGTCGCCGACTTTAATACCTGCGAATGCCAGACGAGTCCAGGAGTCGCCTTTATCGCCTTCGGTGCCGTTGGCCTGAACCTGATATTCCCACTGGCCATAACCGGTGATCATATCGTTAACCTGAGTTTCGCCTTTGAAGCCCATACGCATATAAGTCTGATCGCCATCGCTGTTAGCGTCGTCAGAGAAATAATGCAGGCCGTCTACTTTACCGTAGAGATCTAATTTGTTGCCGTCTTTATTATAAACTTCAGCAGCGTGAGCAGCGCCTGCAGCCAGCAGGGCAGGAATTATGAGAGCCAGTACTTTTCTGTTCATTGAAATAATCCTTTAGTTTTTTTATTAACCTGTGACTACCCATGTAGGGAGTAAAGGCATGCTAAAGGAGAAGTTCCGTAAAGAGATAAATATGAATTGTTACGCCTTAAGTAAAACCTTAAACAAATAATTCTACGGAAATGGTAATAGACATCATGAATGAATTGGTTGAAATATATATAAAATAAAAATTATACAATTGAATTTTGTTGGGCTATTCTGCGCGTGTTATATGCCTTTATTGTCACGTTTTATTTTTCGTTGGTATATTGATGGTAATTATTAATTAGCCAGCGAATAAATTGACAAGCCCGAACGACTGTTCGGGCTTTTTTTTTGGTTCCAGGCAAATACTGAGATAAATGTATTACTCGGCACCGCTCTTTTCTGCTTTACCTGCCAGTTGGGCCAGGAAGTCGTAGCGTTTTTGCAGATCGGCGGCGGCGTCTTTCCACAGCTGCTCAGCAACTTCTGGCTGTTGGGCATTCAGGCGGCGGAAGCGCTGCTCGTTAAGCAATGTTTCGGCCAGCGCGTCTGACGGTGGGCGAGAGTCCAGCGCCAGCGGCAATTTACCTTCATCTGCACGACGCGGATCAAAGCGGTACAGCGGCCAGAATCCGGTCGCCGTCAGCTGGCGCATCTGATCGTGGCTTAGCGCGAGATCGTAACCGTGCTCCTCACATGGGCTATAGGCGATAATCAGCGACGGACCCGGATAGGCTTCTGCTTCCTGAATCGCTTTCACCGTCTGGTTCAACTGTGCGCCTAGAGAGATCTGTGCAACATACACGTGCCCGTACATCATCATACTGACGCCAAGATCTTTACGCGCCTTGCGCTTGCCGTGTTCGCCAAATTTGGTGACAGCCCCGAGAGGCGTGGCTTTCGACGCTTGTCCACCCGTGTTGGAGTAACATTGAGTATCCAGCACCAGAATATTGACGTTCTCGGTCAGGCTCAGGACGTGATCCAGACCGCCAAAACCAATATCGTAAGCCCAGCCGTCGCCGCCAATCAGCCAGATGGATTTCTCGACCAACGCGTCGGCATCGGTTAACAGCTGCTGTGCGCCTTCGACATCTTTCAGGTGCTGGCGCAGCGCGGCAACTTGTTCACGGCGTACTTCTGGCGTCGCTTCAGCGTGCAGGGCGTCATTCAGTTCAGCCGGAATGTTATCGGCAAACTGTTCCAATAAACGCATAACGCGCACACGGTGCTGATCTACCGTCAGACGGAAGCCCAGACCGAACTCGGCGTTATCCTCAAACAGTGAGTTTGCCCACGCGGGCCCACGACCGTTAGCGTCGGTGGTATACGGCGTTGAGGGCAGGTTACCGCCATAAATCGATGAACAGCCGGTCGCATTGGCGATCAGCATGCGGTCGCCGTACAGTTGCGTAAGCAACTTGATATACGGCGTTTCACCACAGCCCGAGCAGGCGCCGGAATATTCAAACAGCGGCGTTATCAACTGTGAGGTACGAATATCAATGCGTTCCAGTTTAGTGCGATCTATTTCCGGCAGATTGAGGAAGAAGTCGTAGTTAACTTTTTCTTCTTCAACATGCTCAAGGCGCGACATCATATTGATGGCCTTGATCTCCGGATTCTGCCTGTCTTTCGCCGGGCACACTTCGACGCACAGATTACAACCGGTGCAATCCTCAGGCGCAACCTGCAGGACATATTTCTGACCGCGCATATCGCGTGATTTCACATCCAGAGAATGCAGGCTGGCAGGGGCGTTTTCCATCGCTTCTGGTGAAACCACTTTGGCGCGGATTGCCGAGTGCGGGCAAGCGGCAACGCAGTGGTTACACTGGGTACACAGCTCTTCCTTCCAGATGGGGATCTCTTCGGCGATATTGCGTTTTTCCCAACGCGTGGTGCCCATTGGCCAGGTGCCGTCTGGCGGCAGCGCGGATACGGGAAGAGCATCACCCAGACCGGCGAGCATTGCCGCGGTAACGGTTTTCACGAAATCCGGCGCGGCATCAGAAACCACCGGTGGGCGGTTAGCGCTGTGCGGGTCAACTGGCTGGAGTGCCACTTCGGCGACGGATTCACGCGCCAGAGCCAGCGCCTGCCAGTTACGTTCAACCAGATCCTGACCTTTACTGCTATAGCTTTTCGCAATCGCACCCTGCAATTCAACCAACGCGCTGTCGCCGGGTAAGATTTGCGTCAAATGGAAGAATGCCATTTGCATAACGGTGTTAATACGCGCTGCCAGACCGCATTCGCGAGCGATTTTGGCCGCATTAATCACGTAGAAACGGGCCTTCTTCTGATTCAGTACTGCCTGAACTTCCTGCGGCAAACGCGCCCAGACTTCATCCACGTTGTAAGGAGTATTAAGCAGGAAGATCCCGCCTGGTTTCAGGCGCTCGGCCATCTGATACTTATCGATAAATTGCAGTTGGTGACAGCCAACAAAATCGGCTTGTGAAACCAGATACGCTGATCGAATAGGCTGCTCGCTGACGCGCAGGTGAGAAACCGTCAGACCGCCTGCTTTTTTCGAGTCATACACGAAATAACCCTGCGCATACCACGGCGTCGAGTTACCGATAATCTTGATATTATTTTTGGTGGCCGACACGCTGCCGTCACTGCCCAGACCGTAGAACAGCGCTTCGAGCTTCGCGGTACCGGGCAGGGTGCTTTCCGGTAGCGGTAGTGACAGGTTGGTGACATCATCATAGATACCAACCGTAAAGCGAGGTTTCGGCTTCGCGCTACTCAGCTCAGTAAAGACCGCCATGACGCAGTCCGGGCCAAACTCTTTGGAAGAAAGGCCATAACGCCCGCCAATTACGCGTGGTAGGGTTTCCCGCTCGCCGCAGTTAAAGGCTTCCGCCAGCGCGGTCATTACATCCAGATACAGCGGTTCTGCCTGGGCACCCGGCTCTTTGGTGCGATCCAGAACGGCGATGCTGCGTACGGTTTCCGGCAGGGCGCGCAGTAAATGTTTGGCAGAGAATGGGCGGAATAGCCGAACTTTCAGGACGCCAACTTTCTCTCCACGAGCAAGTAACTCTTCGACGACTTCTTCGCAGGTACCAATTGCAGAACCCATCAAGATAATGACACGTTCCGCCTGTGGATGACCGTAATACTCAAAGGGTTGATACTGGCGGCCCGTCGCCGCGGCGAAGTCGTTCATCGCCTGTTCGACGTTTTCGTAAACCGCGTTATACCAGGGGTTTGTCGCTTCACGCGACTGGAAGTAGGTATCCGGGTTCGCAGATGTCCCGCGAATAACGGGATGTTCAGGGTTCAGCGCGCGGGCACGATGCGCATCAATTTCAGCTTGCGGCATCAGGCTGAGGATCGTGTCATCGGCCAGCGGCACAATTTTATTGATTTCATGCGATGTGCGGAAACCATCAAAGAAATGAATAAACGGAACCCGACTTTTCAGAGTGGCCATTTGTGAAATGAGCGCAAAGTCCTGTGCTTCCTGCACGCTGCTGGCACACAGCATCGCGCACCCTGTCTGGCGCACTGCCATTACGTCGGAATGGTCACCGAAGATAGACAGCGCATGAGTAGCAATGGTACGCGCGGCAACGTGCAGCACAAATGGCGTCAACTGACCGGCCAGTTTGTACAGCGTTGGGATCATCAGCAACAGGCCCTGCGATGAGGTAAACGACGTAGAGAGCGCACCGGTCTGCAATGCACCGTGAACGGTCGCGATTGCGCCGCCTTCTGACTGCATTTCTACGACGCGAGGGGTATCTCCCCAGACGTTTTTAAGCCCGTTTCCGGCCCAGGCATCTGCCTGTTCAGCCATTGTCGAACTGGGCGTAATCGGGTAGATGGCGATAACTTCGCTGGTACGAAATGCGACTGAAGCAACCGCACCATTACCGTCAATTGTGATCATACTGACACCCTTACATTGCGCAAAAAGAGGGACCCGCGTAACTGCGGCGAATCCTGTAGTTATCTTTCTATTTTAGCAAAAGCGCTAAAGACAGATTTTCGCTTTTGTGTCCTGGGAATAATCAGAATGAATGGTTTGATCAAAGGAGTAGCCAAAAAATTGCCAGAAAATGTAAACAGCACGCATAAATGCGCATTTTGCCTCTCGACGGCAGTGTTTCCGCTGCCTATTATTTATGGCTGTGTCGTTTGGTTAATATTCAGAGGGGAGTAAGATGCGCGCAGCGTTTTGGGTAGGGTGTGCCGCGTTATTATTATCGGCGTGCAGCAGTGAACCTGTTCAGCAGGCAACAGCCGCTCATGTCGCACCGGGGATGAAGGCCGCAATGTCCAGTTCTGGAGAGGCAAATTGCGCCATGATTGGAGGTTCGCTCTCCGTGGCACGCCAACTGGATGGTTCTGCCATCGGCATGTGTGCATTACCTAACGGCAAACGCTGTAGTGAGCAGTCGCTTGCCGCCGGAAGCTGTGGGAATTATTGAGCCACTGCTTTTACTACATTAAATCTGCCAGTTTAAACGTCAACGTTTGTTCTGCCGTAGCCAGTGTTAACTGGTCAGCAGTCAGATCAACTTGTGCGCCTTGCTTAAACATCTCGCTGACGATGCCGTCGAGCGCGTTAAGCTGTGGATCGGCGCACATCATGCGCGTCATTGCTATGTCTTTCACTTTTAATTCACCGTCGGACAGCTTGCCCTGACCATGGAACTGATTACACATTTTTCCCGACACCGTCATATTTTCACCGAAACTTAATTCAGGTGGGTTATTGGCGACGGTTACCGGCTTGCCATTGACGCTCTGCAAAACGAAGCGGTGATGCTGCAACTGTTCGCGATTGACGGACACTTTTCCATTGCTCACACAGCCAGCCATCAGCATGCTGAGCGCAATCAACGTGACAACTTTCTTCATTCTATTTCTCTGGGTTTGTGACGGGAATACATTCAATATAATAATGATACTGAGTGTTTTATCATCGGTGATTGTCTGAAAATGCTCCCCTGAATCCAGGGGAGCACGGAAATCAGAAGAGGGCGTTTGGACAGGTTTCGCCTTTGGAGATTTGTGCCAGATTCTGTAGCGTAGTCTCAGAAATGCTGGTTAACGCTTCGGCGGTCAGGAATGCCTGGTGCCCGGTAAACAGCACGTTATGACAGGCCGACAGACGACGGAACACATCATCCTGAATCACGTCATTGGATTTATCTTCAAAGAACAGATCGCGTTCGTTTTCATACACGTCCATACCCAGAGAACCAATTTTCTGGTTTTTCAGCGCATCGATAGCGGCTTGCGAGTCGATCAATGCACCACGACTGGTGTTAATAACCATCACGCCGTTTTTCATTTGCTCAAAGGCTTCGTGATTGAGCAGATGATAATTCTCCGGTGTTAACGGGCAGTGCAGAGAGATGACATCGGACTCGGCAAATAGCGTTTTAAGATCGACATATTCAACGCCTAACTCCAGCGCAGCAGCGCTTGGGTAGGGATCAAACGCCAGCAGGCGCATACCAAAACCTTTCAGGATCCGCAGGGCCGCAATACCGATTTTACCGGTACCGATCACCCCAGCCGTTTTGCCATACATGGTAAAGCCGGTCAGCCCTTCAAGAGAGAAGTTGGCATCACGGGTACGCTGATAAGCGCGGTGAATGCGGCGATTCAGCGTCATCATCATGCCAATCGCATGCTCAGCGACGGCTTCCGGTGAATAGGCTGGCACACGTACGACCTGCATACCCAGCTCTTTTGCAGCGTCGAGATCGACGTTGTTGAACCCGGCACAACGTAGCGCGATATATTTCACGCCATGCTTTTTCAGCTCTTCCAGAACAGGGCGGCTACCATCGTCGTTGACGAAAATGCACACGGCTTCGCAGCCATGGGCGGTTTTGGCTGTTTTTTCCGTCAACAGAAAGTCAAAGAATTCAAGTTCAAAACCAAAAGCCTCGTTAACCTGCTGCAGATACTTCTTGTCGTACTGTTTTGTACTATAGATGGCGAGTTTCATAAGACTTTCTCCAGTGATTTTGACGTCACATTAATCTAATTCAAATTATTTTACAAAATATAAAAAGTTATTGATAGTCATGGACGTAATGAATAATTCCAACGTATATCTGGTTAGTGTGGGCAGATTACGCGTTTTCAACAACTGGATAATTTTCATTCAGCTCATGCCGGTAAAGACAACGTGGTGAAAAAGCCAGCCGAATCACATCCTGACAGCTACGCTTATACAGGTAGCAAATATCGGGAGGAGTCATGTTAACTCACTCTGAAGCAAAACGATGGGCCACCTTAATGCTGAAGGCGGCATTATGCGATGGTATGAAACCTGATGAGATTTCCCGGCAGGTACATCTGGTCTGCGATCATCATGGTAGGGAGTGCCTCGAAGAACTCATTGAAGAAATTCTGATAGAAGCAGGTCGTATAGGACCTAAACATAGCGATGGACAACTGAGGCCCCATTGAGTCTGAATCTTAATATCCCCGACGGCACGTGTAACAGCGTGCCTATAAAACGGTTATCTATCCTTAATGTGGGCATATCCAGTTAAACATGCCACAATACGGGCCTAAACCGGCTTAAATTTTTGCTAAATCAGGATATTAACTACCCATGAAGGGTAAATATAAAGCCGTTCTGGCACTCCTCTTATTATTGATTCTCGTGCCGCTGACGCTAGTGATGACGCTTGGCCTGTGGGTGCCTACGTTGGTGGGTATCTGGTTACCCGTTGGAACACGCATCGCGCTGGACGAGAGCCCGCGGCTGACACGGCATGGGTTACATATACCTGAACTCCGCTATCTGGTTGAAGATTGTCCGCTAGCGCGCATTACTCAGGCGGATCTGTCTCACCCCAGCCGCTGGTTGCTGAATGTCGGGAGCATCGAGCTGGACTCAGCTTGCCTGGCCAAATTGCCGCAGACAGAGCCGTCGCCAGTAGCGCCCAAAACGCTGGCTGAATGGCAGTCAATGCTGCCTAATACCTGGATTAACATCGACAAACTTATTCTCTCTCCATGGCAGGAATGGCAGGGAAAACTGTCACTCTCGCTCACTCCCTCTACTCAACAGCTGCGTTACCAGGGGGACAAAGTTAAATTCCAGGGGCGTTTGCACGGGCAAAACCTCACAGTAACTGAGCTGGATGTTGCGGCATTTGAAGGCCAGCCGCCGGTAAGACTGGTCGGTGAATTTACTATGCCACTGGTGCCCGATGGACTGCCGGTAAGCGGTCATGCGGTTGCGACGTTAAGTTTGCCGCAAGAACCTACGCTTGTGGACGCCGAACTGGAGTGGCAACAAAACAGCGGACAACTGATCGTCATGGCGCGGGATAATGCCGATCCGCTGCTTGACCTTCCGTGGGAAATAACACGCCAGCAACTGACCATCAGCGACGGACGCTGGAACTGGCCTTATCAGGGATTCCCGTTAAGTGGCCGGCTGGGCATGAAAGTTGAAAACTGGCAGGCAGGACTGGAAAACGCGGTGGTGAGTGGGCGTCTGAATGTTCTGACGCATGGCGACGCCGGTAAAGGAAATGCCGTATTAACGCTGGGGCCGGGTAAGCTTGGCATGGATAGTAGCGAGATGCCGCTACAGTTGACCGGTGAAGCGAAACAGGGCGATCTGATCTTCTACGCGAAATTACCCGCGAGACTCACCGGAAGTCTGAACGATCCGCAATTGGCTTTCGAGCCAGGGGCGCTGCTGCGCTCACGTGGGCGGGTGATTGATTCGCTGGATATTGACGAGATTCGCTGGCCGCTGGCAGGGGTAAAAGTCACGCAACGCGGTGTGGATGGGCGTCTGCAGGCTATTTTACGTGCGCATGAAAACCAGATGGGGGGCTTTGAACTGCATCTGGATGGCCTGGCAAATGATTTTCTTCCTGATGCTGGTCGTTGGCAGTGGCGATATTGGGGTGAAGGCAGCTTTACGCCGATGCATGCCCGTTGGGACGTAGCGGGTAAGGGGGAATGGCATGACAATACCCTGAAGCTATTTGATCTTTCCACCGGATTTGATCATCTGCAATACGGCACGATGAAGGTGGAAAACCCACGTCTGGTGATGGACGAACCGATAGTCTGGGTGCGGGATGCAACCAAACCGACATTTAGCGGCGCGCTGTCGCTGGACGCAGGTAACACCACTTTCACCGGGGGAAGCGTGTTACCACCATCGACGCTGAAGTTTAGCGTCGATGGTAGCGATCCGACAATCTTCCAGTTCAAAGGCCAGCTTCACGCTGGGGCGATTGGGCCCGTACAGTTGAATGGTCGTTGGGACGGTATCCGCCTGCGCGGACAGGCCTGGTGGCCAAAACAATCGCTCACCGTATTCCAACCGCTGATCCCACCTGACTGGAAAATGAAGCTACGAGAAGGTGAGCTGTATGCGCAGGTCGCGTTTTCGGCAGCCCCGGAGCAGGGCTTTGAAGCGGGCGGTCATGGAGTGTTAAAAGGCGGTAGCGCCTGGATGCCCGATAACCAAATCAACGGTGTCGATTTTGTATTGCCTTTCCGGTTTAGTGAAGGTGCATGGCAACTGGGTACGCGTGGACCTATTTCTTTGCGTATTGCGGAAGTGGTGAATCAGGTGACGGTGAAAAATATCGCCGCCGATCTGCAGGGGGCATACCCCTGGAGTGAAAACAACCCGTTACTGTTGAGCGATGTCAGCGCTGACCTGCTGGGGGGCAAAATCATCATGCAGCAACTGCGGATGCCGCAGCACGATCCGGCCTTATTGCGAGTGCAGAATATCTCTTCCAGCGAGCTTATCAGTGCGGTTAACCCCAAACAGTTCGCCATGTCTGGCCCGGTCAGTGGCGCGTTGCCATTATGGCTGGATAATGAAAAATGGATCATTAAAGACGGCTGGTTGACTAATCCAGGGCCGATGACGTTGCGTATTGATAAGGATACCGCTGATGCGGTCGTCAAAGATAACATGGCGGCGGGGGCGGCCATTAACTGGCTGCGTTATATGGAAATAAGCCATTCGTGGACGAAAATAAATCTGGATAACCTCGGTGTCTTAACCATGCAGTCAACCGTGACTGGCAATAGTCGGGTGGATGGCAAAGTAGGTACAGTTAATTTGAATTATACCCACGAGGAAAACGTCTTTACGCTATGGCGCAGCTTGCGTTTTGGCGACAATTTACAGGCATGGCTTGAACAAAATGCAGCGCTGCCGGAAACCCATTGCCCGGAAGGCAAGGAATGTGAGGAACAACAATGAAAACGATAGCTGCCATGCTGGGTCTGCTGGCTTCATCTCTGCTGGTAGGGTGCACTCCCAGAATCGAAGTGGCTGCGCCAAAAGAGCCCATCACCATTAATATGAACGTCAAAATCGAGCATGAGATCCATATCAAAGTTGATAAAGACGTCGAAAGCTTATTGAAATCGCGCAGCGATTTGTTCTGAGGTCATGATGAGAAAACAGTTTGCAGTGGCGCTGGTCGTCCTGAGTTTACTCAGTAGCAATGCGTGGGCATTGACCCTGAATGAAGCCAGAGCTCAGGGTCGAGTAGGAGAAACGCTCAATGGCTATCTGGTTGCATTGCAAACCGATGCCGAAACGCAGGCACTGGTGAGTGAGATTAATAAAGCGCGCAACGCCAGCTATCAGCAACTGGCAGAGAGCAATAATATTCCGCCAGATGAAGTAGCAAAAATGGCCGGGCAAAAGCTGGTTGCTCGCGCTAAACCGGGTGAATACGTCCAGGGTATAAATGGTAAGTGGTTGCGGAAAGAATAAATCTCTTTGTACACAACCCCTGGTCACGACGCTGACTTATTCATCGACATCGCAATAGTTGTCACACGGCATAAAATGGATGCTGATATAGTCCAACACCGATCGCGTTGTGGGGTGAAATCATGTGGCTTCTCAAGTGGTATGTCTGGAATCGTTGGGTATTCAAACTGTTAAGCCGGGATGTCGCGGAGCCTGAACAATTTTTGCTTCATTGCTGGGAAGAGAATCTGGCGAAATGCAGGGATTATGCAACCATCTGGCGTGATATTAATCGCATTCACGGCAAACAGATACGGGTACAGGTAAAGAAGTAAGTGCCGGAGAAACCCTCTCACCGGACGGTGAGAGGGGGAATTATCAGGCAGCAACTACGCTGTCGATAGCGGCTTTCGCGTCGGATTGTGCTTTAGACGCCACTTCCGGGCCGTAAGCAATACCTTCAGCAAAGACGACATTCACGTCGGTGATGCCGATAAAGCCCAGGAATACGTTCAGGTACGGCGTGATCAGGTCGGTTGGTGTATCTTTATGGATACCACCACGGCTGGTCAGCACCACAGCGCGTTTACCCGTCACCAGACCTTCCGGGCCTTTCTCGGTATAACGGAAAGTCACACCAGCGCGGGCAATCAGGTCAAAGTAGTTTTTCAACTGCGTAGGGATGTTGAAGTTGTACATCGGCGCGGCGATAACAATCACATCATGCGCTTTCAGCTCAGCAATCAGCTCATCGGACAGCGCCAGCGCTTCCTGCTGACGCGGTGTCAGCGGTGTATCGCTCGGGCGCATCGCACCCACCAGTTCGCCATCCAGTACCGGTACAGGATTTGCAGCCAGGTCACGGATAGTGATTTCATCAGCAGAGTGCTTTTCACGCCACTGTTCAACAAAATAATCAGACAACTGACCAGACTGAGAGTACCCTGCCAGAATACTGGATTTAAGAACTAATACCTTGCTCATGGGTGTTTCCTTTTATGTGTTTGAAGGGGGTGAGCCCCGTTGCTTGTTGACACTTTATTCACAATCCTGTCGCAGTGATAGCGCAATATATCGAATCCTATGTTCGAAATTATTGAACAACACATGAAAAGCGCCGATGTGGTACTCTATACCCATCATCTAAAAGAGATTTAACCCGGCAGAGCACTGCCTTTTAACGCTATGACAGAACAACAAAAATTAACCTTCAACATGTTGCAGCAACAGCTGGATTCATTGATGCTGCGTGACAGACAGCGTTTTGCCCGCCGCCTGCACGGCGTGAAGAAGGTTAAAAATCCTGATGCACAACAGGCCATTTACCAGGAGATGGCGAAAGAGATTGAGCAGGCAGCCGGTAAAGTTGTGCTGCGTGAAGCGGCGCGTCCGGAAATCAGCTATCCGGAAAACCTGCCCGTCAGCCAGAAAAAACAGGATATTCTGGACGCAATTCGCGATCATCAGGTGGTGATTGTTGCTGGCGAGACCGGCTCGGGGAAAACCACCCAGTTACCCAAAATCTGTATGGAACTGGGGCGCGGGGTAAAAGGGCTGATCGGCCATACCCAACCGCGTCGTCTGGCGGCGCGCACCGTGGCGAACCGTATTGCGGAAGAGCTGCAGACCGAGCCGGGCGGCTGTATTGGTTATAAAGTTCGTTTCAGCGATCATGTCAGTGATAACACCATGGTCAAGCTGATGACGGACGGTATCCTGCTGGCGGAAATCCAGCAGGATCGACTGCTGATGCAGTACGACACCATCATCATCGATGAAGCGCATGAACGCAGTCTGAATATCGACTTTCTGCTCGGCTATCTGAAAGAACTTCTGCCGCGTCGCCCGGATCTAAAAATTATCATCACTTCGGCGACCATCGATCCTGAACGCTTCTCAAAGCATTTCAATAACGCGCCGATTATCGAAGTCTCCGGCCGAACGTATCCGGTGGAAGTGCGCTATCGCCCGATTGTTGAAGATGCAGATGACACCGAGCGTGACCAACTGCAGGCGATTTTTGATGCCGTAGATGAGTTAGGCCGTGAAAGTCAGGGCGACATTCTGATCTTCATGAGCGGCGAACGTGAAATCCGTGATACCGCCGATGCCCTGAATAAACTGGATTTACGCCACACCGAAGTGTTGCCGCTGTATGCGCGTCTTTCAAACAGTGAGCAGAACCGCGTATTCCAGTCGCACAGTGGTCGCCGTATCGTGCTGGCGACCAACGTGGCAGAAACGTCGCTGACCGTTCCGGGAATCAAATACGTCATTGATCCAGGCACCGCGCGTATCAGTCGCTACAGTTACCGCACCAAAGTTCAGCGCTTGCCGATTGAACCGGTGTCGCAGGCTTCTGCCAACCAGCGTAAAGGCCGCTGCGGTCGTGTTTCGGAAGGGATCTGTATTCGTCTGTATTCCGAAGACGATTTCCTGTCGCGTCCGGAGTTTACCGACCCGGAGATCCTGCGTACCAACCTGGCATCCGTTATTTTGCAGATGACCGCGTTGGGGCTGGGCGATATCGCGGCGTTCCCGTTTGTTGAAGCGCCGGATAAGCGCAATATTCAGGACGGTGTACGCCTGCTCGAAGAGCTGGGGGCGATAACCACCGACGAACAGGCAACAGCTTACAAGTTAACGCCGTTGGGCCGTCAGCTGTCGCAACTGCCGGTGGATCCGCGTCTGGCGCGCATGGTGCTGGAAGCGCAAAAACATGGCTGCGTACGTGAGGCGATGATCATTACCTCGGCGCTGTCCATTCAGGATCCGCGCGAGCGTCCAATGGACAAGCAGCAGGCTTCCGACGAGAAGCACCGCCGTTTCCACGACAAAGAGTCTGATTTCCTCGCGTTTGTGAACCTGTGGAACTATCTCGGCGAGCAGCAAAAAGCGTTGTCGTCAAACCAGTTTCGTCGCCAGTGCAAAGTCGACTTTCTGAACTATCTGCGCGTGCGAGAGTGGCAGGATATCTACACACAACTGCGCCAGGTGGTGAAAGAGTTGGGTATTCCGGTTAACAGCGAACCTGCTGAATATCGGGAGATCCACGTCGCGTTGCTGACCGGTTTACTGTCTCATATCGGGATGAAAGATACCGATAAACAGGAGTTTACCGGGGCGCGTAACGCTCGCTTCTCGATCTTCCCGGGGTCAGGTTTATTCAAAAAACCGCCGAAGTGGACGATGGTAGCGGAGTTGGTGGAAACCAGCCGCTTGTGGGGACGCATTGCCGCGCGTATCGATCCTGAATGGGTGGAGCCGGTAGCCCAGCATCTGATCAAACGTTCATACAGTGAGCCGCACTGGGAACGCACGCAGGGTGCTGTGATGGCGACAGAAAAAGTCACGGTCTACGGCTTACCGATTGTTGCGGCCCGTAAGGTGAATTACAGCCAGATCGATCCTGCGTTATCGCGTGAACTGTTCATTCGTCATGCGCTGGTGGAAGGTGACTGGCAAACGCGCCATGCGTTTTTCCGCGATAACCTGAAACTACGAGCGGAGGTGGAAGAGTTAGAGCACAAATCACGCCGCCGCGACATTCTCGTCGATGACGAAACGATGTTTGAGTTCTACGACCAACGTATCAGCCATGAGGTGGTTTCTGCTCGTCACTTTGATAGCTGGTGGAAAAAGGTCAGCCGTGAAACACCGGATCTGCTCAACTTTGAAAAGAGCATGCTCATCAAAGAGGGCGCGGAGAAAATCAGTAAGCTGGATTATCCGAACTTCTGGCATCAGGGTAACCTTAAGCTGCGCCTGAGCTACCAGTTCGAACCCGGAGCCGATGCGGACGGTGTGACGGTACATATTCCACTCCCGCTGCTCAACCAGATCGACGAGAGCGGTTTTGAATGGCAAATTCCGGGGCTGCGCCGTGAACTGGTGATCGCCCTGATTAAGTCGCTGCCGAAACCGGTCCGACGCAACTTTGTACCCGCACCGAACTATGCGGAAGCGTTTTTAGGCCGAGTGACGCCGCTGGAACTGCCGCTGCTGGACTCGCTGGAGCGTGAACTGCGCCGCATGACCGGCGTCACCGTTGACCGTGAAGACTGGCACTGGGATCAGGTGCCCGATCACCTAAAAATCACCTTCCGGGTGGTGGATGATAAGAACAAGAAGCTGCAGGAAGGGCGTTCGCTACAGGATTTGAAAGATGCGCTGAAGGGCAAAGTTCAGGAAACATTGTCTGCGGTGGCCGATGACGGTATCGAACAGAGTGGATTGCACATCTGGAGCTTCGGCCGGCTTCCGGAAAGTTACGAACAAAAACGCGGTAACTATAAGGTGAAAGCGTGGCCGGCGCTGGTCGATGAGCGTGACAGCGTTGCCATCAAACTGTTTGATAATCCGCTGGAACAACAGCAGGCGATGTGGTGCGGTTTACGCCGCCTGTTGCTGCTGAATATTCCTTCGCCAATCAAATATTTGCACGAGAAGCTGCCCAATAAAGCCAAGCTGGGACTGTACTTTAACCCGTACGGTAAAGTTCTGGATTTGATAGACGACTGTATCTCCTGCGGTGTGGATCAGTTAATTGACGCCAACGGTGGTCCGGTGTGGACCGAAGAAGGCTTTGCGGCGTTGCATGAAAAAGTGCGGGCTGAACTGAACGATACGGTGGTGGAGATTGCGAAGCAGGTCGAACAGATCCTGACCGCAGTGTTTAATATCAACAAACGTCTGAAAGGGCGCGTGGATATGACCATGGCGCTGGGGCTTGCGGATATCAAAGCGCAAATGGGCGGACTGGTGTATCGAGGATTTGTTACCGGCAACGGTTTCAAACGTCTGGGCGATACGCTGCGTTATTTGCAGGCGATTGAAAAACGGTTGGAGAAACTGGCCATCGATCCGCACCGCGATCGCGCGCAGATGCTGAAAGTGGACAGCGTGCAGCAGTCCTGGCAGCAGTGGTTCAATAAACTGCCGCCCGCGCGCCGCGAAGATGACGATGTCAAAGAGATCCGCTGGATGATAGAAGAGCTACGCGTCAGCTACTTTGCCCAGCAGCTTGGCACGCCGTATCCGATTTCGGATAAGCGTATCCTGCAGGCAATGGATCAGATTACGGGTTAACGCAGTGCTGGACCGTAGACCGGATAAGGCGTAGCCGCCATCCGGCATCTGTATCCGGTAAAGAACAAACTCCAGGAGTCATGAACATGAGACAGTTTCCGCCACTTTCCGCCACCACCCTTGCGGCGATTAACACCGTGGGGCAATGGCTGGCGCAAAATGATTTCGCTGAAAATATCACGGTGCAGACAGATTGCGTGATTCTGGCCGGGAACGCAGTGATCCCGACCATCGATGCAGCCTGTCGGATAGCGAAAGAGCAACAGGTTCCCTTGCTGATTAGCGGCGGTATCGGTCACTCAACGACCTTTCTGTATGCCGCCATCGCAGAGCATCCACGCTACCACACGATTCGTACCACTGGTCGCGCGGAAGCGGCGATCCTTGCCGATATCGCGCACCAGTTCTGGCACATTCCTGGTGAGAAGATTTGGGTAGAGGATCAGTCCACCAACTGTGGGGAGAACGCCCGGTTTAGCTGTGCGTTACTGCGTCAGGCGACCCAAACCATGGGGACCGTCATTGTGGTGCAAGACCCTACCATGCAGCGCCGTACCATGGCGACATTTGAACGCGTCACGCGTGACGACCCTCAGGCCCCACGCTGGATCAGTTTCCCCGGTTTTGTCCCCGAGTTGATTGAGCAGGGCGACGGCGTGGATTTTGCCCCGACCGCCGAAGGTCTGTGGTCGGTGGATCGTTACCTGTCTCTCATTACCGGTGAGCTTCCGCGCCTGCGTGATGATGCAACCGGCTACGGGCCTTGCGGCCGCGATTTTATCGCCCATGTTGATATTCCTCAGGACGTTGAGCAAGCCTGGCAGCAGCTAAAAAATGATACCGCGCTGACCGACTTACTTGAGAGCCGTTCTCTGTAATCCCTTCTGCCCGTTTGTCGGCGTTTTACGGCAAACGGGCAGAAAGCCCACCCGTTTTTTCTCTTCATAATCACTTTGCCAGGCGCTTTTATGAAGCAGTTCACAGAACCGCCACTCCAGCGATAATGCGCCATGCATGATTGATATTAATTAACAATAGTTTTACTTGTTGAAAACAAATCAATCACAGGAGAGCCGCATGTCAGTACCCGTACAACATCCTATGTATATCGATGGGCAGTTTGTGACTTGGCACGATGACGCCTGGATTGATGTCGTCAATCCGGCCACGGAAGAGATTATCTCGCGTATTCCCGATGGGCGTGCCGAAGACGCACGTAAAGCGATCGATGCCGCGGATCGCGCTCAGCCGCAATGGGAAGCGTTGCCTGCCATTGAACGGGCAAACTGGTTACGCAAAATTTCTGCGGGTATCCGCCAGCGAGCCGATGAAATCAGCGCGTTGATTGTGGCGGAAGGTGGAAAAATTCGACAACTGGCTGACGTTGAAGTCGCGTTTACCGCCGACTATATCGATTACATGGCGGAATGGGCGCGTCGCTATGAAGGCGAGATCCTGCAAAGCGATCGCCCGGGTGAGAATATTCTGCTGTTTAAGCGTGCACTGGGCGTGACGACGGGCATTCTGCCGTGGAACTTCCCGTTTTTCCTGATTGCCCGCAAACTGGCTCCCGCCTTGCTGACGGGGAATACCATTGTCATTAAGCCGAGTGAATTCACACCGAATAACGCCATCGCCTTTGCCAAAATTGTTGATGACATTGGTTTACCGCGCGGGGTCTTTAATCTGGTGCTGGGACGCGGTGAAACGGTCGGTCAGGAGCTGGCCGGAAACCCGAAGGTGGCGATGGTGAGTATGACCGGCAGCGTCGGCGCGGGCGAAAAAATTATGGCTGCAGCGGCCAAAAACATCACTAAAGTTTGTCTGGAGTTGGGTGGTAAAGCTCCGGCTATCGTGATGGACGATGCTGACCTTGAGCTGGCGGTGAAGGCCATTGTTGACTCGCGGGTGATCAATACCGGACAGGTATGCAACTGTGCTGAGCGCGTATACGTTCAGAAAGGTATCTATGACCAGTTCGTTAATCGTTTGGGTGAGGCGATGAAAGCCGTGCAGTTTGGCAATCCGGCCGAACGCAATGACATTGCGATGGGGCCGCTGATTAACGCCGCTGCGCTGGATCGTGTGGAGCAGAAAGTCGCACGAGCGGTGCAGGAAGGGGCCAGAGTGGTGCTGGGCGGTAAGGCTGTTGTCGGCAAAGGTTATTACTACCCGCCGACGTTACTGTTAGACGTGCGCCAGGAGATGGCGATTATGCACGAGGAGACGTTTGGTCCGGTGCTGCCAGTGGTAGCGTTTGATACGCTGGAACAGGCGTTGACAATGGCCAATGACAGCGACTACGGTCTGACCTCATCGATCTATACGCAGAATCTGAATACGGCAATGAAGGCGATTAAGGGGCTGAAGTTTGGCGAAACCTATATTAATCGTGAAAACTTCGAGGCGATGCAGGGCTTCCACGCTGGCTGGCGTAAGTCCGGGATTGGCGGGGCTGATGGTAAACATGGTCTGAACGAATACCTGCAAACGCAAGTGGTGTATCTGCAGTCCTAAGTTTTTCGCCGGGTGAGTCTGTACGCCACCCGGCGCAATCTTCACACTTTAGTGGCTACCCAGTTCATCATCATTTCCGGCCAGATTGCCAGCGGTAACCCTTGCGCATCACGAATACCAAATCCGTGCTTACCGCGTTCAAACAGATGCATTTCGACCGGAACGCCCTGCTCACGTAGCGCATTAAAGAAGACCAGGCTGTTTTCTACCTTCACCGCCGGATCGTCAATGGCGTGTAGCAGGAATGTCGGCGGCGTTGTGCTATCCACGCGTTCTTCCAGAGAATAGTGGCGCAGATCTTCCTTTTCGGGCTTAGCGCCAACCAGCTCAAGACGAGATCCCGGGTGACCGATGTCTTCGCGCAGAGTGACAACCGGGTACACCAGTGCCATAAACGCAGGGCGCGCAGGTTGCTCGTCTACGTTATCTATCGGCGTATAAACCGTTTCAGCAAACCGGGTTCCCAGACTGGCGGCCACGTGACCACCGGAAGAGAAGCCCAACACACCGATACGATCAGGGTTAATTTTCCATTCATGGGCGTTGGCGCGAATGTAGCGCATGGCGCGCTGGGCATCGGCCAGCGGCGCGTTTGCGCCTTCCTCATGGCCATCACCCGGCATACGGTAGGTCATCACAAACAGGGTATAACCGCGAGCGTTAAAGAACGGTGCCAGTACGCTGCCTTCTTTATCCATCACCACGCGACGATAAGAGCCGCCTGGCGTGACAAGGATCCCTATGCCGTTAGGTTTTGCGGGGGCATAAACGGTAATTTCCGGGGCGCGAATACCGGTGACCGCACGATCATACTGAGATGTTCCTGTATGTCGGGGTTCAGGCGTAAACACCGCATCGCTGTTTTTTGCTCCGGGGGCTTCACCCTGCGGCCAGAATGAGACGGTGGTGGCCTTAGCAACGGCTTGCTCCATCATGTTTTCTAACGTTTCACGACTCAGTGCTTCCATTACTATGCTCCCTCAGTGGCAAAGGTTAGCTATAGCACAGTCAGTGAATCGAAAACGGGGAGAGACTCACAACGTATTGAATTCGCGGGAAATGAAAGAGGGCGGAGGCGAGCCTCCGCCAGAACATTAGAGCTTGATAAATTTATCCAGTGTACGAATAAGTTGGGTGACAAAACCGTATTCGTTATCGTACCAGGCGACTGTTTTTACCAGTTGCAGATCGCCCACTTCGGTAATTTCGGTTTGTGTCGCATCAAATACCGAACCGAAATGCGAGCCAATGACATCTGACGAGACGATTTCCTCATCGGTATAACCAAATGACTCATTGTCTTGCGTGGCTTTTTTCAGCGCGTTGTTGACCTCTTCAGCAGTGACTTTTTTCCCCAATACCGATACCAGTTCCGTGACGGATCCTGTTTTCACCGGAACACGCTGGGCGTGGCCTTTTAATTTTCCGCTCAATGCCGGAATGACCAGACCAATGGCTTTGGCGGCTCCGGTGGTATGGGGAATGATATTCTCCGCTGCTGCCCGTGAGGCGCGCAGATCTTTCCCGCGAGGTCCATCAACCAGCGACTGCGTTCCCGTGTAGGCGTGGATGGTGGTCATGGTGCCAAGCTGAATACCGAAGCTGTCGTGCAGGGCTTTCGCCATCGGTGCGAGGCAGTTAGTGGTGCACGATGCGACCGAGATAATCCGATCGTTCGCATCCATTGTATCGTCGTTGACGTTAAAGACGATGGTTTTCATATCGCCAGCCGGGGCGGATATCAGCACTTTTTTGGCCCCTGCATCCAGGTGCGCGTTGGCTTTTTCTATCGAGGTATAAAAACCGGTGCACTCGATGATTATCTCAGCGCCAGTGGTTTTCCATGGGATATTTTTGGCCTCTTTTTCTGCGTAAACCGCGATTTTTTTACCGTCGACAATCAGCGCGTCTTCGGTAAAGTCGATGCTCCAGGGAAACGTGCCGTAGTTTGAATCGTGCTTTAACAGATAGGCGAGAATTTTGGGCGAGGTGAGGTCATTAATGGCCACAACCTCCACGTTGCTTTTGACTTCCAGTAGTCGACGCAATACCAGACGACCGATACGACCAAAACCGTTAATGCCAATTTTACTCATGGTTTTCTCCTGTCAGGATGAGGCGGTACGACATATTTTCCCTACCAGGCTTAGTCCAGACAGGCATCCTCGGCAATAGCGGTTCTTGCGGTTAAGCGTAAGCGACTGAAAATGGGTGAACAAAAGTTAATGAATTTTTAACAAAAGCCCGTTATGTTGACGCATTATTGTTTTTATTCAGGAAGTGTTATGGGGAATAAGTATTCTGGCCTGCAAATCGGTATTCACTGGCTGGTCTTTTTGTTGGTTATTGTGGCGTACAGCGCCATGGAGTTTCGCGGATTTTTCCCGCGCAGCTATCGCCCCTTGTTCAACATGGTGCACGTCTCCTGCGGTATCACTATTTTAACGCTGATGGTGGCGCGTCTGCTGGTCAGGCTGAAATACCCGGCTCCGCCGATTGTGCCAAAACCGAAGCCGATGATGACCGGAATGGCGCATCTGGGGCATCTGGTTATCTATCTGTTGTTTATTGTCCTGCCGATTATTGGGCTGGTGATGATGTACAACCGGGGTAACCCGTGGATTGCATTCGGCATCGTTATGCCACATGCGCCAGAGGCCAACTTTGATTTAGTGGATATGCTGAAGTCCTGGCACGTGACGCTGGCCAACCTGGGTTATTTTGTTATTGCTCTGCATGCTGGTGCTGCCCTGATGCATCACTATTTCTGGAAGGACAATACGTTGTTGCGCATGATGCCGCGAAAACGCTCCTGAGGTAATGCCCCGCAAATGTGGGGCATTTTTTTAGCCGATTATTTTTCCAGACATCATAAAAGCTTATCGACAAGATGGTTAAACAACGCTCAATTCGCCACACTTGTCACTTGATCACTGTCTTCATTAAAACTACTGTATATAAATACAGTTACATGAGAGGCAGATTATTATGTTGTTTTTCCAGCCAGTTGAACACCGCGAAATCAAACACTTCCCGCTATTTAGCGATCTCGTGCCCTGCGGTTTTCCCTCTCCTGCGCAGGATTACGTTGAGAAACGTATCGATCTCAACGATCTGTTGGTGCAGCATCCCAGCGCAACCTATTTTGTTAAATCGTCTGGCGACTCCATGATGGGGGCAGGGATCGGTGCTGGCGACTTGCTGGTAGTCGACAGTGCCAGAAAAGCGGCCCACGGAGACATTGTGGTTGCTGCTATTGAAGGCGAATTCACCGTTAAGCGCCTGCAATTGCATCCGGTGGTGATGTTGAAGCCAGAGAACAGCGCCTACGCGCCGATCATGATCGGCAGCGAGGACACGCTGGATATATTTGGCGTGGTGACATTCATCATTAAATCTGCGGGCTGATTATGTTTGCGCTGGTGGATGTTAATTCATTTTATGCCAGCTGTGAGTCGGCATTCCGGCCCGATCTGAAGGGCAAACCCGTAGTGGTACTCTCAAACAATGATCTGAGTGGTGAGAAACGTTAGTTAATCCTATGCTGTTCACATCATCTTATTCTTGATGGCGTGGGCGTGACATGAGACTTATATTTGCAACTCAAGATTTGACTCTGGCTAACCGCTCCTTTGTAGTGGTCAACTAAAACTGGCCACCGCTTTAGAGTTTTTCCAGTATCGGTTTTCCGATTCATTTGGGGGTAATCCACCGTTATAGTCATGCGGCCTTAGCGAGCTGTAATACCCGACGATATAGTCTGTGATCGCATGAGCAGCTTCGCTAAAGTTTATATAACCTGTCACTGGCACCCACTCGTTTTTCAGACTACGGAAGAAGCGTTCCATCGGGCTGTTGTCCCAACAGTTTCCACGTCGGCTCATACTCTGTCTGATCCGGACACGCCACAGTAACTGCCGGAACTGCCTGTGAGGTGTCTGTTAAACCCGTGGCGATTCAAAGTTCAAATTAGGTCTAGTGGTCAATTTTAGGTCATCTGCTGATATTCTGAAATTATGCATATTGAGCAATGCAAATTTTAAGAGATTAATGCTCAACTACAGCCAAATTGCAAGGGGGGGAATGATTACTTCTGTATTTCTGCGCGCATACACATTCGTTCATTTGATGCATAATATATAGTAAAACTATAAAAGATGAGTTTTTATCATTTTTAAGTATAGATTTACCCTAATAATACTAGAAATGATTAAGGCAGCAACTTTCTGCTGCCTTCAGGATCCATATGCCTGCAGATCGGTTGAATATGACCTAGGGTTATCTTAATTCCCTGGTTACTGATGCAACGAGTTCCAGACAAAGCAGGAACAACGCATAGGCAGTACCCTCGCCTACAATTGTGCCATTCAGGTGTTGGCCAAAGTCACCAAAACTTTGCGTTGAGTTGACCAGATAGTAGGTGGTTTTACTTACTTTCTTTGCTCTGGGGTTGACCTTTTCAGTACCCGTCATTAATTTTAATAGGTGGACTCGTTTTCCTCCTTGTGGGAAAACTGACCTGAGTCCGTCAATTTTTTCCCCGCTGTAATCCCACTCATCTAACCAATCAGTTGGGATCTTTCTGCCCGGCAGTTCAGAGGCCCATATCAGCTCAAATACACGATCGACGATCCCGCGAATGGTCCCCATGAAAATACCTGGTTGGGTTGGTAAATCTCCGATTGCACGTTCAAGAAGGTGTTTTAATGCTGGGTCAATATCATCAATCTGATCAATTCGTCGTTCAAAAGCAGGTTTAATGTTAGAAATATAAGCATCAGAGGTGCCAAAGAGACGAACTAATGCATTTCCTTCCGTGGGCTGTTCATCCAGATATTTAGTCAGCATTCTGCAGGGTTTTTGTATTTTGTTAGCAGTAAGGGTTACAAACCCTTTTTCCAGCAGACGATCCAGGTCGCTTTGCGCAGCCTCAGTTTTTGGAACGATATTTTCGTCTTTAACGCGAAGGAAAAGATCTTTGGCAGTAATGGGGCAATCGTCCCAGAGGGATTCTATTTGGTCCCGTAGAACTATTAACGCGTCAGAGGCTGCATTACAAACTATTTTAGAATTGACGGCTTGGATGGAAGATTGATTGCTAATGGTGTTGAGTAATCCAAGTAGCAAAACTGGGAAGCCGTTGCTTTCGTTCCTTAGTTCGGCCAATGCACCTTGGTCGAAAGTTAAATTGGGTAATTTTTCCAGTAGCGCTGTTAAGTCTTCATCGTCAAAACAGCCTATTTTTACTGGCTCAGGGTTAAAGATATTCCAAAAATCACTGGTTTGCGCATCTGGATGTCTGATCAATTCTCGCAGTTTGCGTCGACTTGACGTTATGAGTCGTAAACTTGATAGTTGGGCTAACTCCCTCAGTTGGTCCCACAGACTCCTCGTTAATTTGCCATTTTCGAGAGGTTTATCGAACCCGTCCATAATTATCAGTATACACTTGTTCTCATCTTTCAACGCGTTAAGCACGTCATCGATACAAGTATACAAGTCATCGTCTGCTTCCTGTAAAAGTTTTGCATACTCTGGATGACTCTTTGATAAGGCAAATGCAAGCTTTTCAGCCAAAACCTGTAAAAATTGTTTATCTGTCGCTGGTGTCTGATGACCTAAGTCCCACATTATAACGGAAGTGTAGTTGCTTCCAGTTTGACTTAATAAGTTCTCAAGCTTGTGAAGAACGACAGTTTTTCCTGCAAACCGTGCGCCTATTACTTGCAGATGGTCAGGAACGGGTTTGGTCAGCGAAGCTTGCATTTCATCTAAGATACCGCGCCTTCCTATTGCTGGCGGTATCTTTGTTCCGTGAATAGGGAAACTCATATCAGACATTTTCTTCCTCTGCTTCTGTTCGGGCGTGGCTTAACAGAACATTCATATCCTTCTGTTGGGCTATCCATACAGCCATTAGTGGGATGGCGAGTCTGTATTCTCCTCCATCAATTTGTCCCGAGTATTCAATTAGTTCAAGCTCTCTTAGATAGTCGAGGTCTATTTCAAGTGCCTCTTCAAAAACAGTAACACCCATTTGGGTTAGTTGTTCATGTAACGAGCCGAAACTAATGGATTCATCTTGTCGATTTGACTTGGAGTAAAGCATTAATACTAACTGGCGGCGGAATCGGCCGGTCGTAGGGCCTTGCCCTGCATAATCCCATAGGTTAGCGAAATGTTCGTTATCCTGGGCTAGCTTTATAGCGCAATCAGCAACGATAGTGGCCGAAATGTTCTTGCTGCGAGTTTTAGTAGCAAAATCAAAAACTTTATTGCATAAACATTGTAACAGGTAAGGATGCATTGCGGTAAGTTGGAGTACTTTATCAATTGCATCAGGTGCAAAAACAAGCCTTCCACGAACGGGCTCTGTAACGACTTTAATGGCATTTGGTTTATCGAGTGCTGTAACCTGAACGTTTGTACCCAGTCCGAACAGTGCTGACCAGTATTCCTCTCTCAAGCGCTTGAGCCTTCGGGATCCTGTGAGGATGGCTGAGAAATGAGGATTATTTTGGATCAGATAACGTATATTTTCTGGCACTTGAGGCGAGGTAATTCCGCTATCAATACCCTCCTGAAGTTTATCGAATTCATCGAGAAGAAGTACGATTCCAACCTTCATGGGTTTCAAAATTTCTTGTAACTCATTCAGATATATCGAAAAATCATCAAAAGGATCTTCCTCGCAAATACCTTTGCGACATGCTTGCGAAATAAGGCGCCTTACACCCAGCGTTTGATTACTATGCTGTAGCGAGCTACCGTCAGGCAAATACAGATCGAATCCATATTTATTCAGGGCTAAAGCAATGTATCTTGCCATTCCCCTGAAGACTTCTACTGTTGGAACTCCTGCTGCATTTGACGCACCACTTACTCCCTGAAGGCTGTAGTAGACTGACAACCAACCTGGTATGATGTCTTTTCCTTCCAGGTGTTTCAATATTGATGTTTTCCCGGCTCGTCTGTTTCCTTCCAGTAATATTACATTTCCATGGGTTGATATTTGTCGGCTAATGCATTCAAGAATATCCTCGCGACCAAAGAAGACGTTATGGCCACTCTCTGGTCCTAACGGGGTACCCGTAACATATGGGCTGCTCCCGAGATCCTGATCAGTAAGACGGCTTACAATGTTTGATTCGGAAACTTCAAAAGCAAGTTCTATTTCCCCCACATACTCCAGACCAGATAATCCGATAGCTTGCCAGTTCAAACGGATGTTAAAACGACCTTCTACTTTCGGGGTGTCTCCATGAAGATGTAACGTACACGCTGATTTTTCTGAAATATAAGCGAATTGCTCAGAACCCCAGTCCGGTTGTGTCTTGAACTGAACGTTTCGCAAAGGCAACACTCCCGGATTTTCAATCTGAATTTCAAATGAATAATTGCTGTCGGCCGGGAGTGATGCTGGAGATGAAATAAGCTTCAGTTCAGTTGGTACTGAGAGATCAGCGATAACAGCTTTTAGCCAAATACGTATACGTTCAGCTGTAACCCGAAGAGGTGTTTCATTATTGGCTTGATTGTCTGCAATCAAGAACAATGCACGTTCAGATTCCTGCAAGACGTTCAGTAATACAGGACCTCGAGGAATTTTCCCCACATCATCAAGCAAATATATTGCCTGGAGGAACGGGGCAATGTCTCTTGCTGCTCGCTCGTCGGTGTATGAGGGAGAGGACTGTTTTTGCGTTTTACGAATCAATTCGACTATGGGTTCGAACTGTTCTAAAGGAGGTGTGGCCTCTGTCCCTGGCACAAAGCGGGGAAGATAGCCTTCAATTTCAAGTAGTAGTTTGCTAAAAGGGTCTGCATCGCTGTAACTGGCGAGGGCAGAGATAAAAGTGAGAATATCAGTGCCGGAGTTGTGATACCTGGCAACTGTGCGTTTCTGAATGGAGAGGGAAAAGACGGGGACAGGCAATTTCAAAAATGCATCACGATTAATACGTTGAATTGCGGTCCCTCGAGCATGCGCTGACAACCAGGTTTGACATGCACGACTATTGATATACGCAAGTAGATAGTCGGGATCTATGCTGTTTTTATCTGGGCGGATCACATAGAGTCCATATCCTGCAAGCGAACCCGAGGTGACATCACTGACAACTGCACTTTTAGCGACGGTGCCTGAACGTGAAATCAGTATATCGCCAGATTGCAGAGTCCAGCGGGGATTATATGCCACATCTGATTTTAACCAACGTGAGATACGGCTGATCTTCCCATGGGCCAAATCGCTTATCTGAATATATCCTTTGGCATCAGGGGAATGCGGTTCTTCTGTTATGTCGGCCGAGTTAAATACTCGTGACACGAAAATAGATGATATTGTCGAAAGCGGTGCCAGATAACCATCTTCAAAGCCCTTTAGAATGGGTTTTAGGGCATTAAGTAATTCATTTCTGTCTCGATGGCGTGGGGTGAGATCCCAGTCTACATCGGCTAATTCTGCGGCTGAAACTTGCCAGCCTGTGTATTCGCTCGCGCTATTACTCTCCGTAAGGAGGTTCGTTTCATTTGGATGAGTTCGTGATGAAAAATCACCCCATTCGCGTGAATGCCGTGCAAGGACAAAACTTGTCAGTTCTACAGTATCAGCTAAAAACGGCTGAGATGGTTTGCTCGTGGCTTTTAGCGCGGACATGTTACTGGCATCAACCATCTGAACATGACGAAAATTGCCTGTTCTATTGAGCACTAAAAGGTATCCCCTAAGGCTTGAACCCGGAATAATGAGCCCTCCGGGCAAGCCTACAACAGCCTGAACCAGACCTTCGTTAACCAGGTGCTTGCGCAAATCTCGATCAGCACCGCTCCTGAACAAGAAACCTTCTGGTACAACGATAACTGCGCGGCCATTTGATTTTAATTTCGATAATGCGTTCTGAACGAACAGCCCTGTGATGTCAGGTGATTTGAACGGGTAATGACTATAGTTATGCGTTTTCCAGTCTGTTCGAATCCCAACGGGCGGATGGGCTACGACAATATCAAATAACTCTCCTGTGTCGCTATTCTCATCAAGACTGTTTCCTGGCATCAGTTTTGTCGATGAAATCCCAGAAAATACCATTCTTGTGAGACCAGTCAGGAAAGTACTGTGGTTAACGTCATTACCGCTTATCTGCAAGGAAGTGAGTGAGTGCTTCTGTTCATTCTGTTGCAGGCGAGTCAAATTCCATGCAGAAATAAGAAAATTGCCTACTCCAAAACAAGGGTCATATACCGATTCTCCTGGGGCTGGATTACTAAGTTCAGCTACCAGGCGAGAGAGGTTTTCCGAGGATGTGTGCTCTCCGTCGTGAGGCGTTCTTGTTTCCGTAAGGACTTGATTAAAAATATCAGAAAGGATTCCAGGTGCAGTCAACGGGTTGAGCTGGAGAGAAGTGACCCATCGCGCAAGAGACAACAGTAGAGATGCGTCAATGCTCTGAATGTGCCGTAACGGATTGTCGAGATGTTTTAAGAACTCAAAATCACTGTCATCAAACCCCTCAGCCTTGTTCCACTCGATATGCGAAGCTAGGGCGTTAATGTTATCTGCAATTTCAGCAAGGTTGGTGCTTTCTGCCCAGTTCTGCAATTGTAGCCAGGAGGGAAGCAAAGGAACGTAGCCGCTTCCCTCAAAGTCTCCAGTTAGTTGCTTTTCCTCATTTTTAACATCCTGCCAGCGGAGCAATAAAAAAACTGAGAAGAGTTCCCGGATCGATTGAGCAGGTAGAACTCGCTTGAGATCCTCTATCCAGTCAGTCGTCATAAGGCTTGTCTCGTAATTATCTGGTTTCGTCTTCATCGCTCACCGCAGTGTAATCTTCTTAACAAAGTCCATCTCAAAAACAGGTGCTTAGCAATTTCGCTTAGCGTAATGAAGGGAAATACAGCTGTTGTATTATTTGTCCCAGGTCTTTGCGCAACGCACTGGCTCCACCATAACGCCGAGCAATCTCTACAAATCCACCAAACAGCTCTATAAAAAGAGGAGAATCGTAAGTGCTAGCCTGTTCCAGTACATCAACTCCGCTGTGGCTGTAGTGATCCAGCACGGCTTGCCAAAATGTAGTGAGGAATTCTGCTTGTTGCGAATCTCCGGATCCTCGTAACCACTCGTTTTTCGTTTCCAGCAAATGTTCGACTCGCTGCGCTCTGGTTGGGATTTCAGAAAGCTGGAATCCAATCTTTGCAAGAATATCTACGTCATCAGCCTCAGTGAGTCGTAAGTATCTGCTTAAGACAGGAATACTGATGTACTGGTTATGTAATTGGGTGCGCAGTGAGGAACGAGTCAACTTACTGCCCCAAAGGTGATAGAGTTCGTCCATATTGTTATGGCAGGCGTGTTGAATAGCTGTCTTTGTAAGATCCAGATATTCAGTTACAGAAAGGATGCGGCCATCAGAGAGGTGAACTTCATTCCCCGTAATTGATGCTGTAGACGACAACTCCCAGAGGCTATCTCTTGAAGAGATAGAGTCTTTGTCAGGAGAAAACCGGCTGCCAGAGTTTGATTCTCTTTGGTGTTTGCTGAAAAGACCGTTTTGCAAGTTTTCTTCCAACAGTGTGGCACCTGAATAATCATATATGTTGAGATGGCTTTTCCCTATCACTGGGCAGGGTCTGGAGCCAATAGCTTTCATTTGTCTATAGTTTAGTATGTTATTGATATAACGAGTAAAAACAATATTTTGTATATCTGGTATATCCAACCCCACGAACATATCAACCACGACCAGTATTCTTGGATCGTTTTTTCCGATACGGGAAAATGTTCTTATGATTGACTCTGTGTTTTCCTGTACCGAAGTTAAGCTGGCCACATAGCCGGGGTTACTTGATAAACGCTGTAGTTCGCTGGTCATCAATGAGGCATGTGTAATGTCCGAACAAAATATTACTGTTTTTTCATCTCTTGCCTTCCGCTCACCCAGTAAATCCCACAGGTCTTCTGCTATCTCTCGAGTACGAGAGAGCATATGGAGACGGTGTTTTTGTCCAGTTTCTAAGGAAAGATTCCGCTCCGGGAATGTATAACCTTTTCCTGTTTCATTAGGCTGACGCTGGATGATGTGAGCTGGCACCAGATACCCATCTACTGTCGCCTGTGTCGAGCTATACGCAAAAACAGGGGGACCGAAGTACTCGTTTGCTTGCTCCGAGTGGGATAGGATCTCACCGTCTTTTTTTTCAATATCCAGACCATTTGATATACGTAATTGCAGTGCGTCGCTAAAATATCTAAGAATATTATAAGGTTGCTCATGCATTGACGTTGAAATGTCATTTAAAACAATGAGGTCAAAAAAGTCAGGAGGAAAATCCAGGAACAATGCTTTTTCATTCGTCTTAATAAATAAATGCTGGACAGTCGAAAAGTAGATCTTTGCCGGGTGAGGAATAGCATTTTTAGCCAGATCAAATTCGATCATGTGGCGATCAGCATTGGGAAATGAACTGAACAGTTCGTACATCTGTTGATTGATAATTTTACGGTCTGTCAGAAAAAGAACCCGCCGTTGAGCTGTATTTTCTTTCAGGAATTTCCAAACAAGCTGTAGTAGAACCAGGCTTTTCCCCGAACCTGTAACCATCGAGATCTGCGCCCGGCGATTACCTTGGGCAAAATGCATCAAAGCGTGCTGAACTGCCATATCCTGTTGAATATGCCGAGGGACATTACCCAAGTATGAAGATGATAAAATATCTCGCCACCTTGTCCAGTCAATTGACCAACCAGCACGTTTCATTAGCTCATCAGGAGAAGGGGGGCTCGGTAACGTTTCGAAAGCACGAGTGGTGTTATCTGTGAGGATCCAGTCGTGTCCATTTGTTGATATAGAAAAGCGAAGGAATAGCTGGCTTGCGAACTGGGACGCTTTTTGCATACCTTCCGCGGCACTTTTGAAATCTGCTTTTACCTCAAGCACCGCCAGAGTGATGTTGTGAAAAGTCAAAAGGTAATCAATGTACATGCGTGATGAGGCTTCATTCGGCCCTAATCGCACCTCATGCTTCCATTTCCACCCGGATTTCAAGAGCGCAGGTTCAATAAGTTCTATACCGGTTTGCTTTTCGCTACGTTCCATTAGTTTATCCTGACTCACTAATTTATAAATTGCTCAGCGGTGGTACACGGGCATGACACCTGAAGCATTGCTGGCTGACTATATCATATCTAAGGAGGCCATTGCTTTCGAACGCTTTAAACATATTTATTATGGCCTGCACCCTGTTTCTGAATAGATGGATTTTTGTGTCAGGATCACGCTTTTCAGATATTTGAGCTGGCAGCTAGAAGTTGCATGGCGGTTATGCAGAATACTTTACTTTATGATGCACTTATTGCACATACACGTCCAACTCCTGTGAATAAACTCGGTGAGAGTTAGGTCTTCATCGAAGAGCAGGAAACCGATATGATTTACCGTCACAGTGCCACAGTTTCACTGAACCGGATTTAAGTTAAGCAAAAAACTATATTGGGTCCTCCCATCTAAATTATCAGGTACTTCAAGCACTTTTAGAAATCGCTTCACAAGCTCCTTGATCCTTAGCTACCTTTAGTAATACTGTATATAAAAACAGTAAAGAGGTCATATCATGCAGCTCATCTTGCCAACAGACGCTTCTGTACCAACCATGCTTCCTCTCTTCTCTGAGAAAGTACCCTGTGGTTTTCCTAGCCCAGCACAGGACTATGTTGAGGACAGACTGGATCTCAATAACTTGTTGATAAGACATCCAAGTGCCACTTACTTCATAAAAGTTAGCGGGGAGTCTATGCATGGCGCTGGTATCAGTGATGGTGATCTTTTAGTGGTTGATCGCTCGCTTTCGGCCGTACATGGCGATATTGTTATTGCTGCTGTTTCAGGTGAATTCACCGTGAAAGAACTTCGTACTCATCCTTATCTACAGCTAGTACCTCACAACCATCATTATTCCGCGATTTCATTTCAAAATGTGGATGAATTAGAAATATTTGGCGTAGTAATTTTTAGTATTAAGGCGCATAAATAGATATGTTTGCTCTCGTCGATGTAAATAGTTTTTATACTTCTTGCGAAACTGTTTTTCGGCCAGACTTGCAGGGGAAACCTGTTGTCGTCGTTTCAAATAACGATGGCTGTATTATTTCTCGCTCAGCTGAAGCAAAATCACTTGGTATAAAAATGGGTGAGCCTTTCTTTAAAATAAAGAATAATACATATAGTTCTAGAATTCATGTCTTCAGCTCTAACTATGCACTCTATGCTGATCTAAGTGAGCGAGTTATGCAGACATTAAATGAAACATCTCCCTCCGTCGAGATTTATTCAATTGATGAAGCTTTTGTTAATTTATCTGGGATGATGAATTGCATGCCCCTAAGTTCTTTCGGCTATGAGATGAAAAATCAAGTATTAAAAAATACTGGTTTAATTGTGGGAGTAGGTATTGCACAAACAAAGACATTAGCAAAGTTAGCTAATCATGCCGCCAAAAAATGGCGTGGCACTGGTGGTGTTGTCGATTTATCGAATATTGATCGGCAGCGTAGACTGATGGCACTTACCTCTGTTGAGGATGTTTGGGGTATTGGTCGAAGAATTAGTAAGAAACTTAACTCCATGGGTATTAATACAGCGCTTGATCTGGCTGAAAGCTCATTGTGGGTAATAAGAAAGCATTTTAATGTCGTGCTTGAAAGGACCGTCCGAGAACTTCGTGGTGAGCAATGCCTTGAACTAGAAGAATTTTCACCAACAAAACAACAGATCATCTGTAGTAGATCTTTTGGCCACCGTATAACTCAGTACTCAGATATGCATCAGGCCATTTGTGCTTATGCAGAGCGGGCGTCAGAAAAACTACGTAGTGAGCGCCAGTTTTGTCGTTTCGTTAGCGTTTTTCTTCGTACAAGCCCACATGCAGATAACGAAATATACTATGGGAATCAAGCATCCGTAAAACTATTGATACCATCTAATGATACACGTGACATTATAAACGCTGCTACGAACGCCCTAAGGAGGGTATGGGTTGATGGTCATCGATATATGAAGGCTGGTGTTATTCTTACTGATTTTTTTAGTAATGGAGTGGCTCAGCTAAATTTATTTGACGATAATACCCAACGAAGAAACAGCGCTGCGTTAATGGAAACCATCGACAAATTGAATAAGTCAGGGAAAGGAAAAATTTGGTTTGCAGGTCAGGGGGTCGAAAAAACATGGGCTATGAAACGTGAGATGTTGTCTCCCTCTTACACAACCCGCTATTCAGATTTGCCAGTGGCGAAGTGAAATGGCTTTGAACTGATTCCCTGATGGGGATTTATATTATAGACGTAAAGATAGGCTATATTAGAGTACATTTTTCCGACTGGAGGAGTTGATAGATATCCAACATGTGAATCGCCATGGATAATCTAGACACTTCCGAGCCGTTGATAATACTGGTTTTCATATTCTGTCGGCGACATCTGATTGCTCGAACCATGCTGACGCTTACTATTATAACACATTTCGATGTAATCAAAAATATCGCTGCGGGCTTCATCCCGCGTTCCGTAGATCTTTTTCTTTATTCGCTCGCGTTTCAGTAACTGGAAAAAGCTTTCTGCAACCGCGTTATCGTGACAGTTACCGCGACGGCTCACACTCCTTTCCAGGCCGTGTGATCTCAGGAACGACTGCCATTCATGGCTTGTGTACTGACTGCCCTGGTCCGAGTGAACCGGCACCGATCTTTGCGGATTACGCCGCCATACAGCCATCAGCATTGCGTTCAGGACAATGTCCTTTGTCATCCGGGATTACATTGACCAGCCGATAATTTTGCGTGAGAACAGGTCAACCACCACGGCCAGATACAGCCAGCCTTCGTGAGTCCTGATGTAGGTTATGTCCGTTACCCAACGCTCATCCGGAGCATCCGGATTGAACTGTCGCTGGAGCCTGTTGGGCGACACGATACTGGCCTCGCCTTTGCGTGCACGCGGGCTTCGGTACCCGACCTGAGCCTTTATCCCGACACGCTTCATCAGTCGCCAGACTCTGTTCACTCCGCACTGTTGCCCACTATCCCGCAAGTCCAGATGGATCTTGCGATAACCATAAACGCAACCGGACTCCAGCCAGAACTGTTTGATCTGTCCCGTCAGTCTCAGGTCTACCTGGTGGCGCTGAGAATGCGGCTGCTTAAACCAGGCGTAAAAGCCACTGGGATGAACATCCAGCACCCGGTAAAGCAGACGAACAGGCCAGCAACGGGTGTTGTCACGGATAAAGACGTACCTCAGTCGGACAGCTTTGCGAAGTACGCCGCGGCTTTTTTTAATATGTCCCGTTCGTCAGTAACCCGCTTCTGCTCTTTCTGGAGCCGGCGGATTTCGGCCTGAGCATCTGACTGTTCTTTATTAGTGGGTGACGTACTTCTTAATCCAGGCGTAAAGGCTGTGGGTGGTGATATCGAGACGTGTTGCAACGCTTGAAACAGAATGACCGCGATCAACAACCTGTTTGACTGCTTCAATTTTAAACTCTTCGGGATAACACTTACCGCTCATGGGCACCTCTCTTCAAGCCATTTTAAATGACTCTGAGGTGTCTGTTAAACCCGTGGCGATTCAAGTCACTAAAATCGAAAAGACTGAAAAAAGTTAGTAATTAAATATGTTTATAAATCATATCGTTGCTAACAACTAACTGTTAGCTTCATTCAGATACAATGATGGCTGTGTCATTGCCAGTAGTGCGGAGGCAAAAGCGCTTGGCGTTAATATGGGTGCACCATATTTCAAACAGAAAGATCTGTTCAGGCGCTATGGCGTGTTCTGTTTTAGTTCGAACTACGAATTGTATGCGGATATGAGCAGCAGGGTGATGTCGATTCTGGAGGAGCTGTCGCCGCGTGTGGAGATGTACAGTATTGATGAAGCCTTTTGCGATTTAACGGGCGTGCGAAACTGCCGGGATCTGACGGATTTTGGTCGGGAAATCAGAGCAACCATTTTACAAAAAACACGCCTCAAGGTTGGGGTCGGTATCGCCCAGACCAAAACCCTGGCCAAGCTGGCTAACCATGCTGCCAAAAAGTGGCAGGAACAGACTGGCGGGGTGGTGGATCTCTCGAATATTGAGCGCCAGCGTAAGCTGATGACTGCGCTTCCGGTTGATGAAGTCTGGGGTGTTGGACGCCGTATCAGTAAAAAACTTGACGCTATGGGCATTAAAACGGTCTGCGACCTGGCAGATACCGATATTCGCTTTATCCGCAAACATTTCAATGTTGTGCTTGAGCGCACTGTGCGGGAATTGCGCGGTGAACCTTGCCTGGAGCTGGAGGAGTTTGCGCCAGTTAAGCAGGAAATTATCTGCTCAAGATCGTTTGGTGAAAAACTCACGGATTACAACGCGATGCGAGAGGCAATTTGTACCTATGCTTCACGTGCTGCGGAAAAGCTGCGCAGAGAGCACCAGTTCTGCCGGTTTATCTCTACGTTTATCAAAACCAGCCCATTTTCCCTGAATGAACCGTATTACGGTAACAGCGCATCGATAAAACTGCTGACACCAACCCAGGATAGTCGGGAAATTATAAGGGCGTCCACATGTAGCCTGGATGCAATATGGCAAGAGGGGCTACGTTATCAAAAAGCAGGGGTCATGCTGGGCGATTTTTTTAGCTCAGGTGTTGCACAGTTGAATCTTTTTGATGACAACGCTCCACGGCATAACAGCGATAAGCTGATGGCCGTTCTGGATACGCTCAATGCTGAAAAGGGTAAAGGAACGCTCTATTTTGCCGGACAAGGTATACAACAACCGTGGGCGATGAAGCGAGATATGCTCTCACCGCGTTATACCACGAGATACAGTGATTTGCTGCGGGTTGGATAGGGTCTGGGAGGGCCTTTTATTCGCCTGATAATCAGGTCTCGCAGCACCGCAGCATATCACTGGGCCATTGAGAGAATAAGACCGCTGAATAACAGCGGCCTTATTGCTTTTATTTAGACTCTAATTCCGGTGCTTTTTCTTCAGTAAGTTCAACCTCACGATACCAGCGAGGATGGTGTTTCTTCGCCCAGCGTCGACTCACTTTCCCTTCGATCATACCTTTAATTGAACCTTTTACCCAAAACGCCATGTACATATGGATCAGAATGGCGTGGATCAGCACAATGGCTGCTGTCGCGTGGATTAACAAACTCCAACGAACAATGTTAATTGAGAAATAATGGGCAAAGTAGGGCCTCCAGATAATAACGCCGGTAATCAGTAATACCAGAATTAGACTCATGATGCTCCAGAACATCATTTTCTGCCCTGCGTTGTATTTCCCCACATCAGCGACTTTATGCTCATTGCCTTTAAGTACCTCAACGATCCCTTTAATCCAGGGAAGGTCCTGTTTATCGGGAATGTTGTGGTGTACAAAACGGACGAACATAAACATCAGCACGATGAAAATCATCACCCCGAAAAACGGATGTAGAATTCGCCCCATTTGCGGTGTACCGAAAGTTTCGGTGAGCCATTGCAACGTCGGGAAGAACAGCGCAATACCGGAAAGCGACACCAGGAAGAAGCTTATTACCACCGTCCAGTGACAAGCACGGTCGATGAATTTGGTGCGCAGAATCATTTTGCTTTTACTCATGACCGTTCTCCTCTTCATCATCATCCGTCTCTTTGTTTGGGCCGACTCCCACGTAGTGGTAAATCAGCCCGGCAAAGGTGGCGATAAATCCGGCGGCGGAGAGTGGTTTTAAAATCCCCTTCCAGAAGTTCACTGGTGCGGCGATTTTTGGCTCATCCGGCAGATTGTGGTACAGCGATGGTTGATCCGCGTGATGAAGTACATACATCACGTGGGTGCCGCCGACCCCTTGCGGGTTGTAGATGCCCGCATTGGCATAGCCGCGTTTTTTCAACTGCGCCACGCGAGTTTCCGCTACATTGAGCATCTCTTTTTTGGTGCCAAACTGGATAGCGCCGGTCGGACAAGTTTTCACGCAGGCCGGTTCCTGGCCCACGCTGACCCGGTCAACGCACAGCGTACATTTGTAGACCCGGTTATCTTCGGGATTAAGTCGCGGAATATTGAACGGGCAGCCAGCAATGCAGTAGCCACAGCCAATACAGTGCTCGGACTGAAAGTCGACAATCCCGTTGGCATACTGAATGATTGCTCCAGCGGATGGACAGGCTTTCAAACAGCCGGGATCGGCGCAGTGCATGCAGCCGTCTTTGCGGATCAGCCATTCCAGCTTGTCGTTCTGGGTGGTTTCGCTAAAGCGCATCACCGTCCAGGACTTAGCGCTGAGATCGGTCGGGTTGTCGTAGACGCCGTTGCAGTAGCCCACTTCATCGCGAATATCGTTCCACTCTGAGCAGGCGACCTGACAGCCTTTACAGCCAATACAGGTAGTGACATCAATTAATTTTGCCACTTCTGCACGGTAATCCCGCGCCTGGGGCGGCGGCGTGATGCTGTTCGTCGCCGAGCGTTTAATAATATCTTGTGATTGCATAGCCATGAGTTCCCTTCCTTACGCTCGCTCGATGTTGACCAGAAACGCTTTATACTCCGGTGTTTGCGAGTTCGCGTCACCCACCGATGGCGTTAACGTATTGGCGAGGAACCCTTTGCGTGTGGCGCCTTCAAAGCCCCAGTGACAAGGGATACCGATAGTATCGACTTGCTTACCATCGATCGTCAGCGTTTGCAGACGTTTGGTGACCACCGCCTTCGCTTTGATAAAGCCGCGTTTCGACATCACTTTCACCGTATCACCTGCCGCAATGCCTTTTTTGCTCGCCAGCGCCTCACCGATTTCGATGAATTGATCGGGTTGAGCAATGGCGTTGAGCAGCGCATGTTTGGTCCAGTGGCGGAACAGTTCGGTAATGGAGTAAGTTGTGGCGACGTACGGGAAGGCATCCGCTTTACCCATATTGGCGATATCGTCATGGTAGATACGCGCAACCGGGCTGGATACAACATCCGGGTGCAGCGGGTTGGTACCAATAGGCGACTCAATGGGTTCGTAATGTTCCGGGAATGGCCCGTCGTTCATTTTGTCGATGGAGAACAGACGCGCTACGCCTTCCGGGTTCATGATAAACGGACCAACGTTGCTGCCCGGTGCGGCCTGGCCGTAGTCGGCTACGTCCATACCGGCCCATTTTTTGCCATTCCAATGCAGCAGGGTTCGTTTGGGATCCCACGGTTTTCCTGATGGATCGGCCGAAGCGCGATTGTAGAGAATACGGCGGTTGGCAGGCCATGACCACGCCCAGCCCGGTGTGCAGCCCAGACCATACGGATCGCTGTTGTCGCGATTGGCCATCTGGTTGCCTTGTTCTGTCCAGCTTCCGCAGTAGACCCAGCAGAAACTGCTGGTCGAGCCGTCATCGCGCAACTGTGCAAAGCTGCTGAGCTGCTGGCCTTTTTTGGCTATAAGCTGGCCTTTGTCATCATAAAGGTCTTCAAGCGCCTGGCCATTTGCTTCACGCGCAATCTCTTCTGGGTGTGGGTCGTATGGATCTTTATAATTCCAGGCAATATTCAACAAGGGTTGCGGATTCGCTCCACCTTCCTGTTGATACAACTCGCGCAGCCGCATAAACAGGCGACCGAGGATCTTCCCGTCATGTAAGGCTTCACCTGGTGGTTCTGCCGCAGCCCAGTGCCACTGCAACCAACGCCCAGAGTTAGCGATTGAACCATTTTCTTCAGCAAAACAGGAAGAGGGCAGACGGAAAACTTCGGTCTGAATATCTGCCGGGTTTACATCGTTCATCTCGCCATGATTTTGCCAAAAATTGGACGACTCAGTGACCAGCGGATCGATAACCACCATATATTTCAGTTTTGAAAGCGCGCGAGTTGATTTGTTTTTATCCGGAAACGCCGCCAGCGGATTGAAGCCCTGAACGATGTAACCATTAATCTTCCCTTCGAGCATCAATTCAGCTTGGGTCATTACGTCATACAGGCGATCCCATTTAGGTAGCCAGTCGTAGCCCCAGTTATTTTCCACTGTTGCATTGTCGCCCCAGAAACTTTTCATCATGCTAACAAAGAACTTCGGCGTATTTTGCCAGTAATTGACCTCATTCACGCCTAGCGCAGGCGGCGTGATTTGCGAAATATAGGTCTGGTAGTCTGTCTGTTTTTCCGACGGCAGCGGCATATAGCCCGGCAGGTTCGTCGACAACAAGCCAAGATCGGTATAGCCCTGAATATTGGAGTGGCCACGTAAGGCGTTAACGCCACCGCCCGCCATGCCTATATTGCCCAGTAGCAACTGGAGCATAGCGGCGGCGCGGATAATCTGTGCCCCGGCGGAGTGGTGTGTCCAACCCAGCGCATACAGAATAGTAGCGGTGCGGTCAGGCACGCTGGTGCTGGCGAGAATTTCGCAGATACGATTGAAATCTGCCACTGAGGTCCCACACAACCGGTTAACCATTTCTGGCGTATAGCGGTCGACGTGGGCTTTCAGCAAATTCCACACGCAGCGTGGGTGAGACAATGTTTCATCACGCAGGGCATTACCCTGTTCGTCAAGCTGATAGAACCAGCTCGATTTATCGTACTGGCGTTTTTTGTCGTCATAGCCACTGAACAAGCCGTCGTCGAACTGATAGTCATCACGGATAATCAGGCTGGCGTTGGTGTAATGGCGCACATAGTCGTGCTGCACCTGGTTGTTTTCCAGCAGATAACGGATTACACCGAGCAGGAATGCGGTGTCGGAACCAGCGCGTATTGGCGCATACAGATCGGCGACGGCGGCGCTACGGTTAAAACGCGGGTCGACTACCACCACGGTGGCGTCGTTTTTAGTTTGCGCTTCGACTACCCATTTAAAGCCTACCGGATGTGCCTCAGCGGCATTACCGCCCATAATAAGCACTACGTTGGCATTTTTAATATCGACCCAGTTGTTGGTCATCGCACCACGTCCAAACGTTGGTGCAAGAGCAGCAACGGTGGGGCCATGACATAACCGTGCCTGACAGTCGATAGCGACCATACCTAGTCCGCGAGCAAATTTACCGTCGAGGATCCCGGTTTCATTACTTGCCGCTGAGGAGCATAGCATGCCCGTGGTGGACCATCGGTTGACGGTAACGCCCTGGGCATTTTTCTCAATAAAGTTGGCATCGCGGTCATCTTTCATAAGTCGGGCAATACGATTAATCGCATCATCCCAGCTAATACGCTGCCATTTATCCGAACCCGGTGCACGATATTCGGGATACTGCAGACGGGTTTCACTATGAATATAATCCAGCACGCCAGCGCCTTTAGGGCACAACGATCCACGGCTCACCGGATGATCCGGATCGCCCTCAATATGGTAGATACTTTCTTTGACGTTTTTGGCTGTATCGCCAAGGCTGTACATCAGCATGCCGCAGCCTACTGAGCAGTACGTACAGTTATTACGTGTCTCTTTTGCTTTTAAGAGTTTGTATTGACGGGTTTCCGCGTGAACGGAAAAAGATGATAAGAATCCGAGAGATGCAACAGTTGTTCCTGCCATACCGCCCGCGCAGATTCGAAAGAACTGCCTCCGGCTGAGCTCCATTTTTTTCTCCAGCTTAAACTTAAGACATGAAAAAGTATGGTTATTGTAAGGTTAAATTGTTTTATAAACCATTAACTTTTAGTGGTTATTGACGTGGGAGCATATTAATGCTGTAAGCCTGGGGTATGGATTGGTAAAAATTGATCATGTCAGGTTGGTTGCCGATACGTACGGTGAACTGAATCTTTTTGACGACAACCTAACGCCGCGGCGTAACAGCGATAAACTGATGGAGGTATCTGGGAAAAGGGTAAAGGAACGCTCTGCTTTGCCGGACAAGGGATACAGCAACCGTGGGCGATGAAGAGAGACATGCTTTCACCACGTTATACAATCAGTTGCTGCAAGTGGTTTGATAGCCAAACTGAAAAACAAGGAGTTCATTCCACTCAACCGAACTTATCCATAGTCTATATTTTGACCTATCCAGACGATCAAACAAAAATTATAGATTCCTGAACATATAGGCATATAAATAACAAGGTTATAAAGGTCGTGATTTCTACAACACAGGACCTCTGGATATGATGGATAAACTATACCAATATGTTTCAACGAAAGAAAACGTGGGAATAAATCTTTGTCGCATTTCTATTGCCATTGTATTTATGTGGATAGGATTGTTGAAGTTCATTCCCTATGAAGCAGATAGCATCGTTCCTTTTGTAGCTAATAGCCCATTTATGTCTTTCTTTTATAACGATCCGAGTAATTATACTCAGTTTATGAACCATGAGGGCGAATTAATAGAGGCTAACCGCGCATGGCATCATGCGAATAATACTTATGGGTACTCTACCGGACTTGGTATTGTTGAAGTCATTTTTTCATTATTAATCCTTGCTCATTATGTGTCACCAAAAATCGGCTTTTGGGGGGCAACACTTGCCTTCTTAACTCCTTTTGTCACTCTGACATTCCTGATATTTACACCAGAAACATGGGTAAGTGGCCAGGATTCTCACACCGGGTTTCCCTATCTTTCTGGCGCCGGGCGACTGGTCTTAAAAGACACGATAATGATGGCTGCGGGTCTTATTGCGATGGTGCATTCTGCCAAATGTATCCTTGCACAGAATCAGCACGAGAGAGATTATACCGGCAAAGTATCCGCTGGTCTTAGATAGCTTTCCAGACTATCGTTAAATTAAGGATGTTGTGATGCTTCGGTCTCTAAAAAATATATTTATTACAGCTGCACTGTATCTGCTTATGACGGTAACCAGTCATGCTGCCAACACCGGGAATACTATGATCAAAACGTATAGTACTTATAATTACCAGCAGACCAGAGAGCATCTCATTGCTGCCATTGAGAGTAATAATCTTGTTTTTTTTGGAGAATTTGATCATGCGAAAGAGGCTAAAAATGCTGGACTAACCATGTTACCCACAACCGTCATTATTTTTGGCAATCCTAAAGGTGGCACATCATTAATGCAGGCATATCCTGATATGGCGCTCGACCTTCCCTTTAGAGTATTGATTCGGGAAGAGTCGGATGGACGTGTAGTAGTTGGATATCACCCGGTTGAGATATTACAGACTTATGGACCAGATACTGCGGCAATTCAACCCTTAAAAAATCTGGAAAAATTAGTTCAGAAAGCCATTCAGTGACCTGGCGACCAGGGCTCATCTGACGAGGCCTGGTCGTCACCCCCTCATTAAATAGATGTTAGTTTTTTACAATTACATAAAAATTCTGATAGTATACCCCCCTATAGTATATGGAGGGCGTATGCCGCATTCACCCGAAGATAAAAAACGCATTCTCACTCGTGTACGCCGTATTCGCGGTCAGGTTGATGCGCTTGAGCGCGCACTGGAATCTGGCGAACCATGCCTGTCGATCCTGCAACAAATTGCCGCCGTACGCGGCGCATCCAATGGTCTGATGGGCGAAATGGTTGAGATCCACCTGAAAGATGAACTGGTCAGTGGGGAGACAACACCAGACCAGCGAGCTGTGCGCATGGCTGAGATCGGTCATCTTCTGCGTGCTTATCTAAAATAACACCATCACCTTGCAATAATGGGAAGAGACAAATGAAATCACGTGCAGCAGTTGCATTTGGCCCCGGCCAACCGTTAAAAATTGTTGAAATCGACGTCGCACCACCAAAGAAAGGTGAAGTGCTGGTTAAAATTACCCACACCGGCGTGTGCCATACTGATGCTTTTACCCTCTCAGGCGACGATCCGGAAGGCGTGTTCCCGGCGGTACTGGGCCATGAAGGCGGCGGCATTGTGGTTGAAGTGGGGGAAGGCGTCACCAGCCTGAAACCGGGCGATCATGTGATCCCGCTGTACACCGCAGAGTGCGGCGAGTGCAAGTTCTGTAAATCGGGTAAAACTAACTTGTGTCAGGCCGTGCGGGCGACACAGGGCAAAGGTCTGATGCCTGATGGCACAACGCGCTTCTCGTATAACGGCGAGCCGATTTATCACTATATGGGCACCAGTACCTTCAGCGAATATACCGTTTGCGCAGAGATCTCGCTGGCGAAGGTTAACCCGCAGGCTCCGCTGGATAAAGTGTGTCTGCTGGGATGTGGCGTGACCACCGGTATCGGAGCGGTCCATAACACCGCGAAAGTGAAGGAAGGCGATACCGTAGCCGTATTTGGTCTGGGCGGTATTGGCCTGGCGGTGATTCAGGGCGCAGTGCAGGCAAAAGCCGGGCGTATTCTGGCTGTTGATACCAATCCGGAGAAATTCAAATTGGCTGGTGAAATGGGCGCGACCGATTTCATCAACCCAAACGATTACGATAAGCCGGTGCAGGACGTGATTGTTGAGCTCACCGACGGTGGCGTGGACTTTAGCTTTGAGTGTATCGGCAACGTTAACGTGATGCGTGCGGCGCTGGAGTGTTGCCATAAAGGGTGGGGCGAAAGCATCATCATTGGGGTGGCGGGTGCCGGTCAGGAGATCAAAACACGTCCGTTCCAGTTAGTAACCGGTCGCGTGTGGCGCGGTTCCGCGTTTGGCGGCGTAAAAGGGCGCACTCAGTTGCCGGGTATGGTCGAAGAAGCAATGAGCGGAAAAATTCAGTTAGATCCGTTTATTACGCATCGCCTGCCTCTGGAGCAGATTAACGAAGCGTTCGATTTAATGCATCAGGGTAAATCCATCCGTACCGTTATCCATTTTGGTGATAACTGATTCATTGGCCAGCGGATTTCACCGCTGGCACTTTCCTGAATTTTTTAGAATTATGTTGTGAAAGTGTGACGAATCCGGCGCTTTTCACGGTAAGTAAACTTCCCGGATTGCCGATGACTATCTAACGGGCGTGTTTTCACGCATAAACCCTACAAGAGAGTCGACGGTCATGGACAACACTACATCGATGCAAGCCCTGCATAAACTGGGCTTTCTGCATCAAATCCGGCTGGTTCCGCTGTTTTCCTCCATTCTCGGTGGCATCCTTCTGCTATTCGCCTTAAGTTCCGGGCTGGCAGGTTATTTTCTTATGCAGGCCGATCGCGATCAGCGCGATGTAACCGATGAGATTCAGGTCCGGATGGGGTTATCTAACAGCTCTAACCACTTACGCACCGCGCGCATCAACATGATCCATGCTGGTGCGGCGAGCCGTATTGCTGAAATGGATGACATGAAGGCCAATATTGCCGAGGCAGAAAAACGTATTAAGCAATCGCAGGACGGTTTCAATACTTATATGGCTCGTGCGGTGAAAACTACTGCCGGAGAGGCGTTAGACGCTGAACTGAGCGCCAATTTCAAAGCCTATATCGATGGCTTACAGCCTATGCTCAAGTACGCTAAAAACGGCATGTTCGAGGCGATCATCAACCATGAAAATGAACAGGCCAGACCGCTGGACTCTGCTTACAACAAGGTATTGTTAAAGGCGATCGATATTCGTACCGCCAGGGCGAATCAGTTAAGCGAACAGGCGCACCAACGTACACAGCTTGGCATGGCCTTTATGCTGGGGGCATTCGTTCTTGCGCTGGCACTGACCGTGATGACGTTTATTGTTCTGCGCCGTACCGTTATTCATCCTCTGTTACGTGCGGCCCAGCGCATTGAGCAAATTTCAGAAGGGGACCTGACAATGCCAGAGGAACCAACCGGGCGCAGCGAAATTGGGCGCCTGAGCCGTCATCTGCAGACAATGCAACGGTCGCTGGCGAAAACAGTGGGCACGGTACGTCAGGGCGCGGAAGAAATCTACCGCGGTACCAGTGAGATTTCGGCGGGTAATACCGATCTGTCTTCACGTACCGAACAACAGGCCGCGGCGATTGAACAAACGGCGGCCAGCATGGAAGAGCTGACGGCTACGGTGAAGCAAAACGCCGACAACGCGCATCATGCGAGTACGCTGGCGGAAGATGCGTCCGGCAAGGCCAGCCGGGGCGGTCAGATGGTTTCTGGCGTGGTTAAAACCATGGGCAATATCTCAACCAGCTCGAAGAAAATCTCTGAAATTACCGCCGTTATTAACAGCATTGCCTTCCAGACCAATATCCTGGCGCTGAACGCGGCGGTTGAGGCGGCGCGGGCAGGAGAGCAGGGGCGTGGGTTTGCAGTGGTGGCTAGTGAGGTCCGTACGCTGGCAAGCCGCAGCGCTCAGGCGGCAAAAGAGATAGAAGGATTGATCAGCGAATCAGTCCGATTGATTGACCAGGGCTCTGGAGAAGTCGTCGCGGCGGGCAATACGATGACAGATATTGTCGATGCGGTAAAACGCGTGACCGACATTATGTTGGAAATTGCGGCGGCCTCTGATGAACAAAGCCGGGGCATCGTCCAGGTAAGCCAGGCGATTTCAGAGATGGATAAGGTCACACAGCAAAACGCCTCATTGGTTGAAGAAGCATCGGCTGCTGCGGCCTCTCTTGAAGAGCAGGCCGCACGCTTAACGGAAGCCGTCGGCACATTCCGTTTAACCGGGACAAGCGCAATTAAACGCGTTACACCTGCCGTTCATCCATCGGTTTCACTGCCAAAATCAAACACGGTAAATACGGATAACTGGGAAACATTCTGACAGGCCAGCCATCCGGTAATACGATCCTTTGTATTACCGGATTTACTATCTATTTGTACGTGGCACTAATAGTTCCCGCTGCGGTGAACGCGCCAGGGGTGTAGTCATCGCAGGTACTGTTATTGCTGGCGGAGGTGCAGGTGAGTAACCCGGCCATGGTGATATCTTTCGCCGTTACGATGGAACCAAAGTCGATGGACACTGAAGAATTTGTGTCATTCGCCGACAGATATTGCCGGGACGATCCCTCGTAAGAAACCGCCACTCCCCGTCCGCCCGCTGCTGAGGTGCCAGTTGTGGTATTGGCGAGAATAGACAACCCGCTATTATCATAAGCCGCTTTGGTCGACGTCAGTTTAAGGGTAACCCCTGAAGCATTAACGCAGTTGCTATTTTTCAAGGTGAAGGTTTTTCGTGGTTTGTCATTACCCACATCGCCAAAGTCGATGGTGGTGGGGGATACGGATAAATTACAGGTTGGCGTGGCGAATTTTACGGTGAATGAAGATGCGTTTACTGTAGCGACAACCTGTTGACTACTTACATCTTCATTCCCTGCTTTAAACCTGCCTACTTCACCATTTATAACAGGATGCGCTTCACCATTACCTATTGAGGAAACCACCCCACGCTGCCAAACTTCGATGTATAATCCAACAGGAAAACCTCCTTCTGCGGCATTATCGATCTCACGTGTCCAACTCGTATTAGACGGAATGTAAGCTGTATAAGTAGCATTAATAGAATTAGCTATGTAAATGTTATAATATATTCCAGGTATGCTCGTTGGAAAAAAAACTCTGTTGTAGCTATATTTTGTACTACCACTGGTGCTGGTATAACTATCGTATTGCGTACCGCTTGTTGCTGTGGACCTTCCATAAAAATCAGAACCATCATTACCTGTATTACAAGTTATGTGACCATATTCTCCCGCACTGAGCGTCCCCAATAGCACGGGTGTTGTACTGGATGGGTTATAATTATTCACGACTAACGTTCCCGCGCTTACCGTGCTGGTATTAATTTTGTCAAAATAACACTCCTTAGCCTGCACCTGATATGAATAAATTCCGCTCAACAGCAATGCCACAAAAGAAATTGATCGTGAAATCATCGTGCTCATATTAACCTGCCGTTTATCCATTATTTGTAGCTCGCGCTGATTTGCACCTGACTTAATACGCCACCTGGAGTGACCGTTTTTGCTGAATCCACTTTTTGAAAACGAGCCGAAAGGGTGATATCAGAATAGGTGGTGGTTGAACCTTTATAGTTAACAATATTGACGGCAGAGGTATTGTCTTTATTAAGCACATTAATAGCAACTGGACTTGTTCTCCCCTCAAAGACCACAACGCCCACGTTTCCAGCTGCAGTCATCGGACCGGTATATTCATTCGGGAATATCTGATTGCCGGTGAGTTGCGCTTTTTGTGGCTTAAAGCTCAACACCAGCGTTTTGGCGAGAGAGCCTGAATCACAGCGGAAGCTAATCTTCAGGGGCTGTGTGGGGACGTTACCCTTCGTTGTTGCTGATAAATTCGCCCATGCGCCGCCAGCAGCGAATTCACTCGCCTCCACATCGCCTAAATCAACGTCGGAGGCGGTGATGTCACAGCTACCAGTAACCAACTCCGCCTTAACCGTTAATACATTTGTATTGGTACTGTTCGCGGCCCATAGCGGCGTGGATATCAGCAATAAGGCTATTGGTATAAATTTCATGGTGGCTCCTACTGATAGGTGGTGGTGAACGTCAACGAACCGTTGAAGGTGCCACTTGTCGCGGTGGTTGAGTAAGACGTTGGACGCAGAGATAAAACCAGGTTCAGGGCCTTATTGGTGCGCTCAGTCGAGGTCCAGTCAAACGGCGTACTGCTATTGAGAACTAACAGAGAATTTGGGGAGCCAGAACGATACAAAACCGCTGCGGCCCCGTTATTCCCACCATAGAGTTCGGTTGGATAGCCGTTGTACCACGAAGAGGCTTTAATACCCGTTTTCATCCAGGTAACCGTCTGGTTTGTACTGGATCCGATCGTGCAGTTGCTGTACTGCAACGAAAAATCTTTCAGCGTATTAGCGCCCTGAGCTTCCAGTTCTGCGCGGGTTAATACACCAAAATCAATGGTCTGGTTCACCGCTTTGCTTGAACCAACAACAATATTGACGGTGCAGGTCATAGCAAGCAAATTGGCCTTAAAGTTAACCACGACATCTGCCGCAAAGAGATGTGGGCTGCATAATAGAAAAGAAACAAGCATTACCTGGCGCATAAGCTATTTCCCGGCTCCTGGCATCTGGCAAATTAACGTCTCCAGACGAATTGATTTTCCGATCATCGCGGGCGCGTCAGGGATCTGGTAGGTCACATCGCAGTAGCTTGCGGCGTCGCTCCCCCAAATAACCTTCAGGCTGCCACGTTGTTCGATCCCGCGTAAAAAGGCGCGGCCCGCCTGACCCATTGCGCCAACGGATTCTCCCTGTTCATTGAGAATGTTCGCGCCCAATGGAATGAAACTGTTATCACTACGTCTGAGCGTGACAAACACCGATTGACCTTGCTGGGTGGCGAAAGTGACTTTCACCACGGCGCCATCGCGCGGAACCACGGCGGCGGAGGTGTTTTTCACTTCGACGTCTGCCTTGATGGTGCTGAGATCCAGCCCGACGGTATTCTCGGCATAAGGCGAAAGACTGGTGGCAACTGCATATCCGGCACTGTCAATCTCACCATACCCATTGGTGGTGGTCGCGCCATCTGCACCTTGCGCTTCAATAAGGGCTATGGCGCTTTGTGCGTTGACATTACCCGGTAACAGCGTCAATCCACCGCTGTGTAACAGCACACCGCCGTTATTGTTTAGGGAATACTGCTGGTTATGATTTTTATCGACTGTAGCGGAAACGCTGGTCGCTCCATGCGCGCCGTTATAGGTGGAATATCCGCTGACGGAATAGGTGTCATCTCCCTGGCTGGCCTGGTTAGCGGTAGTACTGAGGCTGTAGTTCCATTTATTGTTGCTACTGTTACCACTGGCCGTACTGGTGAAACCATTGTTGCCGCTAAAGTCGCTATTGGCGCTGAGGTTCAGACTGGAGAATGCTGGTTGATCGTTTTGAGCGTTGCTACCAAAAGGAATACTCAACCCAACGTACAGGCTGTCATCTTCATCACCCCATTCGTTATAACTACGCTGCAGCGAGATATTCCACGAGATGGAGCGGAAAGTATTGCTGTAGCCCAGCGAATACTGAGACGTTTTGTCTGAGCTACCCCAATAACTCGTCCAGGTGCCGCTGAGATAAAATGAACCGTAATCTTCTCCGTTAAGGTTGATCGGTTGATTGACGTTAGCCTGAAGCTCATTTTTGGAATGGCTGTAGCTGTTGCGATACGCATCGTTACGGTTAGTATCGTGATCGTCGCTATAACTATCGATGCTATTTTGCAAAGAGATGACGTCATTAAGCGAGAGGTAATCTTTGGTGCTGTATCGATAGGCGCTAAAGCTGAAATTGGTCTGTGTTGCGTCCAGCACATTACTGTAGCTTACACGGTAACTCTGCCCCTGCAGAGCGCCAATATCTTCAAGTGAAGCGCGAGAGTGGATAACATCGACTGCGATAGCACCAAGACGCGTATTCATCGCCAGACCCAGCATCCCCGCCAGATAGTCTTCTTCCATTGACTGTATGCCGCCATACAGCGTGAAAATATCGCTCAGTCCATAATTACCGTTCGTGGTGAGCACCCATGGGGAGTCGCTGTTGTCATTGTTGTCTAATGTCCCAACGGCAAAATCCCAGTCAACTTCACCCTTGGTCATTAACTGAGCAACAGAGGCATACGGTACGGTGAATAACCGTTTTGACCCATCAGCTTCTTCCACGGTAACGTCGAGGTCAGCGCCGTTGATTGCCACATAATAATCTTTCAGAGCAAAAGGACCTGGGGGAACGGTGGTTTCATAGATGATGCGCGACTGCTGTCGTACGGTAATTTTGGCATTACTGTTGGCCACGCCGTTGATGACGGGAACGTAGCGACCATCATGCGGATCCATGCGTTTGTCGTTATACAGATGTATGCCTTTAATGCCGATACTATCCAGTACTTCGCTGCGAGAGGTGACCTGGCCCAGTTCCATTTGTGCCCGCATAGGGGGTAAATCCCGTGCTAAATAGAGATCGTAGTTGTCCCAGGTTGCACTATCGTCTTTTGTCCAGTTCAGCGCGCCGCTGGAGCGTAACCGCCATGCTCCAAGGTTGAGACCATAGCCGAGCCCCAGATAACCACTGTCAGAGGCGCTACCGTCATTTTCACTGTGATAACCGCTGAAGCTCCAGTTCAGTATTGCAGCAGGAATACCGGCATCCCAGCGTGCGGGGTTGACATAACCCGCAGGGTGGCTGACGAGAAACAGTTGCGGAATTGTGAGCATCAGTATCTGTGAATTAGGATCGTAACTCACGCTGGATGAGGGGTAATAATCCGCCAGGATATAGCATTGCGATTCACCTTCGTCCGCATCTGCCGTGGGGAGTTTGCTTACATCAACGTTTGCTTCATCGAGCACCTCACGAGTCAGGCAGGGAGACGCGTTCGGGGTGTGGTTGTCAATAAACTGGATCTTTGCAGTTTGCTGTTGCTCACCGTTAATCCAAACTGAGACGGTATATATACCGGGTTTCACTGGGTTGCCGCGTGCATATTGTGACACGTCGATTGCCGATTTTTTACCTGCATTGCTGAAGATAAAGTCATCGTTGAATTCAATGTAATTATCGTCAGCAAAACCTGTCTGACAAATAGCCAATAATACCCATACTGAGGTCGCTAACCGGTGTTTTGACATTGACATAGAGCAATCCTTGCACGCGTTTTTTATTTATCCGTTACGTCAACGTTAGCCCCGTAATCATTGACTGCTGTCCATGAAACGGATTCTAGCCGGGGAGTGGTGAGCGTTTTCACTTCATAGCTGGCGCTGGAAAAAGGGGCGACCATGTCGGGCTCAATTTTGTATTTTTTCCCCCCGGAAGTGATGTTAGCGCCAACAAGCGAAACAAAATAAGGAGAGTCATTTTTCGCCGTCGCCCAAATTTGTTTACCTTGGTTTGCAAGGCTCCATTTCAGATGTTGGATTGCGTCATCCGCCGAACCAGGAAGGGATGCGGGGCGATAAAAAACCTTGATGCGGGTTTTCAGCGCTATCTGCAGCTGATTTGATTTAGCGGCATCTTTATTTTTTCCGGGGATTTCAAGTGCATTAAACCAATACACGCTTTCACGATCGGTGGGTAACGGTTGCCCGTCCCAGTTTAAGCGTACGGTCAGTCCCTGTTTAGGATCGACCCGACTGACTGGGGGGGAGGCGATAAAAGGAACGTTTAAGGTTTGCGGATCAACATCTTCATGACCATCGTCTAACCAGGACTGGACTAATAAAGGTTGTTGCCCCTGATTAACCATTTTAATTAGTGCCTCCTTCGCGTCGGAAGGGTAAATAACACGGGTAGCGTTAATCACTATGCTGGCGACTGACGAATAGCTAAAAGAGATAGCGGCAGAAAATATAATTAATCTGAATGTATTTTGTGGAATCATATCATTTGTGTCTTGGTTAAATAGCTGCAACCTTGAATTAAAGTTGCAGCAGAGTTATTAACTAATGTTGATCTTATACAGCTTGTTAGGGGTAGGTTGTTACAAAGGTGGTATTCGCTTTCACTACACCAACAGTCGGCGTACCAGAACCTGAGTAGATATAACCGACGGTATAATTAAATACTGCACCGTTGGTGGTATCGTAAGTGGCTTCAGATTGCGGTGTGGCTGATGTAAAATCGATAATGGTACTGGTTGCGGTATCTTCTACCTGGAAACCCGCATCTTTATCTCCTGCGGCAGCGTTTAACAATGCTTTGCTGGTGCTATTGTAATTACCGGTTGTTGAAAATTGCCCTTTTACTTTACCACCCGCTGGTTCAGTGGCGCAGTTTTTAACGGTGATCTGAAATTTGGTTTTCATCGCAGGACTACTGACAGCCGCTTGCATCGCAGGAACAGTGATATCTGGCAGTTTGACCTCTTTGGAAGCAGAAATACCATCAATACTGACATCACAGGTTGATGATGTAATATTTCCTGAAAAATCAATGTTTGCAGAATCAGAACCAGCCGCTTGGGCCTGAAAAGTAGCACCTGCGACCAGAAGCGCTACTGCGCTTAAACAATTAACAAATTTCACGTTATTTTCCTTAATAACAAATTAAATGGCGAAAACATTATATGTCGTGAGATTCTGACTGAATAGCGGGTGAAGCTGAGGTTAGTGTTTTTTAAGAATTTGTTTAGAGGTAATAGCTAATTATTTAATGTAATATGAAATTAACTTAATTGGATTGATTTTTTATTCTTCATTGAATTCCAAGAAGAAATTTTTAGATGTAAATTTGTGTCGGGGATTTCGTCCGCCATTATTCGACAGAGATATCATCAATAATAAGTGCTGCTTAAATTGCTTTTAAGAAAAAATACGCTTTTAGCTGTGTTTTATGACGGTTTCACCGTCCATATATTGAACATTTACATGAATTGGGCCTGCAGGTACTAACAGGCCCAATCATCAATACGATTAAACAGGTACGGTTTTGCGTATTGCGGCGATAAGGATCTGCGCGGCCTGAGAGAGTTGCACATCGACACGAGTAAGAATCCCGATGGGTTCACCCGCCCCGTGGGTAGGTATCGGCAACGACACCAGCGTCGCCTGGCGTAAATCCTCTCTAACCGCACCTGAAGGGACAAACCATACATAGTCGTAATCAACCGTCAGTTGGCGGGAAAGCGATGCTGACAGTGTTTCAATGCAGCCTGGCGGCATTTTACAGCCCTGACTTTGCAACAATGCTTCTGCGTGCTGGCGAGGCGCGGTTCCTTTTGGCGAAACTACCACCGGCCACTCCATTACCCGACTTAACGTGATGGTTTCCTGCAACAACGGGTGGTTAGGGCGCACGACCAGTTTAAGTGATTCCAGAAACAACAATTCATAATTCAGACCGACCATCAATTCCGGATCGGCCATGCGACCAATGCCGAGATCAATTTCTCCGGACTTTAAACCCGCCAGGATCATTGGGTTACTCATGGTGGCAACCTGCAGCGTGGTCTCCATTTGCTGCTTGTGGAAAGGACCAATTACCGCAGGCAGAATGCCCAGTGCCGCGGTGGGTAAGGCCCCAATCCGTACGACATCAGTCTGCGATTCTTCGCGCTGATTTAACGCTTGCCCGGCAGTGTTGAGCGCATCCAGCACTCTTACCGCGTGGGTAAGAAACTGCTCTCCTGGCAGCGTTAACTGCGCGCCAAGGCGGCCACGCTCAAAGAGCCGGGTCCCGGTCAGTTGCTCCAGTTCATTTAGCGTTTTGGAGAGTGCCGGTTGACTCAGGTTAAGGGTCTCAGCCGCGCGCCCCAACGTTCCCTGCTGTGCAACGGCGACAAAAGTATGAAGATGGCGCAAGCGAATGCGCTGATTGAACAGAACATTTTTTTCCATAAGCGATGTTAAAAACAGAGCCGTATCGGTGACAAGTAAAGTTGTTTGTTTTTGATAACCTGATAGCAAAATATTATTAACATTTATCATGTTTTACTTACAACTGATTTATTTTGCTTATGTTTTGTACAGCGTTGCTGGGTGGTGGGATCATGGAAGGGAGTATATTCAGTCGTTATACTTTGGTTATTGTTTACTTTTGAACGATTTCTCTTCACAAGGCACTGATGAATGATACATGTAATAGGGCACCTTAATCCCGATAGCGATGCCATCTGCACCGCCGCAATGACGGCTCGTTGGCTTAGTTTACGTGGCCAGCAGGCGACGGCATGGCGTTTGGGCGAGCCTAACCGCGAAACGCAGTTTATCTTTGAGCATGCGGGGCTGACGATGCCTGAACGGTTGACGTTTGAACTGACCGATCGTGATGTCTGGCTGGTCGATTTCACCGAGCCTGCCCAGGGGCCGGAATCGTTGACAGAAAGTAACGTGGTGGGAATTATCGATCATCACCGACTTGGTGGGTTAGTCACCCGTCTGCCACCGGAAGTGTGGGTGAAGCCCGTCGGCAGTAGCGCAACCCTGCTGTGGCAACTGATGACGGAAGATGAACGCAACCAGTTATCTTCCGCTGAGGCTATTTTACTGCTCGGCGCCGTATTGAGTGACACTGTAACGCTTCGTTCACCAACGACCACCACTGACGATCGTCTGGCAGTTGATGCGCTGGCCCAAAAAACCGGAGTGGATCTTGACGCTTTCAGTCGCGACCTGCTGTCAGCCAAAACAAACGTGGAAGGGATGAGCGCCCGCGAACTTTTGCAGAAAGACATTAAAACCTTCACCATCCATGGACATTCAGTCTGTGTAGCGCAGCTTGAACTGTATGCGCTGCAACAGGTGGATGCGGTGCTGGACGATCTCCGTCAGGAAATGGCGCGCTATGCAGAGGAAAAGAATGCTGCGTTGGTCGTGCTGATGCTCACCGACATCAATCTGGGTGACACCAGCCTGTGGTTTGCTGGAGCAGAACTTTCAGACATCCCGCAACCCTGCAAGGTAGAAGGTATGCTTAGCCGTAAAAAACAGATGCTCCCCTGGCTGGAAAGTCATTTGAAACCCCGTCAGTAGGTACTGTTCATCGTTTATATGGGTGGGAAGTTTACGCGGGGTCACACTTTGTAAATTCTTCCCACCGGAGTCAGCGGTGTTTTCTACACTCCAGGTAATATTCACTGGAGGCATGACATTATGGCGAACACCATCACGGCAGATGAGATTCGGGAACAATTTTCGCAGGCAATGTCAGCAATGTACCAGCAGGAAGTCCCGCAATACGGCACGTTGCTGGAACTTGTCGCTGATGTGAATCTGGCGGTACTGGAAAATAATCCGACGCTGCATGAAAAACTGGCGAATGCGGATGAACTGGCCCGGCTAAACGTTGAGCGCCATGGCGCTATTCGAGTGGGTACCGCGCAGGAGCTTTCTACGCTGCGCCGAATGTTTGCCGTTATGGGCATGTATCCGGTGAGTTATTACGATCTCTCCCAGGCAGGCGTCCCCGTACATTCCACAGCCTTTCGTCCCATCGACGATGCCTCGCTATCGCGCAACCCGTTTCGGGTATTCACCTCGTTATTACGGCTCGAACTAATCGAAAACGCCGCGCTGCGGCAAAAAGCCGCTGAGATCCTCGCGAAACGCGATATTTTCACTCACCGTTGTCACGAGCTGCTGGATGAATTTGATGTGCAGGGCAGTTTTACATCTGAACAGGCGCAAGAGTTTGTGCATGAAGCGCTGGAAACATTCCGCTGGCATCAGCACGCCACGGTCGATGAAGAGACCTATCACGCATTGCATAACGAACACAGGCTGATTGCTGATGTAGTGTGTTTCCCCGGTTGCCATATCAACCACCTGACGCCGCGTACGCTGGATATCGACCGGGTGCAGTCGATGATGCCGGAATGCGGCATTGAACCGAAAATACTGATTGAAGGGCCGCCACGCCGCGAGGTGCCCATTTTATTACGTCAGACGAGTTTCAAAGCGCTGGAAGAACCGGTGTTGTTTGCCGGTGAAATGCGCGGCACTCACACGGCACGTTTCGGTGAAATCGAACAGCGCGGTGTGGCCCTGACGCCGAAAGGCAGAGCGTTATACGACGAATTGCTGAATAAAGCGGGAACGGGGAAAGACAATCTGACGCACCAGTTACATCTTCAGGAGGTGTTCAAGGCGTTCCCGGACAGTGAGTTTCTGCTACGCCAGCAGGGACTCGCCTGGTTTCGTTATCGGCTGACGCCATCAGGCGAAGCGCATCGCCAGGCAATCCGTCCGGATGACGACCCGCAACCGCTCATTGAGCGAGGGTGGCTGGTTGCGCAACCCATCACCTACGAAGATTTTTTACCGGTGAGCGCCGCAGGGATTTTCCAGTCCAATCTGGGGAATGAAACGCAGGCTCGCAGCCACGGGAATTCCAGCCGCGACGCGTTTGAACAAGCGCTGGGTTGCGCGGTTTATGATGAGTTTGCGCTGTATCAGGAAGCGCAGGAGCGAAGTAAACGTCGGTGTGGTTTACTTTAATGGAATTTACATGGGATTCGGTCTGTTCCCATCGACATAAAATATTTTCGATTTTGTACAGATAATCGGCGACCAACAATTGGATTATTAATGAATTTTGTCTAGAGTGAGCGGTCAGAAATGTGCACTCTCTTGCCGCTGATTTTGACCGGCGCGGGACCATTTACACGACCAGAAGGACTCACTTTCAGGCATGAATCGCAGACGATTTATTAAAGGTTCAATGGCAATGGCCGCCGTGTGCGGAACCAGTGGTATTGCATCACTCTTTTCCCGCGCCGCCTTTGCGGCAGAGTCTGACATTGCAGACGGAAAAACCGTACGTTTTGATTTTTCCGTTCTGCAATCGATGGCCCATGACTTAGCACAGAAACCCTGGGGCGGCGCACCGCGCGCGTTACCGGACACGCTGGCGAAACTGACGCCGCAGGCCTATAACAGCATTCAATATGACGCAGAGCAGTCTCTGTGGAACAACGTTGAAAATCGTCAGCTTGATGCGCAGTTCTTCCACGTGGGAATGGGTTTTCGTCGCCGTGTACGCATGTTCTCGGTTGATGGCAGTACGCATATGGCGCGTGAAATTCACTTCCGTCCGGAACTGTTTAAATATAACGATGCGGGCGTGGATACCAAACAGCTGGAAGGGCAGACTGACCTCGGATTCGCCGGGTTCCGTGTTTTTAAAGCGCCAGAACTGGCCCGCCGCGATGTCGTTTCTTTCCTGGGTGCCAGCTATTTCCGCGCCGTGGATGACACCTATCAGTACGGTTTATCGGCCCGCGGTCTGGCGGTAGATACCTACACCGACAGCAAAGAAGAATTTCCTGATTTCACCTCTTTCTGGTTCGAGACGGTTAAACCGGGCGCAACCTCCTTTACCGTGTATGCACTTCTCGACAGCCCAAGCGTAACTGGTGCATTCAAGTTCGTGATCCACTGCGAGAAAACGCAGGTGATTATGGATGTACAAAACCACATCTATGCGCGCAAAGACATCAAGCAGCTCGGCATTGCGCCGATGACCAGCATGTTCAGCTGCGGCAACAATGAGCGTCGGATGTGCGACACTATTCACCCGCAAATTCATGACTCCGATCGTCTGGCGATGTGGCGGGGCAATGGCGAGTGGATCTGCCGCCCGCTGAATAACCCGCAAAAGCTGCAGTTCAACGCCTATACCGATAACAACCCGAAAGGGTTTGGCTTGCTGCAACTCGATCGCGAGTTCTCCCATTACCAGGACATCATGGGCTGGTATAACAAGCGTCCAAGCCTGTGGGTCGAACCGCGCAACCAGTGGGGCAAGGGGACCATCGGCCTGATGGAGATCCCGACGACCGGCGAAACGCTGGATAACGTTGTCTGCTTCTGGCAGCCTGAGAAGAAGATCAAAGCCGGCGATGAGCTGGAATTCAAATATCGCCTGTACTGGAGTGCTCAGCCGCCGGTGCGTTCACCGCTGGCTCGCGTGATGGCGACCCGGACAGGCATGGGCGGTTTTCCGGAAGGATGGGCGCCGGGCGAGCACTACCCGGAAAAATGGGCGCGCCGTTTTGCCGTTGATTTTGTTGGTGGCGATCTAAAAGCTGCTGCGCCGAAAGGCATTGAACCGGTGATTACGCTCTCAAGCGGTGAAGCGAAACAGATTGAGATCCTCTACGTGGAACCAATCGACGGTTATCGCATTCAGTTTGACTGGTATCCGACCTCTGACTCAACCGATCCGGTAGATATGCGTATGTTCCTGCGTTGTCAGGGTGACGCCATCAGCGAAACCTGGCTGTATCAGTACTTCCCACCAGCGCCGGATAAACGTCAGTACGTTGACGACCGCGAGATGCGTTAATCACTCTCTTTACGGCTCTCCTGATGGGGAGCCGTATCTGCATTCATCCTCATAACGATTCTGTACACTATTTACTCGATCCTGTTCGCATTTTTCTGTATGGCAAATGGGTACTCTGTGAGTGTGTATTTCTTATACACGTTCTTGTCCACTAACAGGGAGAAAGTATGTTTCCAGAATATAGAGACCTTATTTCCCGACTGAAATCCGAGAACCCTCGCTTTCTGTCCTTATTCGAAAAACACAACAGCCTTGATCATGAGATCTCCAGACTGGAAGGTTCGGATGGTCGGGGGTATAGCTTGGACATTGTTCGTCTTAAGAAACAGAAACTCCACCTGAAGGAAGATTTGCTCAAAATTTTGCAAAGAGAGAGTGTCAGTGAGAGCTAAGTAGAATGGCGCTTGCTGTGTAAAAGGGCTTCCAGCGAGAAAAGGAAGCCCTTCCTGTTTTAGGTGTTAATCGACCATCACGCGTTTGTTCGTCGCCCCCCAGAGGATCGACATTTCAGTGAACAGCGCGCCGCTAATTTCTTCGACTTCTTCTGCGCTAACCTGCGCATTTCCCTGTTTACCGAACAGCACCACTTCATCGCCAGATGCAACCTGCGGTAAATCGGTCACATCGACGATCACGGTATTCATGGATGTTTTACCCAGGACCGGAACCCGCTGGCCGCGGATCAGCACGTGTCCCGCGTTACTGAATACACGGCGATAACCATCAGCATAACCTGTCGGGATATTGGCCAGAACGGAATCACGTTTAAGGGTATAGGTTCTGTCATATCCGACGGTGTTTCCTTTGGGGTAATGGTTTACCGACGCGATGGCGGATTTAAATGTCATGACGCGTTTGTATTCGCTGCTGGCGATGGTATCGCCATAAAAAATACCGCCAACACGGACCATGTCGAGCCAGGATTCAGGAACGGTCAGGGTGGCGAACGTATTCGCAACATGCAGGGTGACATCTTCGCGTTTAAGCCCGGTAATTTTCAGTACCTGGGCCGATTGCTTATTGAAACGGGCCAGATCGCGTCTAACCACCGCAGCATCTTCTTCCGGGAAATGCGACATGATGCCAACAATTTTCAGGCCGGGTAATGCGGAAATGGCGCGGGCTTCTTCCAGACCTGCAGCGGTACTGACTTCCAGACCGTTACGCGACATACCGCCAGAGTTCAGTGCCAGATGAATACGAATGATTTTACCTTTCTCCTGAGCAATGGCACTCAGACGCTTAGCCATATCCAGATTACCGATCAGCTCTTCGGTATCGAAGTCCGCTGCCTGGCGCATCTCTTTTTCCGTCGCGTTGCGAACGCGCATGAGCTGTGATGTATAGCCTGACTGGCGAACGGTTCTGATCTCCTCATTGCTGGCGATGCCAATACATTGCACGCCGTTTTGCATCATCACCGGTGTTACCAGTGAGAGATCGTGGCCATACGCGTCTCCTTTTAGAATGGCGCACATCCGGGTTTTATCTGCCAGCAGTTGCTGAACTTTATGAATGTTATATTCCAGTGCGCTACGGGAAATTTCCAGCGTGGTATTATCCACGACCTGTTGCTGATTGACTGCAAAGGGAACGGGGCCTGCTTGAGTGGAGGAAACGGGTTGGTGACAGGCGGTAATCAGTAAAAGCGGAATAAGTGCTAAACGACCCAAAGGTGCTGCCATGCTTGCTCCTTAGCAATAAAGTGAAAGTGTTATTGTCATCATTACGGTCTATCCATGAAGGGATACCCGGATCACCAGAGTAACGGGTTCCACGCCAGAGATTCTTTCTAAGTGATTGCTGTTACAGCATAAAAATAAGACTTCCCCGACTCTAAACAGAGTAATATCGGCTACTGCCAGTCAGAAATGCCCCGTTTGCGATTGCAAAGGAGATAAACATGTCAGAAATAATAATCGTTAGTGACGCGCTGGAACTGCGTGCCGTCGAAGAACAACACGTCACCCCTCTGCATCAATTGGTGCTTAAAAATAAAGTCTGGCTCCAGCAGTCGCTGAACTGGCCGCAGTTTGTGACTTCTGTGGAGGACACCCGCAAGAATGTGCAGGGCAATATGATGTTGCACCAGCGCGGCTACGCCAAAATGTTCCTTATTTTCGAACAAGGGGAGGTGGCTGGCGTTATCTCGTTTAACCAGATAGAACCGCTGAACAGAGCCGCTTATATTGGTTATTGGCTGGACGAAGATCACCAGGGCAAAGGTATTCTGTCTCAGGCGCTACAGGCATTGATTCAGCATTATGCGCAGCGCCAGGAGATTCGCCGCTTCGTGATTAAATGTCGTGTAGATAACGTCAAGAGCAACCAGGTGGCGTTGCGTAATGGCTTCCAACTGGAAGGATGCTTACGACAAGCGGAGTTCCTCAATGGCGATTACTATGATGTGAATCTCTATGCCCGCATCATTGATGACTCTTCAGAATAAACCGGCGATAGGGGTGCGCGTAATACGTTGTTCGCCGTTGATCACTTTTGGCCCGCGCAGATGGATCGCATCACCATCAAAGGCTTCAACTTGGGCCTGACCGGTTATCTCAATATGATGCTCGATCAGCACTTCACCCAGAATACAGGCGTGGCCTTCAATCAGGATGTGCCCATCCAGCAGAATTGGGCCGCCGCGTAATTTTGCATGCCCCCCGACCAGCACATGGTGCTTCAGCACACAGTTACCTTCAACCTCCGCGTGTTCCGCCACCTGCGAGCTATAGCGCAGGGTAGGAATGGCGTCTTCATCAGTTCCGGCGATGACACGCGCATGTCCATAGACTTTAGCGCAATCGCAGATCCAGACATTATTCTCTTCGTTACCTTCTACCCGTGCAAAATCAAAAACTTCAGCCCGATGTTCTATAAAGGCATAGTTAATCATCGCATCACCATAGATCTGCACCTGATGCACCACGCGTGAATTGCTGACTGTCGCCCGATCGTAAATTTGCAGGAGCTGGTCGTTTTCACGAGTTAGTCCTTTGGCGGCGATAATTTCAGAGTCACACACAATGCGCGCATCACCGCAGAGAAGGCACTCACCGCGAACAACAGAATCCCGAATGGTGACGTTGTCACGTATTTGCGCGTTATGGCTGATTTCTGCTCGGTCAATCCAGGCGGCATCACCAATCTGCGCGCCATCTCTGACCACGCTTGCCTGTGTAATACGGGCATTTCCGGATATCGTCGCGCCGGAAAACGCGAGCGCATTCTCATCGTAAATCCAGCAATCGCCACTTTGCGATAGCACGCTTTCATCATCAATCCAGCCACCGAGCGTACCGGCTTTGACATCATTAAAATCAATGAGCGCAATTATCTGGCGTAGTAATACGCTCTTTTTATTGCCATTATCCTGGTAACTAAAGGCGCGAGGTTCATCGCCCAGACGATATTTGGTCATAGCTCATTTCCATGTTGCGCACCTTAGTTAAACGTAGCAAAGTTTTCCGTACTGGCTAAATTCGTGGAAATTCCATAAAATGCATTTCAAATATACTTTAAAAAATAAACAAAATGAGTAAGAGCAAGCAAAGTGAGCGAGTCCTCAATCTTCCGGCCGGTTATTTTGGCATGGTACTGGGCATCATCGGGATGGGGTTCGCGTGGCGATATGCCAGCCAGGTATGGCCTGTAAGCCACTGGATTGGCGACGGTTTAGTGATCCTTGCGATGGTCATCTGGGGATTGTTGACGCTGGCCTTTATTAGTCGTTTACTGCGTTTTCCTCATAGCGTACTGGCGGAAATTCGTCATCCGGTGATGAGCAGTTTTGTCAGTCTGTTTCCGGCTACAACGATGCTGGTCGCGATTGGTTTTGTCCCGTGGTATCGACCGCTGGCGATTGTGTTGTTCAGCATCGGCGTGGTGATACAGCTGGCGTACGCAGCCTGGCAAACGGCTGGATTATGGCGTGGCGAGCACCCGGAAGAGGCCACCACACCGGGTCTGTATCTGCCAACCGTAGCCAATAACTTTATCAGCGCCATGGCCTGTGGTGCGCTTGGCTTCAACGATGCCGGGTTGGTGTTTTTGGGCGCAGGGGTATTTTCCTGGCTCAGCCTCGAGCCGGTTATTCTGCAGCGTTTACGAAGCTGCGGCGAGCTACCGACGGTTTTACGGACTTCACTTGGTATACAGTTGGCACCCGCGCTGGTCGCCTGTAGCGCGTGGCTTAGTGTGAACGGTGGCGAGGGAGATACGTTAGCCAAAATGCTGTTCGGCTATGGTCTGCTGCAACTTCTGTTTATGCTACGCCTGATGCCGTGGTATTTGTCACAGCCGTTTAATGCGTCTTTCTGGAGCTTCTCGTTCGGCGTGTCGGCACTGGCGACTACGGGGCTGCATTTAGGGCACGGCAGCGAGTCAGGTTTTTTTCATACGCTGGCGATCCCGCTGTTTATTTTTACCAATTTTATCATTGCGCTATTACTGATACGTACGTTTGCATTGCTGATGCAGGGAAAACTGCTTATTCGCACCGAACGTGCTGCATTACTGAAATCTGAGGATAAATAATGATCCGTTGTGACGAAAACTACTTTACTGAGAAATATGATTTGACCCGCACGCATTCCGATGTTGTCGACGCGGCAAAAATTGTTGCCCCAGGCAAAACGTTAGATCTGGGCTGCGGGAATGGCCGTAACAGTCTGTACCTGGCGGCCAACGGTTATGACGTTACCGCATGGGACAAGAATCCGATGAGCATCGCCAATCTGGAACGCATTAAAAACGCGGAAGGGCTGACTAATCTGCACGCTGAGGTGGCGGATCTCAATGCGCTAAACTTTGACGGTGAATACGATTTTATTCTTTCTACCGTGGTGATGATGTTCCTGGACGCGAAAACCATCCCGGGCCTGATTGAAAATATGCAGCGCTGCACCAACCCAGGTGGGTATAACCTGATCGTCGCGGCAATGGATACCGATGATTTTCCGTGTACCGTTGGGTTCCCGTTTGCGTTTAAAACAGGGGAGTTACGCCGCTACTACACAGGTTGGGATCTGCTGAAATATAACGAAGACGTAGGTGAACTTCATCGTACGGATGAGCACGGCAACCGAATTAAACTACGCTTTGCAACAATGCTGGCGCGTAAAACGGTCTGACCTGCCCATTTGTGATAACTCTTTCTACGTTCAGCATTTTTTTCGTGCTGAATATTAAGAAAACGTTAAGATAAAATTGTGCGGGCCTTACCATTTTTAGTTCATCCAAAATGATTTCCTTTTGCTATTATTTCAGATGCATATCTGCAAATACTAAGGGATCGTTCCATGCGTGCTCAAACTTTATTTAAAGTTGCAGTGCTTACGGGTTTACTGGCGTTATCAGGCTGTGCTTCAAAAATTACGCAGCCTGATAAATATTCAGGTTTTTTAAAAGATTACTCAGGCCTGAAGGAAACAAAATCTGCAACCGGACAGCCGGTGCTGCGTTGGGTTGATCCCAACTTTAATGAGTCTAAATACGATAACATCGTTTATAACCCGATCACGTATTATCCGGTTCCTAAACCAACCACCCAGGTCGGTCAGCAGGTTCTTGATAAGCTGTTGAGCTATACCAATACCCAAATGAAAACTGCCCTGGCAAAACGTAAACCGCTGGTTACGACGCCAGGCTCGCGCAGTCTGATTTTCCGCGGGGCAATCACCGGTGTTGCTACCAGCAAAGAAGGGCTGCAGTTCTATGAAGTGGTCCCGGTTGCACTGCTCGTTGCGGGTACGCAAATGGCGACGGGGCACCGTACCATGGACACGCACCTCTTTTTCGAAGGTGAGTTGATTGATGCGGCAACCAATAAACCTGTCATTAAAGTTGTACGTCAGGGTGAAGGTAAAGACCTGAACAACGAAAGTACGCCGATGGCGTTCGAAACGTTGAAGAAAGTTGTTGATGACATGGCGACTGATGCTTCCATGTTTGACGTAAATAAAAAACAATAATAACGAAGAACGCACCATCCCTGGATGGTGCGTTTTTTTATGCCGCCCGGCGACGATATACGAGTTTACCCATCAGCGTTTCTGGTCGGGCAAACATCACCAGATTCCCCAGCAAAATCAATACTAATCCCACAATCGCATTAACCTGCCAGACATACCCTTCATACAACGTAGACAGCGTTAGCGCCACCAGTGGAAAAAGCAGTGTACTGTATGCCGCTTTACTGGGACCAATGCGTCCGACCAGCGTGAAATAGGCGCCGAAGGCGATTACCGAACCAAAAATAGCCAGATACAACAGCGCACTGAGATAACTGAAGGTCCACTGTGGCGTGAAGCTGTCGCCGCGCACCAGCGCAATGGTAGCAATCAACACGGTGCCGTACAGCATCGCCCAACTGTTGGTGGTCATCACCTCGAGACCTTTTTTCTGATGACGCAGACTTATCATATTGCCCAGTGAGAAACCAAAAGTGCCGAGGGCGCTTAAACCAATCCCCAGCAGCAGCGAGTGATTCAACCCGCTGTTGACCAAATCCTGCCAGAACAAGGTGACAATACCTGTCAGCCCCAGCCCGGCGGCAACATAAAAGCGTCCTGGTGGTTTTTGACCAAAAAACAGGTAGCTATTAACCGCATTGAACAGGACCGCCATCGAGAAAATGACGGATTCGAGACCGGTATTGATCCACGCAGCGGCAGTGTAAAAACACCAGAAGTTAAAGCAAAAAACGCATCCACCTTGTAACAGACAAAACAGATGATCGCGTCCGGAAAGCTTACGCAATTTCCCGCTGATCAGCAGGATGGTTATCATCACGGTGCTGGCGATGGCAAAGCGCCAGAAGATGGAAACTGGCGCCGCAACCGGGCCTTGTTGCAGGTAAATCGCAATCCATGTCGTTCCCCAAATCACCACCACCAGGCAGTACAACAGTCCGTTCATACAACTCTCTCTTTTTGGTCTTCAGGCGCACACTGTGCCACGTCGGGTAGCAGGGGGCTTTCATCGGCTTGCGGTGGACTTGCAAAATCTTGCGCTTTTTTTAGTGTAAAGGTGAAAAGGAAGCTGTTAACGATATGTAGCTGATATAGACTGAAAGCCTGCTAACTTATTTTGAATGTGATGGTATGTCTCAGCCCTACGGTGCCTTTGAAAACTTACGCAAACACAATGCCGTGCTGCACGAGTCGGTTGCGTTACATTCGGGGATCCAACTGGCTGCCTGGTCAAACAAGCGCGACACCATTACCCAGTATTGCGATCACCACACGCTAAGTTTATACATCGCGGATGGCTACGAGAGTTATCACAAAACGGCGGGAGGCTGGAAGAATGGCGGCGGACCGGATCGTTTTTGCCTGATGCCAAAAGAGAGTGAGTCCAGTTGGGATATTCGCGACGATCTTTCCTTTGTTCATCTCTATTGTACCGACGCTCACCTGCGCGAAGTGGGTGAAAAAGTTTGGGACAAAAGCCCCTATAGCTTCACGCTGGACGAGCATACTTTTGGCAGCGACCCGGGGATCACGGCGGTTTACCGTCAGTTTTTGCTTGGTAACGACTGGCTGCAACCCGCTAATCACCTCACGCTTAGCGCGGCATCTTCACTACTGTTAACGCATCTGATCCAGCATTACAGCAACGTTCAATGGCGACTTCCCGTTGTCACCGGAGGACTTGCGCCTGCCACCTTGCGCAACGTGCTGGCCTATATTGAAGCACATCTGGCGTATCCCATAACGTTGAGCGATCTGGCTGGTGAGGCAGCGCTAAGCGAATTCCATTTTGCCAGAATGTTTCGCCAGTCGATGAATATGGCGCCGCATCAGTACGTCATGCAACGCCGTATGGCGCTGGCGCAGCAACTGGTCTGTTATTCATCACGCAGCCTGTCGGATATTGCAATGGCCTGCGGATTTAGCTCGGCGAGTCATTTCAGTAACCGGTTTAAACAAGTGACAGGTAAAACACCAACGCAGCTACGCGCGGCGAAATAACGTCAACACTGCGTAGCAAATACCGCCGACAACCAGCCCCCAGAATGCAGACCCAATGCCAAATACCGTCAGACCACTGGCCGTAACCAGAAAAGTCACGATGGCCGCATCGCGTTCAGCTTCATTATGTAAGGCTTGATATAAACTACCGCTAATCGTGCCGAGTAATGCAAGACCAGCCAGCATCTGGATCCAGCTTACGGGCAGGGCTGCCATCAGTCCTGTAACCGAACCGCCAAACACCCCAGCCAGAAGATAGAAGACGCCTGCTGCCGCTGCGGCGAGCCAGCGCCGATTTGCATCCGGATGCGCTTCAGGACTTTGGCAAATTGCGGCGGTTATGGCGGCGATGCAGATGGAATAGACGCCAAAAGGTGAAAATAGCAGCGCCAGTAGACCCGTAAAAACAATCAGAGGGGAAACGGGTAACGAATATCCTGATGCTTTCATGGTCGCAATACCGGGGGCATTTTGCGAAGCCATAGTGACCAGAAATAACGGTAGTGCAATGCTGATACTGTGGGCTAATGAAAAGTGCGGGGTAATAAACGCTGGGATAACCGGTGACAGATTAACATCATTAGTGACAATGTCACCTTTCATCAAGGCGATGGCAATACCCACTAACATCGCAGCGATAACGGCATATCTTGGGGCAATAACTTTTAGCACCAGCCATGCCACCAGCATACTACCGCACAAAATAAGCTCACTGTTCAGGCTATTAAATGCCTGCAAACCAAAACGCAGTAAGATCCCAGCCAACATGGCTGATGCCAGCGAATGGGGAATGATTTTCATCAGGCGGGCAAACAGTCCGGTTACGCCGCACAGCACAATCAGCGCGTTAGCCACGATAAAAACGCCGATGGCATCCTGAATAGATACACCGTGCAGGCCCGTCACCAGCAACGCGGCACCGGGCGTTGACCATGCGGTAAGTACAGGAGCGCGATACCACAATGTCAGCACCAGCGTACTGACCCCCATTGCTAACCCCAGTGCGGTCATCCAGCCTGCAATTTGCCCGGTAGTCGCACCTGCGGCGAGTGCCGCTTGCCAGATAATGGCCGCCGAACTGGCATAGCCAACCAGGACCGCCACAAAACCCGATAATACAGTGGGCAGGGGGATGGAGAATGCACGCATATTCACTCCGTGTGCGTTATAACGGTCAATCACTGTAGCACTGTGCGTTATAGCGTACAAGTGCTAAACTGTAGCCCCGAGTAAGGAGAGCGACGAAGGAGAAAATGGACAACTTAACCCACTATCTGGCCACAACGCTCAGGACATTACGTCACCAGCGGGAATGGAGTCTTTCGCGTCTGGCGGAGGAAACGGGCGTCTCAAAAGCGATGCTGGGGCAGATTGAACGTAATGAATCCAGTCCAACGGTGGCGACATTGTGGAAAATTGCCACTGGGCTGAACGTCCCGTTTTCAACGTTTATTTCACCACCAGAGTCAGACGGCACGCTAACATTCGATCCCCAGCAGCAGGCAATGATCGTCACGCCGTTGTTCCCGTGGGATCCTCAACTGTGCTTCGATCATTTTTCGATACTATTGGCGCCCGGCGCGCTCAGTGAATCTACTCCGCATGAGACCGGCGTAATAGAGCACGTGGTGGTGATTAATGGTCTGCTGGATATGTGTATTGAGGGGCAGTGGCGCGCCCTTAAATCTGGTGAGGGTGTCCGTTTTGCCGGAGATATGGCACACAGTTACCGTAACAGCAGCGAACAAACGGTGCACTTTCATTCGCTGATCCATTACCCGCGCAGTTAATCGGGAAAACTATTCCGAAAAGCTGCGCTTGTGACTACAATAGCCGCCATTTTTACCGCTTGTGGATGGTAACAACTGTATGCGCCAGCAGCCTCATCACCTTGAATTGTTAAGCCCGGCTCGGGATACCGCCATTGCGCGCGAAGCCATTTTGCACGGCGCAGACGCCGTTTACATTGGTGGACCGGGTTTTGGCGCGCGCCATAACGCCAGTAATAGCCTGAAAGATATCGCCGAACTGGTGCCTTTCGCCCATCGCTATGGGGCGAAAATCTTTGTGACGCTAAATACTATCTTGCACGATGATGAACTGGAACCCGCGCAGCGGTTAATTACCGATTTGTATCAGACCGGTGTTGATGCTCTGATCGTACAGGATATGGGGATCCTGGAACTGGATATTCCCCCGATTGAACTGCATGCCAGCACCCAATGTGATATTCGCAGCGTTGAGAAGGCGAAATTTCTTGCTGATGTCGGATTCACCCAGATTGTCCTTGCGCGCGAACTGAGCCTTGAGCAAATTAACGCCATCCATCAGGCTACCGATGCGACCATTGAGTTTTTCATTCACGGCGCGCTGTGCGTTGCCTATTCAGGTCAGTGTTATATTTCACATGCGCAAACCGGACGCAGTGCTAACCGTGGCGACTGTTCCCAGGCTTGCCGTCTGCCGTATACCCTGAAAGACGATCAGGGACGCGTGGTGTCCTATGAAAAACACCTGCTGTCGATGAAAGACAACGATCAGACCGCCAACCTCGGCGCATTGATTGACGCAGGTGTGCGTTCCTTCAAAATTGAAGGGCGCTATAAGGACATGAGTTATGTCAAGAATATTACCGCGCATTATCGCCAGATGCTCGATGCCATCATTGAAGAGCGCGGCGACCTGGCCCGTTCATCAGCGGGACGCACCGAACATTTCTTTACCCCATCCACGGAGAAAACCTTCCATCGCGGCAGCACCGATTATTTTGTGAATGCCCGTAAAGGGGATATCGGCGCATTCGACTCACCAAAGTTTATCGGTTTGCCGGTCGGCGAAGTCCTGAAGGTGGCGAAAGATCATCTCGATGTTGAGGTGACAGAACCGCTGGCTAACGGGGATGGCCTGAACGTGTTAATCAAACGTGAGGTTGTTGGATTCCGCGCCAACACCGTGGAAAAAACGGGGAACAATCGTTATCGGGTATGGCCGAATGAAATGCCTGCCGATCTGCACAAAGTGCGTCCGCATCATCCGCTGAATCGCAACCTCGATCATAACTGGCAGCAAGCGTTAACCAAAACCTCCAGTGAACGCCGTGTTGCGATTGATATTGAGCTCGGCGGCTGGCAGGAGCAGTTGATTCTGACGCTCACCAGTGAAGAGGGCGTGAGCATCACCCATACGCTGGATGGCCAGTTTGAGGAAGCGAACAATGCGGAAAAAGCGTTGAGTAACCTGCAGGACGGACTGGCAAAACTTGGGCAGACGATGTACTACCCCCGCAATATTCAGGTGAATCTGCCGGGCGCGCTGTTCGTGCCAAACGGTCAACTAAATCAGTTACGACGTGAAGCCGTTGATATGCTGGATACAGCGCGCCTGCAAAGCTATAAGCGCGGTAGCCGCAAACCAGTATCCCAGCCAGCGCCGGTTTATCCGCAAACGCACTTGAGTTTCCTGGCTAACGTCTACAACCAAAAAGCGCGTGAGTTTTATCACCGTTATGGCGTTCAGTTGATTGATGCAGCCTATGAAGCGCATGAAGAAAAGGGCGAAGTACCGGTGATGATCACCAAACATTGCCTGCGCTTCGCCTTTAACCTGTGTCCGAAACAGGCGAAAGGGAATATCAAGAGCTGGAAAGCGACACCAATGCAACTGGTTAACGGCGATGAAGTCCTGACGCTGAAATTTGATTGCCGACCGTGCGAAATGCACGTGATCGGCAAGATGAAACATCACATTCTGAAGATGCCGTTGCCGGGTAGCGTTGTGGCTTCGGTCAGTCCGGAAGAACTAATGAAGACACTGCCGAAGCGTAAAGGTTAATCGTTAGCTCAGATGCGTATCGGGTTTGCGTGATTTTTGCCAGTGATGGTGTTCACGAAGATCGGCGGCGGATTCTTCCGCCGTCACTCGCAGCTCATCGCTGTCGGCCGTGTGTCGTAGTAAATGATCGGCATCCTGCACCTGAAGATATTCATGTCCCTGATTAGTAGCGAAAAGTTGACCGGAAAAAAGCGCGCTGGCCAGCAATAACACTGTTAACCCTTTCTTAAACATCATGCACCCTCTGGTACGTTAGCTGCGGAATTGGCGATAATTTCTCCTGGTGACTATTCAATATTTTAATCGGGATAATAACAATCTCTGTTTTGTCATTTTGATGTTTTTTACATTTTTGTTTAGTCGATGTTGGGATTTGTAACACCCGGGCAGTGCAGCGCTGCCCGGGTGTTATCAGGGAGAGATTCAGGACTTAAATCCGGCGGCCGTCATCAGGAGACGAAAGAACATGCCAACAGCGGCGAGGGCCAGCACGCTGCCGCCCCAGAGGATCACCAGCCACATCAGGCGTTTCCAGATTGTTTGTTGCATCAATGATACCCCTCACCATGTTGAACTTTGCCGCGGAAAACGTAGTAGCTCCAGAAGGTGTACACCAGGATTATCGGGATAATCAGCAGTGCGCCAACCAACATAAAGCCCTGACTTTGCGCCGGAGCCGCCGCTTGCCAGAGCGTAATGGACGGCGGAATGATGTGTGGCCAGATACTGATCCCCAGCCCGCTAAACCCGAGGAAAATCAGCCCCAGTGTCAATACAAAAGGCAGCGTATGGCAGTTATGTTGCCCCAGCGAACGCCACAGCCAGATGCTGATAAGCGCAACCAGCAGCGGAACCGGCATCAGGAACCATAGGTTGGGCAGACTAAACCAACGCTCGGCAATCGCGCTATGCGCCAGTGGTGTCCACAGGCTGATAATGGCAATCACAATCAACATTGCCAGCAGCAGTTTTTTGGCCACGCGACGCATTTTATCCTGCAACGGATTTTCACTTTTCATCACCAGCCATGTCGCCCCCAGCAGGGCATAGGCTACAACCAGGCCAACGCCGCAGAACAACGTGAACGGGGTCAACCAGTCGAAAGGACCGCCGCTGTAGCTGCGTCCGGTAACGGAAAATCCGTTGAGTACGGCACCCACCACCACGCCCTGGGTGAATGTCGCCAGAATTGAACCGCTGAGAAAGGCTTTATCCCAGAATGGTCGATGCGCCGGCGTGGCCTTGAAGCGAAACTCAAACGCGACGCCGCGAAAAATCAGGCCGATTAGCATCAGGGTCAACGGGATCGTCAGCGCATCGACAATCACCGCATAGGCCAGCGGGAACGCGCCAAATAACCCGGCTCCGCCCAACACCAGCCAGGTTTCATTCCCATCCCATACGGGAGCGACGCTGTTAACCATCACATCGCGGTCATCAGCGTCCTGAATCGCGGGGAATAAAATGCCAATCCCGAGATCAAAACCGTCCATCACGATATACATCAGCGTGGCGAACACGATAATCACAAACCAGATAACTGATAAATCGATACCCATTAGCGATGAGCCTCCGGTTGAGAATCAAGGACGGCAGCCGAAAGCGGCCGGGCAGGCGTGCCGGTTGGCGGAATTGTTGGGTCATCTTCATGTGGCCCCTTGCGGATCAGGCGTATCATGTAGCTGTAACCCACACCAAACACTGAGCTGTACACCACAAAGAAGGACAGCAGGCTGATGCTCATATGTAAATCACCATGTGCGGAAACCGCATCCGCCGTACGTTGCAGACCGTAAACCACCCACGGTTGACGGCCAACTTCAGTGGTCACCCAACCGGCAAGGATGGCAATCAGACCTGAGGGGCCCATCCACAAGGCAAAGCGCAGGAAAGGGCGCGAGGTGTATAAACGCTGCTTATAGCGCAGCCACAGGGCAAAAGCGCCCAGCAGGATCATCAGCATGCCTAGCCCGGCCATTATGCGAAACGACCAGAACACCATCGTTGAGTTAGGCCTGTCTTCTTTAGGAAACTCTTTTAGTGCCGGGACCTGTTTGTCCAGGCTATGGGTCAGGATCAGACTGCCCAGGGCAGGAATTTCCAGCCCATAGCGGGTGCGTTCCTGCTCCATATCCGGCCAGCCGAAAAGTAGTAGCGGGGTTGGTTCGCCGGGCGGATTTTCCCAGTGCCCTTCAATCGCAGCAATTTTTGCCGGCTGATGCTTCAGCGTATTCAAACCGTGCATATCGCCAATCAAAGCCTGCAGCGGGGCGACGATTAACGTCATCCATAGCGCCATTGAGAACATTGCGCGAATAGCCGGGGTGTTATTCCCGCGCAATAAATGCCATGCACCTGACGCTGCAACAAACAACGCGCTGCTGAGGAAAGCGGCAACGGACATATGCAGTAAACGATAAGGGAATGAAGGATTGAAAATAACGGCGAGCCAGTCAACGGGAACGACCTGGCCGTTAACTATTTCATAGCCTTGCGGTGTCTGCATCCAGCTGTTAGAGGCGAGGATCCAGAAGGTTGAAATAATGGTACCCAGTGCGACCATGCAGGTGGCAAAGAAGTGAAGCCCTGGGCCAACCCGGTTCCAGCCAAACAGCATTACCCCGAGAAAACCAGCTTCAAGGAAGAAGGCGGTTAACACCTCATAGGTCAGCAGCGGCCCGGTGATGCTACCGGCGAACTCGGAAAAACCACTCCAGTTGGTACCGAACTGATAAGCCATCACCAGCCCGGAAACTACACCCATACCAAAGTTTACGGCGAATATTTTCGACCAGAAATGGTATAGCGAACGCCAGGTGGGATTTTTCGTCTTTAGCCATAACCCCTCAAGTACTGCCAGATAACTGGCGAGGCCGATGGTAATGGCCGGAAAGATGATGTGAAAGGATACCGTAAACGCGAACTGGATCCTCGCCAGGTGAAACGCGTCAAGACCGAACATGCTTAACTCCGCAGGCAAAATTGATTTGGCGCAATTCTAAGCCTGAGAAGCAATGCGGGGCAGAAACAGAACAGTTCTTTTTAACCATAACAGTTGCAGTGCTGTTATAGGTTGTACACGCTGATATGAAATCTGGAAGCTGGATTCCTGTTATTAAATAGCGTCCTCCCCACGTTAGTGATTTTGCGATATTAATAGCAAGGTAATTAAAAGGTAATCATAAATGTTTACTTTGTGTGTATAAAGGTTCTTCTGCTGAATGCCTTCCTTGAATCAAAAATCACCAGGCAAAGAGCTGGCGTTAACGATGTTGTAAAACTGTTAACTATAACAGTTATAAAAAACACCCTGATTATGTAAACTGATATACACAGTGATTGTCACCGACACCGGTAATCAGGATCAAAAATGAAAAAGTACCAGCGACTGGCAGAGCAAATTCGCGATCAAATTGCGTCTGGCGTATGGCAGCCAGGCGATCGCTTGCCTTCCTTGCGTGAGCAGGTGGTCAGCAGCGGAATGAGTTTTATGACCGTCGGACACGCATACCAGTTGCTGGAAAGCCAGGGGCGGATTATCGCTCGGCCGCAGTCTGGTTATTATGTCGCCGCGCGCCCCGAACGTGAACTGGCAGCGCCGCAGGTACAGGTCACGCGCGACGAAGCGGTGGATATCAATACCTATATTTTTGATATGTTGCAGGCCAGCCGGGATGCGTCAGTGATGCCCTTTGCCTCAGCATTCCCCGACCCGCGTTTGTTTCCACTTCAACAGTTGAACCGCTCGTTGGCGCAGGTGAGTAAAACCGCCACCGCCATGAGTGTGATTGAAAACCTGCCGCCGGGGAATGCTGAGCTGCGTCATGCCATTGCCCGTCGCTATGCTCAACAGGGGATGACCATTTCGCCGGACGAAATCGTCATCACCACCGGCGCGCTGGAAGCCCTCAACCTGAGCCTGCAAGCTGTCACTGAACCGGGTGACTGGGTGATTGTCGAAAACCCCTGTTTTTACGGAGCGTTGCAGGCCCTGGAGCGATTACGTCTGAAGGCGCTGTCGGTAGCCACCGACGTTAACGAGGGGATCGATCTTGCCGCGTTGGAGCAGGCGTTGCAGGAGTACCCGGTAAAAGCCTGCTGGTTAATGACCAACAGCCAAAATCCGCTGGGTTTTACGCTCAGCGCAGAGAAAAAGGCGCGTCTGGTTGCCTTGTTGGAAAAATACCACGTAATGCTGATTGAAGATGATGTTTACAGCGAGCTGTACTTTGGCCGCGAAAAACCGCTACCTGCCAAAGCCTGGGATCGCGCCGACAGCGTTCTGCATTGTTCGTCTTTCTCGAAGTGTCTGGTGCCAGGATTTCGTATTGGCTGGGTGGCAGCAGGGAAACATGCCCGGCGTATTCAGCGACTCCAGCTAATGAGTACTTTATCTACCAGTTCGCCCATGCAGCTTGCACTTGTTGATTATCTTTCAACCCGGCGCTATGACGCGCATTTGCGACGCTTGCGTCGGCAGTTGGCGGAACGTAAACAACAGGCCTGGCAAACGCTGCTGCGTCATCTTCCGGCGGAAGTCAAAATTCACCACAACGACAGCGGTTATTTTCTGTGGCTGGAGCTGCCGGAACCGCTTGATGCTGGTGTGCTCAGTACCCATGCGCTGGCACACCACATCAGCATTGCGCCGGGGAAAATGTTCTCAACCTCGGGAAGCTGGACACGTTTTTTTCGTTTTAATACTGCGTGGCACTGGGGAGAGCGCGAAGAGCTGGCCGTAAAACAGCTTGGCAAATTAATTCGTGAAATGATGAAATAAACCATAATGCGCTATTCAATATAAATGAATAGCGCATTCTTATTTTCGAAATAGTGAATGCTGAACCACGGTATTATTTATATCGGGTGCGGCCATACAAAATATCAATAGTTAATACTATTGCCACCTCTGCGTCTAACTCCTTGTCTATACTCCAGAAGATTACCCCCCAGGTCAGAGTCTGTAGCGTAATGAGCGTTAGCTCACAACCTGATTAAATTTCCTTGCACCAGCAGGAACGCTTACAACACCCCGACTATTTTTAGAAAAGGACATATATTTACGGCAAGGCTGCCGCTCAATATTTTTTCGACAGGAGTAAGACGTTATGAGCAAGCAACTTGCCCTCAGTAGCCTGTGTGCCTTCAGCATGACGCTGATGACTGCGCAGGCAGCCGAACCCCCCACATCATTAGATAAACCGGAAGGCCGCCTGGATATTATTGCCTGGCCGGGTTATATCGAACGTGGGCAAACCGATAAACAATATGACTGGGTCTCGCAGTTTGAGAAAGATACCGGCTGTGCGGTCAATGTAAAAACGGCGGCCACCTCTGATGAGATGGTCAGCCTGATGGCTAAAGGCGGTTACGACTTGGTAACCGCTTCTGGTGATGCCTCACTGCGCCTGATAATGGGAAAACGCGTTCAGCCGATTAATACTGCGCTTATCCCTAACTGGAAAACCCTTGATCCGCGAGTGGTAAAAGGGGAGTGGTTTAACGTTGGCGGTAAAGTTTACGGTACGCCATACCAGTGGGGACCAAACCTGCTGATGTATAACACCAAAACCTTCCCAACGCCGCCGGACAGCTGGAACGTGGTATTCGTTGAACAAAATCTGCCTGACGGGAAAAGCAATAAAGGTCGCGTTCAGGCTTACGATGGCCCGATCTATATTGCCGACGCCGCATTATTCGTTAAAGCCACCCAGCCGCAGTTGGGTATTACCGACCCCTATCAGCTCACTGAAAAACAGTATCAGGCGGTGATCAAAGTCCTGAGCGATCAGCACGCGTTGATCCATCGCTATTGGCACGATACCACCGTGCAAATGAGCGATTTCAAAAACGAAGGCGTAGTGGCGTCAAGCGCCTGGCCTTATCAGGCTAACGCCTTGAAAGGCGAAGGTCAGCCAATTGCCACGGTCTTCCCAAAAGAGGGGGTTACCGGATGGGCTGATACCACCATGCTGCACAGTGAAGCGAAACACCCGGTTTGCGCTTACAAATGGATGAACTGGTCATTAACCCCGAAAGTACAGGGCGACGTAGCGGCCTGGTTTGGTTCTCTGCCAGTGGTGCCTGAAGGTTGTAAAGCCAGCCCGTTACTGGGGGAAAAAGGCTGTGAAACCAACGGCTATAGCTATTTCGACAAAATTGCCTTCTGGAAAACGCCGATTGCCGAAGGTGGAAAATTCGTTCCTTACAGTCGCTGGACGCAGGATTACATCGCCATTATGGGTGGTCGTTAATTCCGCTGGGGGTTTTATGACGTACGCAGTGGAGTTTCATAACGTCTCGCGTTTGTATGGGGATGTTCGTGCAGTAGATGGGGTGAGTATTGCGATTAACGACGGTGAGTTTTTCTCTATGCTGGGGCCATCCGGCTCCGGCAAGACCACCTGTCTGCGCCTGATTGCCGGGTTTGAGCAACTGTCAGGCGGCGCGATCACTATTTTTGGTAAACAGGCCAGCGAATTACCGCCCTGGGAACGGGACGTCAATACGGTATTTCAGGATTACGCGTTATTCCCGCACATGTCGATCCTCGACAACGTCGCCTATGGGCTGATGGTTAAAGGCATTGATAAAAAACAACGCCACGCGAAAGCACGTGAAGCACTGGATAAGGTCGCACTCGGTTTTGTTTATGAACGTAAACCGTCGCAGCTTTCCGGTGGGCAACGTCAGCGTGTGGCTATTGCCCGGGCGCTGGTCAATGAACCGCGCGTCCTGCTGTTGGATGAACCGCTCGGGGCATTGGATCTCAAACTGCGTGAGCAGATGCAACTGGAGCTGAAAAAATTACAGCAATCCCTTGGCATCACCTTCATTTTTGTCACCCACGATCAGGGTGAAGCCCTGTCGATGTCCGATCGGGTGGCGGTGTTTAATAACGGTCGCATCGAACAGGTGGATTCTCCGCGTGAACTTTACATGCGTCCGCGGACGCCGTTTGTGGCAAGTTTCGTCGGAACGTCAAATGTCTTTGATGCGACGATGTCGGCGAACGTTTGTGGGCTACAGGGTATGTTCTCCCTACGTCCCGAACACATTCGCTTGAATGATGCCGGAGGAGAAGTCCAGGCCCGGGGTGTTATTCAGGCGGTGCAGTATCAGGGGGCGGCGACGCGGTTTGAGCTGAAACTTGCCGGAGGGGAAAAACTGCTGGTTAGCCAGGCGAACCTGACGGGAGAAATGCTACCGTCAACGTTGTCGCCGGGTCAGCAGGTGATGGCATCATGGTCCCGCGACGTGATGGTACCGCTGGTTGAGGAGAGGTGAATGGCTATGAACGTCTTACATTCGCCTCCTCAGTCGACAAGCCTGAACCGGATCTCAGGTTACTTCTGGCGTAATCCGGGGATGGGGCTGTTTTTGCTGCTCCTTGGACCACTGATGTGGTTTGGCATTGTCTACTTCGGCTCATTACTGACGCTGTTGTGGCAAGGTTTTTATACCTTCGACGATTTCACTATGTCGGTCACGCCGGACCTGACGCTGGCGAATTTGCAGGCGCTGTTTAATCCTGCTAACTACGACATCATTTTGCGTACCCTGACGATGGCGGTGGCGGTCACCATTGCCAGCGCGATTCTGGCGTTTCCGATGGCGTGGTATATGGCGCGCTATACCAGCGGCAAAATGAAAGCCTTTTTTTACATTGCCGTAATGTTGCCAATGTGGGCCAGCTACATCGTTAAAGCCTATGCGTGGACGCTGCTGTTAGCTAAAGACGGTGTGGCGCAGTGGTTTTTAACCCATCTTGGGCTGGAGCCGCTACTGCTTTCGTTCCTGACGCTGCCTGCGGTAGGTGGCAATACGTTGTCAACTTCAGGCTTAGGGCGCTTTCTTGTGTTCGTCTACATCTGGCTGCCGTTTATGATCCTGCCGGTACAGGCCGCGCTGGAGAGACTTCCGCCGTCACTGTTACAGGCCTCCGCTGATTTGGGCGCGCGTCCGCGTCAAACCTTCCGCTATGTGGTCCTTCCGCTGGCAATACCCGGTATCGCTGCGGGATCTATCTTTACCTTCTCTCTGACGTTGGGCGACTTTATCGTGCCACAGTTGGTGGGACCACCAGGCTATTTCATCGGCAACATGGTGTATTCGCAACAAGGGGCGATCGGCAATATGCCGATGGCGGCGGCATTTACTCTGGTGCCGATTGTGTTAATCGCACTGTATCTGGCGTTCGTGAAGCGTCTGGGAGCTTTCGATGCACTCTGAACGCGCGCCCTGGTTACTCAAACTGGCGGCATGGGGCGGGGTTATTTTCCTGCACTTTCCCATCCTCATCATCGCCACCTATGCTTTTAATACTGAGGAGGCTGCTTTTAGTTTTCCACCGCAGGGATTAACGCTGAAGTGGTTTAGCGTTGCGGCGCAGCGTAGCGATATCCTGGAGTCTGTGACGTTGTCACTTAAGATCGCTGCGTTGTCGACCGCTATTGCCCTTGTTCTGGGGACGCTGGCCGCGGCCGCGCTGTGGCGTAGGGACTTTTTTGGCAAAAGTGCAATATCGCTGTTGCTACTGTTGCCGATCGCGCTGCCGGGCATTATTACCGGCCTTGCGCTGTTGACGGCGTTTAAAACCATCAACCTGGAACCGGGTTTTCTCACGATCGTAGTGGGCCATGCGACGTTTTGCGTGGTGGTGGTGTTTAACAACGTTGTGGCGCGTTTTCGCCGTACCTCATGGAGTCTGGTTGAAGCGTCTATGGATCTTGGCGCCAACGGCTGGCAAACCTTTCGTTACGTCGTGCTGCCCAATCTGGCATCGGCACTACTGGCGGGCGGGATGCTGGCGTTTGCCTTGTCGTTTGATGAAATCATCGTGACAACGTTCACCGCCGGACATGAAAGAACACTTCCTCTGTGGCTGCTCAATCAATTGGGCCGTCCACGGGATGTGCCGGTCACCAACGTTGTGGCATTGCTGGTAATGCTGGTGACAACACTGCCAATTTTAGGGGCCTGGTGGCTAACGCGTGAAGGCGACACTCTCGCCGGAAACGGTAAATAAACGACGATATGGGAAATTGCTATGCAACATCAATTACTGATTAATGGCGAGCTGGTCAACGGTGAAGGTGAAAAGCAGCCAGTCTATAACCCTGCCACTGGTGAACTCATTCTGGAGATT